>ERZ1292630.4628-Hain-H41-02um-R3-4628-length-11580-cov-5_pt1 | contig 11580 bp, 10 predicted proteins | sample MGYA00564408_ERZ1292630 | MGnify/ENA primary metagenome ERZ1292630 (study PRJEB36523, sample SAMEA6512641) | groundwater metagenome | collected 2019-01-08 | study: AquaDiva: Metagenomics assemblies of 32 groundwater samples | reverse complement strand
TGACACCGAAGCAACTCCACCAACTGGCCTTCACCAGCGCCCACAAGAAAATCCTGCAAGCCATCACCGAAGCCAAAACTTAAAAGTCCCCAGCTTAACCAACTCCCTCCCCATGTTTTATGAGATTGTGAGTTTCGGCTCGGCCTTTCCTGAGTTCCGGAGTTCCAACTTAAAATTTCTCGCCAGTTCACTGCTCATTCCTATCATTCTCGCCGGATGTTCTACTTTGATTACAACGCCACCGCGCCCGTCATGCGCGAAGCCCGCGACGCCTGGCTCGAAGCCACCGAGAAAATTCACGGCAATCCTTCCAGCCCGCACGCCTTCGGTCTGGCCGCCAATAAAGCCCTGACCGACGCCCGTGAACGCCTCGCCCACCATCTCGGCTGCCATCCCGCCGACATCATCTGGACCAGCGGCGCGACCGAGGCCAACAACATGGCCATGCACCACTTCGCGCAAACCCTCGACGCGAAAAGCGAAGTCTGGATCAGCGCCATCGAACATCCCTGCGTGCACGATTCGTCGCGACACTATTTCGGCAAGCGCGTGAAAACCATTCCCGTCACGCACGACGGTGTGGTGGACATGGAATGGTTCGCCACCGAAATGGCCGACACGCGACCCGGCGTCGTCTCCGTGATGTGCGCCAACAACGAGACCGGCGTCATCCAGCCCTGGCGCGAACTCCTCGCCATCTGTCAGGCGTATGAAGTCCCGTTCTTCACCGACGCCGTCCAATGGCTCGGCAAGATGCCATCCAAAGACCTGGGCGCTTGCGATTTCATCACCGGCGCCGCGCACAAATTCGGCGGCCCGCGTGGCGTGGGTTTTCTGAAAGCCCCGCACAAGAGCAAAATCAATTCCCTCCTCTTCGGCGGCAAACAGGAACGTGGTCAACGCGCCGGCACGGAAAACCTGCCCATCATCGTTTCCATGCTCGCCGCCCTAGACGCGCGCGAAAAACAACTCGCCAACAACGATCACGAAACCCGCGCCGTGTGGCGGGAGAAGTTTGAAAAACTCCTGCTCCGCCAAGTGCCCGGCACCACCGTCGTTGGCCTCGGCGCGCCGCGCTTGTGGAACACCGTTTCCGCGCTCATGCCCGAAGGCGGCCAGCAACGCTGGGTCACGCGCCTCGACAAAGCGGGCTTCGCCGTCAGCACCGGCTCCGCCTGCACCACCGGCAAGGAAGAACCGTCCCACGTCCTCAGCGCGATGGGCTACAAAGCCGGGCAAGTCACGCAAGTCCTGCGCTTCAGCAGCGGCTGGGAAACCACCGCCGCCGATTGGGAAGCGTTGGAGAAGTGCGTGGTAAAGGTTTACTCCGAGATGCACGGCGGGAAGTAAGTCACATCCCGCGCCAGAATCAGCAAGCCAGTGAAGACAAACCCAACAAAACGCATAGTGGCAACAGTGGCAATTCTGGGGCTGGCACTAGTAGCGATTTTTTACTCTTCTTCGCGCGATCTTTCATTTCTAAAAGAAGAGTTCCATTCCAATAACTGGCTCACAGGTGACGTACGCAAACGTGGCCAAATGGTCACAAGTCTATTGGACAAAAAGATTCTTACCGGAAGGAAACAAACGGAAGTGGTAGCGTTGCTTGGCACACCCGACACCATAGACACGAATCGAATCGCCTATAAAGTCGACATTGGCCAACGGTTTGGGTCTGGCCGTTGGCTGTACGTTCTTGCCATCGATTTTGATGAGACAAATGGGATTGTAAGCAATGTCGCCTTAAAGGACTAAGGGACAAATGACAATAGCCCGGCGTTTCAACGCCGGGTTTGGTGCGGCGCAATTCAAGTCCCGCAGGGACGGCTGAACTTCCATCCCACCCGCGCTCACCCATCCCAGCGCCGTAGGTGCGACATGTTTATAGAACCCACCGCCAAACAAATCCAAGCTCCGTAGGAGCGGCATCGCAGCGGCGCTGAATATGTCGCTCCTACGGAGCTTGGGATGATGACCGCCATTCCTATAAACATGTCGCGCCGCTGGCGCTGACAGCAAAAGCATCGGCCACGGTTCACCGAACCGCGCTTTTTAATTATTTGAATGGGGGCGGGTGAGAAACCGCGACATCTCAACTTTTCCAATCAAACGCCTTCTTCTTCAAGGCGTAGATGTAGCCGACGAAGAGAATGCCGAGGAAGGAAAGCATTGAACCGAGAATCATGTTGCGCGTGGCCGGATCGGCGAGCATGGATTTGTAAATGACCGCCCACGGATACATGAAGACGACTTCGATATCGAACAGGATGAACAGCATCGCCACGAGATAGAACTTCACCGACATCCGTGTCGCGCCGTCGCCGATGGGCAACATGCCGCATTCGTAAGCCGTGTCCTTGATCTTGCTGGTGCGACCCTTCTTGCCGACCAACATCGAGAAGGCGATCATCCCGCCCGTCGCGCCGACGGCGAGGACGAACAGCATCAAGACCGCGATGTATTGGAGCAACTGCGTTGTTTCCATGCGGAAAAATTAGGAATGACCGGCTGCGTTGGCAAGGTTTTAACTTCCGCCTGTGCCCATATTAGGTGTCACAGTCATGTGAATGAAGGGCCTTTCGGAACTAATCGTTTCAGAGTAACTGCGCCTCTATCTTTGATCCTAATCATCCGAGTGTCTGGGTCGATTGAAACGTTGCCACAACTACACCAAGCTTGGAATTCGGCACACGAATGAAGGAGACTATCGCATGTCGTGCAGTGGTAATACCATGTTGGAACGCACGGAAACTCGGGTCCGTGCAACTGCTCAGCGGAAAGAGTCACCCAATCCCGCCGTGCGTCATCCGGTGGAATGAAATCGGGTGAATATTTTCGCAGTCGACGCTCCTCCTCGCTCTGCGCCTTGAAGTTTGCTATCCACTCAACTGTCCCAATGGCTGCTGGATTGGCTTCGTTCAATGCTGCGTGCAACTCTTGCGACTGTTTCTCGACAATCGCTCTGCCAAGCTTCTTAAGGCGCTTTTGTTCAGACTTGTCCATGAGCAACGGGAAGTGACACCTAACTAGTAATTAGTAATGGACGGCGATATCTTCCGTCTATCTCTTTTCATGCGGCGACACTATTCCGGGCGTAAATTTCTGTCCAGAACGGATTTCCACCAACGGAGCAACGTCATTCCCTCATTGTTTAGACAGGATTAACGGGATTATGCAGGATTCAATCCTGTTCATCATGTTAATCCTGTCTTCATCGTCACCCCGCCACTTCCAGTTTCTCGAAACCTTCCTCAATCGTGGAAGTGTTCTGGATGCGCGCCAGCTTCGCGTAAAGCCCGTCGCGCCCCATCAATTCCTCGTGCGTGCCGCGTTCCACAATCTCGCCTTGGCGCAGCACGAGAATCTGATCGGCTTTGCGGATCGTGCTCAACCGATGCGCGATGACGAAGCTCGTGCGCCCGGTCATCAAGTGTTCGAGCGCTTCCTGGATCAATCGCTCCGTGGCGGTGTCCACGCTGGCGGTGGCTTCGTCGAGGATGAGGATGCGCGAGTTCTTCAACAACGCCCGCGCGATGCTGACACGTTGCTTCTCGCCGACGCTGAGTTTCACGCCGCGTTCGCCGACGGAGGTGTCGAATCCATCCGGCAGGCGCGCAATAAATTCGTAGCAATTCGCTGCCTTGGATGCGGCGATCAACTCGTCCTCACTCGCATCAAGTTTGCCGTAAAGAATGTTCTCGCGAATCGTGCCGTTGAAGAGAAACGGCTCCTGACTCACCACGCCAATATGGCGGCGCAAAGAATCCAGCGACAGATCACGGATGTCCTGACCATCAATCGCGATGCGGCCAGAGGTGGCTTCATAAAACGCCGGCAGCAGATTAACGACGGTGGATTTGCCTGCACCCGTCGACCCGACGAGCGCGATCATTGCGCCGGGTTTGGCGTGGAGTGAAATATTCTTGAGCACTTGCTGGCGATCAATTGAATGAGAAGGTATTTTCAGTTCAGCACTGGTAGGGCGCGTCACTCCGTGCGCGCCGTCTTTGCCAGCCACTGAATCGGCGCGCACGGAGTGACGCGCCCTACCTTCGCTTGTTTCGTTTTGGGTATCGTTCTGATAACTAAAGCCGACGTTTTCAAAAACAACGTCTCCTCGCACCGGCTCGTGCAGCGCAGCACCACCATCGCGCACCGCCCGTTCCTCGACCGTATCCAGAATGTCAAACACGCGTTCGCCCGCAGCCCGCGCGCTTTGCATCATCTGATTCAAGCCGTGCAGTTGACCGATGGGCGCGTAGAACATGTGCAGGAACAGGAGAAAACCCACCAGTTCGCCCGAAGTCATTTTCCCCGCGATGGCGAGACTTCCACCCACCCATAACACGAGCGCGAATCCCGCCGCGCCCGCGAAGCCCATCGTCGGGCCATACACCGCCCAGATGCGCATGATGCCGAGCTGCGCGGTCTTCATGTCGCCGGCGCGTTTGGCGAACCGCTCATCCTCGTGTGCCTGACGGCTGAACGCTTTGATCTGACGCACGCCTTGCAGATTGTCCATGAGCAATGCGTTCATCGCGCTGGAAGCCTCGCGTTGTTTGCGATAGCGCCGATGCGCCGTGAGCGTGTACCACAGCGCCCCGCCAGCCAGCACCGGAATCGGCGACATGGCCACGAGTGCGAGCGTCGCGTTCATGTGAAACAAAAATGCCGCCACGCCGATCACGCTGAGGACGGCGACCACGCCTTGCTCCAATCCATCAATCAACACGCGCTCAACGGCGTTCACGTCTTCGATCACGCGCGTGAGCAGATCACCCGAAGCCCGCTGATCAAAGTAGCCGACGGGCAAGCGTTGCAAGCGCGCATAGACCGCGCGGCGCATGTCGTAGATGACGCTTTGTTCGAGTTGATTATTGACCAACACACGTAACCCGCTGAACGCATCGCGCAGAAAAAATGCGGCGAGCAAACCGATCATCGCGGGCGCCAGTAGATCGCCCTGCGATTTGCCGATGACTTCATCAATGGCGAACTGCGTCAGCTTGGGAAACGCGAACGAAGCTAGCAGCGATAAGACCGCTGCCGCAACCGTGCCAAAAGCCAGCCACGGATAAGGCCGCAGAAAAACCGCGACGCGACGCAACACCTCCGACGTGGAGCGTTTGCGCGCGGAGAAGGTGGATTCGGTGGAACGAGCGTGAGCCATGCGAGCAGGGTTAAGAATTTTCAGCCACAGATGGACACGGATAAAACACAGATGGGAAAACATCTGATTGTCGTGGACTGTAAACAAGCGCGCTGTCGGCTTTTAATCTGTGTTTCATCCGTGTCCATCTGTGGCTAAGGTTTTTGTCAGCGGACGTTGCGTTCGAGGAAGTCCACCATCGCCTTGCCGAAAGGCGCGAGATCCAGCGGCGTGCGACTGGAAATCAAGTTGCCATCCACGACGACGGGTTCATTCACCCAGATGCCACCGGCATTTTCCAGATCGTCCTTGATGCCGAGCGAGCCGGTGACGCGTTTGCCTTTCAAGATTTTTGCGGAGATTGGAATCCAGCCGCCATGACAGATGAACGCCACGAGCTTGCCCTGCTCAAAGAACTCGCGCGTGAGCGAAAGCACCTTCGCATCACGCCGCAACTTGTCCGGCATGAAACCACCGGGCACGAGCAGGCCGCAGAAATCTTGACTGTTCGCGTCCTTGAGCAACAAGTCAGACTTGGCGGGATAACCGTGTTTGCCTTTGTACGTCTTGAGCTCCGGCGCAGCGACGCGCATGGCGTAGCCAGCTTCTTCGCAGCGGAGTTTGGGATACCAGAGTTCCAGGTCTTCGTAGATGTCGTCCACAAACGTCAGCAATGTCTTCTGCATGAGCGCAGTCTAGCGGAGCACGGCGCTACGGCAAGCAGGCGGCGCGGTTCGGAGCGCGACCGGCCCCGGTCGCAGCGCGTGGAAGGCTCGAAAGCCGTCCGAACCTCCGGTGATCTTGTTCCAACCGAAACGCTGCGGGCGGGGACCGCCCGCGCTCCGCGATACTCCCTCTTGCCAAGCGCGGCGGCGATTGGTTCAATTTGCGCGTGCTACACCAGCAGACCCTGAATCGTTCCGCCAATTTTTCCGGCATCGGCCTTCACAGCGGCAATCGCGTCAACATGACGTTCCTCCCCGCCCCGGCCAATACCGGCATCCGCTTTCGGCGTGTGGATCTTGAAGGCAAGCCCGAGATCGAAGCGCGCGTGGAAAATGTTTCCGAGACGAACCGCTCGACGACGATCGCCAAGGGCAATACCAAGGTGCACACCGTGGAACATGTGCTCGCGGCGTTCGCGGGTTACGGCGTGGACAATGCCATCGTGGAGATTGACGCCAATGAGCCGCCCATCGGCGACGGCAGCTCGCGCGAGTTTTGCAAGATGGTGCAGGCAGCGGGCATCGTCCCGCTTAGCGAAAGCCGCGATGTTTATACCGTCACCGAACCCATCCAGATCGAGATGGGCGAAACCACGATGACGCTCGTGCCCGATGACGGTTTCAAAGTCACCTGCACCAGCACCGACAAGGGCGGACGGTTCACGCAATTTTTCAGCACGGATGTCACCGCCAAGACTTGGGAGAAGGAATTGTCCGAAGCGCGCACGTTCTGCTTTTACGAGGAGATCGAATATCTCATCAAGAATGGTTTGATCAAAGGTGGCAGCTTGGAAAACGCCGTGGTCATCCGCGACGACGCGGTGTTGACGACCGAGCCGCTGCGGTACGCGGATGAATTTGTCCGGCACAAGATGCTCGACATCGTGGGCGACCTCTCGCTCGTGGGGAAACCGATCCGCGGGCATCTCATCGCGGTGAAGCCAAGCCACGCTGGCAACGTCGAGATGGCGCGGCAGATTCTGGCGCAGATGCAGAAGTCGAAGCGCGTGGCGCAGACTTTCGCCCCACCACCCGCCACGCCCAAACCGCTCGCAGCGCCGGCGACTCCGGCAGAAATCCCACCCGACGGTGTCGGCGCGGCCGGCATCGAGCAGATCATGAAATGGCTGCCGCATCGCTATCCGTTCCTGCTGGTGGATCGCGTGTTGAGCATCGAAGGCAATCGCATCGTGGCGCTGAAAAATGTTTCAATCAACGAGCCGTATTTTCAAGGCCACTTCCCCGGTCACCCCATCATGCCGGGCGTGCTGCAACTCGAAGCGATGGCGCAGGTGGCGGGAATCCACATGATCAAAGCCCACGCGGCCGACAATCAGGTCGCCTATTTCATGGCGGCCAACAATGTGAAATGGCGCAAGCCCGTCCTGCCCGGCGACGTGTTGATCATCGAAGTCGAGATGACCAAGGCGCGCGGCAAGATCGGCAAGGCGAACGGCGTGTGCAAAGTGAATGGCGAAGTCGTCAGCGAAGCGGAAGTCACCTTCCTCGTGCAAACCGCTTGAACCGCGCCGCCATGATTCATCCCACCGCGATCATCCACCCCAACGCCAAACTTGGCGCGGATTGCGTTGTCGGCCCCTACTGCGTCATCGGCGAACACGTGGAACTGGGAGACAGTTGCAAATTACATTCGCACGTGGTTCTGGACGGCCACACCCGACTCGGACGCGCGAATGAAATTTTCCCCTTCGCGAGCATCGGCCTCAAGACGCAGGACCTGAAATGGAAGGGCGGTATCACGCGCACCGAGATCGGCGACCACAACACGTTCCGCGAACACGTCACCATCCACAGCGCCACCAATGACGGCGGCGTCACGCACGTCGGCTCGCACAACAATCTGCTCGCCTACACGCATGTGGCGCATGATTGCATCCTGGGCGACCATATCATCATGTCCAACAACGCCACCCTGGCCGGCCATGTCAGCGTGGCCGATCATTCGGTGATTGGCGGACTGGCGGGTGTGCATCAGTTTTGTCGCGTCGGGCGGATGGCCATGATCGGTGGCTATTCGAAAGTTGTGCAAGACGTTCCCCCGTTCATGATCGCCGACGGCAATCCCTGCGCCACGCGCACGATCAACAAAGTGGGGCTCACGCGCAACGGTGTTTCGGAAGAAACCCAGACCGCGCTCCGCCAGGCCTATAAAATCCTCTTTCGGGAAGGACTCCTGACTGCGAAAGCGATTGAAACGATGGAAAAAGATCTACCCCCCGTCGCCGAGATCAAACTCCTGATCGAATTCGTGCGCAGCAGTGAACGCGGTCTGGCGCGCTGAATTGCTCGTAGCCGCCGAGGTAACGAGGCGGTTTATTCAAACGTAGATCAGGAATCCGCCTCCTCACGTCGGCGGCCACAACGACACTCACCCGCACTGCGCTTTGTGCCGCAGCGCGTGATCCATGAGCACCAATGCCGTCATCGCTTCCACCATCGGCACCGCGCGCGGCAATACACATGGATCATGGCGACCCCGGCCTTTGAGCGTCGTGTTCTTGAGCTTCGTTGAAACCGTATCCTGCTCGTGCATCACCGTTGCCACCGGCTTGAACGCCACGCGGAAATAAATCGTCTCCCCGTTGCTGATGCCACCTTGGATGCCACCCGAGCGATTCGTCGTCGTGTGTACTTTGCCGCCCTGCATGCGAAACGGATCATTGTGCTCCAAGCCCGTCATCGTCACGCCACCGAAACCGCTGCCGATTTCGAAACCTTTCGTCGCCGGCAGACTCAACATCGCCTTCGCCAAATCGGCTTCCAACCGATCAAACACCGGTTCGCCCCAACCCACCGGCACGCCGCGCGCCACGCCGGTGACGACGCCGCCCACGCTGTTGCCTTCGCTCCGCATCTTTTCGATGAGCCGGATCATCTTGTGCGCCGTCGCTTGATCGGGACAACGCACGATGTTGGCTTCCACGTCGGCAAACTTGAGCCGCTCCACAGAAATCTCCACAGAAATCTTTTGCACCTGCGACACACAAGCGAGCACCTCGACGCCAAATTTCTCGCGCAAAATCTTTTTCGCAATCGCCCCCGCCGCGACGCGACCAACGGTCTCGCGCGCACTGGTGCGACCGCCCCCCGGCCACGCGCGAATGCCGAACTTGGCCTGATACGTGTAATCCGCGTGCGAGGGCCGGAACTTCTCCGCCATCTCGTTGTAAGCCTCGGAGCGCTGGTCGGTGTTCTTGACCCACATGGAAATCGGCGTGCCGAGCGTCTTGCCTTCGAATGTGCCGGAGAGGATCTGCACCGTGTCCGTTTCCTTGCGCGGGGTGACGATGGACGATTGCCCCGGACGACGACGATCCAGATCAGGCTGGATGTCTGCCTCCGTGAGCTTGAGACGCGGTGGACAACCATCCACCACCACGCCGACGCCCCCGCCGTGAGATTCGCCCCAGGTCGTGATGCGGAACAGTTCGCCAAACGAGTTAGCCATGCACCGATTGTGGCGGAAAGCGCCAGCCCGGTCAAACGCGCACCCGCGAACTGGAGTTAAATTTAGAAAGGAGGAACTCAGGAAAGCCGGAAAAGCAAATCCCTTTCTGATTTCTTGAGTTCCTCCTTCACCCCTTGGAATGTTCCTGATTCAATCGGCGCGTGAAGATCATCAATGACGCGCGCTGCACCGGCTATCACAGCCCCGGTCATCCCGAACGTCCCGCGCGCATCACGAGCACGCTTGAAAAACTCCGCGCGCAAACTGAGTTGCCCATCGAATGGCTCACGCCTTCCCCTGCCGCCGACGAAGCCATCCTCCGCGCCCACACACCCGAATACATAGGTCGTCTCCGCATCCCGCACGATTTCGACGCGGACACCGCTTACTTTCCCAACATCGAATCCCTCGCGCGCCTTTCCGCTGGTGCCGGCTTACTCGCACTCGAACAAGCCCGCACGGGCGAAACCGTTTTCAGCCTGATGCGCCCGCCCGGCCATCACGCCATGCGCCATGAGCCGATGGGCTTTTGCTACCTGAACAATATTGCCATCGCCGTCACCAACGCCCTAGCTACCGGCACAAAGCGCATCGCCGTGTTCGACTTCGACGTTCACCACGGCAACGGCACCGAAGACATCCTGCGCGACGTGACTGGTGCGGCGTTCTATTCCATCCACGAATATCCCTGCTACCCCGGCAGCGGCGCGGCCAACGTCGGCAACAACTGTTTCAATTACCCTGTCGCGCCATTTAGTTCCCGCGATGATTATCGCACTACACTCGCGAAAGCCTTGGATGACTTGAGGCAATTCAAACCTGAACTCATCGCCGTGTCCGCCGGTTTCGACGCCTACGCCAATGACCCGCTCGCCAATAGCCCGCTCGAAGCAGAAGACTTCCACTGGATTGGCGCACAACTGCACGCCATCGGCACGCCGATGTTCAGCTTGCTCGAAGGTGGTTACAGTGATGATCTATCCGACCTGATCTTCGCCTACTTGAAAGGTATCAATGGCAAATAAACCAATCCCGCGCCTCGCCCCAACGCTGCTGCTGTTGGTCACACTGCTGATTTCCGGTTGCGCCGCGCCGCGTCGCACCGCAAACGTGCCGTTCCAGATCGGCAACACCACCGTCCACGCTCACGTCTTCCAAAGTGAAATGCCCGGCCCAACCTATCTCAATGTCCACGACGACGAGAACACATCCGTCATCGCCGGGAAGAAAATCCTCGCGCAAACCGGCGGGCGCTTGATCGAACTCGTCCACAGCGGCAAACGCCACGTCGCGTTTGAACTCGATGGCCAAACCTATCGTTTCGATCCGAACCGCATCTTCTCACCCGTCGGTGTTCGGGCGACGTTGGAACGGACAAGGAATCATTCGGATGCCGCGCGACAGGCCATCGAGACTTTCGTGATGAAGCTGATTGAAACCTTCGCCCTTGACCGCGAGCCGGTCATCATCGCCCTGCACAATACCGGTGGCGGCGGACTCAGCATCAACAGCTATCTGGCAGACGGCGACAAACCCACCACCGCCAGCGCCACCTACGTCAGCACGAATCGTTTCTCCGGAGATTTCTTCTACGTCACCGACCGGCGCTTCTTTGATTATCTGAAAGCCCGCGACTTCAACGTCACACTCCAAGACGACGCCAACGTTCCTGACGACGGCTCGGCCTCGGTTTATTTCGCACGCATAGGAATTCCCTACATCAACGTCGAAGCCGACGTGAAACACCTCGATGAACAGATTGAAATGGTCCGCATCGCTCGAGAAATGGTTGGTTCGTTGGGATTGGTCCGTCGTCCATAAACTGCGCCAGCCTCGGCCGACAGTCGGTTCATGGCACGCGAAAGCAAAGCGCCAGAGGACTGGCGCACTCCAAGACGCTTCGCGACAAACCAGGCCCTCAACGAACGCGCCAGCGTCTTGGACTGCGGTGGCCCTCCACCGCTTTTGGAGTGACGCGTAGCTTGCCGACGGATTAACAAAGAAAAGAACTTTGCCAATCACCTCACCGCCCGCTAGAAAGTCTCCGTGCGCCGACTCACACATCTCAATCCCCGGGGCGAAGCCAGCATGGTGGACGTTTCCGCCAAGCCCCCCATGCACCGCGTCGCCGTCGCGCGCGGCGAAATCCGCCTCGCCAAAGCCACGCTGGATTTAATCGAGCGCCACCAGATCGCCAAGGGCAATGTCCTCGCCACCGCGCGCCTCGCCGGAATCCT
>ERZ1292630.4627-Hain-H41-02um-R3-4627-length-11582-cov-4_pt1 | contig 11582 bp, 11 predicted proteins | sample MGYA00564408_ERZ1292630 | MGnify/ENA primary metagenome ERZ1292630 (study PRJEB36523, sample SAMEA6512641) | groundwater metagenome | collected 2019-01-08 | study: AquaDiva: Metagenomics assemblies of 32 groundwater samples | reverse complement strand
CACCGCAACAACTTTAACGCGAGCCTTTTTACCATCGATTAAGATATTGGTGTATCTGACTTCAATCCCGTCTGATATAAAAGCCAGAATACTGTCTTTTAATTTTGAGTCGTTTTTCCCTAGCATGCTATCAAGTTCTAATCTGGCTTTTTCAATAACTCTTTCGGTACCAATTTGACGATCTAAAATAGATTCTATTTTAGATTCCTGCGAGGAACATGCAATCAAACTGATAATTATGCCTATTGGCGCCAAAAACTTAAATAGTTTCATAAATGACCTGTAGTACTCCTGTACTACTACTTTCGGCAGGTCCTTGGTCTAACATGAGTTTTTTTATGTCTCAAAATGAGATTTAATACAGATTGTCACGATTCCTTGAGCTGTTTCTTAAACATCACGGCCGCCATAGCATACCCGCCATCCGAACCATCAATAAAATGAGTATGCAAGTTGTTAGATGCACTTTGCACCATACACGTCATCAAGGCCTCTTTAGATCTATGAGTGCCATAATATATCTTTTTTTGCCTATAAAGCTGCTCGAATAGGGCCGATATTTTTTCAGCTTGCTCAAGACTGCAATCAATTACCATTCGAAGGGTGCCATCATACTTTTTAAAATCACTGTTAAGAATTAATTCAGATTTATATTTTTGAGAATTAAAGGCCCCAATAGATTTATTGAATATTAACAAAGTATTTTCAAGAAAAATAGAGATCATTTTTTTAATAAAATAAATGAGATAAAAACTGCGGCCATCGTGCGATAAAACAACCTCTTCTTTTAAACTTTTTGGTAAAAATGACCAATTTATATTATTTGCACTGACGGGGCTTGCCGATTCAAAATCGTTATTCAGAATACCTCGCAAATTCAATAAAACTTCTTTTAAAATTTCTTCTGAAACTTTTGAATCAGATAACCTGGACATACAAAGCAATGTCAAAACCAATCCGCGTTTGGACTTTAGGGGATTCAAACGGCAAGAAAGACCTTGAAGGCTTGGGTTTTTATTAACACTTGGTTCTAAGATTGTCGCGCCTTGAACATTATTCTTGATCATGGTTTCAGCATAAGCCAGAGCCGTACCCTTAAACTGCGCCAAATAATTACCCGGGGTTAATTCATACTTACCGATAAGTAAGTTATGCCCTTGAGCCTTGAGCGCCTGCACTGCTATATAACCCACGCGTAGCTCAAGATTAAAGTCACTTTCGGCAAGAGATTTTAAAGCTCTTAAACTTTCGCAAACACTGTTTAAATACTTTTGTGGAATAAGCATCGTGGCGCCGTCTCCACCGAACACAAAGGGAAATTCGTAATTTTCCATAACATTAACAGCACTTGAAATACAAGAAGCGCCAATAATGTTAACCTGCTTATAGCGTCCCTCTTGTATTGCTTTCGTTGAACCTCGAACATCCGTGATAATGACATACCAGGATTCCGGCACATTATGAAAATAATCCGCGATAGAAAGTTCTGAAAAATTTTTGAAAGGAGCCATGTTTTGATAGAACTGCAGTTCAACTGACATCATCCCACTCCCCAAGCCTAATAACTTCTGTATGAATATCCACGTTAGTTTTTTCTTTTACAGTTTTCTTCACATATAAGATTAAATTCCAAGTATCAGTTGCACTCGCTTTTTTCAAATTCACAATAAAGTTAGCATGTTTATTAGAAACCTGCGCATCACCAATTGTAAAGCCCTTAAGACCACACTGGTCTATTAACTGAGCCACTTTATGGCCTTCAGGGTTTTTAAAAACTGAACCACAACTGGGCCTATCTAAAGGTTGTTTTGAAAGTCTGATCTTATTGGCCTCACGCACTTGAGCTAAAACTTCAGTACTTTGCTGGCTAGGCCAGCTGATTTTTGCGCGAATTACAATATTGGGTTGCCAACCATCGGTGTGGCGATATTTAACACTCAACTCTGATTTTTTAAGTTCTATGATTTCTCCATCGAAAGTCATCACTTCAATTGAATCCACCAGCTCCATAAACTCACGCGGCGCAAAGTTCTCGGCGACTCCGGCATTCATCACCACGCCGCCGCCAACATCGCCCGGAAGCCCCGCCAAAAAGAGCGCTGGTTCCAACTGGTTTTTTAAAAAAACTTTTAACAGTTCAGATTTCGCGGTACCTGCTAAACAATTGATGAAAATTCTGTTGCCTTTAATTTCAGAGGTGATTTCGGAAAATCGTCGCATACAAATTGTTAGTCCTTTTATGCCCAGATCAGAAATCAAAATGTTTGAGCCGCCACCTAAAATTGTGATACTTAAATTATTTTTTTTAGCATAAAAAAGAGCCTCTTTAAGTTGTTCAATTGTCATTGGCATACAGAAGTATTCAGCAGGACCGCCGATCAACCAAGAGGTATACTCTGCAAGATTAACGTTTTTTAAGATGTTCAAGGACATCAAGCCCCAACTTCCAACCGTCGCCGGCACCTAAAGTCAAAAAAATATCATCGGGCTTTATAATTTTTAATATTTTTTCAAGCTGATCATTTTGTTTGGGAGAATAAAAAACATTTTGATATTTTATCTCAGATATTAACTTTTCTGTACTTACTCCTGAAATCGGCAATTCACCAGCTGCATATATATCCGCTAAAAATAAAATATCGGCCCCCTCAAAACAGGTTTTAAAATCCTGCCAACAATGTTCGGTTCGAGAGTAGCGGTGGGGTTGAAAGTATACAACCAGACGGTTTTTTTCAAACTTTTCGCGAAAGGCCTGTAACGTAGCTCTAACTTCAGTAGGGTGATGGCCGTAATCGTCGTACACTTTAACCTGATGAGCCTCGCCTTTAAAATGAAATCTGCGGTCAACGCCTTCAAATTTTTCAAGACCTTCTGTGCACTTTTCAAAATCTATTCCGGCTGCCATAGCGGCAATCAAACTAGCCGTGGCATTAAGGGCATTATGCTTGCCAGGTGCATTCGGTAATTTAAAAGCACCCAGTTTTATTTTATCACTATAAATTGAATAGTGACCTTTTTCGCCCTCAATAATGTAATCATTTTTTTCATCGAAGCCATAAAAAACAATTCTTTTAGAAAAATTCATAAAAAGATCTCGTACATTCGGATCATCTCCGCAAACCACCACCATTCCATAAAATGGAATACGATAAGCAAACTCCAAAAAAGATTTTTTAAGATTTTCAAAAGTTTTAAAATGATCCATATGATCCGAGTCTATATTGGTAATAATTGCGATTTCTGGAGACAACTTATTAAAACTTCCATCACTTTCATCGGCCTCGGCGATGAGCCATTCCCCATTACCCAATAAAGCCGTAGATTTTATTTTTTCAAATCGTCCACCGATAACTATCGTTGGACTTTCCCCAGCTTCTAAAAAAACAGAAGAGAGTAAACTTGTAGTTGTGGTTTTTCCATGGGTTCCCGCAACAGCAATTCCGCGCCGCAATCTCATGATTTCGGCCAAGGCTTCGGCACGTGGAATCAAAGGAATTTTTTTTTCACGGGCTTCAACAATTTCGGGATTTGAGGCCGCAATAGCGCTGGAATAGACCACCACATGGGCTGTACCTATGTTTTCTGCCGAATGCCCCTTATAAACTTTAATGCCCATTGATTTAAGACGATCGGTATTGGCATTTTCACCAACATCAGAACCACTGATATAAGCTCCAATATTGTGTAAAAGCTCAGCTAAACCACACATTCCGATTCCGCCGATACCAATAAAATGAAATTTCGTTTTTTCTAAAGCGCTATAGCTGGATTTCATATATTAATCTTATAATACATTAGCACGGCTTGTGTACTGTTTTTTCTTAAGAAGTTTGCTTGGACTTGATTGCACAAAATTTTTCATTCATTTATAAACCCAGCATCTGTAGGCCTTTTTTCCAATGAAGGAATTGTATTCCATCGCGAATGAACTCATGATTATCGCGACTTAAAACAAAGGCTTCAAAATTATTTTGTGTTTTTAAAAGAGCTTTAAATCCCGCAAAAGCTTCATTTTGAATTTGGTCTGTTGATTTTATTTCAATAAAGGCACGGGGCAGTCCGGGGCGATCTATGATAAGATCGACTTCAAGATTATCTTTGGTTCGTAAGTAGGAAAGTTCCCAATCTTTTTCTAAATAGAAAATTTTCTTTCTTATTTCTTGAATAAGAAAAGATTCAAACAAATCTCCGTACTCGAAGCTTCCGGGATGAAGTGCCTGATCTAATCTTTTTGAGAGCGCCCGCTGAATCCCGACATCAAAAAAATAAAATTTTGGATTTTGTCTTTGTCTTTTCCGGATAGACTCATGAAAAGGTTTAAGTAAAAAACCTAAATAGGTGTCTTCAAGTATTTCAAAATACGATTGAGTTGTAGGAACCTCGACATGAATGTCTCTTGAAATTTTAGAGTAATTAATTATTTTTGAACCAGATTGGGCGGCAACTTCTAAAAAATTTCGAAAGGGTACAAGGTTGCGAACAAGTTGTTCTGATAGAATTTCTTCTTTGAGATAAGTCTGGGTATAAGATCTTAAGAATCGAATACGATCTTCAATACTGAGATCATAGATTTTAGGTAGACCACCCCAAGACAAATACTCATCTAAATTAAAGCGTTCGCCTAATTCGTCAAAAGTGAAAGGGAACAAGTGAAAGACAAAAGCGCGGCCAGCTAGTAAGTTGGCATGTCCATGTTTAAGCTTTCGAACACTAGAGCCAGTCAAAGCAAATTTAAAATGTTTTTCTTCGATCAACTTGTGGACCAGATTAAGTAATGCCGGAATTTTTTGAATTTCATCGAGAACAATCCACTCGATTTTGGAGTTCTTTTTTAGCATGGCCAGGTCATCAATTAACTGACTAGGTCTAGATGAGTATCGTTCTTCGATTTCTGGAACTAAAAGATCAATAATATGGCATTTTGTTGCTGAAAAACGACTTTTCAATAGGCTTGTTTTGCCTGTTCCACGCGCGCCAAAAAGAAAAAAACTGTTAGATTTAGATATGTTACACAATCTACTTACCATGATTTAAAATTGTACGCCTAATTTAAAGCATGGTCAACAAATTTATCGTCAGAGAACGTCGATTGGGTGGCGCATCTCTTTTAATTTCATTTTCAGCATCAAATCTCCTTAACTTGGAAGCTGTGAGCGCAGCGAACTTAGTTCAGTTCATTCAGCTCAGTTAGTTTAACAACTGGCACTTGCAAGCAGCATTTTATTTTTATCCAACCAACAAGATTTTAGAAAAAGTGTACACATTATTGTTAGAAAAAATAATATTAGATGTAGTAATACTTTATTTTTCATAATTCCTCTCAAGCATCACATGTTGGAGCTGTTGGCGTTGGGAGTCCTGGTCTCGGAACTCTATGCTTTATATCAGGCGGGGCGAATCGTTACCACAATACCCATACAAATTCGTATCCCCACCAGCAAACCCTATCGAATTTCTTCATCTTTACATCATTATTTTTCAACATTTAGCTTGCCTTGTGATTTTTTTTTCTACTCATTGAATTTTTTAATCTGAAAATATGACCAAAGAGAAAAAACGTCAATTATGATAATAAATATGGGCAGGACAGGTTTAATTATAATTCCAAATTGCGTTAGGGGGTCAAAAAATAGACAGAGGGCGAATATAAAAGTAAAAAATATTATTACCAACATACTTTGCAGATTTTTGATTAGATCAGGATTATTAAAAGGTATTTTCTTTTCTTCAATTAACTTCAACATCTTACCTTCTGGATCAAGGCTGGTATCAAATGCAACAGAAAAGGTCTTGCCATCTTTTTTAAAATATACTGCTGGAACCTGCTTCTCGTTTATCCGCCAGTAACTTACCATATCGGACATTAGGTATTCATTAGTTGCTAAGAGAGTAGTAATCTTGAAGCTTTGCCCGTCAAAGACGACTTTCTGAGTATTTATCCATAGAAAAGCGAAAACGCATCCTAAAACCATTGCCAATTCCGCGAAAATACCAAATGCGATTAAGACCCAATCTGAATCAGGTTTGTAAAAGCATTCATTTGCCGTTCTTGCAAACGCAGTAACTGCTACTAAAATAAGAAATAAAAATGCCAATCCCATGCCAATCTTATATTTTCGAGAATAAGAAAGTGTAAAGGGTTGCAAAGTAACTCCTTCTTGAATCACATCATTCAACTGTCTGTTTGAATTTATCGTCACTGAATCTATTTTACATTCATTTAATTTTTGGTCAAATGAGTATCCATTCTTGAGAAGTTTTCTTGAGCTTGGTTGCACAAGTAGTGTTGTTTATTTTTTCCTAAACCAACCAAAATTCTCTTGACAGTATTTGTAACCAAGCCAATGAAAAATTGGCGCTCCGAACATAAGTATACAAAACCCAAAAGTTTCCCTAACTGACCAAATAGAAATATCAGTTTTTTCAATATACATTCTGTATAGCATATAAATATCCAAAATGTATGTACAGGGCACCACAACGAATAAACTAAAAACTACTATTATATTGGCTGCCATCTTACTTTCATCGTCATTGAAACTCAAATTTACCTCATACTTTTAATCACAACCGGGAGTAGCATTTGGCGGGTTGTTATTATTCGGGTTGAGTGTCGTATTTATGCCATTTGATACGTTTTGTACTGGCGTAGAACCTGGTACAGAATCAATTGCTGTTAGCGCTGCATAAAGAAGATCAACCACTGCAGTCACTCCTCCTACTACCAAACGAGCGCCGCCTAAAACGGCACCTACGCCAGCTAAAGCACCGGCAATGGCACCACCGATAACAACTGCAACTTGTGGAATAAACAACCCACTCGGATCAATAAAATTCACTGGATCATTATTTACATGAGGCCGTCGGAAAACCCCGGTAAAAATAAGAATTTCAGCCGATTTTTCATTTTTAAAATTATTTTCCTGAAAATTTTCTTCGAAAAAATGTTTTTTTGAAAAATAATCAACTGCTAGGTTCAAATTCTTATCTCTTTCTTGTTTGATCTAAAATCAAATTCTCATGCTTATAATAATTTTCACGCTGTAATCTCTATATTGCCGCATATTCAATGTTAATCCACCTTTTTAAATTTACAATGGCCGCAGTAAACGCGCATTGAAGGCGCACTTTCTTTAAACCTCTATATCTGGTTCGTGTCATACCATGCAACCGTTTCATTTCAGCGAACTTGCCTTCAATTGCTTGCCGCAGCTTCATGTCATTTTTAAACTCATCGGTTCTGTTGTAGGTCTCAGATTCCATTATCAGTCCTTGCCAATCATATATCCGAACAGTTCTGCGACCTTCTTTCGCTTTTGTACATTTCGATTGTAGATCACACCTATTGCAGGCGCTCATCGGAAAATGAAAATTCATACTGCTTTTTGCGCTGTCATAAAAATGAGGTTTTGCAATAACTCCTCTGGGACAAGTTAGTGTATTATTTGTTCTATCTATTTTAAAATCGCTTTTCGGAAGTACAGCTTTTGTTCTGGGGTTTTTATCTTTAAATGGTGAAACAATTTGACAACCTAAATCGCTCATTTGTTGCCTGATGATACCATCGCCGTAAGCTGAGTCGCCAATAACTTTTACCGGCACGATGTCTAGTGATCTTTTCAGCTCTTCAAACAATTTAACCGTGGCTTTGCCATCGTTGATGTTTCCGGCCATCACATCAACATTTGTAATAAAACGATTCTTGATCTCTTGACTGATTGAGGTTTTATAACCGATAAACTTCTTTATCTTGCTTTTAGCACCGGCCCTAGCATCAACATCAATCGGTGATACGATTCGATTTGTCGGTTTTTTTGCAGAATCAATTTCTCTAGGTTCGCCATCTTCGGTAGTTTCGATATTTTCTCTGAGAATAGTTCTTAAAACTTCAATTGGCTCTTTGTAGCGAGCATCTTCTTTTAAATGATCTGTGGATTTTAAAATGTACTGAGCTTCATTGACGTACTTTACGAGACATTCAGCTCTTTTATTTAAGTCGAATCGGCCAGCACCGTCATCATTAATTTTTATCGAAGTATATTCTTCAGCAGAAATGTTTCTGAGCACTTCTTTTTCAATCTCAGAATTATTTTTATTTAAAAGCTTTAAAATCTCAAACGAAGCTTTTTTAACCATCCCAACCATGTTCGGTATGGCTATATCAGCCAGCACATGCGTAGCATCTACTCTTTGAACTTCTTCTTTTGAAATAAGTTTATCATCAATAAGCTGTTTTAAAATTTGATCGAAAATCTCTTTTTCTTTTCCGCTCTTAAGTAAACGGTCTCTGAAATCACCAAGCGATGAATGATCAAACGGACGCTCGTCAATTCGTAGGCCCAGCGCAAACTTAACTTCGATATCAAACATACAGGCGCGCTCAAGTTCGCGGTCTGATAAATTCATGTGATACTGAATCAGCATCGCCTTTGCTAATAACGAAGGCGATATTGGCGGTCTGCCGTTATTACCGCAATAAAGTTCAGAAAACATTTCATCGATAATTAATCCATGCAACTTCTCTCTGAACTTTCGGTAAAAAATGTTTTTGGGTACTAACTGCTCGCAGTAGTAATCGACGTCGATAAATGAAGCTTGTTGGGATTTAGGGTTTTTCATAAAAAGATGTTACCAAATATCATTTATTTTTCCAAAAAAATAATGTGTTTTTTATTTTCTGCCATCGACGCTTGCTTTCTTCATTTTCCAAGTTTTTCTTGATTTTACGAAGCTCTAGAATCTCCTCAGTAATTGAATCAGACACTTCCTTAGTCATTTCAATTTTTTTTCCATCTTTATTGTATAATTCAAAATCTTCATCCCATTGATCGAAAAACTCATCTAGACGCATACCAAGTTGCCACAGTTCTTCAATAATTTCGATATCACCAGTTTCTTTTTCAATTAATTTGTAGGGCAAATAATCTTGATAACGCATTAAAAACCGCCTTCCCACGGTCTATGTTTTTTAATACCTGGTCTGCGATGGTAGTGTGGAAGACTTTTTCCGCCCCTCTTTAATGGATGAAAATCAACTCTAAAATTATCTGAATATTTAATGCCAAAACCGCTAGTGTTCTTATACTTCCTGAACCCCTGCACCGATTTACACAAACCGGCGCCACCCGCAACGGCCAATGGCACGCCGATCAGTTCATCAGTCGCTGCACCTTCGGTTTCAAGATCAGTAGAGTAAAAGACACCAGCCAAGACAGCCCCAATGATCAAAAACGGTGTTGTTCCTTCTGGATCGACATAGCTCATGGGGTTGTTATTGGCATAATTGTAGAGATTTGTTTCGATGTTAGCTAGTTTTCCGACAGTATCTACATACGCATAGAGATTCGTATCCCCACCCGCAAACCCAATGGAAGCCGTAGTGAGTGTGGCCGCAGGGCCATTCACACTACGGTCGATTGGGTGGTTATTAAAACTCACATTTTGTTTCAAAAATCCTATCTCCTTTTTAATCATCGTGGCACCACCTGTTTGCATTCTACTATCAGTCTCCTTAATCTGGTCGCTGTGAGCGAAGCGAACTTAGTTCAGTTTCCAATAGGCATCAAACAAAAAATAAGCGCAGGGAATAGACAAAAACACGAAAAAACATGACCAACAATCTTAGCTACTTCATGATCTTGAGGTAGCTTATCACCAAACCATCTTGGTGCCGTTGGTTTGAGGTAAAAAAATGTCGAGGCCAAAATAAAAATAATTATTACAATATGAGCATCATATTGTAAATGTTCAGATTTAATTTTTTCAGAAAGAACAAGAAAAATATCAACAAAATACAGCATTGTAGTTAAAATCAAAAGGCTGAAGTTAATTTTTTTAATCACAAGCCTCCTCAGTTTTTTTCTGATTATTTTTAATTTTAATGTATGTTTCCAGAAATACTGGATCAAGTGGCGCATTAACAATAGGCGAGAGAGGGCCAAATACTATGTCGTTACCAGTGCTGACAATATTTCTTACTGGACTTCTTTCTTTAATAATTCTTTTAATTTCGGAAAAAGATCTGCCATTAGCTAATTCAATTATTGCGGTTGTAATATCAAATGAAATTTCAAAAACAAGTGTAGGTAATAAAATAAGGTATGGGCTTTTTCCTTCAGGATCAATAAAATTCACTGGATCATTATTTACATATGCAAACAAATTAGTATCCCCGCCATTAAACCCAATCGGATCCCTCACTAACCATCGCCCAATCTCAGCATCATAATCCCTGGCACCAAATCTCACAAGACCAGTTTCAAAATCATAATGTCCGCCTGCAAAACCGAAAGGCTGAAAACCCGGATTCGTGTCGGACAAAACAATACCGAACTCATCGTAACTGATGTCCTGAATCACAACCCCAGATGAATTCAACACCTGTAAAATACTACCGAGCTGATCTTTTAAAAAATAATAATTCTGGCCGTTATGAATCATGTAATCCGGGCTATGGCCCTGAGTAGCATAAACAAATCGGCTTTTTACAGAAAAATTAGGCGCAAGTTCAGCAATCAGCCTTGCGAATTTATCATAGATAAAATAACGTTGCACAATGCCATTTACTAGTTTTGCAGAACGTTTATTTTCGCCGTCTATCCAGTACGTAATATTTTTAGTTCCACTAGGTGAAACAATCTCAACTGCTTGTAGCGCATTTAGCTGGCTGATGCGATACGTGGTTTGTGTTCCTATAGTAATATTATTTTTTTGCACCAGACTGTCGTCTTCTGAATAGTTGTAATTAATAGTTTGTGCATTTTTGGTGTAGCTTATTAACCGATCTTTAGAATTGTAACTGGCTGCGAAATTATCGCTGCTAAGCCTGTTACCCTGAGCATCATAATTGTAGGTATTTTTAAGAACTCCGTTTTCGCTGACAGTTTTTAGACGGCCATTTAAATCATAACTGAAAGCTTGGCTGGTATTAACGTTATTTTTTAAAATATTTTTCTGGGTGATGCGACCTAGTTTGTCGCGGCTGTAAGTCTCTGAAAAAATTAAATTGCCGCTATGCTTGATCTCTCTTAATGAGATTTCTCCGAATGTCGAATATGAAATACTTTCTACAAAGTTACCAAGGATTTTTTTCTTAGGTAAAACTGAAGAGGCACTTCGTTCAATGATTAAGTCGCCATTTTGAATTAAAGCCTTATCAAGATCAAAACTTTGATTGATAACTTGATTATTGATGCCTTCTGAGGTTTGCAGAAGACCTGCCGGGTTATACGTGTATTGCACGCTGGCCGGAAATCTTTCTGAGTAGGTTTTAGAAAGCAGCAAGTCAGCAGCGCGGTTATAGGCGATGGTGATTTGATCGCTTGAACGAACAGCTTCAAGCAATTTAGATGCCGGATGATATCCGTATTCAAAACTTAGGCTGGTGGTATTTAGATTTATGAGCTTGTTATTGTCTTCTGTCAGGTGTGCAGACCCATAAATGAAGTCTGTATTAGAGCTTTCTTCTGAAATACTTTTGGTGATGCGTTTATCAAAATCATATTGATATGTTTTTGATAAGCTTGTGCCTGGTGCTGTATAACTAGCAACTAGATCTAAAACATTATTTACAAATCTGTGCA
>ERZ1292630.4626-Hain-H41-02um-R3-4626-length-11582-cov-38_pt1 | contig 11582 bp, 7 predicted proteins | sample MGYA00564408_ERZ1292630 | MGnify/ENA primary metagenome ERZ1292630 (study PRJEB36523, sample SAMEA6512641) | groundwater metagenome | collected 2019-01-08 | study: AquaDiva: Metagenomics assemblies of 32 groundwater samples | reverse complement strand
GATGATGCGCCATCGGATCGTTGTAGGAAAATTCGCGCGCGACTTGCGGGGACAGAAAGAGTGGCGCCCAATCTTTCGGGATACCTTGGTCGTATCCATGTAATACCGCACCGAGAGCATTTGGCGTCCCTGTCTGCGGCACGGCGACGAAGATCACTACGTCTATTTTTTCCAAAAGAGGGTCATTGGTATCTTGCAGACGCTTAAGCAATGCTTTTGCCACCAATCCGCCATTAGAATGTGCGATGATCGTGACTTTTCCATTGTTTCTTGAAGATGCCGAGAGTTTCTTAAGTTCTTGAATGATATACGGCGTGCTCGTGGCGCGATTCGTACCGGAGTAGTGGATATTGCCATCCTGCGTTTGATTGCCGTATTCGAGGATTTCGTCGAGCGTCAATCGCCAGTCATACGGCACTGTGCTGTAGTCGGCGATGATGTGGTCAGTGTTTTTCCATGTTTCGAGTTCTGCAAGGAACGATTTGTATACATTAAATACACCGTATGCTTCACCTATTACATCTTTCGTATAAATATCATTTCGAATACTCGCGCCGTTTTCATTCATAAAAAGAGCGCGGGCGTCGGCATCGGACGTTGGTTCCCATAACCGGTCGTTTCCATCAAGTGCAAAGGCATCAGGAATATACAGTCTGCTTGCCTCAATTCCCGGCAAAAACATCACATTGGAATTGCAATTGACCGTACAGGTTGGCTCCACATGCGCGAATGGATCACTGGTGAGAAACGGGACGAACGTGACATCGTCGGATACGAAATCGCCGGTACCAGACGGATTGGAGGTATGTGTCGGACCGCTCGCACCGCCCCACCATGTGTTGCGGGCATCGACGATGATTGCAGGATGAGTAATAACTTCATCACGGTCGAGATCGAAAAAGGAAAACCCGCTCTGATTGTCAACGCCAACGCCATTGCCACGAATGCTTGAGTCGCCGATTGTGATCGATCCGTCGCTTTGGATTAGGACACCGGTGCCGTTGCCGTCGATCTCGGAGTTGGTGACCGTGAGCGCGCCGTCTTGGTGCATGATGCCCCTGTCAGAATTGCCGTGTATGCGGGTGTTGGATATCGTGAGGGTACCGCCGTATATGCCAATGCCGACTTGGTGATCGTGAATGTCGGAGTTGGTTATGGTAGCGTTGCCACCAGTTTGGGCGAAGCCGTCATAGCCGTTGCGATACATCTCTACGTGATCGAGAAAAAGAGTGCCTCCGTCGTTCTTGATGCCAGTGAACGATATGGGTAATATTTCCTGTCCTCCGTACCTCACGACGGCATGATCGAGGTCTCCGGTCGAGCCAGTCTTGAACTCTAGATGCATCCACTCGACGTCGCCGCTGTCCGCGAGAGATGTGAAGTAGATCGGTTGGCTCTCGGTGCCGATCGCCCGAAGCGTTCCATTGACTTGCATGCCATTGAAGCTGTCGAATTTGACGACGACCCCCGGTTTGATAGTGAGCGTGATTCCCGCGTTTACAGTGAGCGGGGTGTAATTGACTTCATCATTGAAAGGAATTTGCACGATGTATGGACTGTCTGCGGCAGTCCACGTGGTGTTTGTGACGATGCTGGATGTGATGAGGGTGGAGGCGTACGCAAGGTGTGGCGTGACGGAAAAGACGGTGCCGAGCGAGATGACGGCAACCCCCACCGTTCGTATATTCATGACGGAACTATACGTATTCACAGAGAGCCTTGCAAACTCACCACGAGCGGTACTATGGGGACAGGTCGAGATTATCAGCAACAATAATTACAACAAGCGTATGGTAGATACCAAACTCCTTCTCAAAGTCATAAACCAAAACTGCCCGACCAAAGTCGGGCAGTCTTGCGAAATATAGATGTGCGAAAATTAAGTGACAGACTAGGCGACGATCTTTGTTACCACTCCGGCACCCACTGTCTTTCCACCCTCGCGGATAGCGAAACGCATTTTGTCTTCGAGTGCGATAGGACCTACGAGCTTTACCTTGAAAGTAACAGTATCGCCCGGCATGACCATCTCCACTCCTTCTTTTAGAGTTACCTCGCCGGTAACGTCTGTAGTACGGATGTAGAATTGCGGTTTGTAGCCGGAGAAAAATGGCGTGTGGCGACCTCCCTCTTCCTTTGTAAGGATGTAGACTTCAGATTCGAATTCTGTATGCGGCTTCACAGAGCCCGGCGCGCAGAGTACTTGTCCGCGATGCACGTCTTCTTTTTTCGTTCCGCGAAGAAGCACGCCAGCGTTGTCACCCGCCTGTCCTTCCTTAAGCGACTTATTGAACATTTCGACACCTGTCACAATAGTTTTCGCAGTATCTTTGATGCCGACAATCTCGATTTCCTCTCCCACCTTCACAACTCCGCGCTCTATGCGACCGGTAACGACAGTACCGCGACCTTCGATAGAGAATACGTCTTCAATCGGCATGAGAAACGGTTTGTCGAGTTCGCGCACAGGTTGTGGAATGTACTCGTCGAGCGCCTTCACAAGCTCCATTATTTTGTCGCTCCATTCATTGCCGGGAGCCGGGTTCTCAAGTGCCTTTAGACCGGAACCGCGGATGATCGGCGTCTCTTTGCCGTCGAATTCATATTTATTGAGAAGGTCACGCACCTCTTCTTCGACAAGGTCAACCAAATCTTTGTCGTCCACTTGATCGACTTTGTTGAGAAATATCACGACCTTCGGAACGCCGACCTGACGTGCCAATAGAATATGCTCGCGAGTTTGCGGCATAACACCATCAGACGCGGCGACGACGAGGATAGCACCGTCCATCTGCGCGGCGCCCGTGATCATGTTTTTGATGTAGTCGGCATGACCCGGTGCGTCAACGTGCGCGTAGTGGCGATTCGGCGTCTCATACTCGGAGTGCGAGAGCGAAATGGTAATACCGCGCGCCTTTTCTTCCGGCGCTTTGTCGATGTCGTCTACTCCTTTCACGGTTGCACTGTAGCCATTGCCTGCTTTCGAGAGCACATTGAGAATTGCCGCGGTAAGAGTTGTCTTGCCGTGGTCTACGTGTCCGATGGTGCCGACATTAATGTGCGGCTTGCTTCGATTAAATTCTTCTGCCATACAAATTATAAATAATTATTAATACTAATTGCCAACGCAAGTTAAAGCAAATAAAAAACCCGCCTACTGCGTGAATGTATCCTATCAAAGCAGGAAAAAACGTCAAGGCTTTTTTGGTTTCAGGATTTAGATTGTCGCTATTAAAAAGATGACCCGCCAATCGCTCGGCGGGTCACAGATAGATGATGATCGACGTTACTTCACTTCGGGGAAGGTGTGTTTCCCCAACGAAGCAATTCGATCGCGGCGAGGAACGGCTTGTCCTTTTTCTCGTCCGTCGGAACATAGGACTGCGAGCTGGTCTTCTCATCGTCGCCATTTTTGAGATGGCCCTTGAGCGAGGCTTCGCCCTTGGTGTCGTCCTTGCCCTTCAGCTCGTCGGGCACGTCCTGAAGAACAACGATGTCCGGATCGATTCCCTTGGCTTGGATCGAACGGCCAGAGGGAGTGAAGAAACGCGCTGTTGTCAATTTTAACGCGCCTTTGTTACCACCGAGAGGTATGATGGTCTGCACTGATCCCTTGCCAAAGGAGCGCGTTCCAAGAACCGTCGCGCGCTTGTGATCCTGCAAGGCACCCGCGACGACTTCCGCCGCCGAGGCCGAGCCGCCGTTGATTAGGACGACGACCGGCTTACCCTTGGAGAGATCACCGCCCCAAATGGCAACATAGCGATCCGTTTCTTCGGCGGTACGTCCGCGCGTCGAGACAATTTCACCCTTGTCCATGAAGGCGTTCACCACTTGGATCGACTGATTGAGCAGACCGCCGGGATTGTTGCGCAGATCGAGGATATAGCCCTTGAACTTGTCGGCCGGGATCTCCTTCTGGAACTTCAACATGGCGGCGCGGAGTCCGTCCGTCGTCTCCTCGTTGAACTGCGAGATGCGGACATAGCCGATGTCACCTCCCTGTTTGCTACTGCGCACCGAGTTGATGTGAATCTCGGCGCGAACCAGCTTGATCTCCAGCTTCTGCTTGTACTCGCCGCGCAGAATCGTCAACTTCACCGGCGTGCCTATTGAACCACGCATTTTTTCGGCGGCCGCGGCGAGTGTCATCCCGCTCGTGCTCTCATCGTTGATCTCGACTATGAGATCGTTGGCAAGAATCCCCGCGCGCGACGCTGGCGTATCGTCGATCGGCGTCATCACCTTGACGAAACCTTCCTCCTGCGTGATCGATATGCCGACCCCGCCGAATTTTCCCTGGGTCTCTTTCCGCATGCCCTCGAATGTCTTTTCGTCGAGGTAGTTCGAATGCGGATCGAGCGCGGTCAACATGCCGTTAATCGCGTTTTCGACCAGCTTCTGCTCGTCGGGCTTTTCTACATAGCCCAAGCGGACCGTTTCGAATACGTCGGCGAACAGTTGCAACTGTTCGTAGTCCGGGCTTTTCTTGGCCGACTTCGCGAACGCGATTCCCACCAGCGCCGACAATGTCAGCGCGATCAGGATTAGAATGAGACTAAATCTCATCCTCCTTTTCCTGCTTGCCCTCATTTCAAAGTCCTCCACGGCCACCATTGACCGAAGCGCAAGAGTACCTGTTAGTATGCCCCTTGTCTATTTAAATCGTTTCCTTGCTCTCGGAGAAATAAATCTGATCATTGGGAATCCCAAGTGTCTCTAGACGAGACGCTACAAAATCCTTCATGTCCTTTTCGTTATTGAATTCGATCGTTTGATCATGATCGTAAACTGCCCACGCGCCGACTGCCCGCAATACATCTACTTTGCTAAAAACGATGTGCGTAACGCCGTTGATACGAACCGCGCGTTCGAGCGTCTGCATGTTCATCCAATTCGTTTGCCGTCTGCGTCCTGTTGTCGCGCCGTATTCTTCGCCCGCCTCGCCGATCTTATTGAACACATCGCCGTCCGGTTGGAACTTTTTGCTTCCAACGTACGTCTCATATACTTTTGCAACACCCCACACATCTTTGATCGCGCGCGGCGGCAGACCGTTCAAAAGCGCGCCGGCCGTGGTGCAGTGGCTGGAGGTAACATACGGATAATCGCCCCAGTCGATGTCCAGTCCAAAGCCTTGCGCGCCCTCGCAAAGAATGTGTACGTTGTCCTTCGATCCCTCGGCCCTATCCGGGGCAAACCATTCTTCGTAGAGATTTATTAGATACGGCTTGAGTTCGGGAACGCTTGCCGCGCGTACTCCCGTGCGGCCGTACTTTTCACGATACGCCGGTCCGTTGCCCCGCGCTGTCGTGCCGATTCGCACGCCCTCGCGCTTGTCTTCCTCCTTGTGCGCATTGGTAATTATGTGCGCGTTTTCGGCAATAAATATCTTGCCGACGGTATCAACGCCGCCATCCTCAAGCATGCGCAGTTCATTAAAGAATTGCGTCGGATCCAAGACACAGCCGCTTCCGACAATACTCTTGATTCCAAAAAAAACTCCCGCGGGAATCTGATGAGTAATGAATTTTTTTCCTTCATGAAAAATGGTATGCCCCGCATTCGCCCCGCCATTGTAGCGGAGCACATGCGTATATTTCTTGGTTTTGCAAAGATGATGAGCGACTTTGCCCTTTCCACAATCTCCGTATTGGAGATCGACTATAACATCGGCAGTTAATGTAGACACAACTACTTTAATCTAACACACCTGCCGGCGGATCGCACTTTTTATTATACCATCACCAATTAACCATTCAATAATAGATATCCGTCTTTGCGAGGCCTTTGGCCGAAGCAATCCAGGGTCTGTGCACATATTCTGGATTGCTTCGCTTCGCTCGCAAAGACAAACGAGGACAGGTTAGTTGGAGATGGTATTACATCTCTCGCACCCTATATTGCAGGGCCTCCAGCATGTGCGGAGGCTCTATCGTATCGACTCCCGCGAGATCGGCGATGGTGCGCGCGAGCTTTATCGTGCGGTGGTATCCGCGAGGAGAGAGCTTCATCGCGTGCGCGGCCGCGACGAGTGTCGACTCTGCCTTTTCGGAGAGCTTCCCAAACTCTTCGATGTGTTTTGGTTTCATGTCGGCATTCGTAAAGATGCCTGCGCCTTCGAGGCGCACTCGCTGGCGTTCGCGTGCTTTTGCAATATTCTCGCGCGCGGTCTTTGTTTCTCCACCGATTCTTTTCCCGCGCACGCTAAGCATCTCCGGCGGCATCTCGCCTACGCGCACCCACATGTCGATCCTGTCGGCGACTGGTCCTCCGATTTTGCGGCGGTATTTTTCTATTGTATGTGGCATGCACTCGCACCGCGCGCTTCCCGCGAATCCGCATGGACATGGATTGAGAGCGGCGATGAGCATGAAATTTGCCGGAAAGACGGCACTGCCTCTAGCACGCGAGATGCTGACGACGCGATCCTCGAGCGGTTCGCGCAGAGCATTGATGACATCACGATGAAATTCTGGAAATTCGTCGGCAAATAAAACGCCGCAGTGCGCAAGCGTTACCTCGCCGGGCCGCAGGGCGGAACTTCCACCGCCGATTAGAGAAGCGTACGAAGAAGTGTGGTGAGGCGAGCGAAATGGCGGCCGGAACACAACGCTTCCCGCGAGCGCGCCTGTGAGCGAGTGGATGGTTGTTACTTCGATCATAGCTTTCTCGGAAAGATCGGGGAGGATCGCGGCGCATGCCCGCGCAAGCAGAGTTTTGCCTGTTCCGGGCAGGCCATAAAGCGCAATGTTGTGCCCGCCCGCGGCGGCTATGATTAGCCCGCGCTTCGCGCCCTCTTGCCCGCGGATCTCATCGAGAGCAGTGTCATCTTCGAGCAGATGCCGCGAGGGCGGCTTTCTCGCCAGCGCTTTGTACTTAGGGTCTTGCAGAATCGCAAGAGTATGCCCGAGCGAAGAAACGGCATGAATTGTAAGTCCGGAGATTAGCGATGCTTCCTCAAGATTTTCTTCCGGCACATACAGATCGGTGAAGCCTGCATTATGCGCCGCGTTTGCAATCGAGAGAGCACCGAGAATAGGCCGTATCTCCCCGTCGAGCGCGAGTTCTCCCGCGAATAATTTACCTTTAGGGTCGAATCTGGTTTGTTCAGATGCAAGAAGAAACGCAAGCGCGAGCGGCAGATCAAAAACCGCGCCCTCTTTTTTGAGCGCAGCCGGCGCCAGCGAGAGAACGATCTTCTTGTTGCTGCGTTTAGGCGATTCAAGCGCGTTTCCTTGTCCCACGCGAGCCTGCCCTCTGCCTGATTTCAGTGAGCTTGTCGAATCTGTCGAATGGGTATTTTTTATTGCGGCGGCGAGCCTGTCTTTTGCCTCTTCGACGGATTTATCAGGAAGTCCGACAATGGTGAATGCATGTAATCCTTTTGTAATGTCGCACTCAACAGTGACAACGTGTGCCGAAGGAAGTGCCGGCTGTGCTCCATATACGCGCGCAAATCCAGACGCAATTTTTTGTTTGTCACTCACCCACGCATTGTACCTCAGGCGTGCGCTATACAGGTCGTGGCGGCGGGGTTTGCTTCAAGGCGGTCAGCCGGGATTTCAGTTTTGCACACATCGCATATTCCGTATGTTGCCTTGTCCATTTTTTCGAGCGCCTTATCAATCTCGCGCCGGCGTTTTTCCAGTTCCTCGACAAGCGGTACGTTGATCGCAAGCTCTTCAATATTATCCGCGACATCATTCGGATCCGATTCCATTCCTTTTGAAGCAGAGCTCCCTTGCCAATCGCCACCAATCGATTTTCCATGTTCGGCAAGCTCTTCGCCCAAAGAATCGCGCTCGGCCTCGAGATTGGCGCGCAAGTCGTTCAGTTCGTTTTCAGTTAGATGATTCATATGAGAATTATACAGAGTGAACGGCAAACAGCAAACAGCCGCTTGCTAAAGTTTTCGCCCTGCTCGCAAACGAGATAGTATTTCAGTGAATGAGTACACGTTCTCGCCGATTATGAGCAACCGCCGTGTTGGAAAAGAATAATATAACTCAATCACCCCGGCATCGTTTTTAAGCACACGAACGTCGTAGTTGCGCATAACAACGTCTTCAAACCGTCGTCTATCCGGCAGACCGCCGACACCCTGCACCTGATCGGAAACGCGCGTGAATGTTGGCGCAAGATCTGCGTTCATCGTTTGCTCCCACGCTAGCATGCCGGCAAATGCGCGTTCGTAAGAAAGAACCGGTATTACAAAGATCGGCGCAGTTTCATCAACGGTGTAAGTGCCAAAAAAGAACTTGCTCGATAAAGCGCGAAACAAATCCGCAGATGCCCGCGTTCCCATAGCATTGAAAAATTCTTCGAGTGTCAAAAATCTTTCAGTACTCACCCCATCGGCATTTTCCTCTTGATTCGTCGGGACAAAGTGCGTAATGGAGCCAAGAGTCGCCCCCTTATCTGTACGTACTTGCGCAACTAAACGCTTAATCTCAAGCGGCGTGTTTTTTTCCACAGGCAAGGAAAAGGTATTTTCAGAAAAAAGTATGGATGTTTCTGATTCTTGTTTGGGGATGCCGGAACGTTCTTGCACGATTACATATACGCCAAAAAACGCGGCTGTACCGAGTATAGAAAAGATAAATATGGCAAAAAGTATTCGGAATACTCTGCGCGAGTGCACTTCTTTGATCTGCCCGCGCTCGGCGACATCGCCTTCCGCGTACTTTTTTTCGCCCTCAAGCGCAACAGCGCGCACAAGTGAGATCTTTTTTTCTCGCACGATTCTCTGCAGATCGTCCTTGAGCGTCCTAAGCGGAAAGACGATCGAAGATGCGATATTCTCACCCACGGTCTTCCCCGTAGATTCGCCCGGCGCAACATTTTTCTCGCCGGCTACAGAGGTGACCTCCGAAATTTTGACACTTTCGGACAAAGGCTCATCTGGGACATGTATTCTGTTGACCGAAACACCAAGCATTGTATCAAACACGCGCGACTCTTTCGGTTTTTCTGGCAATTTTCCCGACCCATCGTACTCCTGACGTTCGGGAAGCTTGACATCTTTTAGAATATTCGTGATCGTAGCACTCTCCTTTTGCAACTCCTCGGGCGTATGAGGAAGCGCGGGCGCAGGCTTCGTCACAACCTCTTCTATTATGCGTGCCTCCTCTACGGGCGACGCAGGAGATGTAGACGACCCATCGTTCGCGCTAGAAGCGACGGGGTCGTTCGTTGGAGTTTCGTTTGCCATAATCATTTCCTCCACCCTGTCCCGGCTTTATTCCCTTTTTCACAGCCCAATCCGGGTCAGCGGCTTTGATGGAGAGATTATAACGCCCTTTTTCATCTATTTCTTTGATTACAACGGGGACGACATCTCCGAGCGCAACAGCATCAGTTACTTTATCAATCCTGAAAGGCGCCATCTCGGATACATGCACAAGTCCATCGTTGTTCGGACCGATCTTAACGAACGCACCAAAATCCATGAGCCGTACTACCGGACCTTCGAATTTATCGCCAACCATGTATTCGCGCGTAAGATCGAGAATCTCTTTTTGCGCAGCTTCCGCCGTACCGGCACGACCAGTAACAAACACTGTTCCGTCTTCTTCTATTGTAATGTCGTCACACTTAGTGCGTTCGCGAATGCCATTGATTGTCTTGCCACCCGGGCCGATAACAAGTCCGATCTGATCAACTTTAACTTTTACAGTGAGAATTTTCGGCGCGCGCGAAGAAATGTCGGAACGTGGCGAGGATATTTCTTTTTGTATCACTTCAAGTATTTGCATTCGCGCACTCTTCGCCCGCGCAAATGCTTCTGTGAGTACTTTGAGGGGCACGCCATCTACTTTCACGTCCATTTGCACTCCGGTAACACCCTCTGAAGTGCCTGCAACCTTAAAATCCATATCGCCATGATGGTCTTCGGGTCCTTGTATATCTGTAAGTACTTTGTAAGTGTTTGCATCGGACATCAACCCCATGGCAATCCCCGCGACCGGGCGCGTAATCGGCACTCCCGCGTCCATAAGCGCTATCGAGCTCGCACACACGGTGGCCATAGAAGTAGAGCCGTTCGATGCCAGACACTCCGAGACAATGCGAATAGTGTAAGGAAACACGTCTTTTGTCGGCAATACGGCGCGCAATGATTTCTCCGCGAGCGCGCCGTGTCCCGTCATGCGGCGGTTGAATCCGCCGACGCGACCTGTCTCGCCGACAGAAAACGGCGGAAAGTTGTAATGGAGCATGAAGGTCTTTTTCGTGTCTTGAAATTCAATGGTATCGATCAGCTGTGCATCCCCCGGTCCGCCGAGAGTAAGAGCGGCCAGAACGTGCGTCTGTCCGCGATAGAAAAGACCGGTGCCATGGATGACAGGCGAGATGCCACCGGCTTGCGCAAAGAGCGGACGAATCTCGTCCAAACGGCGACCGTCTACGCGTTTTGCTTCTTTGATAGCGAGATCATGCACATATTCGTCGATCCTGCGTTCGAAATATTCGTTGAGCAATCTTGATTCCGCGTCGGGAAATTTTAGAGTTGTCTGCGCCGTCCACTCTGATTTCATTTCTCCAAACGCCTCTTTCGTCATAATGCCGCTCAATGCCTTCAACTTAGGCTCCATTATCTCTGCAAACGCCGCTACCACTTCTTGCACTATCTCCGGAGCGACGAATGGAAGTTTCTTCTTACCTTGCTCGACAATTATGTTTTTCTGCCACGCCTGAATCTTTTCGATCTCCTCACTAGCTCGCAGAAGTGCAGTGTCTAAAATTTTCTCATCCACTTCGCGCGCATTTACCTCGATCATGTTAACAAGACCGTCTTTGCCGGAAACAGTTAGATCCATCTTGGCCTTCGGTGGCAATTCGTCTTGTCGCTGACCGTATGTGGGATTTACGATTAATTCATCACTATTATCCTCAAGCCCTATGCGCACGGCAGATACCGGACCATTCCATGGAATATTCGATGTGGCTATCGCAAGTGAAGCCGCGTTCACTGCGAGAATATCGGTATCGTAGTCTTCTATAGAAAGAATTGTAACGATTACTTGCACTTCGCGTTTCAAACCCTTGGGAAAAAGTGGTCGGATTGTACGGTCGACGATGCGCCCAGAGAGAACGGCTTCGTCGGATGGTCGGCCCTCTCGACGCATAAATCGCGAGCCTAAGATTGCTCCGGCAGCATAAAATTTCTCCTCGTACTCAACGGTAAGCGGAAAATAATCCTTGTCGGATTCTTTTCCCATAACGACAGTAGCGAGACACGCGCTATTGCCGTAGCGCATCAAGACAGAACCATTCGCCTGATCTGCCCAATCATTGAACTCAGCGATCATCGTCTTTCCGCCAATCTCGACGGAATATTCCTTTTTTTGCATAGATGCTTCTGTTGTGCCTCCAGATGTTAGGTCTCAAATGATGTTTGAGAACTACGTATCCGAAGGCGACTAATAATGTATTAAATGTAGCAGAATGTAACGAGATTGCAATCCTCCCCCTGTTTCTGTACCATGCATGAATCCTGTACACGGTATGTGAAATAGGAGGAAAGGCACTAGCGTCTCGTTAATAATCAAACAACCGCGCCATATTTTGGAAACTATTGA
>ERZ1292630.2173-Hain-H41-02um-R3-2173-length-18427-cov-6_pt1 | contig 11585 bp, 7 predicted proteins | sample MGYA00564408_ERZ1292630 | MGnify/ENA primary metagenome ERZ1292630 (study PRJEB36523, sample SAMEA6512641) | groundwater metagenome | collected 2019-01-08 | study: AquaDiva: Metagenomics assemblies of 32 groundwater samples | reverse complement strand
ACTCGCCCCATTGCGTCGTCCACCCTCTACACGGTGAACATGCTTCGCTGCCTGGGGCCGTGGCTGATCGTCGACGCGGCAGCACGTCGTGACGATGACGCAATCAGCGACGACCCGGCGCTCTCGCTGTTGTTAGAGCGGTTCCTTTCCACCGAGTTGCCGCCAGCCGCTTGCCGGGTCGTCACGCGCCGATCCCTCGAACTGCTATCTGTCGATGCTCGTTGCGACCTTGGAATTCATGTGGTCGAAGAGGAGCCGATTGACGACCGTAGAGGAGCCGTGCCGCGTCGCTCTATCCTTTTGCGTTGCCAAGGCGTCACATTTACCGACGCGCCGGATGCGGCGCTGATGGCTTTCCTCGCACTGGACTCCGTGGGAGGTGTCCCTCTCGCCGGTGGTGGTTGTGATCGTGGTATCGGAATGACATCTCATTCGTGGGTGCCGCCTGCGCTTGATTTAAGGGGCACCACTCACGGAGCCGCAGCGTGGATGACAACCCGCGTCGACGGGGCGCTGCTATGCTGGCATCGCGTTCGGGGGGAAAGCGCCCAGGCCTCGACGATGATGATGGGCGGTGGCATCGCGAGCGGTGGATGCATCACGACACTGGGTCGGTTGACCGCCGCACTGGACTCGGCGCGTCCTCCTGTCGCCGGCCGCCCTGACGACGGTGACGCAGCCATGGCTGGGGCAAAGTCATTGCTGCTGATTCTCCGTGTCGGCGGTGAAGGCCATGATGTGTGGATTTTCGAGGACGAGGGCATCATTACGGCACCGCCGCGCGTTGTGCCTCGCAGCCGGCCGGTGCGCGCCCGTTGTGACCACCGAGTGGTGATGGAAACAGAGAACGGGAGTCACGCGTTGGAGGTCGGAGAGGCGCACTTGCAGGGAGCAAAACTATTGGTGCATGTTCAAGCCACCCAGGGGCACGGATCGTCCCTGGTCGATCACGCGCTAGCTGACAGCCTGCTGATGCTCGGGCGAGTGAAGTCCGAGGCCCCGGAGTCGTGGCAGCCAACGCCGAAAATGTTAGCCCGACTGCTGCAAAAGTGCCGCGAAGCAAAGTGCGTGGTGTCCTCAACGGCGGCGGATGCGAGCGGAAACAGCAGCAATAAAGTCAGCATCGAGGTTCCGTGTTCGGGGCCCGCAGGTACGACGGACATCTCCGTCGACGCGCAAATAGTGGCCGAGGCGTGCACCGGATTATTGCAATCGTTGGACAAGTCCCTCGACGACGCATTGGATCTTCTCTCCGCGACTGCAGATGCCGGCGGCCCAACGACTGGTGGGGTCCGTACATCCATCCGAGCGGCGCTTTGTTACGGCGGGGGCATGAAACTGGCACGCGTGCAGTCGCATTTGCTGCCGAAACTGCAACAGCTGCTGGTGCCCCCGCCCACAACTGCAGCAGCCGCGACCGACCGGACGGCGACGAGCCGCGGCGATGACCGCGCGGGTGCTCTTGTGTGCATGGTTCCTGCCCCTGGCCCCGTGATGCACGCCCTTGGCGCGAGCTTGCTGTGGCAGTTGGCCGAGCCCGTGGAGCCTCCCCATCCTTGACAGCCACCATGACTGCGAATGATCTGTCGTGGCACACTTTGGGAGCTGCTTGAGGCCTCGTTTTGTTTTGGGTACGGTACGGTCAACTTGCCAAAAAAGAGCTTAAATTGTTTGATGTGTGCCTCGGCATGGCCTCGATGTTTGACGATGACGACGCCGCCGACGGCGGTATAGTTGTGGCTGCGTCGACGTCGACGCCACGGGCCGAAGCCGCCGGGCACCGCTCCGCTACGTCCTCCTTGGGCCCTCGTCAGAACCCTATGCCGAACGTCCCCGCGGCGACAGCATCGTCACCCGCCGACTGGTATACCGACATGCAAGACGGTGAAGAAGCACCCGCAAGGCGTAGCTCGCAATTCGCAGGTGCGCGAGCGTTGCTCGGGGGAACTCGCGGCGATGGGCGTGACGACAAGGCAAAATTCATGTCCAACATTCTCGCCGCGCAACGGGCACGCATCGTGGAAAAGGATGACGCACAGGCCACGCGTATTCTTGCGGAGCGCAAGCGAGACATCGGCGATCCCTCGTTGGTTCACGTCGATGCGTCGGTGGGCGTCTTTCGCACGCCTGGCTACCTGGCCGCGCTACAAGACCGGGCTGATGCACGTGACGATCAAGCACCACCACAGGGCTCCGACACCGATCGTTCCGTTTTTCGCCGCCGAGGAGGTGCACCGCCAACTGCCGCATCCGCCGAGGGGGGAGGCGTAGGTTTTCCACCAGCCAGGCATCAACCAGTGTCCACAACGAACTTCGCGACCATTTCGATGCTGCTCGCCGACGAACAAGAGGAGGAGTCAACACTCCCAGTGCTTACCGCAGTGACTGCCGATGCTGGTGACGACGCGATGGACGTATATGTTCCACGCGGTGTTCGGTTCGTCGAGGGAAGCATCGCCGCGAGAGACCCCACTCAGTCAACCACTACCAGTGCGCTTACCCGTCAACCCGCAACGAGCCTTTCTGCGAGTTCTCCACAAGCGCTCTCTGCGGCAATTGTAGCTGAACCGATTGCAAAGGGCAATGAGGGCAACGTTGTGGGCGCTGGGGGACTGGCCACGACGCCGCTCCCGCCACGTGTGGTGCCGACCACGGATGAGCGCCGAAGAAAGCGCATGCGGCAGCGCCTGACGGCCACAGGGTTGCAAGTTTTGCGCCTTATATACCTGGAACATCAAGCGGCACGCGATGTCGAAGCCAGTCGGCAGTGACCGCGTCCCACGTGGGACCCAAGAATGGTTTTCGACCCTGTTCTCTTTTGTTTCTTCCCGCGATTTAGCTGATCTTGACACAAATCGGAAGACGGCTTTGGTGAACATTTCAAGACAGTCGCTCGAGGCCAACGGCTCCAGTGCAAAAAAAATCCACCCCCTGACTCTCTCGAATACACAACACCACGTGCTCACCGATGGCTCACTCATCGCAGCAGCAGCAGGCGTCGGTCGGCACCGCTAGTCGCAGCCACCACGCGCTGTCCCCTGCGCCGGGAGTGCCATTGACTGCCACTGACTTTCAGCGGCCGCCGACGTTCGACCGGACCCGTGACGGAGAGGTCACGTACCGAGCGGGCGATATCTGCAGCCTCGCCTGGCTGCATCCCGCTACGGCCTCATCGTGGCTCGTCGTCGGGGCGGCGAACCAAGCGGTCAGCTGCTTTAACCCGGTCACCGGAGACAACAAGGATGTCGTCTTGGCCGTTACCAAGCGGACGGCGACGACCGCCTCGGGAGCGTCGGCATCATCTGCAATGGCGTCGGTCTTTTCGACCACCGCAATGTCCACGTCGTCGTCGTCGTCGTCGCGTGCTGGAACCGCGTTTCTAGGCAGTCGAAATTCCGTGGCGGTACCCTCCGCCGTCGCACCCATTCCACGAAATGGCCCCGCGCAGCAAGTTCCAATCTCCGATCTTTCGTTTCAGCAACCGTCCTCGGTGGCAGTGTTCAGCTCGCCGGCCGGGAGCGAATGGCGCTACGCTGTCATCGCGTCACTCGTGACGGATGCCGCGCCAGCCATCAGCCGCTCTGCCTCGGCGCCGCCCAGGGCGCCGCTGCCCGTCACCGTCGCGCCGGGAGAGGCAACAGCGACGAAGGACTTGGCGGCCACCGCCACAACGGACGTCTCGTCATCGGGGACGGCTCAAAGGGACGTTGCGGCCGTCCCCACCAGTCATGCGTACCTGTGCATGGCGTACGTCGCCTCGCCCGATGCGCCGACCGTGACGCGCACGCTCTGCGTTCCGCTTCTCACAATGCTACCCTCTTCCGGCGGAGGTGGCTGCTGCCTTCGAACCACAACGGCGACAGGGGAAGGATGCTCCGCGGCGTCCGCGGTGAGCCCGCTCGCAAAGCACCTGTGCGGCATGCCGGCGGCGTCATCGCAAGGGGCCGACGAGCCCACTCCCGCCGCCACCGCGATGTCGCCGCCGCGTGTGAGTGCGCTCGTCTCTCCACCCCCATCCAGCCTCGCCGGAAGCGTCGCGACGGCCACGGCGACGGCGACGGGGCTGCGGATTGACGATGTGCACCTTCAGTTTGATCCCCTCTTCGGGCGCTTCTTGCTCATCGTGTTGCGCGTGAAGACCCTCGCGGGGAAGCGCTGCAGCCTGATTGGCGTTGCAGAGGTGCGCCACGCCACGGAGCGGAACGAATTGGCGTTCACAGGGGCATCCTTATGGGCGCCCCAGGTCACGGATCAGACGGCACCGGCGGCGACGGCTCAAACTCCCCACTACGCGGTGACGTGGCTCGACGATGCCCAGCCGGTGGACCTGACGCTGAGTGCCGCGTGGAGTTCGGCCGCCGTCCATGGCCGTTCGACCGCGATGAGAGTGACCCCGGGTGCGTTGCCGCACAGCGCCACGGTCGTGTCATCGCCCCCAACCGCTTCCTCCTCTTCCTCCTCCTCGACTCTGACGCAACAGCCCGGCAAGCTGCAAGCTGGGGGGCCCCTGCAGCTGCTCCTCCTGCTGGGACTGAGCACGGGCGCCATCGCACCGGTCATCGTGGGAACGGCGACGAATGCGGCTGGTCAGTCAGTTATCTCCTTTACACGCGTGCCGTGCGCGCCGCCGCTGCCGCCCGGGTCGACTAGCTTGCGGCTCACGGCGGCGATAACCGATACCTCTGCCGAAGAGAGCGCGACGGGGCCGGCTATGGCCTTGCCCTTCTCGTTGCCCGTCAGCACCGCGCCCATTATTGCGATCCGCACCGTGAAATTACGTCCCGGCGCCCTCGTGGTGCTCGACACACATGACACGGTGCAGTCCATCAAGCTCAAGCTGCACCACTATGGCGACGGAGGTGACCATCACGCCCCACACATGGACGGAGACGCAGCCATGTACCCGTACTTAGAAGGTTGCTGGTTGGACGGCCACGCGATTTCGTCCTTCCGACCGACGGACGTGAGCGCCGCAGCAGCCGGAGTAGGATCCTCAGCTCCATCCGGTGCGTCCGCCGTCTCGCGGTCGCTCATAGAAAATCTCGTTTTTTGCGAGGAGACCAGCGTCGTCTACGTGACTCTGCGGTCCCGGCAGTTGACGTCGTTGGCTTTCCCTGCGTTGACCGCGTTGCACGGAACATCTCCCTCGGCGAATCCATCCGCCGCCACGGCGGCGTCGCGGCCATCGCCCGCCGCCTCAAGCGGCTCTCGGCTCGTTGGGGCGCGCTCGTCCCGCTCCATGGCGGAAGCGGCCACCATGAAGCCAGTGGCCTCGGGCCCCAGTGGCGGCGGGACCGAGTCACTGTCCTACCTTCGCGAAGACGACGTCGAGCGTTCGGGCATCGTGACGGCGACCTCGGCACAACGCGTCGTCGTCGCCAGCCGGCATGACATCCTGCTGCTGCGATGAGAACACATCGAGCGCGGCGTGCGGACACCAGCTTCGTGGTGAACTCGATTTCCCAGACGCCGAGGCGGTCTCCTCCCTTTGTTCGCGTAATGGACTACCCTCAGGAAAGGCGGAGGAAGCCGCTGACAATACGCCGAGTGAGACGGTTAAAGAATGCAAATGCTTCACGGCGCGTGACGTGTGCGACGCACTCGAAAAAGCCCTCAATAGGGCTTTAAGTGGCGCGCGACCTTTTGAATTGCTTTCCCTTTTTGTTTCACCGTTGTTAGACAGACGGAGAGGTGTGTTGCTCGCAATTGCCATGTCAGTTAGGACCGTGCTTTGCGTGGGTGCGTCGACAGACAACCACCATGGTGGTACAAGGGCGTCCGGAGGAGGAGGAGGAAACCGTACGATCGGAGGTTCGTGTCTTGCTGTGCATCATGGCGAAGGCGCGGCCGACGCGGCAGTGGTATCGCGATCCTCGCACCAGTTGAGCAGCTACTTCGATGCTCGCGGTGCGCTTCCACCGGGTACGTCCGGGCACGGGGTGCACATTTTTAATTTCGACAAAATTGTGAAATTCGACGAGGTGGTGGCAAGGGGCTCCGATTCGATGGATGAAAACGCAGTCGCAGCGCCGTGGCGTCCCGTTCGCGCTAACATCGCCCAAGCCAAGGCAACGTTCGATGTGGAAATCTCTGATTTGCTGCGTCGGAGCTTGCTTCCGGCCGATAACGAACCAGTGTCATCGCCACACGATGATCTCCTCTCTCATCCGACAACGTCCGCGGCTGCCATCATCATCTATGGCCAGGCAGATGCGGGAAAGCACTCCGTCGCGGAGTCCGTCGTGCTGAGGGTCGCGGCCGAGCTCCTGTCCGTCGCGTCCGCCGCGAACGAGGAAGCGCGGGCGACAACGCCAATCTCCGCTGCCTCTTCGTTGTCGCGTGAAGAGGAATCGGCCGCGTTCATGGTGGGTTTCAGCGCCGTCACATTTTGTGGTCCAAGAGCCTCCGGCTGCGACACGCTGAGGAATTTACACACATGGGAAAATGGGCAGACCGACAAGGGGGAGAAAGGTCACACGGCCACCACGCTGAGTGGGGCCACGGTGTTCCCCGTTTCTCACGTGTTCGAGTTGCAGCGTACGCTGCGTGCCGCGTTGTCCGGTAGCGCCCAGGCATTGCCGTCCTCTTCGATGGGAACGACACCGCCGCGTCGCAGCGAGGGAGGACGGACAGGGGGACAATCGATGCGTCAAAAGTTGGACGTTGACTTGAGGGACCGCGCGAATTCGTGCCACGACGTCGTCACTTTGCATCTCCTCGCCGCCGCTCCTCAGTCGACGTCCGACGACGCAGCCGAACACCACTCACGAATGCCGACTGAGCAGCGACGACGAGATCATCATCGTGTCATGGCACCGCCCCCCTCGAAGCCGCCGCAGTGGTCGTCCGTGGCCAGGGTTCATGTCATCCGCTTTGCGAGTTGCGACTACGAACCGACGTCGCGAACGGCGTCACCGGTGATGCCTTCCACGTTACCTTCCGCTGACCACGCGTCAATTCCCTCCACGTTTCCCGATGCAGATTGCAGCAACGACGACCGATCCAACCGTCGCTGCCGCTTGCTCGCTTCATTCGCGAGCAGCATGCAACAGTCGCCTCCCGTTTCCGAGCCACCGACCGGAGGGCGACCACCCGACCGTTCGAGAAGTATCGTGACGCCCTTGAGAAAGGCGAAACGTTTGTCCTATCACAAACTGGCCAAAGTGGAGTTGCTCGCTTTCCAGCAATTGTTGGAACTATGCTTTCCACCTTCATCCGCCGCCCGAAGAAGTTCTGATGCAAGGGCGGTGAGTGTCGCCGCTGGCGGACCTGCAGAAATGCCAGGAGGCTTTCGCCGAGTCGCCTCCCCTGCGGCGTCACCGGCGCTCGTCGTTCGACTGGCGGCAAGGCGATCCGCCATCGCTCGGTACTTGGGTGACGATTGGGCTCGGGCAGTCGCCACTACGGAACAAACAGAGGCGACCGCATCGGCGACGACGAGTAGCGTCCTTCACGTGCTCCTCATCGGCTGCGTGGTCCCGGACATCAGGGGTTACGCCGCCGTCGTCCAAACGTGTTCGTTCTGCAGTCGTCGCGGAGTCCCGCCGTTGGCGCAGCGCGGCGCGACGACGTCGAGCCGTTCGACTAGCTCTGCTTGGATGGCGCCTCTCCGGGCATCGGCGAGTCGATGTGTTCCGCCGGGGCGGCCATCGACGACATCAACGACAATCAGCTCCTCTCGGTCACTCACGATCGGGAGCCACGCCGACGTAGGTGACCGTCGCCATCACTTGCATGGCGTCGAAGAGGAGGACCGTGGAGGACCAAGAGGAGGTCGTATTGTTGTTGCGTCGTCCCCGTCGTTACCAACCTCCCATTCACCGACGGACCGAAGGATCCTAGCAGCGGCAGGTTCGCCGTCGCCTCGGCAGCAAGCGGCGACACCGATGGCGGCTGGCCGTCCACGCACAACTGACAGTAGCATCGAGCGGCTCTCCCGCGTAGAAGGGGAAAGGGAGAGAACGCGGCCGTCACTCAATCCGAATTCAACTTCGACTTCGGGCGACCGTCCCGGACTTAACCCAGCAACCGTTGGCGTCCGTTCATGCGACGACGAGGACATCCTCTTTCCCATGAGTCACCGCTCCCAGGGTCAGTGGCGGGCCATGCCCTTCGACGAGGAGCACTCGAGTGACGAGGAGGACATGGTTGTCCTCTCAGAGGAGGCCCAAAGGGAGGAGCCTGACACAGCAGCCGACGACGATGTTTCCACCGAGCACGGCCCGTCGAACGGCCGCAACGACGACGACGATGACGATGACGCATCGCGAATGCGACGACCGCACCCGGTTCGTAAGCTTAGTGTTCGCGGCGATGAGGAAAGCTTGGTCTTGCTGTCGAGGCCCACCAGTAGCGGCAGCAGCAGCAGTGGCGGCGGCGGCTGCGCCAGCAGGGGGGCGAAGAAGGGTCTGGATGGCGCCCCTTGTGGGAGCCGCGTTCCCATCGCGGTCGAGGAAGACGACGACGAAGACGACGACGAGATGGACAGAGTGGCTGTCATCGGCCTATGCAACGAACGTAACATCGCGTCTTCCGGCAGCAGTCGTAGCAGTGCCGAGAGGGGAGGGGGCGGCGACGACGACAATGACGACGTGGTGGCACACCTCGACGGGTCCTCCACCAGCGACCGTAGCGGCGCCGCCGCAGCCAATCGAACGTCGCCAATCCGCCGCTGTGTCGATGACCATCCAGTTTCGTCATCGTCGTCGTCTTCCTCTTCCGGACTATTACCCCGAAAGGAAAGCCAAGGCGCTGCTGAACAAGAGGGACCGGCCGTAGGGGTGGTTCTCATCGTGAGCCCATTTAGGACGCCGACGAAGCCTCCCGGGCGACCCGCCGGGGAGCAAGGGGAGCCGAGGAGCAACCGCTGTGATGCGGATGAGAAGCCAGCGTGGACCGCCGTCGACGCCGTTGCTCATGCACTGCTGGTAAGCAACGAAACGAGCGATGGGGAAGGGAGAGTTGACAGGGGGGGAATCCTGCCGGCCAGAGGGGACGATGATGTCGTTTCACAGGCGCCGGTTGACGGACAGGTGAGCAGCGGTTCACATGCGCAAATCAACGACAGTTCGGATCACCATCGCGGTGCGGCCCGGCGGAATGCACATCGTTTTCTTGGTTGGCGTTCCGACCCGCATGCCGAAGTCACCTCCGCAAGTGGCTTCGTTTCCGCATCTGCCGGGGATCGCCCATCTGCTTTGCGCGGCCCTCGGCTCCAGACGGAGTTGGAACCAGCGGGGGTCGCAACGCGTTGCGTGGTGTCGAACCGGGCCGTCGGGACGCAGCACCGCCCAGTGTCACCCACCACTGCCGTCGCCACCCACGAAGGGCGCCAGGTGCCGCCCCGTTCGGCACCGGACGGTGCGACCGTCGGCGCGACCAAGCCCCGTGCCAGGGCGGCACACCGAGCTGAGGTGGCGACGGCGACGACGCTTTCGTCCTTCAACCACCACGAGCCTCACCTTGAGGCGGCGGCGATAGTCGCATCCGACATGATCCGCCCATCCGCGTCGGTGGCGATGACGAAGAGGATTGTGCCCCCCGATGCGCCCAGATTGCTGCGGCGAATGCATCGTGGCGGAGCCCACGGCGGCCTTGCTCCTATCTCGGATGATGATGGCCGGTCGATGACGACGGTGGCGTCGCTCAACGCCATGACAAGGCTCGCCGCCACCCTGTTCTCGGCGGAACGTGCGTCGCTGTTGGAGTGCGTCGCCGACGTGCAGCGGCAGCGGCAGGCACTGTCCGTCCGAGTGGATGCGTTGTTGCAGCGGACATCGTCACCTTCCTCCCGGAGCCCCCCGTCACCCAGCCAGCCCAACGCCACGCTTAGCAGCTCCTCGAACCGCTATGACGTCCCGGCGCTGAAGCGACCACCATTGACGGCGGACAAGGCCACGAGTCCACCGCCGCCGTCACGGAGCAGCCCGGCGATGCCGGATCCGTTGCACGTGCCGACGGTGAGGGGGGGTTCGGAAGGTTTGGAAGCCGCATCGCCGTCTCCCCCACTTGGCCACCCCCACCCTCCGATGAGACCCTTGAACAAAGGCAGCCCGTTCCGTCTTAATTTAGAGGAACCGCCTCCCCATAGTGTCGCGCCGACCGTCCGCGTCGGCCACCGCGTCGCGGCTCTCGTTCGCCCAACAGCTCTGGCATCGCCCAAATCGGAACGGTCATCTCAGTCTTCGCGCGACATCACAAGCTCATCCTCCATCGTGGGACCTCCGACGTCCCCAAACATCGACAAACTTCGTAGGATTGAAGGGGCCATCCGCGCTTTCTGGGAGAAGTCAAGCCGTCTGCTCACAGCCTCCGCCGACCATGAGACGTACAATCACTAGCAGCTGTTGAAGTGACGTCTCCGCGCAAAGCCCCGACGCCGAGCCTGCTGCTCTCGTCCGTCCATGTGCGCGCGCTACACACGGGACGGTACCCTCCATCTTTTACGTTTTCGTTTTTGACGTCTGATGACGTTTTCAGCCGAGTAGTATTCGTGGTGTCCGTCATTGTTTGGGAAGCCCTAGTCATTTGATCGCGGTGGCGGTGGCATCCAACACTCCAACAGCACACTCCCCCCTCACATCATCTCCCCAATAACACACACACACTCGCCCGACGCGGAGTGAGAATACAAACCCCCCATCTGCACCAATTCTATCACGTCATAATGGCAGCTCTCTTCCGGCGCATGATGGATTGGGTGCGCGCCTTATTTTGGAAGCAGGAAATGGAGATCACGCTGGTCGGCCTTCAGGGCGCGGGGAAAACCACGTTACTTGCCGCGATCTCCGACGGCCGGTTAGCCGCCGAGCGCGACACCATCCCCACGATAGGTCTCAACACGAAGCGCGTGACCCGCGGTGCCGTCTCCATCAAGCTTTGGGACATTGGCGGCCAGCCCCGCTTTCGCGCCATGTGGGAACGCTACTGCCGTGGCGTGAATGCCATCGTTTTCGTCGTCGACGCCGCCGACGCGAGCTCCTGGGGCGCCGCGAAGGAGTCCTTGCGCGACCTGATGACAAAGCCGGCTCTCAGCGGCATCCCGTTGTTAGTGCTGGCGAACAAGAACGACGTCGCCGAGGCCGCGGACGAGAGACGCATCTGCGCGGAGTTGGAACTGCCCCTGTACAACGACCGGGAGGTGGCGTGCTATTCCATCTCGGCGAAACGCGTGGTGAACGTTGATGTCGTGATGAATTGGCTCGTACGGCACGCTACGAGGAGGCCGTCGACAGCCAGCGCCGCCGCCGCTTGACTGAAGTGAGCAGGTCAGATAGAAAGCGACAGACATGAGTGCGTGGAGAGAATGGCGAGCGTCGCAGCATGGCCCACGCAACGTGCCCTACAGCAAGCTTACGCGCTCAGGGCGATTTGCGCGCACGACGCCGCACTTTAGTACCTTTTCCAGCCCTCCTCGGTCTTCTCCCCGTGTCGTGTTGTGTGCAATGAGCAGCGTTGTTCGCCGGGTACCTCCTCCTCCCCATATCTACGCAAACCACCCCTTCGGTTTCATTCCTTTCTCGTGGCGACCCCCATACAGCCCTGCTGGGTCTTTCCCCCCTGACGTCTTCCCTGACTGATGCTTC
>ERZ1292630.4624-Hain-H41-02um-R3-4624-length-11589-cov-4_pt1 | contig 11589 bp, 13 predicted proteins | sample MGYA00564408_ERZ1292630 | MGnify/ENA primary metagenome ERZ1292630 (study PRJEB36523, sample SAMEA6512641) | groundwater metagenome | collected 2019-01-08 | study: AquaDiva: Metagenomics assemblies of 32 groundwater samples | reverse complement strand
CGCCACCGCGTCCTACACCCGATGTTTGATTTCTTTCATCTCGGTCTCTGAAGCCGCGCCAACATTGATCACCGCCACTCCGCCAGCCAACTTGGCTTTGCGCTCCTGCAATTTCTCTTTATCAAATTCTGAATCTGATTGTTCCATTAAAGCTTGGATCTGATCGACGCGTGCTTTGATAGCCACAGCCTCGCCACGACCTTGCACAATAGTTGTGTTCTCTTTATTGGCCACCACCTTGCGAGCATGACCCAGATCCGCCAGCTCGACGTTTTCCAATTTCAATCCAACTTCTTCGCTGACCACTTTTCCACCAGTCAAAATAGCGATGTCTTCGATCATGGCTTTGCGGCGATCGCCAAAGCCTGGGGCTTTAACTGCCAAGGCGGAAAATCCCCCACGCAGTTTGTTGACAACCAGCGTTGCCAAAGCTTCGCCGTCAACATCTTCAGCGATGATGACGATCTGCTTTTTGCCGACCGCGGCCAATTTTTCCAAAAGCGGCAAAATGTCGGCGACGGAGCTGATTTTTTTGTCAGTAATCAGAATGTCGATGTCTTCATAAACCGCTTCCATCCGTTCCGAGTTGGTGACCATGTAAGCGGAGACGTAACCTTTGTCGAATTGCATTCCTTCGACTACGTCAACATAGGTACCCAAAGTTTGCGACTCTTCAACGGTAATGACGCCGTCCTTGCCGACTTTGGCCATCGCCGCGGCAATCATTTTGCCGATCTCTGGATCATTGGCCGAAATAGCGGCCACGTGTTCAATCTCATCGCCTTGCACCGGCTTGGCGACGTTGTTTTTCAAGTGAGCGACCATAGCCAGAACACCTTTTTCCATTCCTCGGCGAATGACTTGCGGGTTGGTGCCGGCGGTGACGTTGCGCATCCCCTCTTCCACCATGGCTTGAGCCAGAATGGTGGCCGTGGTTGTCCCGTCGCCGGCGTCGTCGGCCGTTTTGGAAGCGACTTCTTTGACCAACTCGGCTCCCATATTTTCAAACTTGTCTTCGAGCTCGATCTCTTTGGCCACGGTCACGCCGTCCTTAGTGACTGTCGGCGAACCAAAACCGCGATCCAAAATGACGTTGCGACCTTTTGGCCCTAAGGTGACCTTGACCGCGTTGGCCAGTTTGTCCACGCCGGCCTTTAAAGCGTGGCGCGCGTCTTCGTTGAACTTGATTTGCTTAGCCATAGAATTATTTGATTACGGCGATGACGTCATCCATGCGGATAACCAGATATTCCTCCTTGTCGACTTTGATTTCATCAGGGGCGTACTTTTTGAAAACGACTTGATCGCCAACGGCCACGTCCATGGTCGCACGACTGCCATTGTCTAAAACCTTGCCTGGACCAACAGCGATGACTTCCCCGCGCTCGGGGCGTTCCTTATCCACGGTGTCTGGGAGAATAATCCCCGAGGCCGTGACCTCCTCTTTGGACAAGGCTCGCACAATAATATGATCTCCGATAGGCTTGAGCATAGAACAAAAATAAGGATTAGGGGGGAACATTAGCAGTCGACGGCATCGAGTGTCAAGTAAGGGCGGGATGGGGTCAGGTCTTGTACCAGATACAAGACCTGACCCCAAACGAAGAGGCACGGGGCGTCGTGCCTCGTGCCTGGTGAAGTCGCAAGTCGCGATTCAAATGACCAGCATCAGAAGTAGAAATGCGGACAGTGGGTGGTGACGAGCACGTTGGCCTCTTCGGCGCCTTTGGGGCAGTCGATGCGCATCGTGCCATCACCGGAGTTGAAGATCATCGCGGAGATAGCGTCATCCTTCAAACTTCCCCGACAACCGCGAAAGTCGAGTTTCCAGCCAGGGAAGATCACTTCGAACATCTTGCGTTCGGGATCCTCGCCCTCTTCGACAGATACTTCGGTCTTGGGACGAAGACCGTCGACGCACTTACGGACTTCGTGGTAGATCGGCGGCTTGATGCCGACAGACATGATCGTGATGCGGAATGACATGGAAGCCTCTTGGGGACGTCTATCTGTACATCAGTGAAATAAATCTGTCAATCCTCGCTCAATCGCAGAGTCATAGCCATGGAAAAAGCCAACAGTGCTAGACCTTGCCAAGAGGACCACAAATAATGATCAAAAAACACGACCACAAGGATGACTGTACCGAGACTGATGCCGGCAATGGCGCCAATCGACCCGCGACGGATGGCGGCGTAATTAAGGCGATCAACACTGCCGGCCCAGAGAATGACGGCAATCAATCCCAAGATCCCGATCTCGCCAAGCACAAGCAGGCCGACGTTATGCACCGGCTGATAAGCGTAACCCGGCTGATCAGGTTCGATGATCGCCAGTCTTTCTGTGTAGGCTCCAAGTCCAACACCAATCAGGATGTTGCCGGCGAGCACTTTCGGAAACACCTGATACTGTTCAAGTCGTTGGTCGATCGACTGCTCTTCAAGTGGCAAAACGACGTCAAAACGAGAAAAGGCTTGCTCGGAAAAAATCCCAAGGGCGATCGCCAATGACAAAAAAGTGATGGATAACATCGGCAAAGCCAGACGCGCTTTCAGGCGATGCTTGTACAAAAGAAGCGCGCCACCGACAGCAACCGCGGCGAGGAATGAAAGCCATGCCGAGCGGGAGAATGTAATGACGAGGGCAAAAGAAAGAAGCGCGGAAAGTAAATGCGTAATTGGTAATTGGTAATTGGCGACACGGATCGGTCGTCTAAGAAACATCAGAACGATGAGTCCGATTGCAAGAAATCCGCCAAAAACATTGGGATGATTAAAGGTGCCGTAGGCGCGGAGGAATCGGCCGCTGACATCCTCGATCACCGCCTGGCCAAGTCCGGCCGCTTGATGACCGGCCAGCCCCAGCCAAGAGGAAGCCGGAGAAAATCCCGCGTAGACTTGAAAAATGCCGATCAAGCTTGGGATGACAAGACCAAGGACAAAAGCCATCAAGGCTCGATGATGATTAACCCGGCGGTCGAGCAATAAAATAAAGAGTATGGCGCCGATCACCAAATGACCCCAAGCCACGAGCGATAAATCCGGGTCTTGCGAAAACGGGACTGAAATCAAGGCGGCGAGCACAGCGATGCCAAGAAAACGCGTCGGGGCGCGATGCGCTTTCAAAATTTGCAATCGCTGACCAAGAAAAAATGTGACGATGACGAGGAGCTCAACCGCGTAAAGGCTGAGCGTTCCATATTCAAACGGCTGACCGTTGATCAGTTTTTGATCAAAAATATAACGCGTCTGCCACGGGAGCAGAAACAAAATTACGTAGACGAGATTGGGGAAGTATTTTTGCATAATTTGCGTCAGCGCGCTGATCCTTACTCGTATTCCCCTTCGACCAATTGCAGAACTCGCTTCTCGATCGTCGCCTTCGGCTTGGTCTCGTACGCTCAAACAGGCTGAATTGGCCTGCGGGAAACACTTCGTTCGTTCAGCGCGTTAACATCTCTAGTTTAGCAGAGAACTCCGCCCGGCGGTCATTGGGATGAAACTTGAGCATCTGGTCGCTGACAATCACGCGGCTATCTTTGTTGGCCAACGATTGAATCTCGGCCGGCAAACGCGACTTTTGCAAGCGGCGAAAGACCGGCTCTAAGAGTCGTCCCAAATCAGGGTGGCCTTTCCAAGTTTTGACGCGACGCGGTCGAGCCGGCGCGACTCCGTAGCTATTGGGAAACAACCCGGCGGCCCAATCATTCAGGCGCGTAACGTTGGCGGCCTGATTCCGATCCGCCATCGGCACGAGCGACCGCACCCACTGCGCCAAATACCAATCCTCCTTACCAAGACGCACCACGCGCAAATCAACGGCGTCAGTCGAGGCAAAAAAAGAAAAACACAGCGGATCAACAGCGCCGATTTTCGGTCGCCGGCCGAGCAGGGCGAAAGGCAAGACGACAAAAGCGCGGGCCGTCCACATCCGACCGGGCTTGACCACGACAAACAAATCAATATCGCTCTCTGGCTTGGTGTTCATCCAAGCCATGGTGTTGCAAACAGCCAACATTTTAACCATTGGCAAAAATGCCAAATAGCGACAGGCACGGCGCAGGCGCTTAAACTTTCTGGTGGCGTCGAGAAAACGAGCGTGTCGAGTCAGGATCATCGATAACTGCCCGCGCCGCACAAAAAATCCATCTTGAGTTTCAAGACGATCCGCCAGCCAAGGGCTCTTGGCCAGACAGAACAAAACTTCCTCCAGTCGATAAGCAACCTGCGGCCCGGCCAACCATTTCCACACTTCAAAACCGGTCAGTGGATATTCAAACAAGGAAAAAAAGGCCACGGCGCGAAAGATGGATTGTTCAAGATCGGTTGGCATAGCCAACGTCTTTATTTTTCTTTCGAAATACCACCCACTGCTGTCCGACCATAAACAAGTTAGAGATGAGCCAGTACAAAGCCAGCCCGCCAGGCAAACTGGCGCCGATGACCACGGTCATCACCGGCATCAAGTAGAGCATCGACTTATTCATTGTGGCCATCATGGCCTCGTCTTTGGAACCGGCTTGACCAGCCACCGCTTTAGGCGGACGATTGGTGATCATCATCTTGGCCTGCACATACTGGACGATACCGGCGAGGATTGCCAAAGTGATGTTGGGAACGGTCAGATCAACTTTGTTCAAAAAAACCGGATCGAGCCGCCCTGGATTAGGCACGAATGAATAGAGCGCCTCAAGACTTCCCGAGTTCAGCCCAGCAGACAAAACTTGATACAAAGCCAACAAGATGACCAACTGCACGATCAGCGGCAAACAGGAAGCCAGCGGATTGACCTTCTCCGTTTTGTAGAGCTCCATCAACTCCTTGGCTTGTTGTTCTTTTTGATCTTTGGTGCGAGCTTTAATTTCGTTGACCTTAGGCTGCAAATCCTGCATCGCCTTTTGTGATTTGAGCGACTGGCCAGACATCGGCAAAAGCGCCAAGCGAATGATGACGGTCAAAGCGATAATGGCAAAACCAATATCATTGCCAGGAACAACGTCATACAACCAAACCAGCAGGTTAAACAGCGGTTGATAAAGAACGATGAAAAAAATGTTCATACCTCCTTACTCATTACTCTTTACCTCTTCTTTAACTTCTTCTTTTTCTTCCAAAGATTTCCCTTCCTCCTGCACGTTGATCTTCCAACCGGTCAACTTGGCGGCCAGACGGACGTTTTGTCCGCCACGACCGATGGCCAGAGAAAGTTGATCAGGACCGACGGTGACCACCGCTGATTTATCCGCCTCTTTCAATTCTGTTTTAACGACTTTGGCCGGCGAAAGGGCGTGAGCGATGTATGACGCGGGATCATCGCTCCACTCGACGATGTCAATCTTTTCTCCGCCGATTTCGGAAATAATCGTCTGAATCCGCGTGCCGCGCTGACCGATGCAGGCGCCAATCGGGTCGATCTGGTTATCGTCGGTAGCCACCGCCACTTTAGAACGCGAGCCGGCTTCCCGAGCCAATCCATTAATGCTGACAACGCCTTCGCCAATCTCCGGAATTTCCGTTTCAAACAAACGACGAACAAAATCTTCCGAAGAGCGCGAGAGAACCAACTCCGGCCCGCGCGGACCAATAGCCACTTCGCGAAGCAAAAACTTCATCCGCTCTCCGGCGTTGTAGCGCTCAGTGGGAATCTGATCTTCAGCGCGCACCACCGCCGTAGTCCGTCCGATATCAACCAAAACGACTCGGCCTTCTTTACGCTGAATCGAACCCATAACGATCTGCCCTTCTTGACCTTTGAACTCGGCGTAAACAATCTCCCGTTCGGCCTCACGCAACTTTTGGGTGATAACTTGCTTGGCGGTTTGGGCAGCCATGCGACCGAACTCGCCCGGCACTGACAAACCGATGCGCATCACGTCGCCAAGTTCAGCGTCTGGCTTAAGCTTTTTTGCTTCCGAAATCATGATGTCCATTTTGGGATTGAAACGCTCTTCCTCCTCCCCTTCAGTGGCCGCGGCTGGGGATGCTTCCGCGCTCGGCTTAATACCGGCATCACGCGCCGCTTTAGCCGCCTCGCGCCGCTCCAAATCGGCTTGTTTGATCGCTTCCAATTCTTCTTCGCTGATATCTTCAACTACTGTTTTAACGTCAAAGACTTTGATCTCCCCGGACTCTGGATCAAAAACCACTTCGGCATTCTGATTTTTCTCACCGAAATCTTTACGGTAAGCGGCGGCCAGGGCGATCTGGATCGTCTCTAAGACAGACTCGTAAGCGAGCCCTTTTTCCTCACAAATCTGACGAATAGCTTGTTCGATGGCTGATGACATAGGTGGTTCTTAATAAACTGAACCCGTCATTCTGACGAGTCCATCACGAAAAGAAGGATAACACATCAAAAAAAGTCTGTCCACATCCAATAATCGAGCCTTGCCAAAGATCTTTATGGTCATGGTCGCAGAGGTTGGGTCTGCCGAAGAGGCTGAAGGAATACAAAGCGATTAGATCACATCATCAATTCCGTCCGTGCCCTCAATAGTTTCTTCCACATCGAAATCGCTTTCGTCATCAATATCCACTCCGAACGAATAATTACCGTAAAACGTATCTTCTATATCATCTACGTTTTGATTCCAATTCTCACCGTATATCGCTTCGGCAGTTGCTTCGCTATCAATAGCGCGAAGTTCTCCATCGCTTCCAACGCCATAAACGGTTCGCACTGTGATAAATTTCACCATCTTTTTCCCCGGATGATACGTAACATTCTTGCCAAGCGAAATTGATGCCATCATGCCGTCAGTGACGATCTGCAGATCATCAAAGCCGTCATACCATGTGAAGTAGACTTTCTCGTTTGGAAATGCGTGGCGTTTGCCATCTTCGCCATAATAATAAACTGCGCGACAAGGATCGTTGACATCCTCACCACCAGCGCATGCCAGTTTGATCAACGAGCCCTCTTCTGCAGTATCAACTGCTGCTTCTTCCTCCTCATCCGATGTCGCCGCACTCACGGTCACTGTAGTTGCACTGCCAGTGCCTTTATTATCAGATGCATCACTGCATGTGACATAAGTGCTGTACGTTCCTGACGTATCAAACGTATAGCTTTTGCTCGCAACGCCGGATGTAAGAGTCATACTACCTGCGTCCGTCCCATCAACATACAACGAACAGCTTGTGACGCCGACAGCGTCAGAATAACTGGCGGAAAATGTTGTAGCCGTTGATTGCGTTGCGCTTGTTGGTGTTACGCCACCAACGCTTGGCGCGGTTGTATCCGTCGTCGTTGTTGTATCCGTCGTCGTTGTTGTATCCGTCGTTGTTGTATCCGTCGTCGTTGCAGTACCTGTAACCGCCACCGTAACCGATGTGCCGGTGTTGTCGTTCCCAGCATTGTCGTAGCATCTTGCGTACGCGCTATAACTGCCGGAAGACGAGAATGTATGCGCGTAATAATAGTCGCTTGAAACGCTATCATACGACATAGCGCCAACGAGGCTCGAGTTCAAGTACAAGGAACATGATGCCACTCCAGACAACGCGTCGCCTGTCTCAACAACAAATTGTGTCGAGGTTCCTGTCTCTGCGGTGGTCGGTGTAAGCACGCTGACGACTGGATCAGTAGCGTCAACCGTAAATGTTACCTCTGCGGTATAGCCGGCATTCATGGTCTCATCAGTGGCGATCAAATACGCGGTATGCTCTCCATCAGCAAGAGTCGCCGTAGATGTGTAGTATTCTACAGACGGTAAAACTTCCCACGAACCGCTATCAATTTGTATTTCATAAAATGAAATCTCCGCCCCCTCATCATCTACGGCCGCGTCCCATGTGAATGACGGCGTCGTGTCGTTTGTGTAATCACCGTCATCCATAACAAAATTCTCTGGCGCGTCCGGTCCATAGTTGTCATACACAAGAATCCCACCGGCGGCGCCAACCGCATACTGCACGCTAGCGGTGACTGCGGAAACATCATACACGCCACTTAATGTGTTATTCATCGTGGGCTCCGCGAACGTCAGACCATCCGTCGTTCTCACGACAGTTCCGCTATTTCCAACGATGGTGCCGACGGTCGAGCTAACCATCGCAATATCAGAAACAGTCTCGGAAGTACCAAAATCAGAAAGCGTAATTTGCGTCCACGTCGCGCCACTGTCAGTGGTTTTCAATAAGAGGCTGTTTTCACCGGCAACGTATGCTGTTGATGAACTAACCGCGTCAATTGTATAGAAATCGTCTGTTGTTACATACGACACCTCCGACCACGTCGTACCGCCGTCCGTTGAGCGTTGAATTCTACCGTTTGTGCCAGCAACCCAAACAACGGATGTTGAAACAGCATCAACAGAACGCGCGTCTATGCTAGCCGTGGCTACGTTCGTCCATGAACTTCCAGCATCCGTGGTCTTCAAAATCATGGTGTCTTCGCCAACTGCCCAGCCAATGCTTGATGATGCCATCTGCACGTCATAAAGCGGATCCATACCAGATGAGTAGATATTGCTCCACGTCACACCATCATCTGTTGACTTCAAGATCGTCGCATTTTCACCAACAGCGAAAGCAAGACTTGATGAATAAACATCAACGTCATTCAAAATAATACTCACGCCAGAAGTGCCACTAAACCAATTTGCGGCATCAGTATTATAGATCACTGTCCCACCATCGCCGACTGCAATACAGGCATGCAACGCAGAGCAGTCAAGTCCATACAGACCGCTTGTTGTCGGAGACGTGGCATCAATCCATGCCGCCGCATGAACGTTGCGAGTGGACATAAGAAACCCCGCAAAGAGTAGACAGCTCATAACGGCTATCTGCGTTGTTCTAGTATATTTCATAAAAAATAATTACTTAACTCATTTGAATGATAGCAGATAAAACCAGTTTTCCACAGTGGCGTTTCAAAAATGTTAAATTCCTTGCAAATGGGTGATCTCGGGCTTAGCAAAATCATTGAGAATAATGGCAACGACGTCGAAACGATACGGCTTAGCCTCCCAAGCCGACTGACGCAAAAACCACTCCCCGACCGCCTCTAAACTCTTGCGCTTCTTGGGCGTGACCGCATCTTCGGGATAACCGCTCTCCAAAGATTGTCGCGTCTTGACTTCAACAAAAACGACCTCTCCGCTTGCGGGATCCAAACAGATAAGATCGACTTCTCCAAATACGCAGCGCCACTGTCGTTCCAAAATCTGGTAACCCAACTCTGTTAAAAAATCGAGAGCCATGCCCTCCCCTAAGTTGCCGAGCTCTCGCCGATCATCCATATCAACGACTGGGTTTGGGCAAATATTTTTCTTTCTCTTGGCGAGCTAATATCGCCGCCCTTTCGGCCGGGATTACTTTCACCACGTAACGCACGATCAATGCCACCCAAACGCCAACACCCAGCGCCCAAATGAGGTACCAAAACCGCGCTCCAAGCAAAGGAATCTCTTCAAAAGAAAAAAAGAACAACATCAAACCGAGGATGCCCATGGTAACTCCTAGACGCCCCAGTCGACTAAAAACCTCAGTTACTTGTTTGTCTTCGTGGCGGTGGGAGGCCACCATCCGGATAATCGCCCCAAAAACCAAAAAAACGGCAAAAAGAATGAACAACACTCTCTCGCTCCCGGTGGTCAACGGGGCGGGGGCGGTATTCAACCAGAATGACGGGCGGACTAAGGGGCGCAGGTCGATCATAGTGGACGAGTTTTATCACGAGGTCCGACGGAAGACAAGACCCCAGTGGTACGGCCCGGGAACGAAAGCGTGGTCAAGGGAAAATCCGTGTTTGACGAATAAGCTCTCAGCCATGGCAGGACTGACCCGCTCTCTCGGCGCCGGACCAAGCGGAGAAGCGACTTGGCTCCAATCCGCCACCACCACCGTGCCATCAATTTTGCAAGTGCGTCTGGTTTCCTCGGCGAGATCGTCAGCGTGTTTGACCATGAATAAATTGTTGACAACGAGCACAAGGTCAAACGTCTGATCAGCCACGCGCACGCCGTTTGGTCGTTCGATGTCGGCCCACAAGGGATCGACGTTGTGCAGGTTGTCCAAACGCGCCCGACTTTGGATCGAAGAGAGAACATTTTTTTGAATGTCTACGGCAAAGACTCGACCATCGGCGCCAACCAAGCGGGCGGCGGGAAAAATAAAATGCCCAACCGCGCCACAACCGAAGTCGGCCACAGTGTCGCCTTCTTTTATCTCGCCCTCTTTAAGAATCAGGCTAGGATCAAGAAGCTGAGTGTTAACTGTTTGCTGGATCATAAACCTATAAACTACTAAAAAGAGGACCGAAGACTCCAATGATGATGCCTTGAATGACGTTAGTCATAACCAAAATTCCCAGAAAACAAACAAGGCTTCCAAGCAACTTGTAAAACAGGCGCGTTCCGCCAGGGCCAATCTTCGTCTCAGCAAATTCACTGCGCCCGAGAAAATCCAAATAGAACTCAGTTTTCCAAACCATGTGAAAACCAACGAGCACGATGAGCAGTCCAATAATGATGCGCCACATGTCCTTACAGTATAAGCGAAAACGCCGCTGAAAACAAAAATCCGCCTGAAGGCAGAATGGAAAATCCCCAACATAGCCTGAAAGGCGACGGTGGAATGGCGAAGTGGGATGGTGGGCGCTGTAGGAGTTGAACCTACGACCTACTGCGTGTAAAGCAGTCGCTCTAACCAACTGAGCTAAGCGCCCATGGCAGGCAGGGTAGCAAATTTATCTTTTCTTGACTAGTTTGGTATATGCTTAAACTTGAGGTACAATAAAGGCATGGCCAAGCCAAAGGGTAAAGTAAAAATAGAGTGGTCACCTGATTTTGCTTACGCGATCGGGCTGATTACGACGGATGGCAATCTTTCTCCAGACGGCAGACACGTCAACTTCACGTCAAAAGACCTTGAACTCATAAAAAACTTTCACCGTGGACTTAGGATAGAAAATCATATCAGTAAAAAAGCTCGCGGCTGTGAATCGGATAAAAAGTACTTTGTAACGCAATTTGGCGATGTTCTCTTTTACCGATTTCTTGAAAGCATCGGTTTGATGCCAAATAAGTCGCTGCGCCTTTGTAGCGTGAGTGTTCCAGATGAATACTTTTTTGATTTTCTTCGCGGGCACTTTGACGGTGATGGGACGTTTTACAGTTATTGGGACCCGCGATGGAAATCAAGCTATATGTTTTACACGGTCTTTATCTCGGCAAGTCAAAACCACATCAAGTGGCTACAAAAAGAAATCCATCGCCATTTGGGTATTCGTGGCCACATCTCGATCTCGAGCCACATGGCCACCACAAAAATGTCGATTGCCTATCAATTGAAGTACGCCAAGGCCGAGTCCCTTCTCCTTCTGCCACACATCTACCCAACCACTGATGTGCTCTGCCTCAAACGCAAGCACTTGAAAATTATCAAGGCTTTATCTATACTCGTGAAGCTGTAAATAGGCGGACGTGGAGAAACTGGTAAACTCGCTGGCTTGAGGGGCCAGTGACTGCAAAGTCTTGAGGGTTCAAGTCCCTCCGTCCGCACCAGAAAAATTCCGAATCATCTTCGGAATTTTTCTTTTGCGGGTTATCTAAAACTTGCGTTCACGTCGAGTAATGACTTTGAG
>ERZ1292630.4621-Hain-H41-02um-R3-4621-length-11593-cov-11_pt1 | contig 11593 bp, 1 predicted proteins | sample MGYA00564408_ERZ1292630 | MGnify/ENA primary metagenome ERZ1292630 (study PRJEB36523, sample SAMEA6512641) | groundwater metagenome | collected 2019-01-08 | study: AquaDiva: Metagenomics assemblies of 32 groundwater samples | reverse complement strand
GCGAACTCCTCCCGCAGGTGAAGACGACGGTGGAGTCCATCGAGGGGTACGTCAAAACACACCTCACCGAGGCACCCAAGCACAGTGGCAAGCCATCCTAGAGAGCAAACCACGAATAGAGACAGAAGGGGAGAGGGGGACAAACCCGGCGTGTGTCGCTAGAGGCTTTCGACCCCCCTTTTGGCCAAGAAGCGTCTTCTGGCCACTCGCCCGTGGCTTAAACGATGCGCATTTTTCGTGCGAGCGGCTGAACGATGGAAGTCGGACGGATGACGTGTTGTCAAGCCCTCCCCCCGTTGGACGCAGTTTAATGGCGCTGCTTCTCTCTTTACTTCTGGAAGGGGTGGGGAGGATTTTTTCATAACACGTGCTGTGTTATGTGCAATGGTTGGAGGGGAGGGCGGGGGTGGCATCGTTGTGGCTTCTATAGATGCGGTATCACAGCCAACAGAACGAGGTGGAGGAGGTAGTCGTGGGGTGGTCGTGGGGGTGGAGGGGGCTACGCCACATTGAAACCATTGATGATGTCAAAACGTCAATTTTTCAACGGAGGCAACTGTTTGTCTTTTCCCTTTCGATTCGTATGACAAATGCTCTCGGACCCCCGGGGCACAGACAGAATCACCCTTTCCGCGAATGTCGACAGCCGCGTCGATCGCGTTGTTTTGTTGCATCAATGGGGCCGGCGTCCTCGTCCTTGGCGTCGCCGTTTACCGGGGTTTGGTCACCCACAGGGCCCCGCCATCAATCCGAGTGGGCCGCAGCCGCCGGCAGACTCCGACGGATCGTTCCGCGGCTGCGCCAACGGATCGGACGGACGCCGCGACACAAGCAGCGCCTTCTTCGTCGCGCATTCCACAGTGCGTTGCGACCTTGTACATCTTCCTCTTCCTGCTGTGCATTGGATCCGTGATTGGTGCGGCCGCCCGATTCGCCATCGGTTCGCACACCGAGCTCTTGCTGTTTGCCACCAACGGCCCGCCAGACGGCGTGGCGTACACGTACGCCGACGCCGTGCGGCCGATGAGATTTAATCCGGCGGACTTTGACGGCCAGCTCACGGTGAGGGATTGCCAAGTGTACGTGGGAAACTTCACCACCCTCGTTCGCGGTGGCGACGGCGTCATGACGTGGACCACGCTGCCCAGCAATATGAAAAGCGGAGGATACCGCAAAACAGCCGTCAACGGGCAGCCGTATGGTATCACGGCGTGGCGCCGTCCATGCCTCGCTTTGCTAGCCTTTCTGCCCAAGGCGACGACCGATGCGATGAGGGAGAAGAAGAAGCCTTCGCTCCGGGTGCGACTCTACCGTAGCACCCTTCATGTATTGAACGTGCGCGATGCGGGCGACATCGTCATCGAATCGGCGATGCCCGACGATGCCAACGTCGTCGTCGTGCGCAATTCATCGGTGAACGTCTCGCTGCCGGCGGGCATCGTGTTCGTCGAAAACGCAGCCTCGAGCGAGTGGCCTTCGCCGCTCGTCCGAGTGCAGCTCGCCTTCGGACCTTTGATCGTCGTGCAGCGAGCTCCAGAGAGCACCGCGAACGGTACCACCTCGATATCCGATCAACGCCTGACGTCAGATGATCTGCCCAGCCGGCCGCCGCTGACTTGTTCCAACCTTATGCAGGCGGGAATCGCTCCGACAACTGCTACTATTGGCGGATTTCAAAACGTTTCGACCGATGGTCTGGCGACATCGTCTGCTGCTTCGTCAACCGCCTCAGCGAACATCGTGATTGTGTACGCGGCGTCCAGCGTGTACCACCTGGTCCGTGGTGCGACCTCTCCGCTGGTCGGCACAGACTTCAGCCTTATCCCGGCCACTCTCGCCCCGGCAGTGATCGCCGCGTTGAACGACACGGACTCGTGGATCGCCGCGTACTCGAACCGCAATTTCATGCAGGCTGTCCGGGTCGCCATGCTAGGGGCCGACGTGATGTTCATCAACACCAACGTGCCCTTCTTCATGAAGCTCAATCCGGTCGCGCTGTCCGTCATGAGCTTAGGTGCGCTCCGCCCGACGTACCGTCGCCTTCGATCTCCGCTGTCGCACTACGGGTGCGCCAACGCCTCGCTGCTCCTCGGCATGGTTCCCAGCGCAGGCGCGCCCGATTACGCGGAGCGCACCTTTGGTCTTCCCGCTCAGCAGACAGCAAGTGGCGATGAATCGACCGAATTGCAGCTGCAGGAAAACATTACCGATGTCGTCGAGAGAAGCGGGTTCCGGAGCTCGAGCACCTACATCGGAACGACCGATGGTTTTCATCAGCTCGAGGATCTGGGCGAAGGCCGCGTCGGGCGCACCGTCGTTGCCACTGACTGGGTGCCCGTTGCGCTCACGATGGAGGCCGCCGCCTTTCTCCTTTTCCTGGTGACGGCGGCGCTTGCGTGGTTTAGAAATCCGCTGATGGCGTTGATCTACATGGTGGACTGGCGAAAACGGTCGCAAGCCGCGTCGTGCTCGATGCCCCCCACGGAGCCGTCGGGCCCTTCTGATGACCCGGACGATGAGCGTGCCGCGGTCGACAGCCGCTACGCCGTCGGCCTTTTCCCGTTTTTGTCGGTCCTGGCCTACCGGTTTGTTCGCTTCGTCTATCGGACATCCTTTCCAGGCGACGGACATGCCGCCGGCCAATTCTTGGGCGATTGTGTTCGAGTCGCGACTTGCCATCCCAGCGGCCCTCCTTCGCCGCCACCTGTCAGTTTGATCGACCTGCGAGTGGCGTTCGAGCGGTACGCCGCGTGCAAGTTACTCTCTTCCGACGGGTGGCCCGAGGTACTACGACGGCTCAAGACATCCCATCTGTTCCGTAAAGACGCGATGGTCGATGAGGAGCGCTGTGGTGGGCTCATCGCCATCGGTGTCGCGGAGGCCTCAGCGGAACAGCGCCAGCTTCACCGCTGCCTTGAGGGCACCGTGCTCTACCGACGATTCGTCGTCACGGGAAAAGACAGCGACGTGGTGCACTTGTCCACTGTCGTACGCGCGGCGGCCGAATGGTTGGACGACACCGTGTCGACACTGCCGCCGACCGAGGCGACCGTGGCGGCCGAGCTGCAGCGTGACTACAATGTGAAGGTGACGCTTTGCCGCAGCCACTGTGGGCATGTGCAGGGTATTACGCTGGTACCCGCCTCGTCGATTGACGCGTCTCTGGCCGCGTGGCACCGAGAGACGGAGCATGCCTTCCGATTCTTCGCCGTACCCTTCGGTTTGATGCAGCAGAGGTGGTTTCTCTCTTCCGCCGCCGCCGTGGCGACGCCCACCGTATCCGCTTTGTCGTTGAACGGGCCCGCCCGTCGGACCGTGGCGACTGTTTTCTGGCTGTTCGCGCAGGCCTTCGTCCATGTTGTGTTGTGCGCGGCCCCATCGGTCGCCATCGGCTTGCTGGTGTCATTCTGGCTTAACGAGCGGAGCAACTTCGGACAGGAAACCTTCGCGCGTTTTGATGATGTGCAGTCCATCCTCAGCGACATGTTGAACCCTGTGGACTACAAAGGCCACTTCAACGCGTATCCTTTGCTGCAGTTTGTACCGTTCGGCGTCGCGATGTTGGACGCATTGATCTCTCTCGTCCTGGCGAGCATCTGCGCCGCCAAGTCATCGTGGGGGAGCACGCGACGCACCGGCACGCGTGCCGAATGGTTTCCCCGATTGCTTGTCCTCCTCCTCGGCCTGACGTCCTGGGTCTTCATCCCGCTGGTGCTGGTGCTGTTTTTTTACGGCTTTCTCGTGCTGATTTGGTGGATCGTCGGTGCCGCCGTGGAGCCGCAGGTCATGGCGTCCTACTTCGTCGCCGTGCTCACGGTGCTCTTCGCCGTCCACCAGCAGTTCACGGCGATGGTCGCCGCGCGGGACCAGTTCCTGGAGCAAGTAGAGGCCGTCGTGCTGCGCTTCATCAAGCAGCGCCTCGACCTCGTCACGAGCAACGCCCAGCGCGTGGGGTTGTCGTGGGTGCCGGCGCCGCTGAAGGCCGCCGCCGCGGGGGGACGTTTCTCGTCCGGCAGCGCGCTCCTCATGTCAAGTCTATCCAACGGTAACTTTGATGATGCCTCGCTGAGGCAACGGTACGGCCTGACGTCGAACGGCGTGGCGCTCATTAAAGCTGCCTTATCCGGAAACACCAGCGACATTTCCGTTGTGGCTACCACCTTTCTCGAAGAATGCTTTCCAGCGGTCTCGGCAGAGTTATTCAGCGACGTTCGGTTGTTACTGACGCCCGCGCCCGCAGCGTTGCTGCCCGCGCTGGACGCCACGCCCGACGCGAACGTCGCGTGGTTGACGCGAGCGCTGCCGCTAGTCTTTGGTGCGACATTGCAAGGCGCCCCTGCGTCGCTAGAGTCGTTGTGCGCGGCCGTCGGCCTGCCCGCGATCATAGGCGACCTCGCAACGTGCGCCCTTGCAGCTGGCCTCGCGTGTGACGGCCATCGCCCACGCGATGCGTTCAACGAGGCCGCCGTATTCACCTCACTGCGCCGATGTGTGTTGTGCCTGGATGTTGTGGTGCGGACGTCGCGGCGTCTAACTGCTCCGTCCAGCGGCACCTCCTCGACGTCGTCGGCGACGGTGGACGCCCCAGCAATCGACGCAGCCATCAACGGAATGGCTGTGACGGCTGGGAGTGCGTTTCTGGGCGCGATGACCGAGTCTCCCCGAGAAGCGGCCAGCAAGGCATTACGACTTGCCTCGCGGTTTCGCTGGCACGAGCTCGGTTGGCATGTGGCGCTTTGGGAAAAGTTGGACAACGATGGAGGTCGCCTTGTCAAGGGATTGCCATTCATCTCGCAAGCTTGGAAGCGACTTGCGATGGAACCCGAAGTTGGGACTCATTTTGGCCGACTCGTGCGCTGGGCCGGTGAGGATGCCCTGGAGGGTGGCGCGACGTCGCTGGACGAGAGCAATTCTTCAGTATCTTTCTTACCAGCGCTTCTCCAATTCGACAAGCCGCTGGAAAACTGGATCGCGCTACCGGATGGTATTCCCGTACAACCGCCCGGGGGCGTCAATCTCGCAGCCCCCGAACCGCATCCTCTCCTCGTTTTTCTTCGCGTGCTGGCGGCACAACGGAAAAGACTTGATGACCCAAGTCGTCGTCATCTCGTTCCCTCGCTGACCGATCTTGAGAACAGCTCATGCTGGCTCCAGCAGTTTACCTTCCCCTTGCGAGCACATGCAGCGTCGTTGGTGATCGTGAAGACGATGCCCCGTCGGGGAACCGCGGATGGTGATTGCATGTGGCTGCTGAACCGTGCGCTCCACGGCGCCCTCGCGGCCGCGTTCGGCACCAACGGCTATCGACGTGGGGATGCTGCCTCGCTCAGGTCGTGGTTACCGCCTCCCGTGCATTTCACGATTGTTGCCGTCGGCGATGACGAGCGCGAGTGGCCTGCTCCTGTCTTGGCGATCGCCACCCGGCCGGAGCGTCTGTTTCCAGGCCCCTCCGACTCGGCAATGGTCGCCCGCGTGCTGCGAGCCGAGTGCGATCCCCTGGACACGAGATGGGTAACGCTGCAGACCCAGGCGGCTGTTTGGGTAGAGGAGCTTCTTCTTGATCGCGTTTCGCCAGGAGGAGGGCAGTCACAGGCCCTCATCGAGCGCCTTCGCCACACTTTGGCTCAAACGGCCGATGTCACCTGTGCCGCATTGCGCGCGGATCCCCTCGTCGGCGCGGCCGTCATGTGCGTCGCGGCGGGCACTACCTTCGCGGCGTGGCCCAACGAGCTGCTCTGCTTGCTCTGCTGCCTGGCGAGCAACGACGACGATGCGTTGATGCTGATGTCGCTGCTGAGGCGGTCGGCAAACCAGCCATCGCAGCTTCGAACCGTCTTCGACGGATTGGTGTTGCCCAGCGCCTGCCGCGATCTCTGGACGATGGCCGAGCGAGGCTGGCTTTGGAAAGCACCTCCGCCCAACCCGGGGCCGAACACGGCACACCTCCACGGCGACACGTCCACCCTCCCTCCGATTCCCGTGGAAGCACTCTCCCCGATAACCCGCATCATGATCCGAGCCCAGGTTGGACCACGGTTCCGCCCGCCGCTTCTCGAATTGCTGTTCGTGCTGCATGCGGCTTGCCCCGATGCGACGTCGCTCCTCCTCGCCGACCGAAGCGAGACGGAGCCGACAGGTGTGGCGGATGACCGTTGGAAAGCAATCGTCGGCCTGCGAGCGTTCGTCTCTGCTTCCAGCGATCTCAACGGTGAATGGGTCGGGGAGGGTCAGCACGCTCCCTCGGTGGCCGCAGCCGATGGCACCCCGCCGTCGGAGGAGCTGTGCCGCCTCTGCTGCGCGATCCTGTGCGAAGACGACGCAACCGCCGTTGGACTGATCGCGGGGAGGCGTTGGTTCGTCGCCTCGTCGCCATCAACAGCCGGGGGGGGGGAGCTTCTTTCTTCTCCTCGTCATGGTGCCGTTAAGGTGCCGGCTCGGTTGTTGGTTAGTGGATTGCGTTGCTGTTTTAGCCGCAAATGCGACCGTCTGTCAACAGGCGTGAATGCCGCGCGACTCGCGCTGCGTCTTGCAGCTGGAATCGTCGCCGACCTTCCCGCGATCGAGCCTGCCGTCCGTGACCTGCTGAATACTGGCTTACTCATCGCCTCGGGGCATCGCGGCACCGCACCGACATTCCCCAACGCAGCCGTCGCACATCATCAAGTGATCGTTCAAACACTGTCAACGCTGATCCACTACGCCGCCGGGCATGATGCGGTGAGTTTGGGACGTCCCGTCGGGGTGTTGCAACGCCCAGTGGTGGCGCACGTGGCCGCGTTGGGTCTGCTGACCGTGTGGCAGCGGTCCTTCGAGGACCCCGAGGGGTCCACGAGCCGCGGTAGGTTTCGGCTGTTCGAAGCGCTGGCGAACACGCTGAACAGCGCCGTCGAACCGGGCGCTAGCAGCGGCAACGGCCGGGTCGACGTTGTGACAGTTCGGGACAGTCCCCTGTGGTCTTGGGGCCGAGCGTACGTTTCTGGACAGTTGCCCCTTGCGTCGTTCGTCATTCATGCCCTTTGCACCAGCGGAGGCGGCCCGTGGGGAGCGGTGCCCTCCGACGTGCAGCAGCGCCTCGCCGACGCGCTTTCCGCCGTCGTCGAGCTGCGCCATGCGGTTTTGTCGTCAGCCTCCGGGCTGATGGGCAATGTGCAAGCTCCCCTGCTCGCCTTGCTGCGAAGTTTCGGGGGCGCCAAACAGCAACATGACGATGCTGCCGGCCTCCACCTGGAAGAACTCCTCGGAATCATGTCGGCTGTTTTTGCGACCACAGGCAAACGGTCCGATGAAGGAGGAGCAACCCTCTCGGCCGGAGCCGTGACGGCAGCGGTGGCGTCAAGGGCAAGCCAAGTCGCGTGCACCAGCATGAAGGAGGCCATCGCGGCTCGCATCTTCGAGCTATTTGACGCCGATCACGACGAGTCGATCACCTTTGCGGAGTGGACGTCTCTCTTCGACCGCGTTCGGTTACCGTTACCGGTGCCTATGCGGAAGTACGTTTTTGATGCGGTCGACCTGGATCACAACGGCACCCTCACGAAGCCCGAACTGTTACTCGCCATCGGAGAATTGCAGCGCACACTGACTGAATTGGTCTTGGAGCGGGTCGGACTGTCCGTCGCCGGCATCGCATTACTCACCGTCTCGGTCGGCCTGTGCGTGGCCGCCGTCATGACGGTGATCTTAATGGTGACGGTCGGTGTGCGCGACAACACGGACATGTGGCAGCACGTCGTGACGCTGGCCGCCGCGATCCCGACGGTCGGCAAGGCCCGCGAACTCCTCCCGCAGGTGAAGACGACGGTGGAGTCCATCGAGGGGTACGTCAAAACACACCTCACCGAGGCACCCAAGCACAGTGGCAAGCCATCCTAGAGAGCAAACCACGAATAGAGACAGAAGGGGAGAGGGGGACAAACCCGGCGTGTGTCGCTAGAGGCTTTCGACCCCCCTTTTGGCCAAGAAGCGTCTTCTGGCCACTCGCCCGTGGCTTAAACGATGCGCATTTTTCGTGCGAGCGGCTGAACGATGGAAGTCGGACGGATGACGTGTTGTCAAGCCCTCCCCCCGTTGGACGCAGTTTAATGGCGCTGCTTCTCTCTTTACTTCTGGAAGGGGTGGGGAGGATTTTTTCATAACACGTGCTGTGTTATGTGCAATGGTTGGAGGGGAGGGCGGGGGTGGCATCGTTGTGGCTTCTATAGATGCGGTATCACAGCCAACAGAACGAGGTGGAGGAGGTAGTCGTGGGGTGGTCGTGGGGGTGGAGGGGGCTACGCCACATTGAAACCATTGATGATGTCAAAACGTCAATTTTTCAACGGAGGCAACTGTTTGTCTTTTCCCTTTCGATTCGTATGACAAATGCTCTCGGACCCCCGGGGCACAGACAGAATCACCCTTTCCGCGAATGTCGACAGCCGCGTCGATCGCGTTGTTTTGTTGCATCAATGGGGCCGGCGTCCTCGTCCTTGGCGTCGCCGTTTACCGGGGTTTGGTCACCCACAGGGCCCCGCCATCAATCCGAGTGGGCCGCAGCCGCCGGCAGACTCCGACGGATCGTTCCGCGGCTGCGCCAACGGATCGGACGGACGCCGCGACACAAGCAGCGCCTTCTTCGTCGCGCATTCCACAGTGCGTTGCGACCTTGTACATCTTCCTCTTCCTGCTGTGCATTGGATCCGTGATTGGTGCGGCCGCCCGATTCGCCATCGGTTCGCACACCGAGCTCTTGCTGTTTGCCACCAACGGCCCGCCAGACGGCGTGGCGTACACGTACGCCGACGCCGTGCGGCCGATGAGATTTAATCCGGCGGACTTTGACGGCCAGCTCACGGTGAGGGATTGCCAAGTGTACGTGGGAAACTTCACCACCCTCGTTCGCGGTGGCGACGGCGTCATGACGTGGACCACGCTGCCCAGCAATATGAAAAGCGGAGGATACCGCAAAACAGCCGTCAACGGGCAGCCGTATGGTATCACGGCGTGGCGCCGTCCATGCCTCGCTTTGCTAGCCTTTCTGCCCAAGGCGACGACCGATGCGATGAGGGAGAAGAAGAAGCCTTCGCTCCGGGTGCGACTCTACCGTAGCACCCTTCATGTATTGAACGTGCGCGATGCGGGCGACATCGTCATCGAATCGGCGATGCCCGACGATGCCAACGTCGTCGTCGTGCGCAATTCATCGGTGAACGTCTCGCTGCCGGCGGGCATCGTGTTCGTCGAAAACGCAGCCTCGAGCGAGTGGCCTTCGCCGCTCGTCCGAGTGCAGCTCGCCTTCGGACCTTTGATCGTCGTGCAGCGAGCTCCAGAGAGCACCGCGAACGGTACCACCTCGATATCCGATCAACGCCTGACGTCAGATGATCTGCCCAGCCGGCCGCCGCTGACTTGTTCCAACCTTATGCAGGCGGGAATCGCTCCGACAACTGCTACTATTGGCGGATTTCAAAACGTTTCGACCGATGGTCTGGCGACATCGTCTGCTGCTTCGTCAACCGCCTCAGCGAACATCGTGATTGTGTACGCGGCGTCCAGCGTGTACCACCTGGTCCGTGGTGCGACCTCTCCGCTGGTCGGCACAGACTTCAGCCTTATCCCGGCCACTCTCGCCCCGGCAGTGATCGCCGCGTTGAACGACACGGACTCGTGGATCGCCGCGTACTCGAACCGCAATTTCATGCAGGCTGTCCGGGTCGCCATGCTAGGGGCCGACGTGATGTTCATCAACACCAACGTGCCCTTCTTCATGAAGCTCAATCCGGTCGCGCTGTCCGTCATGAGCTTAGGTGCGCTCCGCCCGACGTACCGTCGCCTTCGATCTCCGCTGTCGCACTACGGGTGCGCCAACGCCTCGCTGCTCCTCGGCATGGTTCCCAGCGCAGGCGCGCCCGATTACGCGGAGCGCACCTTTGGTCTTCCCGCTCAGCAGACAGCAAGTGGCGATGAATCGACCGAATTGCAGCTGCAGGAAAACATTACCGATGTCGTCGAGAGAAGCGGGTTCCGGAGCTCGAGCACCTACATCGGAACGACCGATGGTTTTCATCAGCTCGAGGATCTGGGCGAAGGCCGCGTCGGGCGCACCGTCGTTGCCACTGACTGGGTGCCCGTTGCGCTCACGATGGAGGCCGCCGCCTTTCTCCTTTTCCTGGTGACGGCGGCGCTTGCGTGGTTTAGAAATCCGCTGATGGCGTTGATCTACATGGTGGACTGGCGAAAACGGTCGCAAGCCGCGTCGTGCTCGATGCCCCCCACGGAGCCGTCGGGCCCTTCTGATGACCCGGACGATGAGCGTGCCGCGGTCGACAGCCGCTACGCCGTCGGCCTTTTCCCGTTTTTGTCGGTCCTGGCCTACCGGTTTGTTCGCTTCGTCTATCGGACATCCTTTCCAGGCGACGGACATGCCGCCGGCCAATTCTTGGGCGATTGTGTTCGAGTCGCGACTTGCCATCCCAGCGGCCCTCCTTCGCCGCCACCTGTCAGTTTGATCGACCTGCGAGTGGCGTTCGAGCGGTACGCCGCGTGCAAGTTACTCTCTTCCGACGGGTGGCCCGAGGTACTACGACGGCTCAAGACATCCCATCTGTTCCGTAAAGACGCGATGGTCGATGAGGAGCGCTGTGGTGGGCTCATCGCCATCGGTGTCGCGGAGGCCTCAGCGGAACAGCGCCAGCTTCACCGCTGCCTTGAGGGCACCGTGCTCTACCGACGATTCGTCGTCACGGGAAAAGACAGCGACGTGGTGCACTTGTCCACTGTCGTACGCGCGGCGGCCGAATGGTTGGACGACACCGTGTCGACACTGCCGCCGACCGAGGCGACCGTGGCGGCCGAGCTGCAGCGTGACTACAATGTGAAGGTGACGCTTTGCCGCAGCCACTGTGGGCATGTGCAGGGTATTACGCTGGTACCCGCCTCGTCGATTGACGCGTCTCTGGCCGCGTGGCACCGAGAGACGGAGCATGCCTTCCGATTCTTCGCCGTACCCTTCGGTTTGATGCAGCAGAGGTGGTTTCTCTCTTCCGCCGCCGCCGTGGCGACGCCCACCGTATCCGCTTTGTCGTTGAACGGGCCCGCCCGTCGGACCGTGGCGACTGTTTTCTGGCTGTTCGCGCAGGCCTTCGTCCATGTTGTGTTGTGCGCGGCCCCATCGGTCGCCATCGGCTTGCTGGTGTCATTCTGGCTTAACGAGCGGAGCAACTTCGGACAGGAAACCTTCGCGCGTTTTGATGATGTGCAGTCCATCCTCAGCGACATGTTGAACCCTGTGGACTACAAAGGCCACTTCAACGCGTATCCTTTGCTGCAGTTTGTACCGTTCGGCGTCGCGATGTTGGACGCATTGATCTCTCTCGTCCTGGCGAGCATCTGCGCCGCCAAGTCATCGTGGGGGAGCACGCGACGCACCGGCACGCGTGCCGAATGGTTTCCCCGATTGCTTGTCCTCCTCCTCGGCCTGACGTCCTGGGTCTTCATCCCGCTGGTGCTGGTGCTGTTTTTTTACGGCTTTCTCGTGCTGATTTGGTGGATCGTCGGTGCCGCCGTGGAGCCGCAGGTCATGGCGTCCTACTTCGTCGCCGTGCTCACGGTGCTC
>ERZ1292630.4620-Hain-H41-02um-R3-4620-length-11595-cov-5_pt1 | contig 11595 bp, 12 predicted proteins | sample MGYA00564408_ERZ1292630 | MGnify/ENA primary metagenome ERZ1292630 (study PRJEB36523, sample SAMEA6512641) | groundwater metagenome | collected 2019-01-08 | study: AquaDiva: Metagenomics assemblies of 32 groundwater samples | reverse complement strand
TCAGCTTTTTGTTTAGGAAATGTTAGTGCTTTGAAAAAATTGTAAGCCTGCACTATCGACATCAATGTAATGTCGGCAATGTTTTTGTTGTCGATTTTTACGCATAACGCTTCTGGCTTCAGCCGCTGCCCTGCACATGTTGGACAATCTACCTCAAACTCTAAATCCGTTAAATCGATATCTTCATTCATCTGATAGGCCAGCATATTAATATATTTTGCAAAACCTGGGAAAAATTCTTTCACCCGTTTTGCGCCGCGCGTAAAGGCAACTTGCTCTGTGCGCGATCCCTTCAACAATATCTCTTTTATTTCTGGAGGCAAATCATTAAAACAGCTAGTCACTTTGAATTTATAGTGATCGGCCAATCCTTTTAATGTGAATAAATAATAATTATCCATTCCCGTTTTTTTAACAATAGGATTGTTTGGTTTTAAAAATTTCAGCGGAAATTTATTAAGGGGCGCTGTGGGATCATCAATCAAACGTTGGTAATCCATTTCTTTGACCTTGCCAAGACCTTCACAATGCGCGCATGCCCCAAGCGGACTGTTAAATGAAAACAGGCGCGGCTCTAATGCTTCAATGGTAAAACCACTTTCGGGGCAAGCGAATTGTGATGACAAAGCCATGATATTTTTGGAGACTTGCTCTTCAATCCACATCAGTTTCTGCCCAAGATCCAAACATGTTTCGACAGAAGCGGCCAACCTTTGCCGAAAATCGGCAGAAACTTCTTCAGGGATCACTAAGCGATCAACCACAACGCAAATCGTGTTGGCCACTTTAATGTTAATTTTGGGCAGATCGTCAGCCGTATGAAAGTCATCATTCACTTTGAAACGCGAATAACCTTGTGCTATCAGATTGTCGAATAGCTTTTTGTGCTCACCTTTTTTACTACGCACAACAGGAGCCAGCAAATAGATTTTTTTGTCTTTTTCCATTGCACAAATTTGATCGATAATCTGATCAACAGTTGCTGCAGAAATTGGCAGGCCTGTTGTGGGGGAATACGGCACGCCAACACGCGCATACAACAAGCGCATGTAATCGTAAATTTCGGTAATGGTCGCAACAGTGGATCTGGGATTGTTGGATACCGTTTTTTGTTCAATCGATATAGCAGGACTTAGTCCTTCAATGCTGTCTACATCTGGTTTTTTCATAAGCTGTAAAAATTGCCTGGCGTAAGCAGATAAGCTTTCTACATACCGTCTTTGACCTTCCGCATAAATGGTGTCGAAAGCTAAAGATGACTTGCCAGAGCCACTAGGACCGGTAATGACGACCAATTGATTGCGAGGAATTTCAACAGAGATATTTTTTAAATTGTGTTCCCGGGCACCTTTGACAATGATTTTTGTCTGCATAAACGAAGATACTCAAGCCCCTAAAAACCATCACCATCATGCCTTATTTTTTTGTGTCATGTCATCTGTATTTAAAGATAAAATTAACGTGAATTCGATGCGATCATGCGAATCATCGCGTGCAGACGTTTACGAGTCGACACGTCAACTTGTGGGGATTGCGCCAATTCAACAAAAACATCACGCGCTTTGATATCTTCTTTGATTTGCATCAACAAAAAGCCTTTGAGCTCTAATGCCAACAAACGAATGGATGGATTTTGATTGACCAGTGAATCTACTTCAGCAATCAATTTCTTTGGATCTATTTTGTTGTCACAGTCAATACGAATACGATTCAATGCAGCAATCCCGCGGTATATTGGTTCGATCAGCATATCTTTCTCAAGCACTTGAAATTGCTTATAAGCAGGATCGGGACGTCTGTTCTTTAAGAAAAATTCGGCCAATGCCATGCGTGCCATAGCCCTGTAACCAGGAACATTACGACCAGCAATATCTTCTAAAATCTTTTTACCTTCATCTTCTTGATTGTTGGCTAGGGCATCACGCCCTTTTTCAAACAAGTTAGATACCTGTTCTTGTTTTTTATGCTGGGCATATTGATAAATATTCCAGCCGCCTGTGCCCACCAAAACTGCTGCGGCAACGGCCAAAATCCAATTGCCAAAATCGTTCCAGAAATTCAGCAAGCGTTCTTTTGTTTGTTGTTGCGTAACTTCTTCAAGCAGTTCGTTAAAATCTTGACGCATATGTACCTATCCTAAAAATTCTATTTTTTTGACTGTATACTCTTGTGTGCCTTTTGGAGAAGCAAATTCAACAGCTGCACCAACTTTTTTTCCAATAAGTGCTTTGGCCAAAGGTGACGTGACGGGCAATCGTCCTTCATTGGGATTCGCTTCTTCGGCGCCAACAATTTGATAGCGATGCTCGGTTCCAGTATGTTCATCACACACCGTAACAGTAGCACCAAACGTAATGGTATCACCGTGCAATTTTGAAATATCAATGACTTCGGCATTATAAAGACGTCCTTCAAGGTATTGCAGACGGGCTTCAATCATACCTTGTTCTTCTTTTGCAGCATGATATTCCGCATTTTCCGACAAATCCCCCAAAGCGCGCGCAACGGTTATCGCCTTCAAAATATTAGGGCGACGTATTTCTTTTAGTTGATGCAGTTCTTCTTCCAACATGTGGAATTCTTTTTGGGTCATAGGAATTTTTTGCATATGGATCTGGTCAGTACCTAATCAACTTTCATGTTAGATCATTTAGAAGATAATTCACAATGCTTCCGTGACATAATATTCCCTTTAACGTAGGAATCATATGCGTTGGATGGGGTCTGAAAAATCCTTCTGCTGTCAAATCAAGCAAGGCCTGTTGATTTAAATATGGGTCTAATTCTGCCCTGGGAATACCGGCATACAAACGCAATCCCATCATAAGACGTTCGAAAGCTTGATCCTCTAGCGTGATGATCGTTTCTTTGGGATTGTCTTGCAGCAACCAGGTCTCAGGAGCACGCTGGTTAACAGTGTGAATTTTTTGCCTGTCTTGCGTAAAACGACCGTGGGCTCCAGGTCCAACTCCAATGTAATCGTCATAGCGCCAGTAGGATAGGTTGTGCTGACATTCTTGCCCCGTTTTTGCAAAATTAGAAACCTCATAAGGGGGCATATTCACAGCTGTCATCTGCGCCACCGTTTGTTCATAAAAAATAGCTGAGGCATCATCCAAAGGGATTTCAAACTCTTTTCTTTTGTAACGCATTTCAAATGGTGTTTCCGGTTCTATTGTCAATTGATACAAAGATAAATGAGTTGTTCCAAAGGATAGCGCATAGGTCAGCATGTCTTGCCATTCTGCAAGGGTCTGCCCCGGCAAAGCATAAATCAAATCAAAAGATACTCTATCAAAATATTTTTGTGCATTTGTAATGGCTTGTGCTGCTTCATTTGCATCGTGTTTTCTGCCAAGAAATTCAAGTTGTTTTTGATCAAAAGATTGCACACCAATTGAAATACGATTCACCCCTGCATTTCTAAAATCTTCAAAACGACATGCTTCTGACGAATTGGGATTGGCTTCTAACGTGATTTCTATTGCAGAAGAACACAAGAATTTTTTGGTGATCGCATCAATAATCGTGGCCGTACTTCGTGGTGACATCAGTGACGGCGTCCCTCCCCCAAAAAACAGGGACGAAACTTTCAAGTCTGCGGGATAGCTGTTTATTTCTGCCACTATTTTTTTTAACCAATTTGCTTCATCAAATGTCGGGCGAACATGACTATTAAAATCGCAATAGGGGCACTTCGATAGGCAATAAGGCCAATGGACGTAAATGGCTACCACGTTAAAAAATCACTGATAAAATTTCCTGATGGATGTCTTCAATAGACCTGTTTGCATCAATCAGATGGTAATGTTTTCCGGTTGCAGCCAATTGCTGAAACCCGTTATAAATTTTTTCATAATAAGGACGATCGAAATGATCGTAGCGATCTTGCTGCGCGCGGCTGCGTGCGCGCCCTAATGCCACATCGATATCAAGCATCAAAATAAATACATGATCTGATTTTGTGGGGATGCGCAATAATTCATGCAACTGATTAATCAGCCCTAAATCAATACCTGCCTCGAACCCCTGATGCGCGCGGGTAGAGTCGATATAACGGTCACAAATGACCCATTCTCCACGCTGTAATGCTGGCTGAATAGTTGCGTTCCAGTGTTCATTTCGCGCTGCAATCATAAGCAGCAATTCAGTAATTGGCAAAAATTCATGCTGCAACACTAAACTACGAATATTTTCCGCTGCGGAAGATCCACCTGGTTCACGTGTTAAAACATGGGGAATATTTTTTCGGGTTAATGCTTCGGAAAACAGTTTGGCCTGCGTTGATTTGCCTGTACCATCAATACCTTCAAAAACGATAAACATTATTGCTTTGTCATCGTGCTCAATTGCATTTTTTCCTGATACATCGCACCAAAATCAATCGGACGCACGAAGATAGGAGGGTAGCCACCCATGTTGCTGAGGTTGGCGATCAAATTGCGAATTTCAAAAAACAGATAGAAAGGAATTTCTATGCACAAAGTCGGATCAATGTAATCTGCAAATTCTTTAACGAATTCTTCTTCAAATGTAATAATTGCTACACTTGTCACTTCAGCTATAAAAATCTTTTGTCCTTTATGTTGGGCAATTGCATTGACAGTCAAAGATACTTCATACGCACCCGGCGTACTTTGGGATTGGGTGTTATTCACATCTGTGCTGATTAAAATTTCAGGCTCTTCATCAATGCTGGGTGGATTAGGATTGCTCATCAGCAAATTTTCAAAGGACACATCTTTGACATACTGTGCCAAAACAGAAAATGGATTCGCAGAAACAGAGGGTTGATTGGACATAAAAATTTCTAAACAAAACGGCATGCTGTATTATATACTCATTACGCTTGAAAAGTTGAAAAACAGCTTCTGAATTAGAATGCGAAAACTTATACTGGCGTGATGCCAAATCTAGAAAACCGCGGGAATAGACGCAGTTTCCACCATGTCAACGGATTTTTAGCTTCTCCTGAAAACTCAAAAGTAAAGGACATTAAAATATAACGACCTTTACCTATCAAACGATCTGTATGTACAGGACCAAAGCAGCGCCCATCCCATGAACGATTGCGGTTGTCGCCAATGGGTAAGAAGTGATCTTCTGGCACAACGATTTCATACGTATTATGTGCGGGATCTGTTTGACGTTCTTGATCCGTATCTTTGACCATTAAAATAATATGTTTTAAGCCGTTGTCCAAGGTTTCTTCATACTGGTGAACCATTTTGACCGTTTTATCTTCATCATCGAAGAAACGATAATCTGGGGCAGGTTGATAAGCGCATTTAACACCATTAATAGATAAAACACCTTTGTCAAATTTAATACGATCTCCAGGTAAACCAATGCACCGTTTTACAAAATCAATTTTGTCGTTTTGCGGGTTGTTAAAAACAATAATGTCCCCACGCTTTGGCATGACCGGCCATTTTCGACCTTTCACAAGATCCAAGTGAAAAGGCATTCCATATTTGGAATACCCATACGCACTTTTGTCCACAATGATCATGTCCCCAATCAACAATGTGGGAATCATGGATCCAGAGGGGATCAGAAAATGTTGATACAAAAATAGCCGCAGGCCAATCATGACCGCGACAATTGTTAGTAAGATTTTGGTGCTACGGTACATCGATTTTTCACTTGGTTTAAATAGTGGTTCGGACATAGTAGGTGCGAGAAAGACACTCTCATATGTTATTATACAACATGCAAGATGGCGGCGTATTCTATTGTGTGGAAGAAAGTTACAAATATTTTCAAAAGCGTTAAGAATATATTTGAGAAAAATGAAGAATTTGCTGCCTGTCAAAAAGAATTAGAGGCTTTGCTGATTAGCCATGACGTGAATATTAAAACCGCTGCACAAATTGTGAAAGATTTACAAAAATCAAATGATTCAGATATTGTGCTGGATCATTTAAAGCAAGAATTGCTTGCAATTTTATCCCCTTGCGAAAAACGATTTGCGTTACCCATTGTGCCATTAGCCATTATACTAGTGTGCGGCGTGAATGGGGGCGGAAAGACAACAACGATCGCAAAATTAGCACACCAGTTAGATCGTGATAAGAAAATTGGATTTGTTGCAGCGGACACATTTCGCGCTGCGGCCATTGAGCAGCTTCAGGTCTGGGGAAAACGCCTTGATGTGCCCGTATATGCTGGCCCCTTGAACAGCGACCCCGCTAGTGTCATTTATCAGGCGATCGATTGGGCTAAAGAACTGAAACTAAATTTATTGCTTGTTGATACAGCGGGTCGTTTACAGAACAAAAAAGATCTGATGGATGAACTGGCAAAAATCAGGCGCGTGATTCACAAGCAAATTCCAGATGCCCCGCATGAAACGATTTTGGTTTTGGATGGCACCACAGGCGGTAACATCATTACGCAAACAGAAATTTTCAACAGCATTACGCCATTAACAGGCATTATCATGACAAAGCTGGATGGAACGGCTAAAGGTGGCGGACTTGTCAGCTTGGCAGCTCTATTCAAACTACCAATTTATTTTCTAGCCGCAGGCGAAAAAGAAACGGATTTAGCCCCATTTTCTGCCAAAGCGTTTGTGGAAACACTTTTATCAACGTAGGATTTGAACAGGGTCTAGGCGCGCTGCGCGAAGCGATGGATACAGGGATGCAAGGATAGAACATGATACACTAAGGCCACATACTAAGCTGACGTCTTTCCAGTCCAGCAAGGCCGGTAATTGATTGATACCATACGCTTCAGCGCTGAACAGTTGGGTGCCTAGGATACCTTCTATCAATAAACGGATCGAATCGATGTTTTGTACAAATAAAACGCCAATCACAAAACCACACAGTGTGCCGAAAACACCGATTGTAATCCCATTGATCAGAAAAATTCTACCGATTGATTGTTGGCTCATCCCCATGGTGCGCAGGATTGCGATGTCTTTTGTTTTGTCTTTCACAAGCATTACAAGGCTGGAAACAATATTCAAAACAGCAATCATGATGATCAATGTTAGAACAATAAACATCACATTTTTTTCGATGTTTAGGGCTTTCAAGGCAGGTGCATTGGTGTGTTCCCAATCTAATACCTCCACATTAAAATCGGTCAATCCTGCGGCAATTTTTTTTCCCATATGTTCGGGAGGATTTGTGAAAACTTCAATATGTGATGGTCCTGTTTCGTAAAAACTGTGCACATTATCCAAACTGGTGAAGATAAAACGCTTGTCATATTCGCGCATGCCAAGATCGAATATACCAACTACTGTAAAATTGCGTTCTTTCGTGATGGTCCCTAAAACAGATTCGTCCTGACTGGGATGCATTAACGTAAGTTCATCGCCAATATGTAGGCCGTATTCTTCTGCCATTCGTATCCCTATCAAAACAGAATCATCTTTTTTCAGGGCAGCAATGGATCCTTGCTTGACCTTGCTACTGAAATATTGATGATGTTGAAGACGTTCTGGATCGTGACCAAACACAATCACTCCATTAAACCGACCATTGGATGACATGATAGTTGGATTTTCTGAAATGGGCAGCACGCCTGTTATTCCTGGAACCTTATCCAATTTTGTTAGCAGACTTTCCATTTTAACGGGACCAGTTGGATAAATATGCAAATGCCCTTTAATACCAATCAACTGCTGCATAAGCTCTGTTCTAAAGCCGTTTAAAACAGACGTGACAATTATCAGTGCAGCAACGCCAAGCATAATGCCAACAAAAGACAGAGTGCTGATTAAAGAAATAAATCCATCATTTTTGGGTGAAAAGAAATAACGAAAGGCAATAAACCGTTCGATCGGTTTGAACATGTATGTCAAAAATGCAGGTTGAACAATTCATTTTAGACAAAAGAACCGCGTAACGCGAATATGTTACAATGATTTAGGATATTTGAAGTGGGCATACAGATGACACTATTAGCAGGCAAAAAAGGCATTATTATGGGCGTTGCCAACGACCATTCGATCGCGTGGGGCATTAGTAAATTGGCCTCTGAGTGGGGCGCCGATATGGTGTTTTCTTATCAAAATGTTTTGTTGAAAAAGCGCGTGGCAACCCTTGCTGAATCTATCGGATGCATGGACGCTGTCATTGAATGCGATGTTTCAAAGGAAGGACACATCAAAAAACTGATGGATTTTGCGGCCGAAAAATTTGGAAAAATAGATTTTATCGTGCATGCCATGGCCTATTCCGACAAAAAAGAATTGCAAGGTGCTTATTACAATACGTCTCGGAAGAATTTTTTAAACTCTATGGATATATCCGTCTATTCCTTTACTGAAACCTGTCGTGAAGCCTTGCCTATTCTAAATGATGGCGCATCGCTTGTGACCTTATCGTACTTGGGATCACAACGCGTTTTGCCAAATTACAATGTGATGGGCGTTGCCAAGGCAGCCCTAGAGGCCAGCACCAGATATTTAGCAGCAGATATGGGCAGTCGTAATATACGTGTTAATGCTGTTTCACCGGGACCTATTAAAACCATGGCTGCTTCTGTGATTGGGGATTTTGATAAAATGCTGCAGTCGGGCGAAAAGGCTTCACCTATACATCGTCGAGTCACGATTGAAGATGTCGGTGGACTGGCGTGCTTTTTGATGACAGATCATGCGGCAGCCATTACAGGTGGCGTGCATTACGTGGATGCTGGATACAACATCATGGGGATGAGCGAAGAACTATGACGTTCAAACCCAAAAACAAACGAATTGCCTTGCCTCACCACGTGTCAGAAAGCCTGAATGACATGATGGCCCACTACAGCAAGACACCTGGATTTCAGATTGCAGTCCTTCAAATGAAGTGGGTAGAAATTGTGGGGGAAGACATCGCTGGGCTGATTCAGCCAACCAAATGGTTTAAAGGCATTTTGATGGTTAAAAGTGCAAGTTCTTCTGCGAAATTCACACTCAGCTACCAAATGCCCCATGTGATTGACAAAATTAATACCCATTTTGGCAAAAATGCCGTGCAATCTATTCGTTATGAACGCTAGGACAAAATTGGACAATTCCCCCGCATCTATGATAAAACATATACATGCGGGTATAGCTCAGTGGTAGAGCACGACCTTGCCAAGGTCGGGGTCGAGGGTTCGAATCCCTTTGCCCGCTCCAGACGGTCTTTGCGCCCATAGCTCAATTGGATAGAGCATCAGACTACGAATCTGAAGGCTAGAGGTTCGAGTCCTCTTGGGCGCGCCAATGTTAAAAACAAACAGTTTTAAAATAGAGCACTAGAAAATATGGAAGTTATCCCTCTTATCAATCAAAAAGGCGGCGTAGGAAAAACAACTTCTGTTATAAATATCGCGGCTGTTTTGGCGGCGTTATCTTACCGTGTGCTTATTATTGATATGGATATGCAGGGCAATTTATCCCATGGCATTAAAGAAAAGTCGAATAATGCCCACAATATATTTCACGTGCTTTCTGGACAGATTTCTTTAGAGCAGGCTATTCATCGTACGTATCTACCAAACATCCACATTATTCCATCATCGTTTAACTTGGCCACTTTGGAAATTCAGGACCTGACGTTGCTCAAACGACATCTTGAAAATGTTCAAGATCGATACCATTATGTGTTGATTGATTGCCCACCTTCTTTGGGGGCGCCCATGATTTTGTCGATTGTGGCATCGACCAAGATTCTGATTCCTTCGCAATGTGAATACTTTGCCGTCAAAGGATTGGTCAATTTGCTGAATCTACTAAAACGCGTGGAAAGACAAGTTGGCAAACCCATGAACATTGCCGGCGTTTTGCCGACTATGTTTGATCCCAGGTCAAGGATCATGCGTGATATTTTGAATAAATTGAAACAGGGGTTGGACATTCATGTTTTTGAGACATGTATTCCTAGAAGCACACGCGTTGTGGATTCCAATTCTTACGGACAACCGATTGTGCTTATGGATACCAATTGTCCGGCGTCTCAGGGATATTTGCTTTTCGTGAAAGAGTTCTTGAATACATAAATTATACATATATTTTATTTAATTTTTATTGCATAATAATAATATATAAATAACTTTGGCATTCTATGTTTTCTCCTCAATTTTATAGCCATCAGGCCAATCAACATCACGTCCATAAACATAAACAGAATTTTGATTGGAAAATAAATTGTGGTCGTGATCAATACGCTATTGAGGAAGTTAAAGATCAGTATAAACGCATTGCCGCCATTAAGCTGTTTAGGCATGACAATTGTCAGTTTGAGTTTGTACAGGAATTTTGCGCCCATCAATTTCATGGTACGTTCTTTGCAAATATCCGCGCAGAAGATTATCACTGCAATGGCGCGACTGATTTGGTTGCAGATGTCTACAATGAATATTGCTATCTTTGCGGTACTGTCATATTAACAAATACACATAAAGCCCCTTGCGGACCTAAGAGAGAACCTGCATACCATCATTGTCAGGATCCTTGCGTCCCTCCAACCATGTCAGTTCCGTGTTCTCCACCACCACCGGTGCATCCCTATCCACCGATTCATCATAATCCCTGTTTGACGCATACCGTATCGCGCTCTGACGTGACAAATTGCAAGTTGCTTTCTGTTGATGTGCAAGATGCACATGTCACATCAGTAAACGAAATTTTCGTCAAACCACTGGCACCAATCACATCAGTTGAAAAATTATGTAATGTTATTCAATGCTGCAAAAAAACGACAGAATGTTTGGAAGAATTTGACCCGCATTTTTCAAGCAAGTTGACCAATAAAGGGCATACGACCTATTCTGGGCCAGTGCAAGCAGAGACAGGCTGGATCAATATTAATGACTGTTCAATTACGTTTGATGGGTTAAATGTGCCTTGCCCAGAACATAGACCACATCATTCTTCAGGAAATTGTATTAAATTTTAATTAATGTCACCATAAATATAAGGCCCACGTCATCACTACTTTATGTCATCGTTTGGTCAAAAAGCCCTGCTTTTTAAAATCACCTTGGCGTTATTGGCTTTAGATGGTTGCGGGCAACAGATTGCCACTGATATCCAATATACAAAGCGTATGTTTCAACACCATTATGTTGGAGCTGGTGAAACCATTGAGGGTATAGCAAAATTCTACGGCATGACAAAAGATGAGCTGATTTTAATTAATCAATTGCGCCCCCCTTATCAGGTATCAAAAGGACGGCGTCTTCATGTGCACAAAAGACAATTTTTTGATCGAGGGAGTGAAATCACTGAAGATCCACCTTTGCCAAGTCAAATTGAAAGAGACCGAGACAACTTAAACATTAACGATTTAGAAGATTATCCAGGTCCGAAAGTCAACAGCATCCCAAGAACAACGCATGTTGTGGTGAAACGGAAAGCACTTTTTGGCAAGATGTGTTTACCGATAATCGCAGCGGGTGGTTTGCTGGCGGCAATGCGTCCGCGTATGGCCTTTGCTACTCCAGAAAAAGGAGAAGGTGGTGGTGGAACAACCGTAACTACAAATAGCAGTAGCGGAAGAAAAGGGATAGGTAAACCACAAGCGGCTAATTTCAGCCACATGTTCGAAGGTGGAAACAGTGGAGATGGTGCAGCGCCGATTGTAACACGGACGGAATTCACAAATG
>ERZ1292630.4619-Hain-H41-02um-R3-4619-length-11596-cov-8_pt1 | contig 11596 bp, 10 predicted proteins | sample MGYA00564408_ERZ1292630 | MGnify/ENA primary metagenome ERZ1292630 (study PRJEB36523, sample SAMEA6512641) | groundwater metagenome | collected 2019-01-08 | study: AquaDiva: Metagenomics assemblies of 32 groundwater samples | reverse complement strand
TCTGGAACAAGCGTGACATTTCCATCTGCTTGCCAAGGTTGCCGAGCCGAGGCGGGTGATCACCACGCGCACAGCCCACATGGGCCAGAATCACACCTTCCTTCTTTTCCGGACAACCGACGCTTCGTTCCCAACTGTGTTAAGATTAAGCGTTCATCAACGCGAGACCACGGTGGGTGTTCCCACTGACGCACAATTCTCGCATACTCGCGCGATCGTTTCGGGATAGTGACCCAATGTGGCACAGTCGGATGTTTGACTCCCCTTTCAACTTGAAAACGTATTGTAGCAACTCTCGTTCCCTGCCCACAAAGTTGTTAAACTACGATCCGTTGCCCTTGCTCGGCATTGCCCCACAAGCCAGCAGCTCGGCGAGCTTCGGCCAACCATTGTGAGTCGCGACCGTTCCAATCGACGACGGACAGGCATCTACGCGCATAGAGGGCGTTTTTTTCCCCCCCTTTGAACCTTCCCTTCCTTCCTTCCTCCCCCTGGTGCTCTGCTCGAAAAGATGACAGTCGCGCCTTTTGCGTCAATGTTGCACTCACACGGAAATGTATAGAAAAATGGCAACAATGGATACTGAAATGCGGCGCATGTACGAGGCAGTTCAAAGTCACTTGCAGTCGTTGCGTGACCTCCAAGCCAAAAAAACCAAGCACATCGAGTCGCGCCACCAGCTAGGTGCTCAAAAATCCGAAAACGACCTGGTGAAGCAGGAATTGACCAACCTTGAACCGGGCGCACAGGTTTACAAGCTCATCGGACCTGCGTTGATTTCGCAGGATGCGGAAGATGCACGAACCATCATCGAGAAACGACTGGAGTACATCACCGGAGAAACCAAACGGGTCGAATCGGCCATCGACGAATTAGAAAAGAGAGAAGAAGAAGTCCGCGTTTTGATTCTTCAACTGCAGCAACAGATGCAGCAGCGTCAACAGGCATAATCGTATCCCAAACAATGCTAAAACCAGAGTCCACCCAGAGTCGCAACAAAACACAAACTGCACTGGTGGGAAGGTCCATGTGATTTTTGTTTCCCCGCATAATTTAATCACAGATATGCGACGTTCGTATGCTCGTTGGTCCGCACAGATCACGGGCCAGTTGCAGAGGCAACCTTTGCGTCTTCGGACGCCGCCTTCGACCGTGATCGTTGATCCAACCGAAGCGGACGCTTCTTCATGGGCGCTACAATTTCCCATGACCGCAGCACCGGTCGACGACGTCTTTGTCGCAGAATCATCCGTCGCCGTTGAGATGGGAGTTCACCTGACTGGTCCATCTCCGATCGCCAAAGCCACAGTCGACATCGTTACGGACGCGTTTACGGCGAAGCGCGATGCCGAGGTGGCAACGCGCCGTCAAATCTTGGAAGACCTCGCATCCCCTCATCCGGCGCACTACACCTACAGTGGTAAGTTAGTACCTCGACCTCCCCTCGCGTTCGGGGTCATCTCATCTCAGGCGATGAAGTTGGCGGAGGAACTGCTCGAAAAGCCGAGTTTCGCGTTGGTTTGCAGCGCCAAGGAGGATGCTTACTTCTTTGAGATCAACAAACTTTTCGTGGAAATCGTCTTCGTTGGCCGTGCGAATGCTGGAAAGTCGTCCTTGATCAATGCCGTCCTTGGGCAACATGTTGCCAAGACGAGTTCAGTCCCCAATTCGACCCGCACGGTGAACTTTTATCAGTCGCCTTCTTTGAGAGAGTGGTCGACTTGGACGTCCCGCATCAATCCCAATAAACTTGTGAACCTCCCAGCTGCCGGGAAGCAATTCACGCTTGTCGATGTCCCGGGCTTCGGCATCGAAGGAATGTCCGACAAGTGGAAAGACAATGCCGTCAGATTGACGGACAGTTACCTTGGCGTTCGTCGCAGTGTCAATACGGTTTTTTATTGCATCGACGCCGATCGGGGATTGTGCCCCGCGGACGAGAGACAGCTTTCGTGGATTCAAGTGGTTCACGGTTTGATCGTAGTGGTCGTCACCAAGTGCGACTCGGTAAGCCATGAACGGCTGTGTTCGGTGATCTCTGCCATTTATCGATTGATCACGCAGAAGCGACGTGATCATCAACGAATTTATCCCTTCGTCTTACCGGTTTCAGCGGAAACGGGCGACAATGTGGATTTGCTCAGAGGAATGATCGTTGAAATGTCAGGCATGATTCCAGGGGGTCAAGTTCGAGAAATGCTGAAACGGAACAACGCACATCGTCATCAAGCAGCAGCACTTAGGGAACGTGGCTCATCTCAGTTGTCAAACGTACCCGTGGAAAAGCTCCTCCTAGACGTCGAGGCAATGGAAACAAGCGGTGCAGCAGATCAAACATCATCATTGAGCATGGTGCGCAATGGGATTAGGTTTCACGGTGGTTCCCTCGTTGCCTCCTCGACGGGTTCGGAGAACGATGCTGCTGCGCCGCATCATCACGTGGTGGATACCGCCGTGGCACGTTTGGCTTCGGGAAGATCGAAATCCGCCCAAAGCCACCTGACGACTTCGCCGCTGATATTTGATCGCGGAGGTTTGCTCGTGCATCCGGGCCACGGAGATGTGCGCATGAGCAGAGCAGAAAACCAAAGCTATCGCCGTCACGATGGTTCTTCAAATTTGAAAAATGATTTTGATTTCATCGAGAAACGGCGCGTTAACAAGGATTTTCGTCTTACTGGCCCATCGAACTTCAGAAAGGCCGCGCTCCGATTCGATGATTCTGCTCGAATGCCGTATCAAGCCCTCCCAAGTGGGTTGACCAAGCGGTACGGAACACCCAACGAAGGAGCCCACGCGGCGTCTTGCGTGAAAGGAGTTTGACGATTGGCCCCACGTCTCAATGGTTCGTCGTGATTTGAGACCTTGAATAGGCGAGAGTGTTGCGACTTTTACCTAACAGATTGTCATTAGGATTCGTTTTAATGTTCTCGGACTTCGACCGCCGATATGTCGATTTGAGTCGGCTGCCATTTTCAGACGAAGTGCAAACGGGAATCGACGCAGCGGTCCAGCTGCTTCCAGCCGTGGACTCATTGCACTCGGCAAGTGAAAAATCCGCCACGTTGTTGCGCCGTGGCCGAGCGAAGTTGCTTCTACCTCTCATTTCGTCGGAGGTCGAAACGGATCTGAACAAAGCATTGAAACTGTCTCCTGAGGACCCTGATGTATGGCTTGCGATGGCGGAGGCGCTCTGGAAACGCAATGCCGTGCAAGAGGCACGCGACGCCTTATCCTCAGCCCTGCGAATCGATCCGAATCACCAACGGGCCACTGTGATGATGTCACGCATGCTGCGAACTAGTTGCAACGGACGGGACGTGACGGCCGAGCAGCGGACGGCGGCCTTAGATGAAGCGATTGCATTGGGGAAAAAAGCTGTGAGCATTTCCTCGACCGATGGCGACTCATGGTTCGCACTCGGTTTGGCCATCTTACAGCAAACCGTGCTTCAAGGCATGAGCGCGGGTAATTTGAAACGCACCCTTGCGACGCTCAATCAGGCCGTGTCGTTTAGTTCGTGGAATCCGGATGTCTGGTATAACCGTGGCGTTGTCAACCGCAGTCTAGGTCGCTACGGTCAAGCCGTTAGCGACTTCTCTCGGGCCTATGAATTGGACCCTCGCGGCCTTTCGGGCGCCAAGGGTCTCGCTGCAACCAGCCTCCGGATGCTGAAGGGCTTTGTTCAAATGAGTGCCGAATGCGCTTCCCGTGAAAACAAGAAAATGCTCTCGAGGATACCTGCGAAGAAAGGCGAAACGCCGATGTCCACGGTACAGGAAGCCGCTGTCGCCTCGTCGGCGAGTCCTGGACGCACCGTTTTCTGCAGTGCTGCGATCGTCTCCCTGTTATCACCCGCTGCGGATCAACCTCTGTCCTTTTTCGCCATCGACAAAAATGCAACCCCGTTTTGCATCTTGATTCCTTGTTGTTTGCCCACGGCGCTAAAACGAGGCGATGTCGTCGTCTTTGCGGTGCCGCCTGCGATTGTCGAAATCACAGAACAAGTGGTCCCTGTGGAAGTAGAAAGTGACGCGGGTGCCTCATCCGCGGCGCCAGCGGCACCCTCCAAGGTCTCGATTGCAGTCGTTCACACCGAAGCCGGTCAAATTTTGGTCAACGGGCGACCGCTAGCGGCATCGGAAATTTGCTCCGCCCAACTAACGACGCGGCAATTCCAATAAATTTGACAAGACGAAATGGCACTCCATAACAGCACTGCGCGCTTCGAACTTCAGAAAGAAAGTTTTGGATAGAGACACACTCGCACGAGGGAAATTTCGGCGACGAAAAACGAACCCCCGGTGTTCGCGAAACCAAGTGCAGCTCCTCCGATCGGATTGGATGAGAAACAGTCAATCTTTACCCTGCTGCGATCTGAACAACCCCTTTTCCCCCCACTACCACCACCATTCATGGCTGATGCCTCAGGTCTTGATCGCAGCGGCCACCTCGATCGCAACGACCACGGTCCCGGATCCAACATCTTCATTGGGAACGGAAGGTATCGAATCATTCAACGCCTGGGCGGCGGGGCGTTCGGGGAGGTTTACCTCGTCCAGCAAACGACCTCGACGACGGCGGCACCGCCGCTCACTAGCCCGAAGAATGCTGCCAAGCCGTCGAGCGACGCACCGCAAGGTTCCGGAGCCGCGGCGGCGACGGTTTCCACATCGTCCACCGAATCCTACTTTGCTGCCAAGTTCGAGCCAGTTCGCTCCGCACACCAACCTCACCTCGCACACGAAGCCCGGCTGTATGCGCACATGTCTCGCAACACCGTGACGGTTGGCATTCCCAGGATCAAGTGGTACGGCACCGAGGGTGAGTTCAACATCTTAGTCATGGAGCTCGTCGGCCCGTCGTTGGAGGATTTGTTCGATCACTGTAAACATCGGTTTAAGTTGAGCACCGTGTTGATGTTGGCCGATCAGATGCTGTCCCGGTTAGAGTTCGTTCATGCGCTGGGATACGTACATCGCGATTTGAAACCGGAAAACTTCGCCATGGGGATGGGCAAACGAAGCCATCATGTTTACCTGTTAGACTTCGGCCTCGCGAAACGTTTCATCGATGGGAAGTCAGGTCAACATGTTCCATTTTGCGATGGAAAGGCGCTCACGGGCACCGCACGTTACGTCAGTGTCAGCACCCACCTTGGCATTCAGCAAAGTCGCCGTGACGACATTGAAAGCCTCGGCTTCGTCCTTCTTTACCTCGCTCGGGGATCCCTACCTTGGCAGGGTGTGAAATGCGCATCGAAAGCTGAGAAGTATGAGCGCATTAAGTCCATGAAACTTAGTTCATCGCCGTCCCAGCTGGCGTCGAAATTGCCCCCTTGCTTCGCCGAATACATGCTCTACGCCAGAGGTTTGAAGTTCGAAGAATCGCCAAACTATGCGTATTGCCGGGAGTTATTCAATGCCCATTTTCGGACGTTGAACTGCCCGCTGTACGACTTCACGTGGCGTGCATCCGCCAGCGAAAGTCCCCGAGGATCTCGGGGCTCTCAAGGCGGGGCAAGCCAAGAGAACACCAACTCAGTGGATTCCACGCGTCGAGGATTATCGCATGTCTCAGAATTTTCAGTGATGGAAGGACCCAACAGTGCACGCGGAGGTCCTTCAGGTTCACCTGGCCAATCCGCCTACTCCACGTTGCGGCGCACGGGCAGAAAGAAAATGACGGGATTTCAGTACGACGAAGACGAGTTGTTTCAGGCTTAGCGACAAGAAACAGAAAAACACAACTTCACCCTTCGAGTTACTTCTATTCACGAACTCTTATCCTATGTCCCAATCATGTAGCAAAATAACACCCGGGCAATCGTTCGAGATGCATCGCGTGTCTTAGGTTTTGCGATGACTACTGCCAACCGTGCGTCGATAAACCTTAATTAGGTTTGGTTTTTTGAGGTTCCGCTTCAACTTTACCAGTTCATTCCGAGATACGTTTCATCTCAATCACTCTCGCTTCTTGACAGTGGACATCCCTCCATACCCTTCGTCATGCTCAAGCGAAGCTTCCCGTGGTGCCAAAGCGACAGAAGAATGCGCCACCACATGACGCTGGACGGTCAAATCAACCCTCGCGAGTGGTTTAACTGGCATCCACGAGAATACTTGCCAACACATAAATACGATCTTCACAAATTTCTGTACGAACGGCATCAGTTTGCGCACCTTCATCATTTACTGTGCCATCAGGTGTATCTGAAGGACATGCTACAGCTGACGACCTGCCCCGAGCCCGCCACGTGGATTATCGATTGCCGCATGGACGCGACACGGATGACCAGGTGGGTGCCGCATTCTCATTGGATTCCCCGCGACGAAGTCGACTATGCCTTGCAGTTAAAACAGGACGAGTTTGTCGAAATGTATGGATTTCCAAAGCCAGCACATCACGACGATATTATTCTCGTGAGTCACAACGGTTTGGCCTCGGAACAAACAGGGTGGGAATTCCGCAAGGCCTTCTTCCACCACGTCTACAATTACCGCGGAGGTACCAATGAGTTATGGGGCGAGGAGGAGTATGACTTTCCAAAAGAGATGGAGGTTCTCAAACCATGGAAGGGCCCGTTTCCGCAAAACGGCATGTATGTGGATCAGTGGAGCAAACGTAAAGTTCTGACGCGAACGGGGCCGTTCGATCGTCAGTACGAAATGCAAGAGTTTCCGCTGCCAGATTTGGAGCTCGAGAAACCGCGCCATCCGGAAACGGGACCACGATCCAACGTGCCCTACGCGCTGCAGTAGAGGCGACCCCGTCACCCTACCACCCGTGTTTTCAATTTTTATGTTTTCACGAGTCGCGTGAATTGGCGCCGGTGCTAATTTTTTCGTTCCCCCTCGATTCTCCGCGAAAAAAAACAACAGCATTCTCCTTCTCTCTATGCGCGTTGTCTTGAGCTTCGCTTTGGTGGCGCTGTTCACGGTTGGCACCTGTGCGGGAGCCGTCCTTCCCGTGGTGCTCATGCACGGGTTGATGTCGAGTGCCGAAGGCATGTCTCATATCGAGGCGTGGCTGCAAAGCGATTTTCCCGGCGTGTACGTGAAGAACGTCGAAATTGGTAATGGAAAGATGGACTCTCTTTTCATGAAAATGGATGATCAAGTGGCGAATTTTGCCGCTCAGCTCCAAGCGGACGACCGACTTGCCAATGGATTCGTCATGATCGGGCATAGTCAAGGTGGCTTGATCACTCGAGCCTACATGGAACGATACAATCAGCCCACCGTCCACCACTACGTTTCCCTAGCGGGTCCGCAGGGAGGGGTGTATGGTGTGCCCGATTTCAACGACTGGTGCCCCGATGCCGAGTGCCCGTGGATCGCGGCCATTATGTCAAAGGTCGCCGAAAGCGGCTGGCTGGAGCCGTTGATGCAAAATTTCATCACCTTTGCGCAATATTGGCGCGACCCGCTGAATTACGACATGTACCTGAACTCATCTGGTTTCCTCGCGGACGTGAACAACGAGCGAAACACCAAGAATCACACCTACCGGCGGAATCTCGTTTCCAGCACGGGGCAGATTCATCTCGTCGAAGCGGGTGATGACCACATCGTGGTCCCCAAGCGATCTGCCCACTTTGAATTCTTCGCGGTTGGTCAAGACACGGTGATTTTGAACCTCACGCAAACGCCCGGTTTTCTTGGCGACTGGATCGGCCTCAAGACACTGTTGACCCAAGGTCGGCTACATTTGCACACCGTGCCGTGTTCGCACCAAAATCTGCCGCGCTCGTCGTGCAAGGCAGTGGTTTACGATGCCATCATCAAGCCGTTGATGTCGACACCCTGAGTGACGGCACCAACGCGAGAGCCTTGTTTTCCCCCCTCCTCCAATCGATCGCAAAGCCTCCTACACTCCTCCTCGTCGTGTCGACGCGCTTGTTCGTGTCCGTCGTCATCTCCGTCAGCCCTTCTGTCCTAGTACGAAAACATTCGCCTCAACTACTTTGCTTCGCGGGGGGAACGGAAGAGTCAGTCTTATTTGATTTGTGTGCCCCCAACCGCGACGCCGAATGTCCTTTGCATTCTTTATCTTTTGCGCTTCATAACAACAATGTCGTCGGATCGTCGTTCGTTGGGGACCATCCGCTGGGTGACCGTCGACGGAGCGGCCGCGTCGCCACGTGCACCGGTGGCACGCTACCTGATCGAAAAGTTTCACGCGTTATGCCGAGAGGAGTTTTCGGTGAACGAATTGGAAGAGGTCGAGGTGTGGCACCGCCGCATCGAGGATGCGGGAAAAACCGCGCCCTATTGCCAGTCATTTTTGCTCGCTACTGACGCTGAAGACGGGCCGGATGGCTGGCCCACGGTCCTGGCCGGGTCCGCACGCGAGCTGTACCGAGACTGCGGCTGCGTGTTCGTGTCGTATGTGGTGGTCGCTGCCTCACTGAGGGGCCAAGGCGTCGCTCGTCGCATGATGGTCGATTCCTTCGAGGCGCTCTCGAGGAGTCTGGGCCGCCCATTGAGCGCCTTGTTTGCGGATATCGCGCAGGTGAGAGATCATTCGGATTTGAATCGGCATGCCTTTAGCGCAGCGGCGAGACAGGAGGTGTGGCGACGGATTGGTTTTGTGCCGCTCAATTTCGACCTCGTATTTCCTGGCCGCCTGCGAGGCGGTCGGTATCATCTGGCGTTGCTTAGTCATCCAACATTGGGTGACAGCAGGAAAAACGTTGCCGATGACAGCCACGCCGAAACGGAGCTGAGTGGCGTTAGCGCGACGACTTTGCGTCAGTTTGTGACCGGCCTATTCAGGGGCATTCTCATGGAGGAATGCGAAGACGATGCATCCTTGAACGACATTGTCCAGAGGGACGTCGATGCGCTGCATGATTGGAAACACGCCGCATTTATTCACGCGAATCCCGACGGGTGGAAATAACTGTCTGACCCACCTGCTGCCGTTGAGAGATCTGTGTTCGATCACATCGATCGACATGTTTTGGATTGGCACCTCCAGTCCCTCTCCTCCACGCCTCAATTTTTTTCCAGGGCTGAACAATGATTCCCTTTTTGTCTTTTATTTCATTCGACGATGAACCTTCGCGCGAGGGACGTCTCGGAGCGACGATATCCTTCAATGTATGAGAGGAAGTCTACGATCAGTCGATGTTGTCCGTCGCGGGCGGCGGGGGCCGTCTTCTTGTTAGCCTTCGTCGTCGCCTCCTTCATGATGCCATCGGCAAGCCGGGCTCAATCGCCGCATGATGCCGTGATCATCATCATGGTCGTCGGTCGCTGGGAGCGGCCCCCTTCACACGGGAACTTCACTCGCGCAACGATCGCGGACATCCGCACAAGTCCAGCGTTCGAGACGTTGAAGAGGAAAGTCATTTTTTTGGATGGCTGCAACAAATTTCCAATTTTTGAAGCGGATGGGGGCTATTTGTACTGCAGTCCCCCCGCCGGTGGCGGATCGGAGTTTTTCGCCAACACGGCTGGCTCGTTCGTCATGTCCGCCAAAGGTCCTCTATGTTCGCCCGCGGCGTACAGCTCGTATCAAGGGTACGAGAGCCAATCGGCTCGCGTCGGCGCAGCAGCTACCGTGTACATAGGCTCGTGCCATCTCGGATTCGACCCTTCCACTGGATGCCAGACGTGCAAGGGTGCGCGCATCCTCAACGGATCGACGTGCGTGAAGAAGCCGTGCGTGAACGGTTCAAGTTGCACGACGTCGGTCTCCACATCGTTTGCAGAATGGACTTCCAGAAGTATCACGATGGCAGCGTCTGTCACGGCTGCAGACATGCGCACACAGACCTTGCCACTGTCACACACGCAACGAAGCACAAGTCGCAGCGTCGGGTCAATCTCAGTGGCCGATCGTCGAAGTTCCGTTACCGTCTCGCGAACCGCGTCGTCCTCTCAGACTATTTCAATCGGCGTAGTGCCTTCTGCAACGCTTCTGTCGACTCCATCAACAGCGGCAGCGATAGCAGTGACAACCACTGCGCCCACATTGGTCCCACCCAGCGACGCTTTTACTCCAAACGCTCCAACACTGAGCCTTCAAGGCCCCGCAGAATCAACCGTGACGGCGGCTTCGTCTCTTGGAATGCTGTCGGCCGTGCTCGATGCGAATCCGTCGAGCGGGTTTTTCCTCGCCCGGCTCGTGACATCCCTAGATTTGATGCACTGTCACTGGAACCACTCGAGCCTGCTGCCGTTTCCAGCGACGGTGTACCCTCCTTTGCTCCTCGGCGCCTATCCCTTCGCTGTCTACCGCGGGGCGATCCTCTCAAACTTGGCCGCGGTAGCCGTCGTGGCGGTTATTTGTGCTCTGACTGGTTCCGTGCTGATGCGCGTTCGAACTCGGCCATCGAACTCGGCTGGCGTGGCATCGCAGGGACCGACTTGGTGGTCGGTGGGCAAATGCCCAAGTCTTCCAACGAGCGGTTTCAATGCCCTTCTTTGTGCGACGGTTGCCTCCTTGGGGACCACGTCGATGCTCGCGTTCGGCGGGTTGGCACCGACCGATGGACTCATAGGTGTGGACGTTTCTTTGATCGCCGCCGGAGGACTATGCTTTCTCCTCAGTGAGGTTGCGGTGCTATATGCTTGTCACGGGGCGTTTTCGTCGCCACACTGCCAGTGGGAAGAGGACGATCAATCCTCGTGGCGGTGGTGGTTACTACCGTGTGGATCCTGGTCGGCTCCTATCGCGTCATCTTCAGCCGACGATGCGGACAACGCGGCGACCACGAGACACATGGATGGCTTCGGTCGCTTCTTCCGGGGCGTTCGCCCAAACGACGGCACGACGAGTTCCGCGGCGCGCCGCACTGGCTGGAGCTATTTTTTCCGTAGTCCACTCTCGATGCCGCCGATCGACATCTTTCTGAGTGGAGTGACGAGTTTCACTGCCGGACACGCCCGTGCCGCGGGGGGCATTCGCACTTGTGAAAAGATAGCGTACCTTCACGCAGCCGTTGCCGTGCTTTCGTTCGCTTTGCTGGCGGCCCATCGGCCTTTTCGCGTTCGGGCTAAAACCTTCTTTTCTTTGCTATCATCTTTCTCTGCGGCGGTCGCAACAGTCATCATCGCGATGGTACGACATGATGCTGTAGATCTAGAATTAGATCAGGAGGAACAGTTTTTGCACCGGGGTACAATCCCCAACACAACATCGACACCAGTCATGATCGATAATAATCCGATCAGTAGTCGTCGCACCTCGTATGATATGAACGACAAGTTGACCCTTCAAACAGAATGGGCGACGAGATTTGTCATGGTCGCAAGCGTGGCCGCCCTTCTCAGTTGCGCCGTCTCGATTACGACGTTTTTTCTCGTGCGACAGACGTCTGCAAAACAGTCGCGACCAGGAGATCGTACGCAAACCCCAACTACGACCGACATGGAACCTCTGGCGACCCACGGCATGGATACAACAAATCCCACGCTCACCGTTCCATCATCAGTCAAGGGGTCGACACAGGCGGCGTCAAAATTATCATGCCCTCCTCCTCGGCGGAATCCGCTGACCGTCTAGCATCCACCCAAGGAACCGCCCATAACGCCGCACCGGGGGGGGGGGGGGGGGGGGGGGGGGGGGGGGGGGGGGGGGGGGGGGG
>ERZ1292630.4618-Hain-H41-02um-R3-4618-length-11596-cov-62_pt1 | contig 11596 bp, 9 predicted proteins | sample MGYA00564408_ERZ1292630 | MGnify/ENA primary metagenome ERZ1292630 (study PRJEB36523, sample SAMEA6512641) | groundwater metagenome | collected 2019-01-08 | study: AquaDiva: Metagenomics assemblies of 32 groundwater samples | reverse complement strand
GATGCTTGGGAATCATTTGCGGCTCGAAACTGCCTTCACGGTCACGGGGGATCTCGATGGGCAATTCACCGAATTCACCTTTCAAGGTCTTACGGCTTTTACCATTTCTGGCATTGCCAGTGGGATTGGTTACCGTTTCGTACTTATCGTGACCCAAATGCGCGGCGATTTCTGCTTGCAGGGCGCGTTCAACCAATGCTTTGGTGAGTTGCTTAAGAAGACCATGCTCACCCATTAAATCTTCCGGCTTTTTGTAATCGGCCAGCAGGTTATCAATTAAGTTCGCAGGTAGGGATTTGGGTAGGGTCATTTTTACTCCTAAAGTATATAAGCAGTTTCCTGCTAAATGACCATTTACACAAAATTATTTACACCCCCTTCCAGGCAGGCAGCACTGCAAAAACCGAAAGTAGGGCAGTTTCATCATTAACCAATTCACTTAAATCATACATCGCTGCAATAATCGATTCGGGTGTTTCCCGCCGCATCTTGCCTTGACTTTGGTAATCGGTGCTAACTTCTTGCGGATGAGTTAATTGAAACAATCCTTTACTTTGAAGATCGCTCAGAAGATTTTCTAGGCTATACTGTTGCCGCAGGTGGTTTTGCTCAGCCAAATTTTTAGCCAGAATTTCGAGTATCAGGGTATTTCCGTCAACAGCTTCACGAATCTGGAAGAATAACGTTTTTTCGCTTTCCTCGAGGTTACGATAGTAAAACTCGAACAGCTCAAGCGATCTGTCTTGGGAAAGTTGATTCACTGCATAAGTCTTGGCATACGCAAAATGCGTGATGCGCGTAGTTAGCAATACATGAAAATTGCTGCACCGTCTCAGCAGTTGGTAATTGTCTTGCAAATCATCCAGTTCGTTGACATTGTCGATGACGAGTAGGGAAGGCTTTTCAAGATTCGTCAATGTCACAAGTAAATTATCAATACGCTCCTCAGTTTTCATCTGCTCATCAAGCTGCACATGAAGTGGTTTGGTCAGTAGCAAAAGGGCATTAATGATGCTCTTTTCACTCAAAATCCACGCGATATGTGCATACTCAGACTGATACTTATGAAAATATTCGGCCGCCAAGGTGGTTTTGCCGATACCGCGCTCACCGTTGACCAGCAACAGCAGATTGTTATCTGGAGCAAATAGCCGATCATGTATGTGTTCCAGATCTATCTCACGTCCACAAAAAGTTTCTGAGCGAAAAGGGGGTGGAGTCAGTATGTGAGGAATTTCCTGATCAACAAAATTGAAAGAGGGATTATTCAGCGTCGAGTGGTTGAACTGATTTTTGATGATGTCTGGCATGATCAATTGAAGGTTGTTTTGTCGAATGTGCCACCGATAAATTGGTTTCCGATATTAATGATCAGTTTTTCATCAGAATCATGACGTTTGAATTCAGTAAACCCATTTGTTTTCAGCCTATCCAATTCCTCGTTGAATTGACCCCACAGATTGTTTTCATCTGTGAAGGGGCTATAAAAATGCTTCAGGTCTTTTAGTTTCTGGTGAAATTCTGCGAGACTGTCATCTGTGGTTACGCCATCCGGTGTTTTGAAATACGTAAAAATGAATGGCTTCTGGGTAGACTGAAACTGCCCGAAGGCAGTAGTAAATTCCTCTGCGGTGTACATGCCGACTCTGGTATGCGCTAGCAGCACAAACAAGTCAGCCGTTTGGACGGATTTGTTATATTCGCTTTGTGATCCGGTAGTAGATATGCGAGTGGATAAATCTTCCCAAATATCGAGATGTAAGAAAATTTCGCGGTCGATCCAGTCCTTGCATTTGCGATAGATTTTTCGCTCAAAATATTCCCGCTCTGATTGCAATTCATTGGAAGAAGCCAAAAAGATTTTGATTTTTTTCATCGCTATCGACTCCATTTTGTGCTGTTGCGCGCATTCTACCCTCGGCTTCAGTTATGATAATACACATGGGAAAAATACGTTTATCGAAATTGATGTCTGAACAAGGCTTGTGTTCGCGCCGCGAGGCCGATCGCTTTATTGAATTGGGCTGGGTGTTTGTCGACGGGGAGAAAATTTCTGAACTGGGTACAAAAATCCATCCTTCCCAAAAGATTACCCTGAATAAGGCTGCGCAATCAGAGCAAACGCGATGGGTGACGATTCTGCTCAATAAGCCGATTGGGTATGTTTCCGGGCAACCCGAACCGGGGTATGAACCGGCGATTGTGTTGATCAAACCGGAAAACCAGTTTGCCAACCACGCTACGACCAAACGCTTTCAGCGGGCGCATTTAAAAAACCTGGTACCAGCGGGACGATTGGATATCGATTCACAGGGTTTGATCGTACTCACACAGGATGGGCGTATCGCGAAACAGTTGATTGGCGATCGTTCCAAGATCGAAAAAGAATATTTGGTGCGGGTTGAAGGCAGCTTGCCGGCGGCAAAGCTCGCGTTGCTGAATCATGGTCTGAGCTTGGATGGTCAAGCGTTGAAACCCGCACGAGTCAGCTGGCAAAATCAGGATCAGTTGCAGTTTATTTTGCATGAGGGTAAAAAGCGCCAAATTCGCCGCATGTGTGAGCTCGTCAATCTGAAAGTGATTGGGTTAAAACGCGTACGCATCGGCCAAATCACACTGGGCAATTTACCGGAAGGGCAATGGCGTTATTTACACGAGCATGAGAGATTTTGAAACACCTCTTTATTCCATCGATAACCTATGCACCAACATGTCCGCGTCGTTTTAAAAATACCGGAATATCAATTGCTGGCTTACTATGAAGGTAATGTCGATACCGTAGCCGCGAAAACAATCGACGGGCGCATCATTCATTTTCCAGCGAATGTTTTGCGTTCCGTGGTACAAAGCCACGGTGTTTACGGTACGTTTGAACTGGTTTTTGACGAGCGCCATAAGTTTGTGTCAATTAGCCGCGTGAGTGACTGAAACGATTCCATGCTTAACAGCTTTCCTTGCACTTTGACGTACGCTAAACTCTGAACTATCAAGTTTTTTCTTTTATCTTTTTATCCTTTTAAACAACGGTTAAATTCATGGCTCAATATGTAATGTCGATGCTCCGCGTGAGCAAAATAGTTCCACCCAAACGTCAGATCATCAAAGATATTTCTTTGAGCTTCTTTCCCGGAGCCAAAATTGGCTTGTTGGGATTGAATGGTTCGGGAAAATCCACGGTACTCAAAATCATGGCGGGGGCTGATACTGAAATCGAAGGCGAAGTGCAGCGCTTGCCGAACATCCGTATCGGTTATCTACCGCAAGAGCCGCAATTGAACCCTGACCATACCGTCCGGCAGGAAGTCGAGGAAGGTTTGGGTGAGGTGATGCAAGCACAGAAAAAACTCGATGAAGTGTATGCTGCGTATGCCGAAGAAGGCGCGGATTTTGATGCCCTGGCAGAAGAACAGGCGCGCCTGGAAGCGATCATTGCCACTGCCGGCAGCGATAGCTCGCACCAAATGGATATTGCCGCGGATGCGCTACGCTTGCCGCCGTGGGATGCTGCCATTAAAAACCTATCAGGGGGAGAAAAACGCCGCGTTGCATTGTGTAAGTTATTGCTGGAAAAACCGGATATGTTGCTGCTGGATGAACCGACCAACCATTTGGATGCCGAATCCGTCGAATGGCTGGAACAATTTTTGGTGCGTTTCCCCGGCACTGTCGTTGCTGTCACGCATGATCGTTATTTTCTCGATAATGCGGCCGAATGGATTTTAGAACTCGATCGTGGCCATGGCATTCCTTGGAAAGGCAATTATTCCAGTTGGTTGGAACAAAAAGAAGCGCGACTGGAACAGGAAAATAAGCAGATCGATGCGCATATGAAGGCGATGAAGCAAGAGCTGGAGTGGGTGAGGCAGAATCCGAAAGGACGTCAAGCCAAATCCAAGGCGCGTTTGGCTCGTTTTGACGAATTGAATTCGCAGGAATACCAGAAACGCAATGAAACCCAGGAGATATTCATCCCGGTTGGAGAGCGACTCGGTAATGAAGTCATTGAGTTTAATGGCGTGTCCAAATCGTATGGCGACCGCTTGTTGATCGATAATCTCAGCTTCAAGGTGCCACCGGGCGCTATTGTCGGGATCATCGGCCCGAATGGCGCGGGTAAATCCACTTTGTTCAAGCTGATTACCGGCAAGGAACAACCCGATTCCGGCGAAGTGAAAATCGGTCCGACGGTGAAAATTGCACACGTCGACCAATCGCGCGACACGCTAGAAAATAATAAAACCGTGTTCGATGCCCTATCCGGCGGCAACGATAATTTAATTGTTGGCAAATACACTACACCCGCACGCGCCTACTTGGGGCGATTCAATTTCAAAGGTGGCGATCAGCAAAAAATCATCGGGCAGCTTTCGGGTGGAGAACGCGGCCGGCTCCATTTGGCGCAAACCTTGATTGCAGGCGGTAACGTATTGCTACTTGACGAACCTTCCAACGATCTGGACGTAGAAACGCTGCGCGCATTGGAAGACGCATTGCTGGAATTTGCTGGTTGCGTGCTGGTGATCTCGCACGACCGCTGGTTCCTCGATCGTATCGCCACGCATATCCTCGCTGCCGAAGGCGATTCGCAATGGACTTTCTTCAATGGTAACTATCAAGAATACGAAGCCGACAAGAAAAAACGTCTGGGTGAAGAAGGTGCTAAGCCGAAACGGATTCGGTACAAGCCGATTAGTAGGTAATAACTTTTAAACGGTGATTGTTGTGACGTTTAGAGAATATGTTTTGCATGCAATCAGTTTTCATTACATTTTGCTCACAAATAATAAATTTGAATTATTTCTAATATAGATAACATATGAGCATAACAGAACGACATTCATTGAATAGAATCACCTTATCCGGGTACAAATCAATTCGTGAATTAAATGTCATCGGAGCAATAGCAGTCGGACCATTACGTCCCGCAAAACGTTTGATACACACGTTCCGATGGCGCTGGTGGCGTGCGATAATCGTTAAATTCCGCTAAATCATCATAGGGTTTCGCAATTGCTGCCAGTAATTGGTGTGTCAAAGTGTAGTCGCCATGTTCTGAGGCAGCCGATAACGCCGCTTCGACGCGATGGTTGCGCGGAATGATTGCAGGATTATTCGCCTTCATCAGTTCCAATGACATCGATTGAGGGTGAGTTTGGCGTGCTAGTCGTTCCTGCCAGCGCGCATGCCAGGACTTGAATTCTGTATCGCTAAACTGTGGATCGTTGGGGAGGATTTCCTCAGAAAGCGCACGAAAAGTATTTGTGTAATCTGCATAGTGATGTTGCATCCACGTGAATAGGGTGGTAATGAGTTCAGTATCGGTATTTTCTTCGGTCAACAATCCCAGTTTTTTGCGCATACCGATCATCCAATAGGATTGATATATCCGGGGAAAAGCACCGATCGCTTCTTCGGCTAAGGTAAGCGCTTTTTCAGGCACCGGATCAAGCAGTGGTAGCAAAGTTTCAGCCAAGCGTGCCAAATTCCATTGTGCCATCTGTGGTTGATGGCTATAGCGGTAGCGGCCATATTGATCGATCGAACTGAACACGGTATTGGGATCATACGCATCCATCAATGCACAGGGCCCATAGTCTATGGTTTCACCATTGATACTCATGTTATCCGTATTCATGACGCCGTGAATAAAACCGATCAATAGCCATCTTACAATTAGTTCAGCCTGGCGGTCGATGATCCGATTCAGCAGCAATAAATAAGGATTGTTGGTATCGAGTAAATCGGGAAAGTGGCGTTGTATCGTGTAATCCGCCAGGATCTTGATGGCATTCGTATCGCGTTGGCGAGCGGCGTATTCAAATGTTCCAACGCGAATATGACTTATCGCTATACGGGTAAGAATAGCGCCGGGTAGCAAGGCTTCGCGCATGACCTGTTCGCCGGTTGTGACGACGGCGAGACTGCGTGTGGAAGGTATGCCCAATGCATGCATCGCTTCGCTGATGATATATTCACGCAACATCGGCGCCAACGCGGCGCGACCGTCTCCACGGCGTGAAAAAGGTGTTTGACCTGAGCCTTTGAGTTGAATATCGAATCGGTCGCCTGTTGGAGTAATATGTTCACCCAATAATATCGCCCTGCCGTCACCCAGCATCGTAAAATGACCAAACTGATGGCCTGCATAAGCTTGCGCAATCGGTTGCGCGCCATCCGGCAAAACATTTCCAGCGAATAAAGATGCAGCTTCTGGCATCGACAAAGCGTCGACATCCAATCCCAGTGATTTTGCCAAGCTAAGGTTTAGCATGACAACCTGCGGTGATTGCACGGGAATGGGGGAAAGTTGTGCAAAAAAATAGTCAGGTAAGCGTGCATAGCTATTGTCAAAATGCCACCCGACCGGGTTATTTTTCAGAATATTCAGTGTCTTCTCATTTGGCTTCATATTTTTTTACAGTAAAAAATAGCACATTGCATCATCAAGCTTTGGTTGGTAACAGAAATTCACATCAGGGCGTCAATTACTTTATCAGCAAAATGTTGGATGTGCAGAGTTACAGTTAAGCAGATTTTTTAGCAGACATTTGTTGCAACTTTTTTAGATAGGGGTAGTAATGCACTTCTAGCGAATGGCGGGGGCGTGTTATAAACTGGTTTGCCCAATATTCTCCCTCTCGCGCAGCTTGCTCGCGCCAATTTGACGGCAACTGGACTTTGCCTGTCAAACATTGCGCAACGAGATAGGATTGCGCCTCTGTGAGCGTCCAAATGCAACCTTGGGGTTGTATCAATCCGACGAAAAATAGGCTTGGATGCTCGGGATGAAAGACGCGTAAATAAAGTGGAGTATGCTTGGCTTCTCCCCAATCAATGAAATTCCCATCAAAAAATGGAAAATTGATTGTATAACCTGTCGCAGCAATGATGACATCATATTCAGACGATGTCCCATCTGTAAAATAAACCCGGTGTCCGGCGATACTTTCAATACCGGAACGAGGATGTACTTTTCCGTGGCGGATTTTATCTAGGATTTCTGAATTGACTGTCGGATGTGCTTGCGTTGGCAGGAAATTGGGTTCTGGCAAGCCATAGTCTCGATAGCGTCCAATCTGGATGCGCAAGGAAAGTTTTTGCAACCAATTTTGTATGCGTTGTGGAAGCCACTGCAATGAAGCTGCAAACGTATCGGTAGGTTTTCCCATGATCAGTTTTGGGATAATATATTGCGGCGAACGCAAACTGAGATCGACCAAAGCGGCGTTCCGACTTGCTTCAATTGCGCAATCACATCCGGAGTTTCCCGCCCCGACCACAAGTACTCGCTTGTCGTCTAAGTCTTCATTAGTTTTAAATTCATGCGCATGCAAATATTTTCCCGAAAAATCTGTTTTCCAACTTGGATGACGCGGAACTGCATGATGTCCGTTGGCAACGATAAGATAATCAAACTCTGCTTGCGTGCCATCGCACAGACTCAAACGCCACCGCTCGTTGATTGTTTTTTCTACATGCAAGACGGTTATATTGAAGTGGATATATTTTTCCAATTGAAAATGACGTGCATAAGCTTGAAAATAAGCAAGAATTTGTTTGTGGCTGGGGTAATCGGGATAGTCTTCTGGCATTGCAAAATCACTGAACTGTGACATAGCCTTGCTCGAAATGACGTGTGTTGTTTTACTGATGCTGCTATGGCTTGAGTTCGCTGTATATACCCAGTTGCCACCGATTTGATCGTTCTTTTCGTAGCAAACGATATCTTTTAATCCCGCGGCTGCCAGTTGTTTGATCGCGGAGAGACCGGAGCAACCGGCACCGATAATAGCAATGCGCATTCGTTAGTTTCGACTTGAGTTTATATTGTTGAGTGCTACGCTGTCGGTGTGAAGATCAAGATTTATCAATCTTTTCAAGTTGTCGTTCCTGAACGATGCTGTTGATTTGCTGCAGCATGGTTTGATGATCACGATAATCTACAGCTATCACGTGCAAGCTATCATTATGCTGTAATCGCAATGAGGGATACGAACTCACATCCAAACTACGAGCAAACTGAATCTCTTGATGTAACTCACTGTTAATTTCAGCGCTAGTCAAGTCTTTAGCGAATTGGACCTCATCCAAACCGATTTCGCGTGCACATTCCTGCAAAGTCTCAGGCAACGATGGATTTTTAGCTTTTTGGTAATACGCAGTTTGAATAGCGCGAATCATTTCCACTTCAGAGGTTTGCCGTTGCTTCTTGGCTGCAAGTACTGCACGGCAAGCTAGATACGTGGAACGGTAAGGCGTATTGCGCATCCAAAAATCCCAATTAAAAGATACCTCCGGAACAGTTTGTTCAATTCTTTGCCATGCCTGCTGCACCATCTGTTGTGTATGCAACGGCATCGGCTCTGTGGTATCGGGTGCCAAACCGCCAACTACACTAATAATTGGTATATTTACGGATAACGTTTCCTGCAATTTTGTCCAGCTTTTCGTAAATGCGTAACACCAACTGCACATGGGGTCATGGATATAGATAAGGCGAGCCATATGATTGGATAAATAAGCTTTCATTGTATAGATAAAATTTGCCAAACCGGCGTATTTTGCTTCCTATGGAGTTCGTGTGGGCAACTGAATATACAGTCATTTTAACATCCATGGTTGCGGGTGACCCTCAGAAGATAATAATTCTGCTTTTATTTTCAGATGTTTGAATATATTTCAGAGATGGCTAATTATTCTCTTCAACTTAATAATTTTCAATCTCAAAAAACTAAAACTCGATAATCGTATTTGACCGATATTCTTATTGGTGGTAAATTTGCCCACGATATTTTTTATTCGTGGGAATTTTTTCCAAAATTGTGAGGTGTTTGTTCTAAGAAATAGAGCCATAATTCTAACAATCCTTCCTGTTTTGTTTTAATAAATCAGAGATATCCTTAACCCCGATTTTGCTGGATATAAATAGTAACGCATCTGCAATACAAGCAGAATGTAGCATTCCGACGATAGATTATTTCTTAACTTATTGAGTTCTAGAAATTGTGTTTGCTTCTTGAAGCTATCTCTTCTCCAGCTAAATTCATTTCAACTGAATTTCTTATGAATTTAACTCATTGATCTTGGATCAATTGAGTTTTTTGTTAAATCGTGTCTTAGCACACCATCTTGGAGGATTTTATGAAAAAAAAGCTACTTATGTTTCTGGTGGGATTAGCTACTGGAACTGTAATTTGTTTGACAACTGTACAAGCCAAATCGATTGGCCCAGCGCCAATCGTAAAAACGGATCTCTCTAAAGGTACTATTTTTGCAAAATCAGGTGGCAGTGGTACAACTTGCTCATTAGCTGTTCCATGTGATCTTTGGAGTGCAATTTCTAAAGCAAAAGCAGGAAGCGTTGTGTTTCTGAGAGGAGGCACATACCCAGTTTCCAAGCATGTAAGGTTTGAAGTTAGCGGTACGGCTACGGCCCCAATTATTTTTGAAAGTTATCCTGGTGAGCACGCTGTGTTGGATGGTGGTCAGCTTGCCAAAGGCACAGATATCCACATAAGAATTCTCGGAAAATATGTCCATTTACGAGGTATTGAAATTAGAAACATGCCTCGGCAGGGAATTGTCATATTCGGCAGTAATAACGTACTTGATGGCGTACATACTCACCATAATGTTTTATCTGGGATTCAGATACTTAGTGAAGATGATGGCGCGGTACGTGGGCGGTATGGCTCGAACAATACCATTCGAAATTGCATATCGAGTCATAACTCTGCGGTTGGTTTAACAGGTACTACATTTGCAAATGGAGGAAACTCCGATGGAATCGCGCTATCGAGTGGAACGGACAATCGTGTTGAAAACTGTTTGGTACATAATAACTCTGATGATGGCATTGACACTTGGAGAACGATATATGGCTATGTCGGATATAGCATTTCGCACTCGAATGGTAGTACTGATGGCGATGGAAACGGAATCAAAGGAGGCGGTATCTATCCAAGTGCCTACACGATTCTTGAACACAATCTGTCATATTCGAACAAAACACGGGGTATTACCAGCAATGGTGGTGTAAATATAACGATTAGAAATAATACGACATGGAATAATCAAATGGCTGGGTATGCGCTGGATTCTGATACCATCGTTTCTGATAATATTTCAAAGGATACTATCATTAAGTGGGGTAAAGGCATAGAAAGCGATAATTCATGGCAGCGTGCAGGTACTGTTTCATTTATCAGCACAGATAGTACTTCCACAAATTTTTTAGTTCCCAAAGTTGATGGAGGGTTTGAAGACATTGGTGCCTATTCGAATACTGATGGGCTTAGCAATACGCTTCTGCCCGATCTTGTCGTTACGCAAGTTTCCTATGCTAATGGCATCTTTACAAGTACAGTAAAAAATCAAGGAAGCGGACCGACACCTTCGGGAGTACCCGTCAGCGTAGCCTATTTAGTTGATGGTCAATGGCGAACTTGGGGTGGAGTGTGGGGACCATTGGCGGTAGGAGCTTCTGTTACTATTGGTACGAAAGGGGGGGCATATAATATTCCTGTCGGTACACATACGATTGTGGCGCACGTTGATGATGGAAGAAAAATTAGCGAATTGAATGATGACAACAATAGGCTTTCTCGCTCAATCTCAGTTCCTTGATACGATATAGCCGCTAATCTGACAATCGCTTTATTCAATGGATGATAAAAGTGATTGTCTAAAACTCGCTTTGTGGAACTACTTACTTAGTTCCCTGAAAAACTAATTTTGTTAACATATGGTGAAGCCAAATTGATCGCACACCAGACGGAGAAACAAAGATGCCGTGTTTGCGCAATTCATCGGAAGCATGCATTTGGCCAAAGGTGGATTGATTCGGTGCGAAGTCGAATACCGCCGCTTTTGTAGCTTCCTTGATTTGATTTTTGATATTGGATTGCTGCACCGATTGGCGTTAATCAATACATCAACTCCGCCTGATTCCATCGCTGTTTGGGTTCAAAAAATGCTTTATTGTGGTTTGCGTTATTTAAATTGATCAACACACTTTTTGCGTGAAACAACCGTGTGTACGCCTTACCTCTATACCAGTGTTGTCGATACGGTTAGGTGAATTTTGCAGAGCCGACTACAAAGATGCAGTCTTTAATCAATCTCTTGCAATTTTGGGTGCTAATATAAATAAAAGGCTCTAAGATTTCGCCAGTAAATAACGGCACGACTGTATTAATTGTATTTAATCAGTTCTCTTTTCTTCAGAATGATCGAAGATTCCTAGACATGCAATAACTGTAAGTGTTTCTTCCACCATAGACCAATGCTGAGCGTAAGCACGATTGAGAAATGGCGTTTTGCCATTCAAGGTTTTTTAGACAGTTTAAAAATTCTGGTGAATTATAATTTGAGGTATATGCATAACAGTGATTGACCATCCGCTGTTGTTGATCAGCAATAGTCGAGCAACCAAAAAGTATTCCTATAAATGACATCACTCCAAAAAAATTATGGGTATATTTACTTAACATATTCGTGGTGCGTGGCAATAAATGATTCGGCAGATGTTTTATAGAATTTGCTCGAGGGTGTCCTAGATTTTGTGTAAACGGTGGTTAATAATGCCGAGGCATTC
>ERZ1292630.4614-Hain-H41-02um-R3-4614-length-11604-cov-9_pt1 | contig 11604 bp, 8 predicted proteins | sample MGYA00564408_ERZ1292630 | MGnify/ENA primary metagenome ERZ1292630 (study PRJEB36523, sample SAMEA6512641) | groundwater metagenome | collected 2019-01-08 | study: AquaDiva: Metagenomics assemblies of 32 groundwater samples | reverse complement strand
GGAATCGACATGGTAAAGGCAAAAACGCAGGTAAAAGCGGCGACAAAAGCGAAAACGAAGGCAGCGGTGCCAGCGGCTGCGGCGGCAAGCCGTCGCGCGGATAAAACCGCAGCAGTGGCAAAAAAGGAAGCAAAGAAAACGGTCAAGACACCGCTAAAGGCAGCAGAAAAAATACCGGCAAAAAAAGCTGCCGCGACGCCGAAGAAAGGAGCCCCGCCGGTCGCAAAGGTAATTGTCAGCGTGGCCGAGATCGCCAAGGCGGTGATGGCAGTCAAGGAGCTGAAGCCACGTGCCACAAAGGCAACCAAGGTCAATGCGCCGAAGAGCGCTGCCGGGAGTGCGCAGGATGCCGAGAAGACACAGGCCGCGCCGCAGGACATTGAGGCGCGGCGCATGCGTCTTAAGAACCTGATCGTGCAGGGCAAGGAACGCGGCTACCTGACTTATGCCGAGATCAACGATCACCTGCCGGACGACATGCTGGATGCCGAACAGATAGAGGGCATCATCAGCATGATCAACGACATGGGCATCTCTGTTTATGATGAGGCGCCCGATGCAGAAACGCTGCTGATGTCGGAAACCACGCCGACGGTGGCCGATGAGGACGTGGTAGAGGAAGCCGAAGCGGCGCTTTCCACGGTGGATTCCGAATTTGGCCGTACCACCGATCCGGTACGCATGTACATGCGTGAAATGGGTTCGGTGGAACTGCTCACGCGCGAAGGCGAAATCGAAATTGCAAAGCGCATTGAAGATGGTCTGAAGCACATGATCCAGGCGATTTCCGCCTGCCCCACCACCATAGCCGGGATTCTCGACCTTGCCACCAAGGTAGCGCATGATGAAATGCGGATCGATGAGCTGGTAGATGGATTGCTCGACCCCAATGCCCAGGAAATCGTCAACGAAGAGATTTCCGATGAGTCACTGGAGCAGGAGTTGGGCGTCGAAGACGTGGAAGATGAAGATAGCGTTGCGGTGGCCAGTGCCAATTTACTCAAACTGAAGACCGATGCGCTGGAGCGTTTCGCGGTGATTTATCAGGCGTATGCCGAGATGAAGAAGGTGTTGGCGAGAAAGGGATCGACCAGCAAGGCCTACAAGGAAATACAGGAGCATATTTCAGCCGAACTCATGGCCATCCGCTTCTCTGCCAAGATGGTGGAGAAGCTTTGTGACACCCAACGTGGACTGGTGGATGAGGTGCGTAGCTATGAGCGTAAAATCATGGAGCTATGCGTGACCAAAGCGGGAATGCCGCGCAATCACTTCATCAAGGCATTTCCCGGGAATGAGAGCAACCTCGATTGGGCGGCGCAGGAAGCTGCAGCTGACAAGCCTTACAGTCACGCGCTGAAGCGTTATCAGCCTGCCATTATTGAGCAGCAACAGAACTTGCTGGCGTTGCAGAAGCAGGTTGGCATCCCGATCAAGGATCTGAAGGAAATCAACCGCCGCATGTCCACTGGCGAGGCCAAGGCGCGCCGCGCCAAGCGGGAGATGACCGAAGCCAATTTGCGGCTGGTGATTTCCATTGCCAAGAAATATACCAATCGTGGACTGCAATTCCTTGATCTGATTCAGGAGGGCAATATCGGCCTGATGAAGGCAGTGGATAAATTTGAATACCGGCGCGGTTACAAATTTTCCACTTATGCCACCTGGTGGATCCGGCAGGCCATCACTCGTTCTATTGCCGATCAGGCGCGCACCATTCGCATCCCGGTGCATATGATCGAGACCATCAACAAGATGAACCGTATTTCGCGGCAGATTTTGCAGGAAACCGGGCAGGAGCCGGAGCCTGCGCTGCTGGCGCAGAAAATGGAAATGCCGGAGGAGAAAATTCGCAAAATCCTCAAGATTTCCAAGGAGCCGATTTCCATGGAAACGCCCATAGGCGACGATGAGGACTCCCACCTCAGTGATTTCATAGAGGATTCAACCACGATGGCGCCTGCGGACGCTGCGGTTTACGCCAGTTTGCGCGACGTCACTAAAGACATCCTGGATTCTTTGACGCCACGCGAAGCCAAAGTGCTGCGCATGCGTTTCGGTATCGAAATGAACACCGACCACACCTTGGAAGAAGTCGGTAAACAGTTTGACGTGACCCGTGAGCGCATTCGCCAGATCGAGGCCAAGGCGCTACGCAAGTTGCGTCACCCCTCGCGCTCCGAACGCTTGCGCAGTTTCCTGGATACTGAGGGCTGATCAACTTTTAGTTGATTGCTTTCGGCATCTAGCGCCCGAATCGGGTCTGTAGCTCAGTCGGTTAGAGCAGGGGACTCATAATCCCTTGGTCGTTGGTTCGAGTCCAACCAGACCCACCATATTTTCAATGACTTATAGTCAGATGTAAAGTAACATTTTTCTCTGGGCGGAGCCTGGGCGGAAAAATAAATATAATATATTCTATGAATTACCTAACCACCAACAATTCCAACGTGTTGTGATACCACGGCCTCTAAATCCGTAGGTCGAGCGTTCGAATCGCTCACGGCCCACCAATAAAACAAGTGGTTATAGCAATGCAAGTCCTTGTTGTTTTAATTTAGTAGCCCTATAGTAGACTGCATGTGTGATAGGCCTCTAGGGGGGGGTAGCGTGCGACGAGTAAGGCACAGCAGCGAGGCTCGCCGAGCCCGTGATGACCCGTACACCTTGTCAATGAGACACAAGGTTAATGCAAAATTTCTGCTTAATTCCAGAAGAATTTGGGCGACTTACTATGACCAGGAGCATTCCGTGCGGTTGCGTATTCCATTATGGCAACAACTAACGTAGCTTTTTGATAACCTTTTCGACTTCTTTCTTTACATCTCCGCTTAGTTTGGAAGCGCAGATATATGCCACCTCAAGCATCTGTTTGCGCCCTCTTTGATCGACAAGATTCTTGATTGCATCAGATGATGATGCAATCTGAACCCAATCACTCAAAGGAAGGTTGCATATTGAAGCCGAAGCCTGCGTGTAACAAGCAACGTGCGTATCAAAAGCCGTTACTTGCATCTGTTTACAATCGCAAGAGTCAGGATCGTTTACCGGTGGCAGTGCGCGTACAATTTCTTCCTGAAGGCAGCGCAGGGTAGAGTCGCGCCATAACTTACCTTCGGCGGATAGCTGTGAACTAGCAAAAAAGACTTCGCAGTACTTCTTTCCATAGGTTTCAAAGTACTCAAACGGTGAGCTCTTGCACGGACAGAGTTCAGAAAAACAGGACGTATAGACATTGCAGCTTGGTACCGTCGTATTGACACACTGTGCCTGCGCGGAACAAGAGATGAATGCAAATATGCCAAACAACACTAACAAGGAGGCGCGAATACGACAGGAAGCGTTGTGTAACGTATCTAAGTCATAAGTCATCGCAATTTTCCCTGTTTAGGCAAAATAATTATTTGCAAATAGCTCCAAATAGCTCAGAAGTTAAATTTAAAATAAATAATGCTTTGAAATGGGGCTCTGCAAGCATATTAGGAAGGAAGCTTATTTCAATCCTATTTGTTTAGACGGAAGCCATAAATAATAAATTTATCACATCCACTTTTCGGATCAACGCGCAGAAGCTTAAGCTCTATTGCATGTGGCGGTTGTAAGCCTTTCTTGCCACCTGGTAGGATACAACTCACATCCTCCTTCCACACGTACCATTCATCATAGTTTACAGGTACATAGTCCAGTTTTACCGTGACTTCTCCAAAACATATTGGTGTCTTACTCTTGGATTTCATCACTATCTGTTGGGGATATGTCCCCTGCACGGAAAAACTCAAGTAGCCCATGTCTTCTTGAGAATAGGATGAACGGGGAGGAGAAGAAGGAGAAAATGGTAATGCTTTAACAGAAACCGGCACAATCTGTCTCGTGCCAACCGAATGAATGTCGACATCTGCATCAAAAAAGAAATTGAACGTACAGTAGTATTTGACCGCCCTACTCCTGCCGCCAATGACAACAACATAATTAATATTCCTCGCAAGAAGCTGGGAGGCAGTGGACTGATCCATGCCTCCAAATCCAATTATATTGATCCTATTGAGAGCTTGCTGAACTAGCGTATCGGTTTCATCTGACACAAACGCAAGCGAGTCGCCACTCGACTGCGATCCAATCATGATACTTCTGACAAGCTTATCTCTATTTATGCATCCAGCTTCCGCAAGCCCTCTTCGTTCGAGGTCGTTTCCGTCTGAAAGTGCGCTGGTGTCCGTTGAATCAAAGTGACCAACCAGTTTTAGCGATAGGGTGGGTTTTGCGAGCGGTTTTGAACTGGCATGCTCTAGCTCGCTAATTTTTGTAGAGATTACCCCGGCCAGAGTTTTCGCACCCTCTTCTGAAAGATCCAGGCAATCCGCCCAAGCCATAGTGGGCAACAACACCAACCCGAGAGTTAATAGTGCCTGTTTCATGATGTAACCTTATCAGTTGGACGAAATACTCCATACGTTTCGCTTTAGCTGTTGGCCAATACGATAGACTATAATCTCTTCTGAATCGTCAATTCGGCCAGCTACCTTATTCCTTTCGTAGACCTTGATACTCTTGGGAATATACTTTATTCCAGCCCACTCATACTTGTAATTATTTTCAACAATTTTTCTTCCGCAATCTTCGGATGAACTCAATTTTTCGTACGTATTCTTTGACGAAGAGTGCACGGTGCTCTCTCTTGCATCGAGTCCAAAATCCCCAATAAGTGGTATGTTCATCTTCAAACCATACGAGTGTGGTGAATCCCTGCCGCTTGCCGATTCATCAAGTGTCCTTAGTGTATCCGAGTATTTTCTACACCACTGATTATCATTGAGGTTCTTGGCGTCGGTGGCGACGCTACGGGTTTCATCTACCATTTTCTGAAATTCGTTCAGAGGGATATCAAATCGCCGGGTGTTAACCCACGCATCAAAGTCTGCCAACTTCGATGTTCGAGAAACAAGAAAGCGGTCCACAATCTTGTCAAGATAGAGGCCATAGTCCTTGCTAGTGGCACCGCCGCTATCACGGGCGCCATCCTCCTCCCAATGAAAAACTTTCAGTTCTGACAAAATAGAAAGAGCAGCATCTACGACTTGCGTCGCACTTAGCATACTCGGACCCGACGGACCATCATAATCGCGGAAAGTCTTAGTATTCTTCACCTCAGACCATTTGAGTGAGGTCGATGTTAACTGGCTCAGTTTGACTAATCTGAGATAACCAACTTGAATCGCCGCACCATTTTGCAACGAATTGGAAACAGTATGCGCAACGTCAGAATCGACCAGCACACCCACGACAAAAGGCGTATCAAATGGTGTGGCGTTCCCTTGTGGGAAGATGATTGTTGGTGCATCAAGCAATGTAACATCAAGTGCGAATATCTGGATTGGCAAGACGTTCTCAGGGCGGACGTAAGTGTCAATTTTACTTATCGATGCGAGCAGACTCGATCGATCAATTTCCGCAGGCACTATTTTGAACTGAACATAACTCTTGCCCGGCAATACAATTGACGGGTTGATGCGCACATCAACCGATCCATCTATAAGTCGCCCTACTGTCGGTGGAGCAACATAATACAACGTGACGTCAGCAAATTGTGTTCTCTGACGCAGCCAGCTATTGCGTGCTGCTTGATATATTAATACCTGACGATTTCCAACCATCACAGTCTGGATTTGGTTATCGGCTACTGCGCCCAAGACTGTTGACTCGCCATCAGCGATTTGAGCGCTAATCCCAGTAGACAAGAGCAGCATGAGTGCGCCAACGCCGACTATCCATCTACGGTGTACGAAAAATTGCATGTTTCCTCCTAAGGGAAATCAAGAAACAAGAGTAAAAAATATGATGGCATTGTGTAAGAGTTCCCGCAGACTGATTCTACCCCGTTTTCACGGACACTTCGTTAAGAGTGGGTTGATGAATCTTATCACTGTTTAATGGCTGCTTTGGAGCAGATGCTTGACCGTCTCTTTCTAGCACATTTGAGACTTCTGATTTTATCCTCATCCGTACAGTTATTGACAGAACTCCAAGGCGGCTTCGCCGCAAATGTCCGCGCGGGTGCGCTGCGCGCTGCCCGGCGGCCACCATGCGTCGAGCCGCACAGTAACTGGTTTTTCGATGCGCCATTGGTGCAGACGTGTAGGTAACACAATTGCATCCGTCTGTACCCCGCATATCCTTTCCCCCATCGGATCACCGTATTTGCCTAGCTCCCCGGTGTCTTCCTTTGCCAGCTTGATCGGGCAATCCTTGCGCTTGGTCGTGGTGCCACCCATTAGTTGAATGAATTGCCCCCATTTGCCGTTGTCTGCGGCCTGTTGCGCCTGCTGAAGAATTCCCTCGGGCGCATCACTCAGTCGGCGTAGCTCGCGCCAGACGGTGACAGGAGCGCCGCCTATCTGCTGGAATTGGCGGATGCTCCAGGTAGATGCCCATGCCTCGACTCTTTCGGCAGCGGACTCTGCAGGGTTGCCGTAGGTGTCTTCTTTAATTCCGTAGCCGTCGATGTTCTTGGAGATGTATTTGGCGATGTAGCCCACTGCCGAGCCTTTACTTTTGTCGATGGCAATGGCGGTGAAGCGGTGCTTCTTTGCGCCGGGTTCGTCGCCATCTACTTGCAGCGCATAATGCCGGAGAATCTTCCGTACCCTGGCAGTGTGCCGCTGTTCCATGAATAGCAGCAGATGCCAGTGCGGGGTGCCATCGTGCTGTGGTTCGGCGATGCGGAAGCCATACACGTTGAGGTTGTCACGCTTGAGCTTGGCGCGTGCCCTTGCCCAGAGTGTATTGAGATGTTGCTGTGCCTGGGACGGTGTGGTGCCATCGTAATTCGGGTTCGCTTTGCCGCCGTTGGATTTACGCGCGTGCATGCGTGATGGGCAAGTAAGGGTGTAGAACTCGCCCACATGTCCAAGCTCATTCGCGATGAATTCAAAACCGAAGATGCGCACCATGAGTTCGCAGCGACGGATGCGCGGGTTAGATACCCCGCAATCTGCCAGCTCACTCAAGGTAAAGCACTGGTCTTGTTCATTGATTGCCAGCATCCCGTCCATGATGCGACGGTTGCGCATTCTCTGCTTTCTTCGCCGGATGAGGGTTTCATCGCTGACGTATACACCTGCAGCCCGGTGAACGAAGCCTAGACGAATGGCTTGTTGTTCAAGGTTTTTGGCGTGGGTCTTACGCAGTGCACGCAACCACCAGTATTCGTCAGTGAGGCGTGTGTATATCCCTTTACTGGTAATACCGGGGCTGTCCATCGCTGGCAGGCACACTCCATACTTCTGCGAGTGCTGCAATAACCGGGTAACAGCATATTCCAGGTTCCGGTACAGACGGCTAATGCTCAGCATTTCCCTGACGATGTTCTTTGCCTGTTCTTTCAGGTCGTCGTCGGTAGAGTCAAGTGGAATGTTCCCCTGCTTGAATTGCTCGTGCTGGCCGAGCAAGGCAAGATTGGCATTACGCCTACCCTCAAAGATGTAGTTTTCCTTGTACTCATTCGCGGTGGCTTTGGCAAATCGTCTAGGTAGTTGCCGGAAAATGCGCGCACGCCATCGTTTATCACTATCGTCTGGCTCATCCAGCAATTCTAGAACATTCTCAGCAGCGGCTTCACCGGGAGAAACAAGTCCACTCTCACTGTGTACTGACGTGTGCATGGCACACCTCAGTATTGACTAGTAGATTTTCTGACGCACGATTCGATATAGGCGTGCAGATCGCTCAAACGATAGCGAACTGCACGAGCGCCTATTTTGATGAAGGGCACGCGTGCGCCTGCCCAGCGGTCGCGTTCCAGAAAGGCTATGCTCACGCCCAGGAGGGGCGCGGCTTCTTTGGTGGTGAGTAAATGATCTTGCATAATTGCCTCCAGTGGTTGATGAATCTGGAGACAATTTGCCGCAGATAGCGGGAAAGAATGTTAGCTAAAAAAAATACCCATGATTTCTTCTTTTAGAAAATGTTTACGACCTTCCTAATGTTTTGATTTTGAAGGTCTCCCGGCGAGTTTCGCGGGTTCAGATGCAACTGATCGTACCCGCTCTTTGAAGTTTTCTAAAGAAAAATGACCGGAATATCCGAGTCGTTTCATGTCGGGATGCTCATGCATTTCTTTATAGGTAAAGCCGGGAGATGTCTGCCAAAGCTGTTTAGCCAGTCCGATGCAAATAACCTTTCGTCTGCGCTGCTCACTTAGTTTCTCATACCAGCCGTCCTGATCATCATCGAGATCGTCTGCTTCGCTGGCCACCTGTTCTGTAGCCGGATTCATTGGTGCCCATAAAGCTGGTGGTGCAATACGTTCTTTATCACACCAGTTCAATACATCAGCACGTCTTACATAAAGAGAATCCAGGTAAGCTTTATCAAATAAATCCTTCCTTAAGCATTTGTGGAATTTGAGGTAATGATGGAAATCAAATATAAAAGAAAAGAAGGAATTATCCTGGAAGAAGGTCACTCTTTTCGTTCGTGCTGAGATATTTCGACTTAGCATGGCGCCCATGAGGCGATGGATTGCCTGCACTAGATCGGGAGATAATGCGTTGGGATCGCTTTTATTCGGGTCGGCGTTTACCCAGTTGTGGGCAAGTTGCCAAACTGTCTGAAAATCCTTGCTATCAAGATACATGAAACCTCCCGGTCGCTAATCATCCGATACTAGCTAATAACGACCAGGCAATCATTTCCCTTAATATTTTCGGTCGACGTTCGGCGATGGCGATGAGAGTCTTGGCAGGTTATCTCCGTGCCTAAAGTGAAGTAGAAATGGAGTTACTTATTTTCTATTGCTTTTTGGGTTGCTGGATCTACACACTCGCCAAAAACAACAGCTACCTTAGAGGTAGTCTCCACCAATTCTTGAGAAATCCTTGTTTCTCTTGCAGTATCAGTGTCAATATTTGGTTGTTTTTCCTTTAGTTTTTTTTCATGTTCTGCTCTCAATCTAATCACTTCGCCAGTCATATCAACGACTCTGTTCCTTTGAGTATTCAATATGCTTTCCAATTCTGGAGTTAAGCCAGCAAGGGCGGCTCTCAGTTCTGCCCTTTTTGCCACTACCGCGCCAGATAATTGGGTTCCTATGCTACTTTTAGCAGAATTAACTGATTGAATCATTCTAGAGTTATTCATTGATAGTTTCTGAAAATAATCAGCGCTTCTTATATTAGCCTCAGTCTTTGATCTATTAACTATTTCCATAACACTCCTGCCTTCTGCAGAGTTCAAAAAGGCTTTACCCTCCCGACTCTTAACTTTGGATCCAGGATAATTTCTTTCTGCTTCTTGAGCTTCCCTCAAGTTACGCGTCAACGAGTCCGTCTCAAGGATTGATGAATTCCTATTACTACCGTCTAATTTATAAATTGAATCTGCAACTTTTATATAGCAAATCATATCGTCTAATCCTTTTTTTAGGATTGGACGTTGTTGTTTTGTGTTAACAACAGCATTAAGTCCCAACAAACTTCCGCTTGCCACTGCCAATGCTTTCAATGCGGTCTCCCCGCCACTAAATGCAACTATGCCCCCCGTTGCGGTTGCGAGTCCTAGTGCTACATAGGCAGCACCACGGTCAAATCCACCAGTATCTTCCAACATTTTGCCAAGCTCTTGTGCTGTCAGTACCGCACACTTTTGAGCATTTGCATAATCATCAGTAATGCAAGGATTTGTTATCGCTTCACTTAATTTTAGCTCATCATCTGGGGTTATCCTTGGCCAGAACGCGCAGCCAGATAACATCGATACGCAGATTAATGTGGCGGTTACTCTTACCCCTAAGATTTTTATCATTATTCCATTCTCACTTAATTTTAAGGCGCCATATGCAACCTAGACGTTAATTTAAAGTTAGTCAATAGACAAAATGGCAGGTTGCGACACGTTCCTGCCGATCACGATAGTTTCTTCCCGCAGGTGCCGGCTTGTCGGTGACTGTCCCCTGATAGACCTTCATAAGATATTGCGTATTGTGCCAATGTTAGGTGGTAGAGATATTTTCGGGTGGCTAGATGTTGCTACTAGCTACTAATTGACTTGATGCCTGCACACCTGAGGAAATGATCAGTAATTTTCTGCATCGGTTCCCTCAGTCGTTCTACGTCGCTAATGATGTAACCAGCGGTTACGTCACTGCTCATTTTATGATTAGCCAGACGCTTGAGCGCATATGCGGGGATATCCAGACTCTCCGCGACAGTGATAAAGGTGCGGCGTAAATCATGAATCGTAAATGAAACCCCCGATTCCTGAATAACCTTTGTTATTTGCTTTCGTTGTTCAATGATACGCCCCGTTCCACCGGCCCCAGGGAAAACATATTCATTCACCGCACTGTTTTTTCTTCGCTGCAAAAGATCGTAGAGAAAATCGGATAACGGTAATGTGTGATCCAGATTATTTTTGGTGTCGATTACCGTTAGAGTCTTGGCTTGCAAATCAACATTCGCCCAGGTCATGCAGGCGGCTTCTTCCTTCCGCAAGCCGGTAAAAAGCACCAGAAGGAGATAATCCCGGATTGTTTCACGATGTTTGCTTGTGTGATCATTTTTCAGGTTGGTCACAGCCTGAAGCCACGGAGCAAGTTCATGTGGCTTGATGAGGGTTTGGCGGCGTTCTACGCGATACCATGCACGGGTTTGCGAAAGTCGTCTGACCGGATTTTCTAAAATCAGCGATTGTCCCCGGCTGTCTTCATACTGAGCAGCTGCGAAGTTGAATATTGCTCGCAAGAAGCGCATGGCTAAATTGGCTTGAGCTTCACTCTTTTTTCCTAGCTCAGCGTGCTTCTTACTCACCATATCTTTCGTGATATCCAGCATTGCTTTCTTCTGCCAGTCACTAAAATGGGTTAACATGCACTTGCGATAATCATTCAAGGTATTTGGCTTGAGAGATTTTCGCGCTTTTAGATAATCTTCAAAAACTTCAAGCAGGGTAATGCCTTTTACGCGCTTTTCATTTTTGAGCTCGTTTGGGTTAATATCCCTGGACATTAGCCCTAACAAATGGCGCGCTTCAGCGCGGGCTTGCTCGGGTGTGAAAACTCCATGTTTGCCAATAGTCACTCTGGAAGTTTTGCCGGAAATTTTTGTTTCGGCGATATATGTTTTTGTTGTAGCGCCAATCCGTAAGCCAAATCCTTTAAGGTCGGTATCCCAATAAGTGACCCTGGCATTGGAAAGGGGCAAATCATCGACAAATCGCTTGGTAAGTTTCGTGGCCATTGCAGGTTTATTATCTCTGGGCGGAACCTGGGCGGAAAGATATTTAAAATTGCTTAAAACACAGGCAAACACAGTATGACATAATCTGATTGATCTAAAAGGGAATTATTATTTATTCATACAATTTCAAACTGTATAAAACCTATTTATTAGGAACTCATAATCCCTTGGTCGTTGGTTCGAGTCCAACCAGACCCACCACCATCTCGTTATATGTTTCTGGCATGTCAGGGCATGCTCCAGAAGCTGCAAAATGACAGTGCTGCAAAATGCACATGCTGCAAAATGCACATTGACTTATCAGCGTAATACCTTCACAATTGCTGGTTTCGTTTGGAGGGGTTCCCGAGCGGCCAAAGGGATCAGACTGTAA
>ERZ1292630.4610-Hain-H41-02um-R3-4610-length-11608-cov-4_pt1 | contig 11608 bp, 10 predicted proteins | sample MGYA00564408_ERZ1292630 | MGnify/ENA primary metagenome ERZ1292630 (study PRJEB36523, sample SAMEA6512641) | groundwater metagenome | collected 2019-01-08 | study: AquaDiva: Metagenomics assemblies of 32 groundwater samples | reverse complement strand
TATCAAGCGCCGCTTCACGCGTAGCTTGCAATTCTGCGGCTGCATATTGGCGTTTTTGTTCAAAAAGTTGCATGCGGCGGCCAAGGGTTTCTTCTTGTTGCGCATATTGTGGGGTTTGCAATTGTGAGGCTGGGGTTGCCAATAGCCTTGTGCGCTCAGCATCAATAGCTGTGGCTTCGGGTTGCAATTCAGCCGACATTGCACGGGCAATTGTTTGCAATTTGGTTGACATATCGCGGCCTGCGTCGCTCATACGCAAAACATATTCCATATTCACAATAACCACATTGCTGGTAACTGCTGGCGCTGAAGGCTGAACCGTTGGCGCAGCAGCAGTGGCTGGTCGTGGAGTGGCGGGAGTTGATGCCACGGCTGGTGCTGGGCGCGGCGCAGGTGCGGCGGGCGCAGCTGGCCTTGCTGCCGGCTGGGTAGCCACAGTTTGCGCCAAAGCGCTGGTCGACGCCAAAATTGCCATGGCGATGGTTGCAACATAAAACTTCTTCATAAGATTCCTCCAAACGACGGTGGTCGCGATTTAATGGTTTATTGTGTTAGAATTGTGTCGAGGTTGAGAATTTGAAATTCTCGGTTTTGTCATATGGTTCATTTTTCAATGGGTAAGAGAAGTCAAACCGAACCGGGCCAAAAGGTGATGTCCAAAAAACCGACAAGCCAGCAGATGCCCGTAGGGACAAATCATCGAATGTAGTTTGCTCCAAAATACCACCGGGAATAGCTTGACCTTGAGAGTCGATTGACGGCTGTGTTACTACTCTTGAATTTATTCTGTCAGCATCATCAAGAAGCCCTAGAGTGCCTGCATCAACAAACAATGAAGCAGTAATGCCATATGAATCAGGTAATGGCGTTGGCACTGTCAGTTCAAGCGAACCGATTACAAACGCCTTGCCACCCAAAGCGTCACCATAAAGGGTTTCTGGGTTTGAGCCATCAAGTGCTGTGCTTATTTGCCTTATTCTTGGGCCGATGCCAGCAATTTCAAAACCACGGAAAGTCTGACCACCTTTGAAGAACCTGTCAGAAATCCGTACATTATCGCCGCCCCAGCCATCAATATAGCCAGCGGATAATTTGGCACTTGCAACCCAACCAGGGAAAATCCCACGGTATGCCGCACCATTTAGTTCAGTTCTATGGTATTGAACACCAACTCCTAAGCCCGCCACATCTTGGCTGAGCGACAAATTAAAGCCACGAGTGGGGTGTACTGGGTCATTTCTTCTATCCCAATTGAAGGTGTAGCCCAGTAACGACGTTACGTTACTACCTACTGCAGCGCACAAAGGGCTACGGGATTTTTGCTGAGGTGGCGCCTGTATGGGCAATGGTGCACCCAGCGCATCAAAGCAATCAGTCCTTGGAACATCAACTGTGTCTGTCCTATAAGTATAGTGTAGCCCTAAGTTCCGGTCTTCCGCGAGTGGGAAACCAACGCGTAAACCAACCCCTGTTGATGTTTGAATAAAGTTGCCGTATTGCAAATAATTGGTCTCGACTGAGAAAATGTCAACGCCTGCAGCCATATTGCGACCCAAGAACCTCGGTTCAGTGAACCTAATATCAACATTTTTAGAGAAAGAGCTTGCGGCAACTCTAAAGCGCAAGAACTGACCGCGTCCGCGCAAGTTTCTTTGGGTTACAGACACATCAAATTGATAGGCTTCAGCAGATGAATAGCCCAAACTGAATGCCAATTCACCGGTTGACTGTTCTTGAAGTTTGATTTCTAAAACGGTTCTATCTGGCAGTGCCGTGCGTCTTTCTTCAACCGAAACGTCTTTGAAGAAGCCCAGAGCCCTTATCCGATTACGCGAACTATCCATCAATACGCGATTAAATGCATCGCCTTCGGAAAGGCGCAATTCGCGTCTGATAACATGATCCAAAGTCGTGCTATTGCCAATAATGTCGATACGATCAATATAAACGCGTGGCCCTTCATCGACTTCAAAATATAAATCGACCACATTAGTGTCATGGTTCGGGACTTCACGATGCCGCACTTCGACAAATGCATAACCCGCAGCGCCCGCAGCAAACGTAATGGCTTCAATCGCTTTTTCAATTGAATCGCGCTCATAAACTGCACCATGACGAATTGGCACAACCGCCTTCAATGCTTCAGGCGAAAGCCGCGATAATTGCGCATTTACTGTGACGTCACCAAATTCGTATTTTTCACCTTCATCGAGGCTGAACGTTACGAAGAAGTCTTTTTGATCTGGCGTCAGCTCGGCAATTGCCGCATTAACCCGAAAATCATAAAACCCATTATTCAGGTAAAATTTGCTAATTTGCTCGCGGTCATATTCGAGTTTGTCAGGGTCGTAATTGTCCTTAGATGAGAAAAACCGCCACCATGAGGATTCTTCGGTCGCGATAACGCCCATCAGTCGGCGATCACTAAATTCGCGATTGCCAATGAAATTGATATTGCGAATACCAGTTTTCGGCCCTTCTTGAATTTCGAAAATCAAATCGACGCGATTTTGCGGCAATTCACGAATTTTTGGAACAATCAAAGCCGCAAAATTGCCCGAGCGACGATAAACTTCAATTAGTCGCCTTCTGTCGGCTTGAACCCGGCCCACCGAAAACCAAGAGCGCGGTTTAATTTGCACTTCTTTGGTTAGTTTCTCGGTGGTTAGGCTTTTTTGCCCTTCGAATAGCACTTGGTTGATAGTTGGGTTTTCGACAACTTTTACGACCAAAATATCGCCACGTTGTTCAAACTGCACATCGGAGAAAATGCCAGTCGCAAAAAGCGCTTTTAGCGATAAATCAATTTTTTCGGAATCATAAGCTTCGCCCGGTCCAATCGCTAAATATGGCAGGATGTTTTCAGCGTCCACGCGTTGATTGCCTTCAACTGCCAAACCTCTAATAATTGTCGGGGCGCGAGGTTGGGTTGCCACTGCGTCTTGAGCATTTGCGCTTTTGGTAGCACCAAACATCGCGCCAAATAATGCGAGAGCCACTGCGGCTAGAAACCTGTATTTCTTATCAATCATCGACACGCTCTTAATCATCACTTTGGCTCAATAGCCAAGAATTAACAAATTTGATAGAGGCAAAAGTGGTATTTTTGCCGATTTTACTTACAAAAAAATATTCTTAATTTGCAATTGCCTTTACGCCATTAAATAATCCAAATCTATCCAAGTCTTGGAAAGTTGCGAAAACAAACAACATCATCAGACACGCAAAACCAACTTTGTAACTGATTAGCTGAATATTCTCTGAAACTGGCTTCCCGCGAATTGCCTCAATAGCGTAAAAAACCAAATGCCCACCGTCCAAAATCGGCATTGGCAATAAGTTCATAAAGCCCACTGCAATTGAAAGAAATGCCGCCAGTTCAATCAAGGCAAGAGCCAAATTGCCAAGCTTATCAAAAGCTGTCGCGGTATCGGGCATATTATTTAGGCTGCCGTTGGCGACCTTTCCCGCGGCTTGCGCAATTCCCAATGGGCCACTTAAATGCCCCGCAGACATAGCGCCGCGAAACAATGCGCCGATAAATTTGACTTGCGTACTAATAATCTCGCTAGATTTTTCGAAAGAACGACCAATCGCTTGAACTGGGTTGTATTTAACATGGACTAATGCAGTTCCTGGGCCTCCGAGTCCTACGCCAAGCAAGCCTTGGGATTCCATATCGCCGAATGGGGTTTCGATCTGCATAATTTTGGGGACAACAGGAATATTGATTTCGGCATCGCGTCGTTTAACTTTAAGCATCAGCTCTTGCCCGCCTGCTGTGAGTATGGTTCGCCTTAAATCCCTCTCACTGCGCATCTCTTCACCATTTACCGCGAGAATGAGATCACCAACTTGCAATTGAGATTGCGAAGCAGCGCTATTTGCTTTGATTTCAGTGATATAAGGCTTTTGAAAAGTTTCACCAAAACCCATAAAGAACATGCTGAAAACCAAAATCGCAAAAACAAAATTTGCAAAAGGGCCAGCCGCAGAAACCAAAGCCCGCACCCAAACCGGCTTGGCATAATAATAGTTTTTTGCTTTTGCTTCTTCAGTTATTTCTTGGCTACCAAATGAGGATTCATCTAAATCGCCCGCAAATTTGACATAGCCGCCAAGTGGAAGTGCGCCAATGCGCCACAAAACACCATCTTTCGCAGTTCGCGCAAATAATTGTGGCCCAAAGCCAATTGAAAACTTCTCAATTGCCACTTTCAGCGACTTTGCCACCCGATAATGGCCATATTCATGAACAAAGACCACAAGAGATAAGACCGCAACAAAAGAACCCAATCCAATCAATATACTAAAGACAGTGTCTAACATTATATTTTCCTATTTTGCCAGTGATTGTGCAATTTCAGTCGCGATTTGGCGGCCGATTTTGTCATAATGCATTACTTCTTCAATAGTTTCCATTTTGCCAAGATTGCCTTGTTTATCAGCAGCTTCCATGCTTTTTTCGACAATTAAAGATATTTGTGTAAAGGTCACGTTACGATTGAGAAAGGTGTGAACCGCGACTTCATTGGCTGCATTAAGCAAAGTTGGTGCCGAACCGCCAATTTTCAATGAATCTCGTGCCAAATCGAGTGCAGGAAACTTAAGGGTATCGGGCGCAAAGAACTGTAAATCATGGATTTTGGTGAGGTCAAGCCTTGGTGTTGCTACTGCAATTCTGTTGGGATGGGCCAAAGCATAGGCAATGGGAATTCGCATATCGGGCGCACCCATTTGTGCCAAAACGGAGCCATCTTGATAACACACCATAGAATGAACGATTGATTGCGGGTGAATGAGAATGTCAATCATGCTTTCGGGCATATTAAATAAATAGGCAGCTTCGATTAATTCTAGCCCTTTATTCATCATTGTCGCGCTATCGACAGAAATTTTCTTACCCATTTCCCAATTCGGGTGCTTGCAGGCTTGTTCGGGGGTAATATTCGCAAAATCACTGGCTTGCAAAGTTCGAAACGGCCCTCCAGAAGCCGTCAAAATCAGTTTTTCGACCTTATTTGTGCCATCCATAACTTGAAATATCGCATTATGTTCGCTGTCCACTGGCACAATTTCTGCGCCATATTTTTTAGCTGAGTTTACGAATAACTCACCTGCGCTGACCAAACATTCTTTATTTGCCAACAGGATTTTTGCGCCTCTTTGCACCGCAATAAGGGTTGGAAATAGCCCCGCCGCGCCAACAATTGCCGCCATTACCATATCAGAATCAATTGCTGCTGCGGCATTTAGTGCCTCTATACCAATGCCAACTTCTATCCCGCTATTTTGCAGCGCAGCTTTGACCTCCTGCCCTGCCTGCGCATCAACAATTGCGACCATTTTCGGACGGTATTTCAAAGCTTGCTCAATAAGGCATTTTGCGTTGTTAAATGCAGTCAAAACCACGACTTCAAATTGCGGAGCTTCGCCGAGCGCGATTGATTTTTGATTGACTTCAGCAACGACATCAAGCGTCGAACAGCCCACCGAGCCTGTAGATCCAAGAATTGATAGGGTTTTCACGTGAGGCTTTCCGCCAATCTTGGAATAGCCAATATTATTGCCAGCGTGAGTGCGGCGCATAAATGCCCGTCCAGCCTATCCAAAATCCCGCCATGGCCGGGAATTAAATTTGAGGTGTCTTTAACACCAAAATGCCTTTTCACCCAGGATTCCAACAAATCACCCAATTGCGATGCCAAAGTCAAAACCAAGCCGACAAAAGTCCAAGGAATAATGGTCTTCAACAAATCATCGGGATTGATAAATAAATTTGCTAAAACCGAATATAAAGAAGCAGCAAACATGCCGCATAAAGTGCCGCCAATAAAACCAGTCCAAGTTTTATTCGGGCTGATGACTGGCATAAGTTTTGGTCCTTTGAAAAACCGCCCAAAGGCATAGGCAGCACTATCAGTTGCCCAAACAACCGAAAATAGCCCGAAAATATATAAAATCCCGTTTTCTGGATGCGCGCGAAGCGAAGCAAACGCAAAACCACAAAGCCCCAAATAAATGGAACCAATAATCGCAATGTTACCGCCTTTTCGCGAAGAAATTGCCATTGACGCGATAAATAAAATAAGTGCAATTATCTTGATTTCATTAGAGCCATACACAAAAGCGAAACCAAAAATCGCCGAGAAAATAGTAACGCCCAATTGCATTTGTTTGGAAGCGTTGGACATTCCCGCCCATTCATTGGCAATAACCGCCATTACAAATCCGCCCGCCAAAGCCCAGGCAAGGCCGCCAGCAATTGCCGCAAAAATACCACCGCCCATCATCACAAAAGCGTATATTACGCGCAATCGCAGCTCATTTTTTTGCGTTGAGGTTTTTGGTTCAATGGCTTGAATTTCTCTATCCATCAAACACTCCCAAAACGTCTTTGGCGTTTTGAATATTCGCTTACCATAGTCTGCAAACAATCTGCATCGAAATCGGGCCATAAAACCTCGGTAAATGCGAATTCAGAATAGGCACTTTGCCAGAGCAAGAAATTGGAAAGGCGCTTTTCGCCTGCGGTTCGTATTATCAAGTCAGGATTGGGCCAATCTTTACTTAATAAATAATCTTCAAAACAGGCCGTATCAATTTGATTAATAGCTAGTTTACCCGATTGAACGTCGGCAGCAATTGCTTTGGTAGCCTCGACAATTTCGCTTTGCCCGCCATAATTTAGGCAAATCACGAGGGTTAGCGCATTGTTGTTTTTTGTTAGGACTTCGGCGTCGTCAATCAGTTTCAAAATATCTGTGGCAAGCCCCTGTCTTTGGCCTTGAATGCGGATTTTGACATTATTCTTATGAAGACGCGCTAAATCTGATTTCACAAACTGCCTTAGCAAATTGAAAAGACTGTCCACTTCTTCGCTGGGCCGACGCCAATTCTCAGTTGAAAAAGCATAGATGCTTAGGGTTTTTATCCCCATTTTGGGCGCGGCTTCGACAACGCCACGAAGCGCATCAACGCCTGCCTTATGCCCAAAAGCGCGCGGCATTTTGCGCGCCGCAGCCCAGCGACCATTGCCGTCCATAATAATTGCGAAATGCAATCCTTCGTCATCGCCACTGCCGCGAAGCGCTTGATTATCATCAACCAAAACAGAGCGGGTGGACTTCATTTTAGTGATTAAACCTGCATAATTTCGGCTTCTTTTGCATGAAGCACGGCATCAACTTGTTTGACGAAATCATCAGTAGCGTCTTGTACCACACCACATAATTTCTTGTGTTCGTCTTCACTAATTTGATGGTCTTTTTCGCTTTTTTTCAACTGTTCCATACCATCGCGGCGAACATTGCGAATTGCGATGCGTGCATTTTCGGCATATTTGCCAGCAAGTTTCGCCAAATCTTTGCGCCTATCCTCAGTCAATGGCGGGATTGGTATCCGCAAAGTTAGACCATCGACAATTGGGTTAAGCCCAAGGCCCGAATTGCGAATTGCTTTTTCAACATTAAGCGCCGTTCACTTATCCCAAATTGTCACCGTTAGCATTCTTGGCTCGGGCGCGCTTATTGATCCCACTTGGTTAATAGGCACCATTGAGCCATAAGCCTCGACCATAATGGGCTCAAGAAGGCTGATGTTAGCTCGGCCTGTGCGAAGGCCCGCATAATCGACTTTTAATGCGCTTAATGCACCATCCATTCGGCGTTTAATTTCATCAATTTCAAAATTACTCATAACAAAATCCCAATTTATTTTCCGCAAATTGTTGTGCAAATGCCACGGCCTTCGATAACTTCTTTTAACCTACCCGGTTCACGAATATTGAACACAATGATCGGAATTGCGTTTTCGCGCATCAGGCTTATGGCAGTTGCATCCATAATTTTCAAATTTTGGCTTAAAACATCAGTATATGACAGGCTTTCATAACGTGTGGCATTAGGGTCTTTTTTTGGATCCGCGCTATAAACCCCATCAACGCCAGTGCCTTTGAACAAGCTATCGCACCCCATTTCAGCGGCCCGTAGCGCCGCGCCAGTATCGGTGGTGAAATAGGGATTGCCAGTTCCCGCCGCAAAAATCACCACGCGCCCTTTTTCCATATGGCGTTGCGCGCGCCGCCTAACATAAGGCTCACACACTGTTGTCATCGGTATCGCAGATTGAACGCGGGTTGGCACGCCAATGCTTTCAAGCGCGTTTTGCATTGCCAGTGCGTTCATAATTGTCGCGAGCATTCCCATATAATCGGCACTTGTGCGGTCCATACCTTTTGCAGCGCCCGCAATGCCGCGAAAAATATTGCCGCCACCAATCACCATGCAAACTTCGATGCCGCTTTCATGGACTTCTTTCACTTCATGCGCGAACAGCAAACAAGTTTCGGGGTCAATACCGAAGGCAGACGGCCCCATCAAAGCCTCACCCGACATTTTCAACAATATACGTTTGTAATTGTGCGGCGAGCTTGGGCCTGGGCAATCTTTTGATGCGGCTTCAACCATTATCTATTTTTTCCCCCGAATTATTTGCAAGAATCAATTCTTTTGAAGCAATCATATACAAACCTTGCCACTTTTACAGACAAAAGGCGGCACGCCAAGCGCACCGCCCTTAAATATTACAGTTATGAAATACTGTGAATAAGAAATCTAAACGCCCGAAGTCATGGAAGCGACTTCGGCGGCGAAATCATCTTCTTTCTTTTCGATGCCTTCACCAAGTTTGAACATTGCAAAAGCGCTCACTTTTGCCGCGCCTTGGGTTGAAGTTTTCACGAAATCTTCGACAGTTTGATCAGGGTTCATTACAAAAGGCTGTTTAAGAAGAACTACTTCTTCTTCATATTTGCGCATACGGCCATCAATCATTTTTTCAATGACAGCTTCTGGCTTGCCGCTTTCACGCGCTTGTTCTGTAAGAACTTGACGCTCACGTGCTACCACTGCTGGATCCAGATCATCGCTCGACAAAGCCAGTGGCGCAGTCGCCGCTACATGCATTGCAACTTTGCGGCCAATATCGTTCAAAGCGGCAGCATCACCTTCGCCTTCAACTGCGACCAAGACACCAATCCGACCAAGGCCATCAGCAATTGCCGAATGAACATAGGCCGCGACAACGCCTTGAGTGACGGACACTTTTGCCATACGGCGGACATTCATATTTTCGCCAATGGTTGCGATTAAATTGGTCAAATAATCGCTTACACTGCCTTCGCCTGATGGCGTGGCTTTTTGCGATAATGCCGCAACATCATCAGCGTCGAGCGCCAATTTGGTTATCATTGAGACTGCGGCTTGGAAGCCTTCATTGCGTGCAACAAAATCTGTCTCCGCATTAAGCTCAAGCAACACACCGCTATTGCCAGCAACCGCAATGCCAACCAAACCTTCGGCGGCCACACGGTCAGCTTTTTTAGCGGCTTTTGACAAGCCTTTGGCGCGTAGCCAATCAATAGCTGCTTCAATTTCGCCATTGGTTTCTTGCAGCGCTTTTTTACAATCCATCATGCCGACGCCAGTTTTTTCGCGTAGGTCTTTTACTAAAGTTGCGGTGATCTCGGCCAAGGCCTCACTCCTTCAATTCATTATTTAAGTTCAGGGTTAATTGAGACGGCGACCTTAATCGCCACTTCAATTTTATTCGGCTTCGGCAGGTGTTTCAGCGAGCGCTTTAGATTCAACTTCGGCAGGTGCCTCTACTTCGGCTTCGGCTGGGGCTTCTACTTCTGCTGGGGTTTCGTCAATAGCGGGTGCTTCTTCAACAGCCACAATTTCAACTTCCACTTCGTCAATTGCCAAAGCAGTTTCCAACGGGTTTTCCGATGCGCCAATATCAACGCCCATCGCGCCTTGAGCCGCAGCCAAACCGTCCAATGCGGCATCTGCAACCAAATCACAGAATAATTGAATTGAACGCGCTGCATCATCATTACCGGGTATTGGCAAATCGATTTCATCAGGGTCACAATTTGAATCAACCAAGGCAATTACTGGGATACCCAATTTGCGGGCTTCTTTAATTGCGATTGCTTCTTTGTTGGTATCGACAACAAACATCAAATCAGGAATACCGCCCATATCCGAAATGCCGCCCAATGCACGCTCTAGTTTTTCATATTCGCGGGTTAGGTTCAATATTTCTTTTTTGGTCAGACCCTGCGGCGCTTCACCAGTTGAATAGGCTTCAACTTCGCGCATTCTTGCGATTGATTTTGAAACTGTCTGCCAATTGGTAAGTGTGCCGCCCAACCAACGGTGATTGATATAATATTGGGCACAGCGTTTTGCAGCGCCTGAAATTGGCTCTGACGCTTGACGTTTGGTGCCAACGAACAATACGCGGCCACCTTTGGCAACGACTTCACGAACTTTCACCAAAGCTTGATGAAGCATCGGCACAGTAAGCGATAAATCCAAAATATGAATATTTGCGCGATCACCAAAAATGTATTTTTGCATTTTTGGGTTCCACCTGTGGGTCTGGTGGCCAAAATGAGCACCAGCTTCCAATAGCTGACGCATAGTAAATTCGGGTAGAGCCATAATCTTTTCCTTTTTCCGGCTAGCCTCCGCGAGCTGGTGCAGAATAATTCCTGCGCCGTACGGACAAAACACCCCTATTCCCTAATGGAACATCAAAAGATGGGTTGCCCAAGCATCGCGTGCGTGATTGGCGGCTGCTTAGAGGGATATTGTTTATTTTGCAACTTGATTTGCTGGGAAAATACCATTTTTCGGCGGTCTTTAAGCACAAAACAGTGTCCAAGAGCCAACAAAATCAATATTCCTTGATTGCTGCCACCCCGACAATGGTTTTGAGTGCCCTTCGCGCAGGAATATCGAGCGGGAACCTCCCTGGCAACAAGAACTCAACTTCGCGGCCATCTTCAAGCGGATAAATCAGGCGCAATTCACCAAAAACTTCGCTCTCACGGCCTTTAAGCAATTCGGTAGTATTGGCAAAACTGACAAAATCAACATCTTGGGCTAGGAATAATTTCGCGCCTTGATACGATGTATTGGCAATATTTAAAGCCGCATCAAACCTTGATGCGCTTATTTTCAAATCGCCATCGACCGATTTAGCATTGGCAACAAAACTGACTGCCTCGCCGATTTTCAAATGCGGGCGCGCAGCTTCAAGGTCATCGGGCCTAATGAAGACATCAAATTCCCCCGTCGGGTCCGATAATGTCACCCCGGCAAATTTGCCGCCACGTTTTGCTGGCCTTTCCTTTGCCGCACGAATAATCCCCGCCATACGGAAGACGGCTTCAGAAGTTTGCATATATTCGGGGACTCGCGCGAAAAAGACGGTTTTGCGAAGCATGAGTTCTTCATACATATCATCAAGCGGGTGGCCCGATAAAAACAGCCCAAGAGCCGCGAATTCATTGGAAAGTCGCTCCTGTTCGCCCCATGGTTTTTGGTCGATAATTGGCGCGCGCGGCGGCGTCGCACTTTCACCGAACAGGCTGATTTGGTTTGAGTTTTCATCATTATTGGTGGCAATTGCATGCGCCATCTATTGCTCGGCGGCGGCGACGATTTTGGCGCGATTAGGCTCAATTTCATCAAAAGCGCCAGCTTTGGCCAAAGTCTCAACGCTGCGTTTGTTCAAATGCCTTGGGCCGACACGT
>ERZ1292630.4609-Hain-H41-02um-R3-4609-length-11609-cov-5_pt1 | contig 11609 bp, 9 predicted proteins | sample MGYA00564408_ERZ1292630 | MGnify/ENA primary metagenome ERZ1292630 (study PRJEB36523, sample SAMEA6512641) | groundwater metagenome | collected 2019-01-08 | study: AquaDiva: Metagenomics assemblies of 32 groundwater samples | reverse complement strand
TGACCCTCGCCTGCATCGCCTATCAGGCGTCAGGACTGTTTTTGGGATAGGCTCTTAGTGCAATCTTTTGGGAACCTATCGCTTGAGCAATATTACCTAGTTTTCTGGTTGCCAATTCCTTTGCAGAACTGTAACCAAGATAGCTCGGAAGAGTGATTCCCTCGACCGAGATGTCAAAGGTGATGTTGGTCATTGCGGGTCCTATTGCTTCGCTGACTTCGTATAGTAGGCTCCGTAGCCTATCTTCAACAGCGTAGGGCGTGCCCCGACCAAGATCCTCAACGGCTTGACGCGAAAGGTTCAGAGATACAATGTCCGGGCCGATCGTGACACCTATAAGAGGATTGGCATCAGTGGCCGTTCCCAGCACGGCGTTCACTTCTCGCAGGACCTTCTCTTCAAGACTGGATGGCGCATTTCCGGGGTTCCACGTAGCCGCCGGATAGTTGGTTTGGGCGAGGGCGGTGGAAGCTGAGGCCGCGAGCAGGACAATGAAGGTTATGATTCGCATGACGAATCTCATCAAAGTTTCGTGCGAGATGTCCCGGCGATCCGGGCTCGCACGAGCAGTTGTTTCCGGCGCGCTGCGGTTTCCGGCCCAAGCTCGACGCAAAACAAGGTGGGTCGTCGAACCCCTCTCCCAGCCGTCGCATCCGCGAACAGATTGCGTGACAGACAGGTTACAAACTCGCCCCCAGCATGTCAAGTGGGAAAAACGAGTGGATTAACCACGAAGAACGACGAAAACGTCGAAACGTCGAAACGTCGAAACGTCGAAAAGTCAAAACGAGGGGGCGTTTAACCACGAAGAACACGAAGGCACGAAGAGAAAAATAGCGGTCGGGTGGTGCCACCGCCCGTGGTGGGGGGATTGCGACCCCCCTTTGTCCCCCCTTTGGAAGGGGGGAGGCGGCGGTCCGCTCCCTGCCGGTCGCGGCTCTGATTGGCCCGTCGTTCGCGGTGGGGGACTGCGACCCCCCTTTATCCCCCCTTGGGAAGGGGGGAGGCGGACAAGGCCGCGCGTCTCCGCGAGAAACTGCGTTTTTCCCCCTTTTGGAAGGGGGGAGGCGACTCAATCCCGGATTCCTACGGCGGAAAGTGCATATCTACGATTTGCATTTCGACGCTGCGCCGGCCGTTGAAGTCGTTGATGATCGGCTCGAAGGCCACGCGGCAGCGGCGATGCTGTTTGAGGTCTTCGAGCTCGCCGGCCAGGCCGAACCCGATGCCCTTGAGTTGCACGCCGCCTTGCCGGAACGTCGCTTGTAAGTGATCACTGCCCGATCCGACGCAGCGCGGTTCCGCGGCCAGCTCCACCCAGTCGGTGGCCAATAGCGGCCTGGGGTTGCCCACACCGAACGGACCCAGGCCGATGATCGCTTCCGCCGTCGGCAGCGTCATCGCGTCGAGTGAGACTTCCGCATCGAGCCGTACTTTCGGCGTCAGATCATCGCCGGTCAGGCGATTGTTGGCGATGTCGATGAAGGCCTCCGTAAACGCGGCCACTCGATCAGTCGCGATGCGCAGTCCGGCCGCCGCCGCGTGCCCGCCGTGAGCAAGCAGGTGCCCCCCGCATTCCGCCAGCGCCGCCGCGAGGTCAAAATGCTGAATGCTGCGGGCGCTGCCCTGCCCCTCGCCGCTCCCCAGCGCGATCATCACCGTCGGGCGGTGGTAGCGGCCCACGACGCGGGCGGCCACGATCCCGATCACGCCCGCGTGCCACCCTTCGGCTGCGAGCACGATCGCGCGGCGTGCGTCGCCGGCGAGGTTGTCGCGCTCGATCATCTCGCACGCCTGCTTGACGATCTTTCGCTCCGTCGATTGGCGCGAGCGGTTGTGTTCTTCGAGATAGATCGCGATCTCTCGCGCCCGGGCCGCGTCTGCACGGGTGAACAATTCGACGGCCAGTCGGGCATGGCCCATCCGCCCCGCGGCGTTGATCCGCGGCGCGAGCTTGAACCCTACGTCGTAGCAACTGATTTTTTCGCCGCCGAGTCCCGCGGATTCGATGAGTGCCCGCACACCGGCGAGCCTCGTGGTCGGCAGGGCGTTCAACCCGTGTCGGGCGATGATTCGGTTTTCGCCGATCAACGGCACGACGTCGGCGATCGTGCCCAGCGCCGCCAGCGGCAGCAGCTCTTGGAGAAGATCGCGATACTCCGGCGCGACCCGCTCCGATCCGCAAACTCGCTGCGCGATTGCCCACGCCAGTTTGAACGCCACGCCCGACCCGCTCAGGTGCGGATTCGGATAATCGCCCCCGACGGTCGGGTGTACGATCACCGCCGCCGGCGGAATCCGCTCCTGCGGCGTGTGATGGTCGGTGACGATCAGTTCGACTCCGCGAACCGCGAGCGCCTCGGCTGCCTCGACCGCGGTAATGCCGCAATCGACCGAGACGATCAGCCCTGCGCCTTCGTCGGCGAGGCGGTTCACGGCGTCGAGGTTCAGCCCGTACCCCTCTTCGACACGGTGCGGGACGTAGAACGAAACGTCGCCGCCCGCGAGCCGCAGCACGTGCCACAAAATCGCCACCCCCGTCGTGCCGTCCACGTCGTAGTCGCCGTAGAGCACGATGCGCCGCTTTTCGCGGACCGCATCCGTGATGCGCCGGGCGGCTTCCGTCACGCCGGGAAGCAGCTCGGGCGGATAGAGGTCGCGCAGTTGCGGTGAAAGAAAACCGTCGCACGGCTGGTCGGGCGAAAGCCCGCGGTTGATCAGGAGTTGAGCGACGACCGGCGGCACGCGCCACTGCCGCGCGAAGGTTTCGCATTGCGTCGCCGGTGGCGGGATGATCCACTTTTTGGGCATTGCGCTCCGTCGGTTCGGCCTGCCTCTTTCGCACTCCGCGCGATCCGTCGCGCGGCCCCGCTGAGGACTGTAACGAACCGGCCCCGCCGGGTAAACCCTGGATTCGCGTGCAGGGTCGGTGGCCGCAAACCGTTCGTCTTATAAAAGCCCTCGCGTCGGCTCCCGGCGTTAAACCCGATGCAACTCTCGCGGCGATCACGAGTTAGCGCCGCTAACTACACGAAACGCCGCGTCCTGCCGCGTCACGCCGGATAACTTGCCGCTTGATCGGACCGCGTTGAACTCCTATACTCGGCTGATCGGGCGATGAAAGAATAGGAGATGGTCCTGTGCTTACTGATGAGAACACTGCGGTGACTTCGGCCTTAGCGGGTAAGAACATTCTGCTCGTCGACGACGACCCCGACATGCTGACCTCGCTTCTGGCGGTGCTGGACGGCAGCGGCGCGACGATCGAAACCGCCACTGACGGCAACGCGGCCGTCGAAGTCGCAATCGCTTTTGATCCCGACCTCATCGTCCTCGACGCCATGCTTCCCAAGCGAAGCGGCTTCCTCGTCCTCGAAAAGCTCAAAGGCCCCAACAAGAAAAAAGGTCAGCGGCCCCTCGTCATCATGATCACCGGCAACACGGGCAAGCGCCACCAGACCTGGGCCGAAACCCTCGGCGTGGACGGCTACCTCAACAAGCCCTTCCGCATGGAACGGCTCATCGAGCGCATGGAACAGCTTCTGGGCGCGAACTGATCGCTGAATCGTCGCGTCGTCTGGGTTGTCGATTCGAAATGCGACACGAGAGTTAAACGCCCATATTGCGCAGGTGCATTGCCGTCGCGCGCTGATCCGAACCCCCAAGCGCCGGCGCTGGGCGGTCGCTCCCTCGCCTTCTGCGTACCGCCAACCATCGAACATGACACCGCCGCCGCGTAACTCACAGCCGACCGCGCTGCGTACCTACGGGCTGCTCCGCTCGTCTGTGACTAACGTGGAAACGGTATCAGGTCGGGTCATCGACCCGACGAGGATGGACGCCGTGAGCGGTCTATTTCGGCGGGGCCATGCGTTCGAGAATGCTGTCCGCCAGGCCGTAGGCGACCGTTTCCCGCGCGTCCAGCCACTTGTTGCGGTCGCAGTCCTTCTCGACCTGCGCGATTGGTTTGCCACTGCGCGATGAGATGATTTCGTAGAGGGCTACCCGCAGGCGGAGGATTTCCTCGGCCTCGATGGAAAGATCGGTCGCCGGACCCTGGAGCACGCCGCCGATGAGCGGCTGGTGCAGCAGCGTCCGCGAGTGCGGCAGCAGGTACCGTTTGCCCTTCGCTCCGCCGCAGAGGATGACGGCCCCCATGCTGGCGGCCAGCCCGACGTTGTACGTCGCCACGTCGCAGCGGAGGTATTGCATCGTGTCGTAGATCGCCAGCCCGGCCGAGACCGACCCGCCGGGGCTGTTGATGTACAGGTGTACGTCGGCCTTGGGGTCCTCGTTCGACAGGAACAGCAGTTCGGCGACCACGAGGTTGGCGACTTCGTCGTCGATGCCGCCGGTGAGGAACACGACGCGGTCCTTGAGCAACCGCGAGAAGATGTCCATCTCCCGGTCGCCGCGTCCGGTATGCTCAATGACGAACGGTACACGCTGATTGACTACACCCATCGTATCCCCAAACCTCCGAGTCGAAGCTCCAACGTCTCTCAAATCGACAATCTTCAATCGACAATTGGTCCTAGTGGGCTTTCTTCTTCTTCCGATCGTCCGCAACGATCTCGTCCACAAGCCCGTAGGCCAGCGCCTCTTCAGCGGTCAGATACCGGTCTCGCTCTGTCTCTTCAGCCACTTTCTCGGCCGATTTGCCGGAGCATAGCGCGATGATGCTGTTGAGCCGCTTCTTGTCGCGGAGGACTTCCTCGGCCTGAATGCGGATGTCCTCGGCCTGCCCGGTGATTCCGCCGTAAGGCTGGTGCAGCATGACCTTGGCGTTGGGCAGGATGAAGCGCTTGCCCTTGGTCCCCGCCATGAGAATGATCGCGGCGCCGCTGGCCGCCTGCCCGATGCAATACGTCGCGATGTCCGACCCCACGAACTGCATGGTGTCGTAAATCGCCAGCGTCTGATCCACCAGTCCGCCCGGCGAGTTGATGTACAGATTCACGTCCTGATCGCGGCGGATCGACTGGAGGTACAGAAGCTGTTGGATGACGATGCTGGCCGTTCGCTCGACGATCGGACCCGCGAGGAAAATAATGCGGTTTTCCAGCAGCATGTCCGTGAGCGACATCTCACGCGTGCGCTGGTACGGCGGATACTGATTGAGGGTCCCCGGCGGGCCGAAATACTCCTGCATCCTGCGTCCCTTTCTGCGCCCTTCCGGCCCGTTGAAGAAAAGCCATACTCCTTGCGGCACCGGCTTTCAGCCCGTGCTTGCACCGGCTGAAAGCCGGTGCCACACAGCGATCAACGACCGGCTAGCCCTTTTTCTTCTTAGCGGTTTTTTTCGGCGTTCTCTTTTCGCCTTTGGCCGCCGCAGGCTTCCTTGAACTCGCCACCTTGCCGCTGAAACCCTTGGCGCTGGGCGCATGGGCCGCCGGTGACTTCTTTTTGGGACCTTCGGTCTTGGGGGCTGCCGCTTTCGCCGCGGCCTTTGGCTTGCTACTCGTCCCAGCCCCAACCGGAGACTTTCCGCGTGCGCCCGCCGGTTCCTCTTCGGTCTCCGCTTCGACCCCCGCCTCGCCCTCGGTCACGTCGGCAACCGTCAGCAGATACTCCAGCACTTTGTCGTCGCGAATCCGCAGATAGAGCGAGGTCAGGCCGTCGCCCTTGCTCAACTCGTCCCGGACGCGGTCGAAGCGTTTGCCCGAACGTCGCGCGATATCCGCGATCGCCGTGTTCATCTCTTCTTCGCTTATATTGATTTCCCGCTCCTCGGCGATTTTCTCGATCACGAAATGCAATTTGAGGTCGCGGACGACTTGATCGCGGGCCTTCGAATGCATTTCGTCCGTCACCCGGGCGATTTCCGCCTCGGGAATCCCCTGCCGATACATTTCGATCATCCGTCGCGCTACCGATCGATCGGTTTGTCGCTGCGAGAGCCCGGCCGGAATCGCAAGCTCGGTATGCTCGACCAGGTACTCGCCGATCTGCGCGCACATCCGCTCCCTGATCGTGCGCTCCAGCCGCGACTCGAGCTCCTCGCGAACCGCCTTCCGCAGTTCCGCCTCGCTCTCAAAGCCCGCATCCTCCAGAAACTCCGCGTCGATCGGCGGCATCACCATCCGCTTGATCTCGCGGATTGCGAATTCAAATTGCGCCTTCTTGCCGCGAAAATCGTTGTTCTCGTGATCGTCCGGCACGGTCACCTCGTGCTCGACGGTCCCGCCGATCTTCTTCCCTTTCAGCGCCTCGCCCAGCTTCGGCAGCGGAATCCCCCGAATACGCATCGGCCTGGCTGCGATGTCCGTATTCTCCTCCGACGTGATTTGCTCGCCATCGATCGACAGCTTCAAGTCCACATAGAGCAGGTCATTGAGTTCCACGCCGCCGTTCTCGACCGGTTGGAACGTAGCTCCACGAATACGCATTCGGGCGATCGCCTCGTCGATGTCGGTGTGTCGAATCACGATCTTCGGCCGCTTCACCGGAATCTTGTCGAGCTTGGGCAACTCGAACTCCGGCTTGACTTCCAGTTCGCATGAAAACGTGAGCGGTCCCTCCTTGGGGAGCGACACATGCTCCAGCGCCTGATCGAGCGGAAGCAGCTTGTCCACCTCGACGTTTCGCGGTTTGCCGTCCTCGCCGATCCGCTCCTCTTTCGCCTTCACCCAGACCAGCGGATCGCCGAGCGGCTTGATCTCTTCCTTTTCGACCGCCGCCAGATACCCGCTGCCGAGCATCTGACTCTTGAGCTGCTGCCCCACGTCGGTCGCGAAGCGCTTTTCAACGAGCTTGATCGGCGCATGCCCCTTGCGAAAACCGGGAATGGCCGCTTCACGCTTCAGTTCGGCGAATTCCTTGCTCATCCGCCCCTCGATCGTCTCGCGCGGGACGGTCACGGTGAGCTTCATCCGCAGCCCGCCGAGGTCCTCGCGCTGGACGGTGACGGCCTCCTTGAGCTCGGCCATCAGCTTCGCGTCCTCGGAGAGTTCCTCTTCCGCTTCGCCCTCGTGCCCTTCGGCTTGCTCGTCCCGCTCTAATGCCAGTTCTTCATCCGCCATTCGCGACGCTCCTCTTCGCGTTTTCGCTTATCCACATTTCGCCCCCTCCGAGCCGCGGGCTTCAGCCTTGCTGTTACCCACATCTTTTTGCCGGCGCTCGTTGGTTGACCGACCGGCAGCCCGGATTCCGTCCCGCCGCCGCACCTGAGAAGCTAATCGACCTTGCGGGCGCAGGCAACGGGTGGAGAACCCAAGGTGGATTCGGACCGTGCGTTGACCCAACCCGCCGTGTTCCTATCATAGATGTACGGTCGTCGTAACACACCAAGCGGCCAAGAAAGGATTCGGACCATGAGCGCAATCACCGATCTACTCGGAAACGAAGCCGAAGCCCTGCTTTCCTACAAGTGCAAGGGAATCGACAAGTCGATGCTGACCCTTCCCGGGCCGGACTTCGTCGATCGCGTGATGGCTGCGACGGATCGGCCCATTCGCACGCTTCGCGCGCTGCAAGCCATCTTCAACCACGGGCGGCTGGGCGGAACGGGCTACCTCTCGATCCTGCCCGTCGATCAGGGCATCGAACACAGCGCGGGGGCTTCGTTCGCACCGAATCCGATCTACTTCGACCCGGAAAACATCGTCAAGCTTGCCATCGAGGGCGGGTGCAACGCCGTCGCGTCGACGCTCGGCGTCTTGGGGGCCGTCGCGCGAAAATACGCCCACAAGATTCCGTTTCTGGTCAAGCTCAACCATAACGAATTGCTGACGTACCCGAACAAGTACGATCAGATCATGTTCGCCAGCGTCCGTCAGGCGTGGGAGATGGGGGCGATGGCCGTCGGCGCGACGATCTACTTCGGGTCGGAGGAATCGGGGCGGCAGATTCAGGAAGTATCCGAGGCCTTCCACGAAGCCCACGAAATGGGCATGGCTACGGTCCTGTGGTGCTATCTGCGCAACAACGCGTTCAAGAAGGACGGCGTGGACTATCACGCAGCCGCGGACTTGACCAGTCAGGCCAACCACCTCGGCGTGACCATCGAGGCCGACATCATCAAGCAGAAGCAGGCTGCCAACAACGGCGGGTTTACCGCGATCAACTTTTCCAAGACCAGCAAGCTCGTCTACGACAAGCTCACCCCGAACCACCCGATCGAACTGACGCGCTATCAGGTGGTCGGTTGCTACATGGGCCGCATGGGCCTCATCAACTCCGGCGGCGAATCGTCGGGCGCGTCCGACTTTGCCGATGCCGCCCGCACGGCCGTCATCAACAAACGCGCCGGCGGCACGGGCCTGATCTCCGGCCGAAAAGCCTTCCAACGACCCATGGACGAAGGCGTCAAGCTACTGCACACGATTCAGGATGTGTACGTCGATAAGTCGATTACGGTGGCGTAGGTGATCCGATCGGAATGGCAAGGACGCACTTTGGCACTAACATCACGATCGCGCGGCGTCGAATGAGGAACGCCGCGCCGCGGTCGGCCCGTGTGCCGATAAACATGGGCCGGGCTGCCGACGGGCGCCGCCTGACGTATTCCTCAACGCAATGCCGGAGATAACGATGACCACAGCCGTGCAAGACTTCAAAGTGGCCGACATGAGCCAGGCCAATTTCGGACGCAAGGAAATCATCCTCGCCGAGCACGAGATGCCCGGTCTGATGGCGATCCGCGAGGAATACGCCGCGAAAAGGCTGCTTGCGGGCGCGCGGATCACCGGCTCGCTGCACATGACCATTCAGACGGCCGTGCTCATCGAGACGCTGGTCGAGCTCGGTGCCGACGTCCGCTGGTGCAGTTGCAACATCTTCAGCACGCAGGATCACGCAGCCGCGGCGATCGCCAAGGCCGGCGTGCCCGTTTTCGCATGGAAGGGCGAAACGCTCGAAGACTATTGGTGGTGTACGCTGCAGGCGCTCACGTTCCCCGAGGGCGGCCCGAACCTCATCGTCGATGACGGCGGTGACGCGACGCTCTTGATTCATATGGGCTACGACGCCGAGAACGAGTTCGCCAGGAACGGCAAACTCCCCGACCCCGCCAAGGCCGACAACGAAGAGTTGGAGATCATCCTCAAACTGATCCGCAACGAACTCAAGAACGATCCGCAGCGCTGGCACCGCGTCGCCAGGGACGTGATCGGCGTCAGCGAGGAGACGACCACCGGCGTACACCGGCTCTATCAGCGGCAGGAAGCGGGCACGCTGCTTTTCCCCGCGATCAACGTCAACGACAGCGTGACCAAGAGCAAGTTCGACAATCTGTACGGCTGCCGACACTCGCTTGTGGACAGCATCATGCGCGCCACCGACGTGATGCTCGCGGGCAAGGTCGCCGTCGTGTGCGGCTACGGCGACGTGGGCAAGGGCTGCGCCCAGAGCCTTCGCGGACAGGGGTGCCGCGTCGTCGTCACCGAGATCGACCCGATCTGTGCCCTGCAGGCCGCAATGGAAGGCTATCAGGTGCTTACGCTCGAAGACGTCGTCGAGACCGCCGACCTCTTCGTCACCGCCACCGGCAACAAGAACATCATCCTCGCCGCGCACATGACCCGGATGAAGAATCAGGCGATCGTCTGCAACATCGGGCACTTCGATAACGAAATCGACATGGCCGGCCTCAAAAAAGTCCCGGGCGCCAGGAAGGAAAACATCAAGCCGCAGGTGGACAAGTGGATCTTCGCGGACGGGCACTGCATCCTCGTGCTCGCGGAGGGCCGGCTGGTCAACCTCGGTTGCGCGACAGGCCATCCCAGCTTCGTGATGAGCAACAGCTTTTCCAATCAGGTGATCGCGCAGGTGGAGCTTTTCCAGAACGGCGCGAATTACGAAAAGAAAGTCTATACCCTGCCCAAGCACCTGGACGAGAAGGTCGCCCGACTACACCTTGCCAAGCTCGGCGCGAAGCTCACCCGCCTCCGCCCCGACCAGGCCGAATACATCGGCGTGCCGGTGGATGGGCCGTACAAGTCGGAACATTACCGGTATTGATTCGAAATAAGAACCTCTTCCAACTGAGCGCCAAATTATGATACGCTAACTCACATCAGAGGAGGGTTCACCGACCCCGAAGACATCGCCGTAGGTATCATGCGACCGCAGCACTGATCCGCCCACGGTTCTACACGCCGAGCAGGTTCAGACAAATGTCCTTGATGTCCATATCGCGGTAGCACCGGTTGGAATCGACCGCGCGCGACGTCAAGGAACAGATCAACGCCGTGCGATGCCGGGGGCCGGTGGCGGGAACCCCGTGCGAACCTTTCACCAGCGACGCGTCGAGCGGAATGCCGCGCGTCGCGGGATCGAAGAAAAGCTCGACCGGGTCGTAGCCGGGCTTGCGATGGATATTGACGGTTCGCGCGAAGGGCGGGGCGGCTGCATCATCCAGCCACCAGTAGTACGCCAACCAGTGCGCGTCGTCGCAGGCGAGGATCACGTCGCCGCAGCGCTCGTGTGTCGCGCCGATCGCCGCGCGCTCCGCACCCGCGTAAACACCGGTGATTCCCGGCGTGCCGCGGAAAAGCTCGGCCACGCGATTCACCGCTCGCTCCTGCTCGCGGCTCTGATGCGACGATTCGATATACACATGCGCGAATTGGTGGTCGACCATTGCGAAAGCGGCGCTGCGGGCGAGGTCGATGTATTCGGCCCCACGTTCCTCACGCACCGCAAGCAACCCGGCCTCGCGCAGAACGCGATTGGGGTACACGACGCCGGACACATCGGTCATCGCGTATTCACCCGCGACGAGAAACACGGCATCTTTGCCGATCCGCGAGGCCGCGACTCGCTCCGCAAACCCCGCCAGTTCCCCATCAAGTTCGCTCAGCGCGGCCGTCGCCTGCGGACTGTTCGGTCCGAACTTCTGCGAGGCGTAGTCGAGATGTGGAATGTAGATCCAGTGGAAGTTCGGTGCGTGCCGGTCGATCAGCCACGCGGCTGCTCGCAGAATCCACTTCGTCGATTCGATGTTGGACAGCGGTCCCCAGTAGTGCTGCAACGGGAAGTGGCCGAGATCATCGAGGAGTTGCTGATACAGTCCGTCGGGTTTGGAGTAGCACCAGAGCTTCGTCGTGCCGTCGGATTCGTGGATCGGGGCGGGCGTTACGATGAAATCGGCGGCGGCCCCTTTGATGTTCTGCGCGTGCCAGGCAGCGGACGTGAGCTTGGGTCGGCGGCGACGGATCGCCTCCCAAATCTGTTCGCCCACGATGACGTTGTTGTGCGCGACCCAGAACTCGACCTCGTGCCGATCACGGTGATAAAATCCGTTGGCGATGACGCCGTGCTCGCTTGGCGGCGTGCCGGTGAGCATCGACGCCTGCACGCACGAAGTGACGCAGGGGTATGTCGGCGTCAGTTCCGCCATCGCGCCGCAATTCGCCCACGCGTACAGCGTCGGCGTCCGCGCCTCGTCGATGTCGCGCGGGCGCAGACCGGGTAGGGAAATAAAGATTAGGTTGTTGAACGTCATCGTTACGCGCAGTGCGTCGACGGTTCAGGCCATCCATCGTTTCAGAAAGCGTGAAAGCACATGGAACGATCTAACCGTTATCTGCGATCCGGGGGGAATACTACAACGGGTACGTCCAAGAGGACATCGCACCTTGGAATCGGTGGTCAGCACTTGCTCCAGA
>ERZ1292630.4608-Hain-H41-02um-R3-4608-length-11610-cov-3_pt1 | contig 11610 bp, 21 predicted proteins | sample MGYA00564408_ERZ1292630 | MGnify/ENA primary metagenome ERZ1292630 (study PRJEB36523, sample SAMEA6512641) | groundwater metagenome | collected 2019-01-08 | study: AquaDiva: Metagenomics assemblies of 32 groundwater samples | reverse complement strand
GATTTTCTTAAGTTATCGGCAACATCATCCGTATTAAATTGAATCGTAATGTAAAAGAAAGTGAAAAGCACAATCATTGATAAGAAAACGAGTTCGTAATACGGATCACCGCCGTGAAATTGCTGGAAGAAATTAAATATCTTTGTCCAAGCTGCATCAGGAGCATTAGGATCAGCCGGAAATGCTTGAAAAAGAGTTTGCGGCATTGCCAATACTGATGATGCAAAAATTACAGGAATAACACCACCCATATTAACTTTGAGCGGAAGTGTAGTTTCTTGTCCTTTATAAACTTGATTCCCCATCCGACGGCTCGCGTAGGAAATTGCAATGTGTCTTCTGGCAGATTCGACATAAACAATCAAAGCAATCAAGGCGACCATTACAATGACAAGGAAAATAACGCCAAGAGTCTGCATCGGATCGCCGGCACCAACTCGTTCGGAAATTTGCTTAATTCCGCTTGGCAAACCAATAACAATACCTGCAAAAATCAATAATGAAATTCCATTCCCGATTCCGCGTTCGGTAATTTGCTCACCAAGCCACATAACAAAAACCGTTCCTGTGGTTAAGGTCACGACAACTAAAATTGTCGCCCACCAACCATCACCGATAATTGCATTTCGTTGTAACCAAGTAGCAACAAAAAAGGTTTGAATCGAACAAAGAGCAACTGTTAAATATCGAGTCCATTGGTTGATTTTCTGCCGTCCAACTTCACCTTCTTCCTGAACTTTCTTTAGCGGAAGATATAAAACCGTCATCAATTGCATAATAATTGACGCGGTAATATACGGTGTAACTCCAAGAGCAAAAACCGAAATAGTCCGAAAGTTTCCGCCGGAGAAAAGGTCTAAAACTCCCAATAGAGTTCCGCTTACTTCTCCCCAAACTCTTTCGAGTTGGTCTTTATTAACTCCGGGAGCAGAAATATGTGCGCCAAAACGATAAACTACTAACATTCCAAGCGTGAAAAGAATTCGACTTCTCAGCTCAGGAACTTTAAACATGTTTTGGACAGCAGCAAAAAACTTTTCCATATTATTCCTCAATAAACGAAAATATAACGTCTCACGATAGACTAGACCTTAATCTTAAAAAAATCTATCGGTTGACGTTATTAGGTTACTCACTTTGAGCGGATTTCACAATTGCATTTACAGTTCCACCGGCTTTTTCGATTTTTTCTTGGGCATTTTTGGTGAAACGATGTGCGGAAATCTTTAAGGCTTTGGTCACTTCGCCATTACCTAATATAACCAAATCGTGTTTGGCTTTTTTAATCAGACCACGCTCGTGGAGAATTTCGGGAGTTACTTCATCACCGGCATTAAAATTTGCTTCGATTTTAGCGAGGCTGATTTCAAGCCATTTTGTCTTGAAAATATTGGTAAACCCGCGCTTTGGCAAACGACGTTGGAGCGGCATTTGTCCGCCTTCAAAACCAATTTTGCTGGAATAGCCCGAACGAGATTTTTGACCTTTGTGTCCCTTTCCGGCGGTTTTACCTAAGCCTGAACCCGGTCCGCGCCCGACCCTTTTTTTCTTATGTGTGCTTCCCTTCGCAGGGCTTAAATTATTTAATCCTATCGCCATTTTATTATCCTCGTAAATCGCAATACGCAACACGTAATACGAAAAAGTTGCACATTACGAATTGCGTATAACGTATTACTACTTTTTACTCAACAATTCTCAAAAGATGTGGAATTTTTGCTACAACACCACGCATTGCGGCATTGTCGGGCTTTTCCACTGTCTGATTGAGTTTTGTAATTCCCAAACTTTTAACAATATCTTTTTGTTTTTGAGAATAGCCAATCGAGCTTCGGTAATACTGAATCTTGATGCTTTCGCTTTTTGTTTCTTCTTTCTTCTTAGCCATCGCTTTTTATTTATTATCTAGCCTTAAACATTTAACATTTCCACTTTTGATAAATAGCAAATGTTAGATGGTCAATGACTATAAAAGTTCATCCACTTGTTTTCCGCGCAAACGGGCAACTTCCATCGGGTCTTTCATTCTCGTCAAGCCATCAAAGGTTGCTCTGATAACATTGTGCGGATTGTTTGAACCAAGAATTTTTGTTCTGATATTGTGAACTCCAACCGATTGCAAAACCGCACGAACTGCGCCTCCGGCGATAACCCCTGTTCCTTCTGAGGCAGGTTTCAAAAGAACTCTTCCAGCTCCATACCGACCAATGATTGGATGCGGCAATGTGCCTTCAATCAACGGAACACGAATCAAATTCTTCTTAGCAGCTTCAACAGCTTTTTTAATTGCATTCGGAACTTCTTTTGCTTTTCCAGTGCCGAATCCAACGTGACCTGCTTCATCGCCAATCACTACCAAAGCGGCAAACGAAAGGTTTTTACCACCCTTAACCACTTTCGTAACCCGATTGATCGAAATCAATTGGTCTTTCAAAATCAAACCTTGTGCAGAAATGCGTTGTGTATTAGTTTTCATTACTTTCTTCTTTTGCTTCTGTCTTGTTCAAACCTGCTTCGCGGGTTGCATCAATCAATGCTTTAATACGTCCGTGATAAACATATCCGCCACGGTCAAAAACTACGTTTGAAATTCCTGCTGCTATTGCGCGTTCGGCTACTGCTTTACCGACCTTGGCTGCAGCTTCAATGTTTCCGCCGCTCTTGCCTTTCAACGATTTTTCGGTAGTTGCGGCACTAACTAATGTTTTGCCATTTTCATCATCAATTACTTGTGCGTAAATGTGACTAACACTACGAAATATCGCCAGACGTGGGCGTTCGGCAGTTCCGCTAACTTTTTTACGGATGCGGCTATGAACCGCTCTACGAATATCTGCTCTACTTTTACTTGCCATAATTTTAACATTTATCATTCTACATTTATCATTTAACACTAAATCAATTTGATAAATGTTAAATGTTAAATGGTCAATGATTATTTACCGGTTTTGCCGGGTTTCAATTTATAAAACTTATCTGCATAGCGAATACCTTTGCCTTTGTAAGCATCCGGTTTTCGCAAACGATTTAATTCGGCGCAAACTTGACCAAGTTTTTGTTTATCAATCCCTGATAAAGTCAGCGTCAGTTGATATTGGTTAATTGTTGTTTTTGTCGCAACTCTTTCGGCTGAGGCTTCGATTCCATCAGGTAAAGGAAACTCAATCGGATGTGAGTAGCCGAGAGCAAAAACAATCTTTTTGCCTTGAACATCGGCTTTGTAACCAACACCGACTACATCCATTTGCTTCTTAAATCCTTCGGTAACGCCAACAATTGCGTTGTTTGCCAGTGCGCGTCCTAAGCCGTGAAAAGCAGCATCGTTATCATTTGAGCGTTCTGCAATTAAAGAGCCTTCTTCAATCTTAAAACTAACGCCTTGTGGAATCGGAGACTTCAAAGTTCCTTTCGGACCTTTCACCTCTAAATCTACATCATTAATTTTAACTTCTACGCCCGATGGTATTTTTATCGGTTTTTTTCCAACACGAGACATAATTCCCTCTTAATAGATTTGTGCTAAAATCTCGCCGCCGATATTTTCGTGGCGGGCTTTCTTTCCACTCATCAAACCTCGTGAGGTGGAAATAATATTGATTCCATATCCGCCGAGAACTTTCGGAACTTCGGATGCGCCTATATAAACTCTTCTGCCCGGAGTTGAAACTCTCGATAAATGGGTGATTGAAGAAACACCTTTGGCATCGTAGCGCAAGAAAATGCGAATCACATATTTTACGCCTTCACCTTTGGTTACGTAGTTATTTATATAACCTTCTTCTTTTAAGATGCGGGCGATTTCTATTTTTAACTTTGAACCCGGTATATCAACCCGCGAATGTTTTGCGGAAATCGCATTACGGATTCTAGTCAACATATCGGCTATCGGATCTGTCATTCTATTTACTCCAAAATATATTTCAGGTTTCAGTTTCTAAAACTGACTGCTGAATATTAAAAAAACTCTTACCAGCTTGATTTAACAACGCCAGGGATTTGTCCTTTCAAGGCTAAATCTCTTAATGAAACACGGGAAATTCCGAATTTGCGTAAGAAACCACGCGGGCGACCTGTTTGCGAACAACGATTACGAACGCGAATTGGGCTGGCATTACGCGGCATCTTTTGTAATTTAACAATTGCTGCGTCAACTTCCTCAATACTTGATTTCGGATTGTTGATAACTGTTTTCAACTCAGCACGTCTGGTAGCAAATTTTGCTACTGTTTTTTTACGTTGATCGTTTTTAACGACTTTGCTAATTTTTGCCATAAACTTATTGTCTGAAAGGCATTCCGAGAGCTTTCAAAAGCGCACGAGCCTGTTCGTCATTTGTTGCGGTGGTGACAATTGAAATGTTCATCCCGCGAGTTTTATCAACCTTGTTAAAATCAATTTCTGGGAAAATTAATTGGTCACGAACTCCAAGTGTGTAGTTTCCGCGTCCGTCAAAGGCTTTAGCGGAAACGCCGCGAAAGTCACGAACACGAGGAAGCGCAACTGAAATTACACGATCCAAAAATTCAAACATTCTGTCGCCGCGTAAAGTAACCATTGTTCCAATGTTCATTCCTTGACGGAGTTTGAACGAAGCAATTGATTTTTTCGCTTTGGTGACAACAGGTTTTTGACCTGTAATGGTTTTTAATTCCTCAACCGCAGTATCCAGAATTTTAGAGTTGGCAATTGCCTCTCCCATTCCCATATTAACTACGATTTTAGTAATTTTCGGAATCGCCATCGGATTTGAAATTCCGAATTCTTTGGCGAGTGCCGGAGCAACTTCACTTCGATATTTTTCTTTTAGTCTTGCCATTTTTTTATTTTATTTTGGGACTCGCTCAGAAATTTTATTTTTCCAGCGTTACCAAACTTTGAAAACTATTCTTCTTCAGTTTTCTTTTTTTCTTTCTTTGCAGGTTTTGCAGTTTCGCCAATGGCTTTACCGCTTTTTACTGCAACTCGGACTTTTTTACCGTCTTTTACTTCATAACGAATACGAGTCGGTTTTCCTGTTTCGGGATCAATCAAAGCAACATTGGAAATATTAACCCATGCTTCTTTTTCGATGATTCCACCTTCAATTCCCATTTGCGGAACTGGTTTGCGATGTTTTTTAACAATCATCGCCCCTTCAACTTTTACTTTTCCATTGCGCGGATCAACTTGAATTACCTGTCCACGATACGGATTACGTTTTCCGTTGCTATCGAAGCGGGCATATTCTTTTCCGGCAATAAAAACAACTGTATCGCCTTTTTTGATGTGCGCTCTAATTGTTCCTTTCTTTTCGGTTTTCATTACTAAATAACCTCCGGCGCGAGTGAAACTATTTTCATAAAGTTTTTGTCACGAAGTTCGCGGGCAACCGGACCAAAAACACGAGTGCCGATTGGCGTTCCGTCGTCTTTAATCAAAACAGCAGCATTTTCGTCAAAACGAATATACGTTCCGTCTTTACGTCTTACTTCTTTGCGGGTTCTCACCACTACAGCACTGTAAACTTTACCTTTTTTAGCTGTGCCATCGGGTGTGGCTTCTTTAACGGTAACTTTAATTCTGTCACCAAGTGTGGCAATTTTACCTGTCGAGCCGCCAATCGAGTTAATCATTTCGACTCGTTTTGCACCTGAATTGTCTGCGACCACTAAAGAGGTCTGCATCTGAATCATAACTTTATCCTCGTAATTCTTAATCCGTAATTCGTAATTCGTTAAAACCTTGCGTGTTGCGTATCACGAATTGCGTATTACGTTTTATTTCTCTGCTTTTTGCACGATTTCAACTACACGCCAACGTTTGCGTGCTGAAAGAGGTCTGGTTTCAACTATCCGAACCTTATCACCAATTGTCGAACCTAGCTCATCGTGTGCCATAAATTGCTTTCTACGGCGAACGTAGCGACGATATTTAGGATGCTTAATCAAACGGTCAACTCGGACAACGACAGTTTTCGTCATTTTGTCAGACGTAACAACGCCGACTCTTTGAGCACGATTGCCGCCGTGTGATTCTTTCTTCGGCTCAACAACCTCAACCTTCTCTTCCGCTTTAGCCTTTTTCGCTTTTTTTGGCTTTTCTTCAACCGCTTCAGGAGCTGCCACTTCAACAGTTTCTACAACTGCTTCCGTTGTTTCGGCTGGTGTTTCCTCTACTGCTGTTTCTTCTTTTTTCTTCTTTGCCATTTTCTAACCTATTAGGCTTGAGCCTCTAATTCTTTCTGACGAATCAATGTATTGACTCGTGCCAAAGTTTTCTTTTCGCTTTTGATACTGCTAACTGATTCACCAACACCTAAAGTTTTGCGAAATTTCAGACGAAAGAGTGACTCTTTCAAACTGTCTGCTTGTTCGCGTAATTCTTCTAAAGACATATCCCGAAGTTGGTCTAATTGTTCTTTGGTTTTCATCTTAAACAATTCCTCCTTCCATATCAGCTTTAGTTACAAATTTAACTTTAATTGGAAGTTTTTGTGCCGCAAGATTCATTGCTTCGCGTGCCAATTCTTCACTAACTCCTTTAATTTCATACAAAACACGTCCGGGTTTAATTACTGCAACCCAGTGATCAGGAGCTCCTTTACCGCTACCCATTCGGGTTTCAGCAGGTTTTTTGGTAATCGGTTTATCAGGAAACATTCGAATCCAAACTTTTCCACCACGTTTGATATGACGGGTCATTGAAATACGAGCCGCTTCAATTTGTCGGTCAGTAATCCAACCCGCTTCTAACGCTTTTAATGCAAAGTCACCAAAGTTGAGCTTATCGCCACGCAGAGCTAATCCGCGATTACGACCTTTCATTACTCTTCGGTGCTTGACCTTTTTTGGCATTAACATAAAAAATACCTCGTAAGTTGTTAATGGAATCCATTAACCAATATCATTTAATCTTTAATCGTTTCTATCACGTCGGCGCGGCGGTCTTCTGTCTCCACGTCCGCGATTTTCGCCTTTTGGTTCATTAATCGGATCGGAAGTTGTTCCGCGTGCCATTGAAGCATTAGGATCAAGAATTTCTCCGCGATAAATCCAAACTTTAATTCCGATAATACCGAAAGTAGTTAAGGCTTCGGCAAATCCGTAATCAACGTCGGCTCTTAAAGTATGGAGCGGTAATCTTCCTTCCAAAGACCATTCGGTTCGGGCGATTTCAGCCCCATTTAAGCGTCCGGCAATCATAACTTTGATTCCTTGTGCGCCGAATCGTTGTGATTCTTCCATGATCTTTCTCATGGCACGACGGAAAGCAATCCGTTTCTCAAGCTGTTGAGCAATTTTCTCAGCTTGAAGCTGTCCGTTTAATTCAGGTTTCGTGATTTCTTGAATCGAAACAATCACTTCGCGTCCGGTCTTTTTCGATAAATCTTCTTTAAGTTTTTCGATTTCAGAACCTTTACGACCAATGATAATTCCGGGGCGTGAAGTGTAAATAATTATTTTCAAACGATTTGCAGCACGCTCAACGTCAATGTGCGAAACTCCGCCGCCGGCAAAACGCTTTTTCAAATCACGCTTTAATTTCAAATCTTCAGCCAGAAATTCGGCAAACTCTTTTTTAGCATACCAATGTGAATGCCAATCTTTGTTGTATCCGACTCTGAAGCCGTATGGATGAACTTTTTGTCCCATAAAAACTTATTCTTCCGTATTTTCCGCTTTCTTAGTTGTCTTTTTAGCGGTAGTCTTTTTGGCTGGTGCTTTTGCTGTAGCCGTTTCTTCTACTTTAACTGCTTTTACTTGCTTCTTCGGTTTTACTTTTTCCTTAACTTCAGGCTTTTCACTCGAAACTAAAACCGTGATGTGGCAATAATGACGCTGCTCACGATACGCACGACCTTGTGGTGCAGGACGCATCCGACGACGATTTTTATGCGGTCCCATATCAACAAAACAAGATTTTACGAATAAATCATCCGGGTCAATTGCAATGTTTTGTTTTTCCGCTTGATAAGTTGCGTTGGCAATTGCTGACTGCAAAGTTTTGGCAATCGGCTCTGCTGCACGTTTATCGGTAAATTTAAGAATCGCTAAGGCTTGCGAAACATTTCGTCCGCGAATCAAATCAATCACGAGACGTGCTTTTCTCGGCGAACCTTTCAAATTTTTTGTTTTTGCTATCGCTTCCATATTCTTTTAATGGTTAATGGTTAATGGTTAATGGTTAATGGTTAATAATTCACCATTTATCACCTACCATTCATCATTACTTTCTTTTAGCCATTTTCTCCGCTTTTGTTCCCGGATGACCCTTGTAAGTTCTGGTCGGTGAAAACTCTCCGAGTTTATGTCCAACCATATTTTCCGTAACATAAACGGGGACGTGACGTTTTCCGTTATGAACGCCGAAGGTTAAACCAACCATATCAGGCGAAATCGTCGAACGACGCGACCAAGTTTTAATTGCCTGCGGTTTATTTCCGCCTTCGGCAATCTTCTTCATAATTTTTTGGACACTTAAATCAATGAAAGGTCCCTTTTTTAATGAACGTGGCATATCTTACTCTATTTGCTTCTTCTATCGCGCACAATCATATTCTGAGTGCGTTTATTGTTACGGGTTTTGTAACCGCGTGTCGGTTGTCCCCAAGGAGTAACCGGATGACGACCACCTGATGTTTTACCTTCACCACCACCATGCGGGTGATCTACCGGGTTCATTGCAACACCACGAACTTTCGGTCTTAAACCTTTCCAACGTGAACGTCCGGCTTTACCCAAGCTGACATTTTCGTTTTCAGTATTTCCAACTTGTCCCACAGTTGCCATACAAACTAACGGAACACGGCGAACTTCACCTGACGGCATTCTCAATTGAGCGAAGTCTCCGTCCTTTGCAACAAGCTGTGCAAACGAACCTGCTGAGCGTGCCATTTGTCCACCTTTTCCCGGGCGTAATTCAATGTTGTGAATTTGTGTTCCAAGCGGAATATTTTTAATCGGTAAAGCATTTCCCGGTAAAATATCGGCATCTGCACCGCTCATTACTAACTTTCCGACTTCTAAGCCAACCGGAGCAATAATATAACGCTTTTCCCCATCAAGGTATGTAATCAAAGCGATATGTGCTGATCGGTTCGGATCGTATTCAATTTGCGAAACTTTTCCTGGGACACCAATTTTGTTGCGTTTGAAGTCAATAATTCGGTAAAAACGTTTATGACCACCGCCACGGCGACGAACTGTAATACGCCCGTCATTGTTACGTCCTGAAATTCTTGTCTTTGGCTCCAGCAAAGATTTTTCGGGTTTTGCTTTTGGAGTCAATTCATCACGAGTCAAATACGTTTGATAACGTCTCGCAGGTGATGTCGGTTTTAACTTTTTAATTCCCATAATTCAATTTTGGATTTTGGATTTCTGATTTTGGATTAGTTTGGTTTTTGTGCGACCAATCTAAAATCCAAAATCTAAAATCTAAAATTGTTAGATTGCTTCTGCGTAATCTACTAATGGCTCGCCTTTTTTCAAAGTAACGTAAGCCTTTTTCCAACTAGGACGGCGACCTTCAGTGCGTCCGCGACGTTTTATTTTGCCTTGATAATTTACTGTGTGAACAGTCGAAACTTTGACGTTAAAGATTTCTTCAACAGCTTTTCGAATATCGTCCTTTCCAGCTTTTCTATCCACACGGAAGGTTAAAACTTGTGAATCACCTTCTTCGCTGCTAGCTTCTTTCAAAAGAACTGATTTCTCAGTTACAACTGGCGACTTTAATATGTCCCAAATTCCTAAACTCATTATTCAGCCGCCTCCTTTTTAGCTTTTCTTAATTCTCTAGCAGGAAACAAAAGATTGGTTAATTCTTCAACCGCTGATTTGCTGATTAACAATTTTTCATGCCAAAGTAAATCATAAATGTTCAACCCAAAAGAATTAGTAACCTTTACCTTCTGAACATTTTTCGACGAACGAATCAAGTTAGCATTGTCCAATGAATCAATGATCAAAGTTTTGATTTGGCTCTTTTTATCTGCTAATCCAAGTGTTACCAAGGTGCCAAAAAATTCTTTTGTTTTTTCACCAACTTTGAAATCGTCAATCACAACAATATTTCCTTCACGCAATCTTTCTGAAAGAGCCGAACGCAACGCTCCGCGACGCATTCTACGGGGAATTTGATATGACCAATCTCTCGGTTGAGGTCCGTGAACATTACCACCGCCTTTCCACAAAGGTGAACGAAGCGAAGCAATACGCGCACGACCTGTGCCTTTTTGTTTCCAAAGTTTTTTACCCGAACCTGAAACATTACCACGCGTTTTGGTAGCGGATGTTCCTTGTCGGCGATTTGCCAAATAGTTGGTTACTGAAGTGTGAACCAAAGATTCATTAAACTCTGCGCCGAAAACAGCATCAGAAAGTTCAATTTCACCAACTTTTTTATTCTTCAAATTGCGAACCTCTACGGTAGGCATAATTTCACTCCATTGAGTCGTGAGTCTGAGTCGTCAGTCGTGAGTCGGAATGACTCTGGACTTTGGACATTGGACTTGTGACTATCCTTTACTTGATTTCTTAACTACAACCAAACTTCCGTTTGGACCCGGAACTGCGCCTTTAATCATTATAAGGTTGTTTTCCGCATCAACTTTAGCAACAGTCAAACCTTTAACGGTAACTCTTGCGTCTCCCATGTGTCCTGATGAACGAGTTCCTTTAATAACCCGTGACGGATAAGCCGATTGACCGATTGAACCCGGTGCACGAACCGACATTGAACCGTGTGATTCAGGACCGCGATGGAATTTATGACGTTTGATAGTCCCTGCAAATCCACGACCTTTTGATTTGCCAACTACGTCAATTTTGTCGCCGTCAGCAAAAAGGTCTGCTTTAATTTGGTCTCCAACATTAGCTTCTGCCTCACCATCAAGACGAATTTCTTTCAACACTCTGGTTGGTGGAAGTCCGTTTCCTGTCTTCTCAAAATGTCCGCGCATTGGCTTGGAAACATTTTTTAATTTGATAGCAGTTTCTTCAACTAAACCTAATTGAACAGCATTATAACCATCTTTTCCGGCTGCGCTTTTAGTTTGCACAACAACGCAAGGTCCTGCTTTCACAACGGTTACGGGTGTTACCGTGCCGTCTTCCAAGAAGAGTTGCGTCATTCCAATTTTTCTACCGATGATACCGTTTATCATTTTTTTAGTGATGAGTGGCAAGTGATAGGTGATAAGTGAAAACTGTTCACTTATCACTATTCACTATTCACTCTGTTTAGCTTTTGCCGAATGCCTTGATTTCTACATCAACACCGGCTGGTAAATCTAATTTCATCAACGCATCTACTGTTTCAGCAGTTGGGTCAAGAATGTCCATCAAACGCTTGTGTGTTATGATTTCAAAATGCTCACGTGATTTTTTGTCAACGTGAGGTGAACGTAAAACTGTCCACTTGTTTTTAATGGTTGGAAGAGGAATCGGACCTGCGACTCTAGCTCCCGTTCTTTTCGCCGTATCAACAATCTCTTGTGTGGATTGATCCAACACACGATGGTCATACGCTTTTAACTTGATGCGAATTTTTTCATTAAGCATATTATTTTTGCCTATTCAACAATATCTGATACCGTTCCGGCACCAACTGTTCTGCCACCTTCTCTGA
>ERZ1292630.4603-Hain-H41-02um-R3-4603-length-11618-cov-7_pt1 | contig 11618 bp, 6 predicted proteins | sample MGYA00564408_ERZ1292630 | MGnify/ENA primary metagenome ERZ1292630 (study PRJEB36523, sample SAMEA6512641) | groundwater metagenome | collected 2019-01-08 | study: AquaDiva: Metagenomics assemblies of 32 groundwater samples | reverse complement strand
TCGCTCTTCTACTACACCATGAAAATGATGGGTCAGGAGACTTGGGACATCCCGGCCCCGCTGTTGACGAAGCCCCCTGACGTCGCGAGTCGCAACACGGCTCCGAAAACGCCGCTCCCACCCATTGTGACCCGGTCGAACCTTGTGAAGAAGGACGAGCTAGCTGCCGCACGGCAGAAGGAGGAGGACGCGGAGGTTGCCGGTGCCGCCGTCCGTGCCGGCAAGGCGTAAAAGAGAGACAGTCCTTCACACAATTGAGTCTTCCGTCCCTTTAACGGTCGTATCTCTCACCCCAGGACGACGGTCGTTTTACCAACATGCATGAGATCACTATTTGAAACGGTCGAAGTGCGATTTTGCAACGGCGTGGTTGGTTCCCCCCGCGGTGGCCAAAGGACATCTACCCGGCTTCCCCGTTTCGTGCCGCTCGCGCACAAGACTTAACCCCCCATAACGCCCTCAACGTGGTGGTGCAAGCCGCGTGGATAGTGATAATCTCTCTCTCTCTCTCAATCTCTCTGGCGGCTCGGCTCTTCGACGCAGGGCGCCAACTCGACACAACCGAGAGAGCGATCATAGACCACACGGCCGGCTACAGTACAGCTGTATGTCCACTGCACAGGGGGGTGGGGTGTCAGGCGCCGCGGGGCCGCAGCTGTGCCATGTGACGGTGGCGGCATCGCGGATGGTGGTCAGTCTGGCCGCCGGGAATTTCACGGGGGGCCGCGGTCGGGAGCTGGTGGCGCTTCAAGGAGGTGGGGGGTCTGCAGGCGTGGCGTCGCCTAAGCCCGCGGCGTCTGCGGCTGCCCAACCGTTGTCCGAGTTCGTGCTAGCCTGCCACGATGCCCTGGAGCTCGTGGTCATTGACGACGACCAGCGCCTCGTCACCGTGGCCCGGCAACCGCTGTTCGCCACCGTCCGAGCGATCGGCAGCGTGCCGACCCAATGCGCCATGCAGTCCACCGCCGTGGGCTTGGCCTTGGGGGCCGTCGCGGTCACCAAGGTTGCGGATCGACTTGCCGTGGCTTGTGACTCCGGCCGCGTGACGCTGCTAACCTTTCAATTTTCGACAAAGTTATGGACACGCGAGACTCTGAATCCCGACCCGGTGTTGGGTCCCAATCCGGCGCTGCTGGGTCTGACGAGCCTGACATTTGGCAAGTCTGGTTGCCGTCGAGGTGTCGCAGGTCACTACCTCGCGGTCGACCGTCGCGCCCGGTGCCTTATGGTAGGAGCTCTGCAGCGCCAAAAGCTAGTCTTCCCGCTGCAAGTGCGCACGTTTCCCGACGGAGCCGAGCAAGTGAGCCTCATGTCCCCGCTCGACGCAAGCAAGCCTGGAAGCACGCTCTTCGCCTGCGTCGCGGTCGACAACGTCTCGGAGAATGCATTATTCGCGTGTTTGGAGCACGTCGACGGTGAAATGGACGACGGCGAGCGGCACGTGGTGTTGTACGAGCACGATGGCGGGCTCAACCACGTGCTCAGGTTGTGGTCGTCGGCCGTCAATCGCACCGCCAGCCTCCTCGTGCCAGTGCCGCTCACGACCGTGACGCCCCCGGGCTGCGTGCTGGTGTGTGGCGAAGACACCGTTGCGGCGGTGACCTACGATCCCGCCCGAGCCACCTCGCGGATCATCGAGCAAACCGTTCCCCGGCGTGCCGACTACCCCATCGAAAGCCCTGCCGGTGTGCTGATCACCGCGCATGCATCGGTGAAGGTCCGCGACAACAAATACTTCCTCATGGTGCAGAACGAGCTCGGCGACTTGTTCCGAGTGGAAGTCCGCCGACCGGCGTCGCATTCGGACGTTGCGGCTGCTTCTCCCGGGGACGTGACGGTCCGCTACTTCGACACCGTGCCCGTCGCGTCCCATCTTCTTCTGACTCGTCGCGGTCAGGTGTTCGTGGCGAGCGAGTCGGGCCCGCAGCACGCCCTGTTCAAGATCATCAAGGACGGCTACGCCGACGACTCCTATCTCATCAATCGGTTCCGGGTGTCGCGGCAGGTGCAGGCCCAGGGCGCCGCAGGAGGGTCGGACGCCGCCGCCGTGCTGCCGTCTCCCCCGACGACACTGCTGCTCTCCATCTTCCAGCGTCACCACCCAGCGCCGAAGCATTTGTCCCCGCCACTCTCCGTCATGGCCTTCTCGGGCCCCATCCTGCAGCTCAAGTCGCGCCGATTCGGCCCCGGAAGCGCGAAGGCAGCCGGTAGGAATGCACCACCCTTGTCGTTTGTCACGCTCCACGGGCGCGCGGGAACCAGCCAGCTCGGGCAGCTCTCTCGCGGGTACCGTGCCGAAGAGCAGCTGCTGCAGCCCATTCATTGCTCCGCTGTGGAGGCCGCCTGGGTGATCGGCGGGGGCTCCTTCCCCAGCCCCACGCGAAAGGTCCCTGGCCCTTCCACTGGCGGGCGAGGTGGGGTTTCGTCGATGCTCGTCGCGGCCACGATTCAGACCCCTCGCCTGCTCCTCGTCACCTGCTCAGGGGACGCCACGGCACCCTTCGGGGCGGCTCCCTCGATGGCTGGCGGGTTTGGGCGCACATCGGCGGTGTTCGTGGAGACCAGTCATGGCCAGTTTCAGCTGGAGCCGAGTGCCTGCGGCTTCGTGCATGAGGTGCCGACGCTCGCCGCGGGATCGCTCCTCGACGATGAGAGCGGCCGGACGATCTTGCAGGTGCACGAACGGGGTTGGCGTTTGGTCGTCTTGTCCGTCGCGGACCCTCCGGGAGGGTCGGGTGATGGCATCGGCCTCGTCGGGGACACTGCGGGGGGCCCCTCCACCATGGTCACCGACTGGTCGCATCCCTACTTAAAGTCGGTCTCGTGCGCGACCTTCAACGGCCGGCAGCTGCTCGTCGGGTTCCGCCACGGAGGCCTCACCTATTTCGACTACGACATGTCGCAGCAACGATTCGTTGAGCTGCAGAGCGTGGACCTGGAGGTCAGCTGTCTGGCGCTGCCGCCGCTAGTCGTCCCAGCGGGCGCAACCTTCAGCCGATTCAGCGTTGTCAAGCCGACTTTCGCTGGCGTCGGCATCGGAGCTCCGGCGCAGGAGTTCGCCGTCGCGTCGCTGCTTCCTCGGCCTAAATTGCTCAACATGGCCCCAAAGAGGCTGCGGAGCGGCGCCGAGGTAACGTCAGCGACCATCACGGTCGTCCCAGACGGAACCGTGTTTGCCTTTCTGGGCCTGCAGGACGGCAGGCTCACCTGCGTCACGCTCGACAAGCTCGATGGCTCGCTGCTGAGTTGCGTCGACTTCACCCTTGCGCAGGGATCTCCAACCGTCACCATGCCGCACTCGCCGTCCTTGTGCGACCCAGCCGTGTGTTTCGCGGCCGCTGCGGGAACGCTTTACCAGTGCGGGCTCGTTGACGGTGCCGTAGTGCCGTTGCGTGTCTCGCTCCCTCCGCCGACCGCGGCGCAGTCGCCGGCCGCCTCCGCGGCGCAGTCGCCGCTAGTTCGCTGCGCCGTCCGCTACCACTCGCCGCAGTTTCCGTCGTGCACGGTCGTCTTTCCCTCTGACATGGCGGCGCTCGCCGTGTACTTTGTGGACTCGCAGAGCCCATGGGAGTCGCAGGATACGCCGCTGACGACGAGCACGGGCAGGCGCGTCGCGCTCCATCCGACGCTCCCTGTGGCCATCGTGTTGACGTGTGAGAATCGCGGGTTGACGCCGGCCGAATTGGCTGGCTCCCACCTCAACGGGATGCTGGAGCAGCGGTCGCCGTGCATGTTGCCAGGCCGGCACACGTGGGGGCTCAGAGTGGTGGACCTGCAGACTCGCACGACGCGCTCCGAGATCGATCCCAGCCAGCTAGATCCCTCTCGCGGCACCGTGGCGAACGGGAGCCGCTACTGCACCTTCAACGAGGCTGCCTTGTCCCTTTGTCTGTGCCCTTTCTCCGAGCTCCGGGGCGCGCCAGTCGTGGTGGTAGGCGTGGCGCCAGGTTTCGTGCCCAACCCGCTGCATTGCGTCGCCGAAGGCGGCGCCAACGCCCCGGCGGTGCCATACCTCGCGACGTTCACGGTCGACAAGGATGGCCAACTGTCGCTCGCGAGCCTGACCGCCGTCACGCAGCTGCCTTCCGCCATGCTGTCGCTGCAGGGCATGCTGCTCGTCGCGCTTGGCTCCTCGGTGGCGCTGTACGCGTGGGGACGCAAGAGGCTCCTGTGGAAAACGGACGTGACAATCATGCCCGATGACCCGTCGCCCCCGCGGCGCATCGTGCAGCTCGCCGCGCTCAACAGCGCCACGAGCGACGTGATCGCCGCGGCCGACGTCCACGAGTCCGTGCACCTCATCAAGTATGCCAAGGACGCCGCGGGGCCGTCGGGGGGGCACGGCGGCGGCGGCCGGGGCGGCGCCGTGCGGCTGCTGACCGTGTTTGCCGATGACTTCATCCCGCGTCACGTCGTGGCCATGTGCTTCGTCGACGCGGCGACCGTGGCCGTGGCCGACCGGTTTGGCGTGGTGGCCTTGTTACGACTGCCGTCCGCGGCGCTGGCGGCCGCCAGTATGCTAACGACGAAGCCGGACGACGCCGCTGCTGAAGCCGCGGAACGCGACTTTGGAGGCCTCAAGGGTGCGGCCCACAAGGTTGCCGAGGTCGCGAAGTATCACGTCGGTTCGCTGGTCACCGCATTTGAGCTCGTGGAGGTGCCCAACGCCCCTCCCGCGCTCTACTACGCGACGAGCACGGGACAGCTCGGCGCATTTGTCGCACTCGCCGATGAGGAATTTCAGCAAATGCGGCGCTTCGAGGCGGCGATTACCACCCAGATGGGCACGCCACTCGCCGGCAACGAGCAGCCACAGTACCGCGGGATGTACTGCGGGTCGTGTCGGAGCGTCGTCGACGGCGACTACGTCGCCTTCGTGATGGACCAACTGCCTGCGGGGGCATCGCTTTCGGCAGCTGTGGCCACCGGGCAGCCGAGGACAGCGCCGCAACAGCTGGCCGTGACCGTGGACTCAGTCGTGTCGGACGATGTGAAGAAGGACCGTGGCATTCGGCAGTTCTTGTCACTGCCCGAAGGTAAATACCCAACGGCGAAGGAGGTGCTGGCCGCCGTTCGAGCGCGATGCGGGCTGAGGGAGTGAGCGCGGGGAGGCCCCTCCCCATCGTTCGACGTTCCGTACATGTGTGTGTGTGTGTGGGCTTCTCGGCCATGTCTGCTATACCCTTACCCATTCAATACTGACAACAAGTCAACGTTGTAACGCGTGTGGTCTCCCTCGGCGCGAAATAGGATACCTATCTCTCTCTCGCTGATCCCTCTCGCTCCTCGCTAGGCAACCATCGATGTCGGCCGTGGCTCCCAAATCATTCAGCCAGCTCCGTCTGTTCGCGTCATTCTGCGCCATGGCGGCTGGCGGCTGGGTAGGCCAGGCGCAGAAGCGGGAGAACGATGCGCTGTGGCAGGCGCACTTCCGCGCGCAGTGGGCAGCCCGTGCCGCCGCACAAGAGGCCGCGAAGCCAAAGGTCGCCACCGAGGTACCCGAGATCATCCCGGCGGAGCTCCATGGCGTCTACAAGGAGCTCACGGGAACCCACTAACCGTCACATGATGGGGTGGGACGGTGACGCGGCTGACCTCAAGCAGAGGCAGGCTCCTTCTCACGGGAACATCCGTCGGCGCCTCGAAGTCACTTGCGCACGTCGCATCTACATCTGTGTGTGAGTGTGTGTGTGCGCCAGTGTGTGTGTTTGTTCCCAATCAGCGACGGGGCGGGGGAGTCGTCGTTCTGCGCAAGGAACGAATCCGGGGACGGGCGGGATGGTGAGTGAGGATTCTGAGGAATTCTTTTCGTGAAGCGACCATCGGGACGAAGGGTGACCGACGTGTACCCGTTTTTATGCTATTTTTTTGCGTCCCGGCTCATCGTCGCACGTTCTCGTGCAGATCCTCCACACAACTGAGATCGAGAGAAAGAAAGACAGAGGGTGGGGTGCGCGCAAATGCATCGTCGTCCCCTCGCACGAGCCGCAGCCTTCGGGATGATGATGCGCGCGCCGACACGATCGGCGTGCCTCGTCGTCTCCGGCGTTTGCCTAGCCACCGTTCCCGACGTTCAGCCGTTCACCCTCGGCGCGCGGCGAGGCTTTGTCGGCGCGGCCGGTATGCCGGGCGAGGGCGACAAACCTTGGGAGCTGCCAAAGACACACCACCTGCAGAACAGCATTGGCACCGCGACGCCGTATCCGACGGCCTGCGGGCGCATGTTTGATCCTATCCTCTACCAGGAGCTTATCCAGGCATGTGTGGACCAGTCGTGGTGTCAGGCGATTCAACGTCAGCTGCGCGAGGACTCGGAGTACCTCTCGATGCTGCGGACGGAAGGGGGCGGGGCCCAGACCATCGATGACCTGTACAAGCAGGGCGGCTTCGCTAACGACGAAGAGTTCCTCGTGAAGCTGAAGACAGTGCTGACCACGGACAAGCGAACGTCACTGGCCGTGACGGCGCTCCAAGACGCCTATAGTCGGCTTCGCAAAAAGCGCGACATTCACCAAACCGAGGTGGCGGCGACCGGGCATGACCCGTACGGCAGCATGAAGGGCCGCACGTCGTTTGGCACCACGGTGCCGACGCCCTGAGACACTGCCCACACCCATGCACCACCCGCCTCAGTGAATGCTCTCTTTGACTCCCTCCGCTCATGTTCTTTTGCTGGTGGTTGGTGGTCGACACAATGGAACTCTTTCGTGATTGTTTCCTCCAATCTCCCCTTGTCGTGGTCAAACCTTCGAGCGGATGAATCCACAAGCGATGCTGCGGCGTGTCACGTCGCGGTCAGTCCGCACGCGGAACGGCAATGCGACCTCAAGCGTTGCCGGCAGCGTCCTTCGATCCTTCGCGTTGCAGCGCTCTGGCTGCAGCGTGCCGTGCACACTGGCAACCGCGACCGCCGGGGCGCCCAGCTCCTCGGCGATGCCCCCCCTACCGGGGCAGGCAGCAGCGATCGTGGGGCGCCGCTTCCAAGAGGTGCAGCACGGACGTCGCGACCACGAGGCATTTCTCAGTCAGCACGACCCCGTCGAGGTCCTCGGACTCTCTGAAGACGACGTGACTTACGACAAAGCCAAGGAAGCTTATGAGCGGTTGCTGATCCACTACGGCCCCAAGGGTCCGCAGACGAGTGCGAAGATGCATAAGCGTGTCGTCCAGGCATGGGAGATCATCAACGACCCGGTGTCGCCGTACTACACAAAGGCGCGCATCGGCGACGACGGCCGCCGGCGCCTGCAGCTGGCGGTGATGCCCGCCAAGCACCGCTGGTTGCTCAACGCGCAGGCCGGCATGTACGTCGTGGCCGCGGTCGTTTTCTTCTGGTTCATTTTTTATTTGTGCATGCAACCCGTGCAAAAGGGAATCCGGTCGGCAACGCGCGCGATGCAGTAGGACTAAGCTGCACAGTCACGGACATGTTGCAGCGGAAAACGAGGGTACAGCGACTGCCCGTCGCAATTTGTGTTGCGTTGTTAACAGCTCACGAACGGCACAGTGTGCAGTCTCGCGACATACTTAAGTATCTCTCTCCTCCCATTTTTCGAAGCGGCAAGATTGCCTCCGGACGCCCCCACTTGGCGTTGGTTGGACGATACCACAGGAAGAGACGATGAGCAGCCGCGTCGGCCACGCTGCGGCATCATCATCGCACTTGACTGGCATTTTGCGAGAGTGGGATAATGCGTCGCGCACCCGGCGGCTGCAGATTTTGACAGACTTTCTCATTCGGCATCGCCAGAGCACGGCCGCTGAAATAGAAACGGATCTCGGGCACGGCAGCTTGCTTTTCTTCACCCGCATTACGGCGTGGCTGCGGCTCACCTACCGGTTAGGGCAGGAGCTCGCCGTTCCGCTCTCTGCTCTCTCGCTCTTCATCCAGGGCCAGCGGTACCTGACGAACTTTACCGAGATCGGCGGCATACAAATGCTGACCGAGTTGGTGTCCCTTTCCGGCTACAAACATCCCCTCGACAAGGAGAACGCGCTGCTGCTGCTGATTCACATCGCCAATGCGGGGCGCGTTTACCGCGAGATGATCTGCGACGCCGACGGGGTGAAACAAATTGCCGCCGTGGCTCTTGACGGAGCGGACGATCGGATTCTGGAGCTCTTCGGATCGCTGTTCACGGCCCTTGGACAGGGCAACCCGCGTAAGGCGTCGAAAGTTCACGCTGGCCTCCTCTACATTATGCGGCACGGCTCGGAAGGGGGTGCGCTTGCCGCGGCCACGGCCCTCAGGTCGCTACAGCTGACGAAAATGGCGCATGGCGGCGGCCCCAACTTTGGATCTGGAAGCGTGACCGTCGGAGGGGACGATGGCGGAGGCGACGCAGGGGCAGACGTCGCGTTGGACAGCACCGGAACGGCGAGCGGCGGCGTCCTAGATGCCGTGTTTCACATTGTCCAATCCCCGAACGTTAAGCTTCGCTTCGAGGGCATGGAGTTGCTCACAATCGCGGCGCACAATCCGCAGCTGCACTTGCCCGTCCTCCGTCGTTGCTTCGAGGCTCTTGAGCATGCGGATATCACCATCGACGAAGACCCTACGGAGTCCAGCCGCGTGGAGCGGCTCAAGTCATCGTGCGGACGCGTCATCTGCACCATCCTTCAAATGCTCCACCCTGCAGGGCGAGGATCCGCTCTGGGGTCGTGGTCGGGGTCCACGGACGAAACGTCGGAACGGGTCTTCGCGCTCGTTCAGCGTCATTCGGGGCACATCACGCTCTGCCAGTTCTTAGTCTCCTGCGCGGGACGCGACGTTCCGGGCCAAATAGAATGCTGTCGCGCCCTGCGCTTGCTGGTGATCGGTCCCTACGGACAGCTCACGACGCCCATGGAGGCACGCACCCACTCCATGGGTGCTTGGGTCGCGGAGGCTTGCGGGGACGCGTTGTTTGCGGAGCTCCTCGCGAGCGAGTTGGAGTTGTCCGAGGCATTCGCCGTATCCATCACCGCGGCCATCGCGGACAGCTTCCAACGCGCGAAAGCCAGTGCTCCCGACGCGAGTGCCTCGGGGGGCCCGGTGGACTGCAGGGAAGCGGATAGTGGTGCCGCCACCGTCTGAATGCCCTCCACGCACCCCACCCCGCTCCGCTGTCGTGGTCCCGGCGGCCCGCTCCGCTGTTGCACCTGTGTACCGTTCAACGGAGTAGTGCCCCTTCTGTTTCTTGTCCGTGATGGTTGGTGTGATGTGACGGCGAGCTCAGTGGCGCACACCGCTTTTGCCTGCCTTACGACTCCCCCGTCATCATTTCGAAGCGCTTCTCTCTTCTCTCTCTCCTTTTCATCTTCCTTTTCCCGCGCCGTATCCACTAACCCTCCAATGAGCGATCACGCCGTCGGCTCCAAGATCAGTCTGATTTCCAAGAGCGAAATCCGCTATGAAGGCTTCCTGCACTTCATCAACCCGGAGGAGAACACCGTCGGCCTCAAGAACGTCCGCATGTGCGGGACGGAGGGGCGCAAAGGCGGCAATCCGAAGGACGAAATACCGATGGCCGACACGCTGTATGAGTTCATCATCTTCCGAGGGGCGGACATCAAGGATCTAACCGTTTTCGAAGATCAGCCTCGCGACCCGGCCATTCTTCAGGCACAACCTGCGCGCCGGCAACCAGCGGCCCAGCCAGCCGCTCCCGCGGCCGCGGCGGCGGCCCCGCCTCAGCCCCGGTCGCAGCCGCAGCGAGTGGTCGCCACCGCTCCGGCACCGCCTGCTCTTCGTAGCGCGGGCGACCAATACCAACTGGCCAGCGCTCCTCGTGGTGGTCGCGGCAACGCTTGGCAGCAGCACGATCAGCGCGGTGGACGTGGAGGCGTCACCGCGCCTCCCGCTCCCCCGGCCCGCGGTGGGTTCTACGACCGCGGCGCTCGGGAGGGGCATCACCAGCACGAGGCGCCCGCCAGAGGCGGCCACGCCCTTCATCAGCAGCCGCCGGTCGTGTCGGAGCGCCACCGCAACGACACTCGTTTCGACAGGGCCAACCTCGGCCGCCACGGAACGGACGAGGATGCACTAGAGCCGCCGCAGCAGCAGCAGCGCCGCGGGGGTGGTGACGGAGGTCACCGAGGTGGGCGTGGACACGAAGGCGGCGGCCGAGGCGGGCGCGGGCACGAAGGCGGCGCCGGGGGTCGAGGCGGCTACGAGGGCGGCCGTGGCCGTGGCGTAGCTCACCCGCAGCCGCACGCGGGCGGCCACCAAGCGGCCCAGGCCGGTCCACGGGGCGGTGGACACCGTGGCGGACACCAGTCGCAGCCGCAGCATCGCGGTGGGCACCGCGGCGGCCGTGGCGACGGTCACCATCACGCTGCACCCGTGCAAGCAGCTCCCCGGGTGGAACAACCGCCGGCGCAGCCGCGCCAACAGTTCCACACTGGAAAGTTCATTGTTGAAGCGGACCCTAAGGCGAAGGAGGAGTACAAGGAGGACTTCGACTTCTCAAAGCGCGTGGAAGAATTTGAGAAGGGGCGACGCGACGAGACCAAGGCCGCGGCGGCAGCGGCGCCGATAGCGAAGGCCTACGATAAGACGTCCTCGTTTTTTGACACCATTTCGTGCGAGACAACGGAACGTCTTGCCAAGGCGGCAGGAGCCGCCCGCACGCCCGCGGCGTCTCGCGAGGACCGCGACGCGCAAAGCAAGATTGACACGGAGACGTTCGGCCAGGCGGCGGTGGGTGCGGTTCGTCACTCCTTCCGCCACCGCGGTGGAGGGCGCGGCCGGGGCGGTGGCCGTGGTGGCTTCCAGCAGCGTTACTGAGCCGAACGGACCATTTAGGCCTCTAGCTTGCGTGTGCGGGTGGGTTCGGGTGTGTGTGCGTGTGCGTGTGTGTGTCTTTGGTGAATTGACGAACACTGTGCGCCGGGGGAAACTGTTTGCCATATTTGACGCGTCGGAAGGGGAGAGTTCAGTTTTCGCGGCGAACAACAGTTTCCCTTCGGACGCTTCACTGAGTCTCACAAAAGAGTCTTCACCCGTGTCAGCCCGCTGCTGTTATCAGGGAGGGACCCCGTCTCTTCTCATATAGAGTGCAACCTCCCCGCCCTACGGGGGTGGGGGTGGAACGGAAAGAGAGATTCCAATGGGTGAAACGACCCGCCGCCACAGAGAACAAGCAACCAATGGGCGTTCGGAAAATATTGAACGAGCACGGAGATTCGCCCACCGAGCGGGGCGATGTCACCACAATGGCATCACTAACGACGCGCAACTGGTTTTTTTTTGATCCCGCGCTGTAGTGAAAAGTTCCGACCTGCACATATCCCCCCTCCCCATGGGGATCCACCCCTTTTCCGGTATGTAATGGCGACCGGCCCGTGCCCCGGTGCATGCGCTATGGCCCAACATTTGCCCAACCATAGTGGCGGAACACGTCGCGAGGTCGTGGCCGAGGTGGGCATAAGGGCGTGAAGAATTGGACTCACGCGGCGGGATTCACGGTTCCGCCACAACTGCTCTTTTTCTACGGATACCTTGTATTCGCAGAATACACATAGGACCTTTGGAGGTCGTGGCCGTGCACGTGCCGTCTCCGGTCGCGAAGGCATGTGCGGTACATTTGGTGAAGCCGGGGAGGGCCGCCGACTTACACGGTTTGCCGGTCTTTGAC
>ERZ1292630.4302-Hain-H41-02um-R3-4302-length-12109-cov-5_pt1 | contig 11620 bp, 11 predicted proteins | sample MGYA00564408_ERZ1292630 | MGnify/ENA primary metagenome ERZ1292630 (study PRJEB36523, sample SAMEA6512641) | groundwater metagenome | collected 2019-01-08 | study: AquaDiva: Metagenomics assemblies of 32 groundwater samples | reverse complement strand
ATGACGGATGACAGAGGACGGACGAAAGCACGACGGCGGCAATCAGGAGCGTGCGTGCCCAGCCGTCCGTCATCCGTCGTCCGTCACCCGTCATCTGTTTCATACGCGCTTCAGGTGCCGTCCCACGCTCAGGGCCGATCCGGCCAGCCCGATGCATGTTCCGGCGAGCACGCCCACCGCGCCCATCCACTGGTCGAAGAACGTGGCTTGGACGACGAAGCGGTTGATGATGACCAGGGCAACCCAGGCGAGCACGAGGGCGAGCAGGCCGCCCAGCGTTCCCTTGAGGAAGCCCTCGATCAGGAACGGGGCGCGTATGAAGCCGTCGGTCGCGCCGACCAGCCGCATGATCGCGATCTCGCGCGCGCGCGCCAGCACCGCCATGCGAATGGTCGAACCGATGATGATCACGGCCACGACGGCGAACGTGAGTCCGAGGCTGGCCGCCGCCAGCGTGGCAATGTTGCGTAGGCGGTGCAGCTTCTCCACCCATTCCTCGCCAAAGCGTATGTCATCGACGAAGTCGTAGACCTCGATGCGCTTGGCGATGGCGCGCACCGTGGCCGGGTCGCGGAATCCCGGTTTCAGGCGCAACTCGATCGACGCCGGCAGGATGCCCTCTTCGAAGACGTCGCTGAATTCGCCGAGCTCCCGGCGCGCCCGGTCGAGCGCCTGCGCCTGCGTGACCAACCGCACCGATGCCGCTTCGGGGAAGGCGCCGATGTCGCCCAACGCAGCACTCGTTGCCTCTGCCCCCGTGCCGTCGGCAACGAATGCGCGGATCTCCACGCGGTCTTCCACCTCGCGGAGCGCGTTGCGGATATTCAGCGCCACCAGCCCGAACAGCCCGAAGGCGAACAGCGAAAAGGCGATGGTCGTGATCGACAGCGCGCTGAGCATCGGCGCACGGCGGAAGGCGAGCAGGGCCTCGCGGAATGCGAGTCTCACTCGTCGACCTCCACGGCCGGCCGGGCGAGCGACGGGCGCATGCCGCCGTCGGCCGCCGAGTCGAACACGATCTGCCCGCGCGTGACCTCGATGGTGCGGCACTCCGAGCGCCGCACGAGGTCGAGGTCGTGCGTGGCCATCAGCACGGCGGTGCCGCTGGCGTTGATGTCGCGGAACAGCTGGAAGATGCCGCGCGTGGCGCGCTCGTCGAGGTTGCCGGTGGGCTCGTCGGCCACCAGGACCACGGGATCGTTGGCCAGCGCGCGGGCGATGGCGACGCGCTGCTGTTCGCCACCGGAGAGCTCGCGTGGCAGGGCCGTGGCCTTGGCGGCCAGCCCGACCTGCGTGAGCAGTCGCGACACGCGCCCCGAAACCTGCGCGGCCGGCGTGCCCGTCACCTCGAGCGCGAAGGCGACATTGGCCTCGACCGACCGGTCCTCGAGCAGGCGGAAGTCCTGGAAGACGATGCCGAGCCGTCGGCGCAGCCTGGGCACCTCGACCGGCTTGTACAGTACCGAGCTGGTGCCGCAGACCTTCACCTCACCCCTGGTCGGCAGCTCCTCGAAGAAGCAGAGCTTGAGGATCGTGCTCTTCCCGGCGCCGCTGGGGCCCGTGATGAACACGAATTCTCCCTTGTTGACCTGGAACGACACGTCCTGCAGGGCAACGCCCGATCGGGTGAACGACTTGTGAACGTGCGAGAATCGGATCATCAGGTATTAGCGAAGGGCCTGTTCGAGGTCGGCAATGATGTCATCGACGTCCTCGAGTCCCACACTGAGTCGAATGAAGCCATCGGGAATGCCGAGTTGCGCGCGTTCGTCGGCCGTCAGGCGTGCGTGCGACGAGAAGCGTGGCTCGCTGACCAGTGTATCGACGCCGCCGAGGCTGGCCGCGTACCGTGCCATCTTGAGCCGCTTGGCGAAGCGGTCGGCGGCCCGCGCGCCGCCGGCGAGCTCGAAGGCGACCATGCCCCCGAAGCCGTCGAGCTGGTCGACAGCAATCTCGTGGTCGGGATGGCTCTCGAGGCCCGGATAGTGGCAGCGGCGCACTTCCTTGCGCGTCTCGGCCCACCTGGCGATCTGCATGCTGCTCTCGTTCTGCCGCTTCACGCGCACATCGAGGGTCTTGAGGCCGCGCTCGAGCAGCCAGCAGGCGAACGGGTCGGGGGTCTGGCCCCAGACGATCTCCTTTTGCCGCACCTCATCGATGTACGGCACCGTGCCGCAGACGACGCCGCCGAGGATGTCGTGGTGGCCATTGAGAAACTTCGTGGCCGAGTGAATGACGACGTCGGCGCCGTGCTCGAGCGGCCGGAAGTTCACCGGGCTGGCAAAGGTCGAGTCGACCACCAGCGCGATGCCGAGTTCCTTGGTCAGCAGCGAGACGCCGCGCATGTCGAGCACGCGGCACGTCGGGTTGACGGGCGACTCGATGAAGATGGCGCGCGTTTCCTTGCGGAGGCGCCGCCGCCAGGCGCGCGGCTCGAAGGGGTCGACGAGGGTGACGTTGATCCCCATCTGCGTAAACTCTTCGGTGAACAGCCGGTTCGTGCCGCCATAGATGAACTGGCTGGCCAGCAGGTGGTCACCGGGGCGCAGGAGGGCCAGCAGGCCACAGGCCGTGGCGCCCATTCCGCTCGCCAGCATCAGCGCCGCTTCGGCGCCCTCGAGCAGGGCGATGCGCTTCTGGATGCGGTCGGCGTTCGGCGTGTTTCCATACCGCGTGTACATCAGGTTGTCGTCGCCGCCCGGCTCCTGCACGTAGTTCACCGACTGCACGAGCGGCGGCACCACCGGGTCGCCGGGGGAGTGGGGGCCCTCGCCGCCGTGAATGGCAAGCGTGGCAAGGGCGTGGGGGCGTGCGGGTTTCCGGGAAGTGGCCATGGGTCAGACCGGAGGGGGATTCAGCAGGGGACGCTCGTCGTCCACGCGCAGAAGCCGAACGATTTCCGTTGGTGCAAGGCCCGCGACGTCGCGGACCACCACGCCGCCGCGCGGCAGCGTGTCGTCGATGATCGCCGGCGCCAGGTCGTGCCGGCGCGGCCCGTAGATCCACACGAGGTCGCCGTCGGCGATGCCGCGCATGCGCGCGTCGTCGGAGCGCAGCCGGATTGCCGGGCCGCGCTCGGCGTCGCCTCGATGCGAGCCGACGAAGCCCACCACCTGCAGCGGCGGATTGGTGCCGACCATCACTGCACCGTGTCGGCGGCGACGAGCGCCAGGTACCCCCCGCTGCCACGGCGCACCAGCCGTCGGCGCGACAGCGCGTCCAGCACCTCGGCCACGAAGTCCTCGCCGAAGCCGAACGCGTCGGCCAGCTCGGCGGGCGCGGCGCACCCGTGCGAGCGCACCATCTCCCACGCGCGTCGCTCGGCCGTGCTCACGGCGCCGATCAGCTGCGGACTGCCGTCTTCGCAGACGCAGACCAGCGCGAGCCCGTGGTTCGTGAGCACCGACTCCACGAGCTCGAGGTGGTCTTCGCCGATGCCCCGGAAGACCACGAAGCCGCCGCGGGTCGGGTCCTCGTTCTCGAGCAGCACGAGCAGCTTGGCCACCACCTCGTCGGCGCACGAGTAGTCCATCATGCCGATGCTCGAGAAGTCGAGCGACGTGATGCCCCCCTCGCGAACGGCGGCGAGCTCGCGCTCGATCTGGTGGCGCACCGCCATTCCGGTGGGACGGGTAAGGAGGTTGCCGTAAGTCTGGTTGACGGCGCTGCGCAGCACCGCGCAAACATCGATGGTGTGTCGGACCATGGTCACCGATCGACCTTTTCTGGAATCATGATGAGCAATTGCGTGCCCGGCATCGGAGCCAGCCGGTCCCTCCGGGCCACGTCGTCGTCCCACACTGGCACTTCGGTCACGCGCGCGGTGCCGCTGCGCACCATCAGCTTGCCTTCCCACTTGCGCAGGTAGCCGCGGATGCCCTTGAAGCCCTGGCCGCGCCCGGGATCGGGAAAACGGCTCGTGCCCTGGATGACCGCCGTCTCGAGCGCCTGCCCGTCATCCCACCGGTCGCTGAGCGGCCGGCGGTTCCCGCTTTCGAGCGACTGCCGAATGCCGACGCCGGCGTCGCAGACGGCGATCTGCACGACGTGGCGCCCCATCCGCTTGCGGTAGTTGTAGTTCTGCACGGCCACCCACCCGCCGCGGCCCGCGTGCTCCACGATGTTCTGGCAGGCTTCCGACAGCGACATGGCGAATCCCATCACGGCGCGCGACTCGAGGTGCAGGTTCTGCGTGATGATGGCCGCTGCCTTCTTCTCGATCCGCTCGACCACCGTGTGCACGTCGTCGCTGCGCGACACGGGCGTGACTTCCAGCAGGCCGCCCGCCTCGCCGGCCGGGCGGGACGGCGGCACGTTGCCGTGGAGCTCGTACAGTTCGCCGGCGTACTTGAAGAAGTTGGCGCGCGACCAGTACGACGACGTGTCGTCCTTCTCCGGCACGCGGAGCATGGGCTTCTCCGAGAGCGTCTGTGCCAGCGCCAGCAGTGCGGTCAACCCGTACGGCGAGGACCACGCGGTGTAGCGCGCGTCGATCAGGATCTTCTCGTCGCTCGGCAGCTGCGCCAGCTGTTCGAGCACCTGCTCGAAGGTCTGGTCGTCAAGCGACGTCGGGACGGTGATGACGGCGGTCACGAGGGACTCAATTCTCCACGGAGGAAATGCGCGAGCCCGGTGGCTCCGCGATGCTCGACGTTCCGGGCGGCGGCGTCGAGCGCGGCACGCAACGCATCCGTGATTATATCACCCGCGAGCATCCGCGAGTAATAGGTTGCGCCGAACACGTCCCCGCACCCCGTGGGGTCCCCCTTGACGCGGACCAGCTCGGCACTCGGCGCCATCAGCGCCGTGCGCAGCGCGCCACTTGACACGGAGAGCGAATTCGCTCCGCGGTCCCGGTCGGCGAGACGCGAAAAAGTCGGCGGCGCAAAGTAGACGGCCCCCCGCGGGCCGAGCGTGACCACCAGCGACTGCACGCCGTTGGCCAGCGCGGTGGCCGCCAGCGCGAAGCCGTCGGGAGCCATCATCGACAGCTCGTCCTCGTTCACCTGCAGCAGGTCGAAGCAGCGGCACCAGTCGGCCACGCGGGGGAGAGGGTGAAGGGTGCGGAGTCCGGAGGGCTGGACGGCCAGGGCAAGTGAGTGGAGATCGCAGTAGATGGGCCCCCGAAAATGCTGGCGCAGCAGCATCGCCGTCTCGAGATCGAGCTCGAACCCGGAGATGAGGTTCACGTACAGGGCGTCCAGGCCCGTCAGCAATGGCTGCAGCCCCACCCACGTCCAGCCGGGCACTCCTCCGGTGAGCACCTCGCTCCGGCGCTCGTCGTCGAGGTATCGCAGCTCCACCCGGTTGTTGGGCCAGGGCACCGACACCGCCGCCGCGTCGGGTGCGAGGCGGCGGAGTGACGACAGGAACTCGCGCGCCTCGCGCGCCAGATCGTCGCCCACCTTCACGATGGGCACGATTTCCCAGTCGTCGGGGAGTGCGGCGTCAAAGCCGGCCAGTGCGTAGGTGATCCCCCCCCACTCCTGCACGGGAGCGGTGCGCACGTCGCGCCCGTAGATGACGTCCCAGACGAAGGTGCCGAGGACGCCGACCCGGCGCTTCCTCACGCCACCGGATGTTCGGCGAGGAACGCCGCCACCGCACCGACCATCCCGGCACTGCCACCCAACTCGCCCGGCACGATGCGACAGGCATCGACGGCCGGCTTGAAGGCGCGCCGCCGCACCTCGGCGCGCAGCGGCAGGAACAGCGAGTCTCCGGCCTGCGCGACGCCACCGGCCAGCACCACGACGTCGGGATTGAAGATGTTCAGCAGGTTGGCGACGCCCGTGCCAAGAAAGAGCGCCGTGTCTCGCACGACTTCGGCCGCCACGGCATCGCCCTGCTCCGAGGCGCGATACACGACTGCCGCAGTCAGCGTCGCCAGGTCGCCGCCGCAGAGATCGCGAAGCATCGACTGCTCGTCACCGGACAGGGCCTCGCGGGCGCGCTCGGCGATGGCCGGCCCCGAAGCGTAGGCCTCGAGGCAGCCGTAGTTGCCACACTTGCAGCGGCGCCCCGTGCTGGCGATCGACATGTGACCAACCTCTCCGGCGACGTCGCTGGATCCGTGGTACAGCTTGCCGTCGAGGATCAGGCCGCCCCCGATGCCGGTGCCCAGGGTGATGCCCACCACATTACGCCCGCCCCGGGCGGCACCCTTCCACCACTCGCCCAGCGTGGCGCAGTTGGCGTCGTTGTCGAGCGTGGCCGTCAGGCCAACCTGGTCGGCCACGCGGTTGCGCAGCGGGAAGTTGGTCCACCCCAGATTCGGGGTGACGATGACCAGTCCCTTGTCGCGGTCGAGCGGGCCCGGCGAACCGATACCCACGCCGGCGAACTGTGCGCGCGTTGCCCCGGTCTCGTGCATCGTCGTGGCAATGGTGGTCTCGACCATCGCGCAGATGCGATCGACGACGGCGTCGGCGCCGAGGCTGGCCTGGGTTGGCAGGGAGTGGACGCCGATCTCGCGGCTGCCGTCGGCGGGCATCGCACCGACAACGATGTTGGTGCCGCCGAGGTCGACGCCGACAATGAGGGTGGACGAGGCAGGCATCAGGGCGTGGTGGTGGGTACAAGCAAATTGCGCACGCGCGCCACCACCCGCGAGGGCTCGAGGGTGCGCATGCACTGAAAATGTCCCAGCGGACACGTTGCCGGGCCGTGCGGGTGGCAGGGGCGGCATGTCAGCTGCTCGACGCCGAGCGACTCCGAACGCGGCGCCAGCGGCCCAAAACCAAACGCGGGCACGGTGGGGCCAAACAGCGTGAGCGATGGCGTGCCGACCCCCGACGCGAGGTGGGTGGGCGCCGAGTCGTTGGCCACCAGCACCGCGCAGCGGGCGATGAGCTCTGCGCTGCCCAGCAGGGTGAGGCGCCCCGTGGCGTCCAGCACGCGCCCCGGCGCGGCCTCTGCGATGCGTGCGGCCAGCGCGGTGTCGCTGCTGCTGCCGATCACCACGAAGCGCACGTCCTCGAGCGCCGCCGCGAGCTGGGCGAAGTGGGGCCAGCGCTTGGTGCCCCAGATACTCCCCGGAGCCAGGCCAATCAGGGAGCTGCCCCGGGCGAAGTCGCCGAGCAGGGCATCCACGGCGGAGCGTTCGTCGGCCCCTGGGTACAGGCAAGGGCGAATGACGTCGGCAGCGGGTGAGGGCGTGCCGTCGCCGGCCGCGAGGCGCCACAGCCGCTCGGCGTGATGCGCGTCGCCGCGATAACGAACACGCGCCGAATACAGGGCGCGGCCGGCGGACGTGTTGAAGCCGACGCGGCGCGGAATGCGCGCGGCGAGCGCCAGCACGGCGCTGCGGAGGGAGCCCTGCGCCAGGTACACGGCGGAGTAGCGGCCGTCGCGCAGGCGGCGCGCGAGCCGGCGCATGCCGCCCAACCCGGCGTCAGCGCCGCGCTTGTCGTAGACGATCAGTGCGCGCACGGCCGGATGGCCGCGCAGGATCGTGGCGCCCTCCGGCGTCACCACCACGTCCACCGCTCCGCGCGCGGCGAGCTCGGCGAGCAGCGGCGTGGTGAGGACGGTGTCGCCGAGGAAAGACGTCTGGATGACGAGGGAAGGCACGGTACAACAGTAACGAAGAAATGCGGGGTGCGAGGGAACTGCGCACCACGGAAGCACGGGGCACACGGAGTTTGCACGGGGTACGGCCAATGTAAGGAGTGTGGCGGACAGTACCGTCCACCACACCCCCTTCAAGGTTGTTGCAGTTCTTCCGTGCTGTCTCCGTGCGCTCCGTGCTTCCGTGGTATGCAGTACAAGCCGGAATCGGAACGCTAATCCACTTGCAGGACGGCGAGAAACGCTTCCTGCGGAATTTCCACCGACCCCACGCTCTTCATGCGCTTCTTGCCTTCCTTCTGCTTCTCGAGGAGCTTGCGCTTGCGGCTGATGTCGCCGCCGTAGCACTTGGCGAGCACGTCCTTGCGGAGCGGCTTCACCGTGGTGCGGGCAATGACCTTCTGCCCGATGGCCGCCTGGATGATGACCTCGAACAGCTGGCGGGGAATCAGTTCCTTGAGCTTGTCGGCGATCTTGCGGCCCCAGTCGTACGCCTTGGCCTCGTGGATGATCACCGAGAACGCGTCCACCGGGTCGCCGTTGATGAGCATGTCGAGCTTCACCAGCTCGCTGCGGCGGTACCCCAGGATCTCGTAGTCGAGCGAGGCGTAGCCGCGCGAGATCGACTTGAGCTTGTCGAAGAAGTCGAGGATGATCTCGGCGAGCGGGAATTCCCAGTCGATCTCCACGCGCGTGGTGTCGACGTAGCGCATGCCCTTGTACTCGCCGCGGCGATCGGTGCCCAGCGCCATGATGGGGCCGATGTAGTCGGCCGGGGCCATGATGCGGGCCCGCACGTACGGCTCCTCCACCCAGTCGATGACCGGCGAGGGCGGCATGAGCGCCGGGTTCTCCACCAGCAGCTCCACGCCGTCCGTCTTGAAGACGTGGTACTCGACACTCGGCACCGTGGTGACGAGCGAGAGGTTGAACTCGCGTTCGAGGCGCTCCCGCACGATCTCCATGTGCAGCAACCCGAGGAAGCCGCAGCGAAAGCCGAAGCCGAGCGCGGTGGAGGTTTCGGGGAGGTAGTGCAGGGAGGCGTCGTTGAGCTGCAGCTTCTCCAGCGCGTCGCGCAGGTCTTCGTACTGCTGCGTGTCGGTGGGATAGACGCCGGCGAACACGAATGACTTCACCGCCTTGTAGCCCGGCAGCGGGGCCGCGGCGCGATTGTTGGCGTCGAACACGGTGTCGCCGGCGCGCGTCTCCTTCACCGAACGCACGCTGGCCACCACGTAGCCCACTTCGCCGGCGGTCAGCGCGTCGGTGGGGACCTGGCGCAGCTGGTTGTAGCCGACCTCGACCACCTCGTACGTCTGGTCGCTCACGGCAAAGGCGATGTGCATTCCCTTCTTCACGGTGCCGTCGACCACGCGCACGCTGGGGATGGCGCCGCGGTACCGGTCGTAGTACGAGTCGTAGACGAGGGCGCGCAGCGGTGCGGTGGCGTCGCCGTGGGGGGCCGGCACCTTCCTGATGACTTCCTCGAGCAGTTCGGGAATTCCAAGCCCTTCCTTGGCGCTCACCAGGAGGATGTCCTCGGGCTCGCAGCCGAGCAGTTCCACCACCTCCGCGCGCCGCCGCTCGGGTTCCGCGCCGGGGAGGTCGATCTTGTTGAGGATCGGGATGATCTCGAGTCCCGCTTCCATGGCGAGGAAGAGGTTGGAGAGCGTCTGCGCCTGGATTCCCTGCGAGGCGTCCACCACCAGGATGGCGCCCTCGCACGCCGCGAGGGAGCGCGAGACCTCGTATGTGAAGTCGACGTGCCCCGGCGTGTCGATGAGGTTCAGCTCGTACGACTCGCCGCTCTTCGCCGCGTACGTCATGCGCACGGCGTTCAGCTTGATGGTGATCCCGCGTTCGCGCTCGAGGTCCAGCGTGTCGAGCACCTGGGCCTTCATCTCGCGCTTCTGGAGCATGCCGGTGGCCTCGATCAGGCGGTCGGCGAGCGTCGACTTGCCGTGATCGATGTGGGCGACGATGCAGAAGTTGCGGATGCGGCGTTGGTCCAAGGCGTCAACGGATTAGGGTCAGCCTTGAAAGTTAGCCGCTTGCGGGGCTGGTTCCAAGACGCGCGGTTCGACGTTTTGCCCTGCACGCGCGTACTATTACTGGTTTCCATGACCAGCCCGACCAACGCGCAACGCCCCGAACTCCTCGACCCCGCCCGGCTGAACGCACTGGGCGGGCTGGAGATTCGTGCCCGCTGGGTCGTCGAGGGCTTCCTGACCGGGCTCCATCGGTCACGCAAGAAGGGCTTCTCGGTGGAGTTTGCCGAGCACCGCCCGTACCAGTCCGGCGATGACCTGCGCTACATGGACTGGAAGATGGCCGCCCGCGCCGACAAGTGGCTCATCAAGTTGTTCGAGGAAGAGACCAACCTTCGCGCCACGGTCGTCCTCGACGTCTCGAAGTCGATGGACTGGACGGGGTCGCCGGCGCGCCTGACCAAACTGGCGTACGCCGAGACCCTGGTGGCCGCCGTGTCGCTGCTGTTGCTGAAGCAGCGCGACGCGGTGGGACTCATCCGCTTCGACGACGAGGTTCGCACCGTGCTGCCGCCGCGGTCGCGCGACGTGCACTTTCGGCGCATCCTCGCCGCCCTGTCCGATCCTGGCGCGGGCAAGGGCAGCGATGCCCCGGGCGCGCTCTTCCGCGCGGCCAGGCTGGTGCCGCGTCCGGGGCTCGTGATCATCGTGTCGGACCTGCTTCTCGATCCGCTGGCGACGGTCGAGGCCATTCAGGCGCTGCGCGGCGCGGGCCATCAGGTCACCGTGCTGCACCTGCTCGATCCCGCGGAGCGCGACCTGACGGTGCCCGGCGCCGAGGTTGTCTTCGTGGACCCGGAAACGGGGGCGGAGCTCGAAGCTTCCCCCGGCGACGTGCGCGCGGCGTATCGCGCGACGGTCGTCGAGGCCATCGACGAATGGCGCACGCGCCTTGCCGGAGCCGGCGCGGCGTACGAACCGATCTATACCGACTCGCCATTCGCCGTGCCGGTGCGGCGTGCCTTCCTCGCGCGACGGCGACTGCCGTGAGCCTGCTCGCGCCACTGGCATTGCTGCTCGGCCTCGCCGTCGCCGTGCCCCTCTGGCTGCACCTGCGACGGCGCAAGGTCGAGATGCGCGTCGACTTTCCCGCCGTGCGGTACTTGCTGCGTGCCGAGCAGGAGCACGGTCGCGAGCTCAGGGTGCGCAACGTGCTGCTCATGCTGCTGCGCGTGGTCATCGTGCTGCTCATCGCCCTGGCAGCCGCGCGCCCGCTCGCGCGCCTCGGCGTGGCGGGGCACGGTCCGACCGCGCTGGCGGTGGTGCTCGACAACTCGATGAGCACGGGTGCCGTGGTCGACGGACGGTCCGTGCTCGCCGATCTGCAGCAAGCGGCACATGCAGTGGTCACGCGTGCGCGCAGCAGCGATCGCGTGTGGCTGGTGACGGCAGACGGGACGGTGAGCGGCGGGTCGAGCACGGCGATCGCCGCGGCCATCGATCGCACGACGCCGCTGGCTGGCGCGGGTGACCTGGCGGCGGCTGTCCGTCGCGCCTCGGCACTCGTGCCGGGGGCGTCGCTGCCGGCTGCCCGTGTGGTGGTCATCACTGATGGCCAGGCGAACGCGTGGCCTGTGCAATTGGCCGCCGTGGCCGCCCCCGTCCTGATTTACGCGCCGTCGACGGCACCGCCGGCGAACCGCGCGGTGACGCGCGTCGTCACCGACCCGCCGCATTGGGCGCCGCGCGGGGCGCTGCGCGCCTCGGTGATCGCGCGCGAGCCGGTGAACTGGCGCGCCGCACTGGGAGCGGCCACGCTCGCGCGCGGCACCGTCGCCGGCGGAGGCAGCATCGAGGCGGGGGCCACTCCCGCCGCGATCGGCTGGACCGCCGGCACGATGGAACTGCCGCCCGACGAACTGCGTGCCGACGACGTGCTCGCGGCGGTCGTTGGCAGCGACCGAAGCAATCACGACTTGACTGCGAGGCGGGGCCGACATGCTGTTGACGTAGGCAGCGAAGGCGTTCGAGCATGCCTCGCGCACAAGGTCAGGACCGAGGAT
>ERZ1292630.4103-Hain-H41-02um-R3-4103-length-12467-cov-7_pt1 | contig 11624 bp, 9 predicted proteins | sample MGYA00564408_ERZ1292630 | MGnify/ENA primary metagenome ERZ1292630 (study PRJEB36523, sample SAMEA6512641) | groundwater metagenome | collected 2019-01-08 | study: AquaDiva: Metagenomics assemblies of 32 groundwater samples | reverse complement strand
CCGGTGCGCCTCGGTCCCCTGCCAGTTGTTGAAGGCGCCGGCGCTGACTTCGGCCGTTTATCGAGGTAGTAGATGTCCAGTGCGGCGGAAAAGGCCCCACGGGCTTGCATTTTGACCATCTCTTGTTGAATACCGTCGCCGTCAGTCGTCGGCGCTTCTGCCGGTTTTTGCGGCTCGGCAGCGGGCGCGGCTTCGGTTTTTACGGGCTCGGCAGTCTTGGCTGGCTCCGGCGCGGCGGCAGGTTCGGCGGTCTTGGCGTGCTCAGCGGTTTTGGCTGGCTCGGCGGTCTTGGCTGGCTCCGCCGCAGCAGCTGGTTCGGCGGTTTTGGCGGGCTCGGCCGTCTTGGCTGGCTCCGCCGCTGCTGGTTCGGCGGTCTTGGCCGGCTCCGATGCGGCAGCCGGTGCGGCTTCTGCCTTCGCTGGCTCACTGGTTTTAGAGGCTTCGGGGGCCGCTGCTGCCGGTGGCGGCACGCGCAACTCTGTCTCGCGGTACCTAAGGTCATCAATGCGCTCTTCCAGTTGCTCAATCTCCGCTTCAGTGGTTTCGACCGCCTTTCGTGTTTCGGCGAAGGCCGCGTCGAGCTGCTCATCAGTCATCAGGTTGGGATCCTCCACGATCGCGGTGATTTCTTCAATCTTCTTCGTCAACTCGTCAATGTGCTGACTCAGCCGCTTCTTCTTTTGGCTCGTCGAATGTTGCAACCAGGCCGCGTAGGTCCGGCTTGCGAGTGAATCACGTAGCATGCGAGACACGACGTCCGCAGAGCTGCGCATTCGGCGACGTCGACGGACCTCGTTCATGAACCGACACCACGTCTGGAAGGCGCGCTTCGACGAGGAGCGCACCACGCCGCCGCAGATGGACTCGGCGGCAATTTGCAACAACCGCGTACGCGCCACCGTGTGCGCGCCGGTGACGACGCCATGCCACGCGTAGCGGGCACCGTCCTCGACGCTGGTCTGACTCACAAGCGCCGACGCGTGGCGCAGTCGGTTGCCGTAGCGGCGGAACACGACGTACTTGCGCCAGGTTTGGAACGCGTCCTGGCGGAGGGCGCGCTGCGTGTTTTGTAGCAGCACGATGGCGGCGCTTCCATGACTCTTACCTTGCAGCCGGCGGCTGAGTCCGTGCAGGGCCGTGCTCAACACCACGGCTTCGCGGTGACGTACGGTCGCTTGGCTTACCATCGCCAGCACGCGCTTCTGTTGCCGCGCGACGTTCAGATTCGCCAGCGCCAACAGCCACTTTAAGAGATAGGTGCGGCGGAGGCGGTGAACGTGCGCCTGGGTCATATTCTGCGCGGCGACGACCCGCTTGTGGAAGTTCCGCTGTAGTTGCAAGTGCGACTTGGCGAGCGCGAGCGAGCGAGACTTGAGGTAGTCCTGGCGTTGCGTGTCCAGACAGAGGGTGGCAAGTCGCCGGTGGTTCGTGAAGTAGCGCACGAGAGAGCGGAACTCGGCGGACTTTTGCAACAGCTCCTCTGTGTTGTGAACGCTTTCTTTGCGCCGCACCTCCGTCACTCGCTGAATGTCGGTAAACTCGGGGGTCATCGCGTGAAAGCCAGGCTCAAAGCAATCCATCTCGATGAGACTGCTAGTCAGTCCTTCCTCGTTGACGTGAAGCACGCGGTTGGCGACGGAGCGCGAAATGCCAGAGATGGCGCAAACGGCTGAGTTGCAATGTGCTTTGAGTGAGCCGATAGGTTTCAGACTGAATAAGTCGTAAACTGAGATCACCCCGTCCACCGTCGCGATCCAAAGCGTGACGGTGGGCTCGGACACCAACATCGTCACGACCGACTTCGCCAATGTGAATGTGTGCTTGTGCTTGCCGCTTTCCAGTGTATGAAGCGAGACACCCGTCTTTCCTGCCGTGAAGATGTAGCTGTCCAAGATGGCCAACCCCTTCAGGTCACCATGCTTTTGTGCCAAAAGAGGGAAGCCATTGGCGATGATCTCTGCGCGGCGTTGAACGGACCATTTCTTCACGGTGCCTTCCACGCTCGCGGAGTAGAGGGTGCCGTTCGAGAAGACGAGTCCGCGAACGTGACAGGTGTGCCCGATCAACTGACCGACCACTTTGCGTGCCGCGCCACTTGCGGAGTCCCAGAGCAAGATTTGAAAGTCCTCACCCCCCGTGGCCACCAGGTCGCTCACGGTGGCATCCTTGGTGCCGCGCAAAAAGCAAATACTGGTAATGGCGCCAGCGTGGCGTTTCTTCTCAAACGTAACGGTCTTTGGATTCGCAATCGAGAAACTCCGGAGTGTGCCGTCGGTGTAGCCACACCAGACCTCTCCGTTGACCTGGACCATGACCGAAATGTAGCTCCCGATGGACACCGCGGGCACCGTGGCATCCGGACCGGCAATCAGAGCGCCGGAGTGTGCATTCCGGATCGCGAAGCCGCCGTCGTTTTCCGCAGTCCAAGCGAGCCGCTTTGTAACGTCGTGCCCGAGCGGCGTGTCGATCACGACAGCGGCGCGAGCGAAGCCGGAAAACCGACCCAATGGCAGTACCCCATCACAGTGATTCGGGTCGCTGGCGGGCCTCGGGGGTGCGGGAACAGCAGGCGACGTCGGCTGGGTGGGCGGGGCCGCGGTCGTCGGCGACGTAAACAGGGGCACGTCTCGACAGCACTCGCGCCGGTCGATGGTGGTTTTCGAAACGAAAGCCATCGGGGGAGAATTAGAAACAAAGGAGGTTATGAATAGGAGGAGGAGGAGAAACGAGAAAAATCTAAGGAGTGAAATTCCCAATGCGAGCATCAACCCAAAGGCGTCTTCAACGACGCGGACAGAGACCGGCAACACCGCTCACCCCGATGGCCGCCTAGCAACTACAACCATTTGGTCCCAGGCTGCAGACGAGGGGATAGCGCGGGGTTGCTTCATCCTTCCCCTCTCACACGGCGACGCCTCCGGAGGTGATGAGCGATACTTGCACTGTCGGGGTGAAGGGCAGACGATCACCGTCGTCACCTTCAGCGCTGCCACCGCCGCTGCTTCCGGGCGGCCTTTCTGAGTCCGCGTCCGTTGACGACGACGCCCTGGCGGGTGACAGCGGCCTCCCTCCGCCGCCGGCTCGAAATGGCGGGGGGAAGACGACGACACCCTCCGCTCCGCCGCTGCGCTGCTCATCAACGGCCGCGGCGACGGCGTCGTCCTTCTTCCGCCAACCGCCCCCTTGCATGAGCTTGCGATACGTCGCGACGGCAGACGCCAACTTGTACACGATGTAGCCCACGACGCACAGCGACGCCAAGGCCAACACATACTCCAAGACGGTCGCTTCCGTGGGGTGCTTTTCGATGATGGCGCTCGCGACTTGCTTGACTTCGGCTTTGCGCACTTCCCACAGCACGGGGACTTTCGACGGAACGTGCAGAGCATGCAGGGACTTGTTGATCGGGTAGATGAAGTAGGCTTCGCTATGGTGGCGCAGGCCGGGTAAGTGCTGTCCATGATAGGGCACATGAGTGTCGAGCGCCACCATTTCGAGGTGCCCTCGGTGGCCGCACGTGGGTCCCATGTACTGCGACACGCAGATGTCGATCGCGAGGAGCGAGCTGTTGCAGAAGGATCGCATCTTACCATTCGGTTGAATCGTGTGCCCAACGACCATGCGGGTGATCGCGGGAAACGAGGCGGAGGAGACTTCATTTGCCGCTTCGGCGACGACATCGCGATCGTCCGCGTCCTCATCGCCGCCATCGTTTTTCAGTGCGGCGTCAGCATCCGGATGGCCCATCGCCATATCCCCTTCGGCGGCCCGCACGTTTTTCAGATTTTTTTCTGCTTTTAGACGGTTGTTCTTTCGTCGAGACGCGGCATTGACATCACCAAGGACAGACCCAACGGCCGTTCGCTTGGCTTCGTCCGTCAAGATGGACAGGGTGCGGAGTAACTTATCGCAGATGCCCGTTTCGGCTTCGTGAATGACTTCTCGGTTCCAGACAGGCCCTTCCACGCCGACTAGCGGATCGGTAAACTGCTTTCCACCGAGGACACTCGCGGCCTTGTTGTTCAACACGGTAATCGAACCATCGTGCAGCAATAGCATCTTTGGAGACAAACCACCGTGCACGAACAAGGTGCCATTGCGGATCACGGCCATCGGCAGCTGTGACATGTAAGAGCCATACAGCTTCTCGGGGTCAGAAAAGTGCGCGTACCAGTTCGGCCAGCCACCGAAGGCTTGGACCATGCCGGCATCCACGAAGCGCACATCCTTCATCAGATTCATCAGTTCGTGATTTCCGAGGAGCGTGATGAACTCTCCGCGTTGCGCGTTAGCTTGGTCTCGCAACTGCAAGAACCATGTCATAATGCTATGAGCGTGCGGTCCGCGGTCCACGACGTCGCCCATTTGGATCACCGTGTCGGTCCCTGATGCCCAGTTGTGTTCGAGATCGACCACCTGCGCGTCCTGAAAAATGCGAACCGCGTTCTCGAGATCGCCGTGCAGATCACCGATCGCTACGATTCGGTGTCGGTCTGGATGGTGTCCCGAGACGTAATGAACCAAGGGCGGTGCCTGCGAGGAGGAGGGCCGTTTGGTGGTCGTCGCCTGGGGTGCGTCGTCGGAGGCGGCCCCGTCGGAGGCACCGGAGGCTGCGGCAGGCGCGCCCCCTGCGAGGACAAGGACCGTGACGACGACGAACACGGACAGCATCTTTCCCCGGGTGTCGGAGGAAATCACGGGAGGAGCAGGGAGGAATAACGTTGGACAAGAAAAATCCAGCGTACTGTCGTTTTTCGCCCTTGATGCTCACAAGAATGGCACAACCAACTTTAGCTTGGCGGTTTTGCTGACCCAAGGAAGCCAACCATGCATGCATGAAACGTTGCGCCAAACATACAAAAAGTTCTACGCCCCCGAACAGATGGGGTAGAGGCTACCCCCTAATTGAACGACACTTCATGGGAGAAGAACGCCGTAGAACTCAACCGACGAAAGCATGAGGTAATGATTCCCGTGGCTATTTGGACCGCGTTGTACAAAGCGAAACACCTTGTATCCCTCGGGACGGCAGCCGCGAACCTCGAAGCTTGCGAACGGGGTGCGCTCTGTCAAGGCCGGCTCACAGCGATGCGCCACCAAGACGTGAAACTGTCGCTGCCCGGCGGTGCCACCAACACCATTGGCGGTGTCGAACCCATATTGACCCACGGCGGGAGGATGCGGCCCTCTTGACGACATCGCGCTGCTGCTGACATCGGCTACTGTGGAAAGATGCTCCCCCCCGCCGCTGCGGCTGCCGTCTCCACGTAAAGGCGGCGGTGCCACCGGACTCGTCAGCAGGAGGTCGTCACCTGACGCTTCGAGCACCCAATCTCGGAGAAAGTGCGACGTCGTGTCATACGCGTCGTGCTGAATGACGTATCGGCGCAGCACAAAGCGATCCGGCAACGTGATCTGCACCCAACTGGACGGAAAGTTCTGGGTACAGAAATCTTGGCGCTCGGCGGCCACGACATTTTCCAAGCAGCCGTAGCCGATGGAGGAGGCCGCCACGCGCACGATGCCACTGCCGCAAGGGTTCGAATACATGCGGATGCCGCGCTGCGTACCATAGTAGTACAGCACCCCACTGTGATCATTGGGCCCTTCGTAGGCGAAAACCCTCTCGCCAGCGCTACGAGAAGCGATGTGGCCAAAGCTAGCTAGGTGGCTACAAACGTCGGCAATTGCACCTTCCGTGACCCGGACGGCGCTCGAGGAGGAGCCCACGGGCGCCACCGTGGCATCCGGCGGCGGGGCGCCATCCCCCCTACCGTCCAGGGCCTTGCACGTTAGCGACAATCGCCGATCCACCATCGGCTGGGTGTCCACTTTCTGTCCCGCGACAAAGGCAGCGTACTGCTGCGCGCCGGCCCCAACGTCCGCGATCGTGCAAGCCGGAAGATACTGGCCGTGAAGTAAGCCAGCCACGAGGCAGCTGTGCTCCACGTTAGCGCGAATGCGCATGAGTGACTGTCGCTGCTGCCGAAGGTGGTTCGTCTTTTCGCCCGCGATACGTTCGACGTCGTCTAAGAGCTGCCGGCGTCGGCGCTCGACGGCTTCCGCGATGGCGTCAAAGCATCGATCGACCTCTCCGCGGCAGTTGAGCCGTTGAATATTCTGCTCTTCGAGAGCACTCTCGACGGCTTCGATACCCCGGCGCACGTGGTCGGAGCACTGCCCAAGCACGTCGAGCACAGCGGGGGCGGACGCTTCCACCTCCCTCGCGACGACGTCGGCGCTAATCACGCTGTGACTGCGGTGGCCGTCCGACGCGCACATCGGACACACCGTGATGCCGCACGTCGCGCAATACATCGTGACGGCTTCCGAGGCGTGTCGGAAGCAAGGCGGATTGATCCTCGCAAGCGCTGTGATTATGGAGGCCTTCTCGTCCTCGCGATGCAGGACTTCCTGCATGGGCGACGACGTCGTCTGTTCCATGGAAGACGCAGTTTGGTCGTTCGACGACACCGCGTTGCGCAGCTCCCGAAGCGGCAGCCGCTCATGTCGGCGTAGAATGACATTGGCGTGAATGACATGATCACACGCCGCGCAAAGTGGGGACATCGGCCCACAGTGCTTGCACAGCACCACGGCATCCCGCGAGCTGCAATTGAGACACATTGAGAACAACGCTGGGGACAACACGGTGGTGCCATTCTCACTGCTGGTAGCGTCACCCGGGGGCGACGACTCCCGCGAGGCGGCTGCGGCGACGGCGTGGTCGGCGACGGCCGTTTGCGCACGAGCGGCGGACGCAGTCAGGGGACTAGTCGGTAGGAGTGCCGCGGTGGAGGCATGGCGCCGAGACGCGTAGAAGGCGACCATGTTCTTCGGCAATGCCTCGAAGGAAGGAGTCCGAGTGCCATAGGTGCACAAGGGACAGTTGACGTTGGGCAACGAACTGTTCCGGCGCACACAAGGTAAGCACACGGTATGGAGGCAGCGCAGGATACACGGCGGCTCCTCGAATGGTAAGTGGCACTCCTGGCACGCGATGTGCACGCGCTGTTGGGGCAAGCTGGTCGTTGGAGGATTCATTTGATCGTGAAGGTGAATTATCGGAGGGGATCCGCCACTTAAACAACCGTCAAAGAAGGACCGACTTCTTTTTTTTGCTGAGGGAGGAGACGTCAATATATGAAATGATGCTCACGATTCTGAACGATGATTTCCCCACATCACCACTGATCCGCAAGAAAATCGAAACCGTGATCCGACCACAAGGGAAGGGGGAACGTCGTGCCTCCGTGTGAGAGTATCTACCAGGGCCAAGGGGGGAATGGAAAGGAGGGGCAGCGAGAACGTGTATTGAAAGAGTCTAAAAAAAAAAACAGAAGTCGAGCGATTTCGCGAGTGACGGTGATGTTTGTCCGTCTCCCTTGAAGGGGTTTGGAGCTTGGTCGTCAGTAGGCACCTCCCTCGTCGACGAGCACGGTGCTTTCTGCGCCGAGCGCGGTGAGATCAGCGTCAGGAACATTCTCGCTGACGTTCGGGAGATGAATTTGCGGAAGGTCTTTGCCTGCCTCAGCGTGTCGTTTCAGGGTGTCCTGTCTCAGCTGGTCAATGTGGGCCTCGTATTCTCGCACATTCTGATCCTGCTGCTCCTTCACGGCCCGGAGGCGGGATAACATTTCTATGAGCGCCGGCAGCCTCTCGGAATCCGTCTTTGCTTGCTGAAGGCGCGCGAAGACCTCTAAGGCCATCTGCTCTCGATCGTTGGTCGCATTCTCCATCAGCTGCTCCTCCTCCACGAGGCGCTGAAGCTGAAGCTGTTGGGTTCGGCAGTGTTCCTCCCGGGCGCGACGCCGCTCCTCTACATCGCGTTGCGCGGCGGCCAGTTTGCCTAGTTCCATATTCATTTGCTGCTTCCGTTGTTTGCACGCCTCCGCGGCATCGGCGACCTTGTTGTGCAAGTCCGTGAGGGCCACGCGTCGGGTCGAGAGGAAGCGCTGCTTCTCCGCGTTCACAGCGGCTTTGAGCTGCTGATCTTTGAACAGGCGAGCGGTCTCCACGGCAACGGATGACGATGAGGAGGAAAAAGTGGCCATTAGTGCCGCCGCGTTGTTTGTTTGTGGTTGACCCCCGGCCTCTTTGGCTGGTGTGACGTGGTGCTTGTGTTTCCTGATTGATCCTTAGGCACCCCCTAAGTCTCCCTTTCTCTTACTTTTCTCTCTGCGCGTCAGACGTTGGCGTAACGCAAAGAGGGGGTGAAACGAGCCTTTTTTGCTGAGAGGGAAATGCGTTGACCCATGCCTACAACACTTTTAGTTCTCCTGTTGTCCATGCCAATGGCGGCCGCCCCACCCAGAAACAAAGCCACTGATGCGACGCTTTGTGTCCCTAACTACTCTTTTTTTTCCCCCTCAACGGGAAGACCCGCGTCGCCGTTTCGTGTGCGGCTTGCACCAGCTTCCGGGGATGGATGACATCTCATGATCCCTGACTTCCACGAGCGTGGCGCATCACCATCAACGCCGCCGACGTTGCCATCATAATGTTCTTCGCCACGAACGGCGACAGCGACACGTCATGCAAAAACCAGGCCATGACGCGGACGACAAAGTACGGCAAATCCACAAAAAAGACGCACCACATGACGTAGTGGAGAAGATCTTCGTTGTCGCCGCCGGCTCCCATGCCACCCGGCGCGCCCGCGTCGCCACCCGGTCCAGAGGCCCCGCCCCGGAGCATGCCTGCCCCGGTCACGATGCCCTTACTCGACAACGGCATACCAGCCGCCGCGCCGGCAATGCCAGCGTTCCCCACGCCGCTCCCGGAACCCGTCGTCCCCCCCGCCCCATCGATGACGGAATCCGAGGAGGACACGAAGAAGAGCAAAATATAGTACACATTGATGCATGCGACCCCCATCAAGCACAGCATCAGAAGGAGTTGCTGCACGGCCGTGGGAAACACGGCTTGGTCGATGCCGAGGTTGATGTAAAGACTCACGCAGTCGAGGAGATGCAATGTGTGGGCGAAGACGGCGGCCATGTTGGCCGTGTAGGCTTCGTAGATGTCCATCCCCTCCATGAGCCGACTGAGCGTCACCGGAAACTGCACGACGGCGATCGTGAGCAGCAAGATCACCGTCAGGCCGTTCTGACCCAAGGGATTGTCCTGGGACAAGAATTGCGGGTCGTTCAGTTTGCCAAACAAGATGGCCAATTTCGCCACGACGGAGAGCGTGTAAACGGTCGCCCAGATGCTCGTGTACGCCGTCGTTTTCAACATGACCCCGAATAGCACGAGATCGGGGATCAGCAGAAAGACGTAGCGCCAGTCGCTATTGAGGAAGATGAGATAGGCGACGAGCAAGCCGCATTGTACCGCGAAAATTGCCAGAAAGACCAGTCGAACACTCCATTCGATGTAGCGTTGTGGTGGCATACTGAAAAAATTCCGAGCGGCGCTGTACAATGGGAATAGAAAGAAGAAGAGAACTATTCCGCCCACGACCGTGAACACGCCGTCGTAGCCGGGAGCGATGGTGATGAGCTGGCTGCGGTCGATGACGCCGAAGCCGAAGGCGGCAGCCGCCGATAGGGCGATGAGCACCTTGATGGCCCGCAACACGGCCTTCAGGAAGGGATACTCTTTCAACATAATGATGATTACCCTCTCCTTTTTCGGAAAGGTGGCGAAGAGGGTTTCACCCTCCACTCTCTCGCTCTCTTAGATCCTTTCTTTTTTCCCATTGACCCACGAAAGACAACACAAATTAACCGCCCTCACATCCTTATCCAACAGACATCAAAACAAAAAGGACGACAAAAACCGAAGATTGAAAAGGTCGAGACCGCAACGGCCAACAACCCAATCCCAAAGTTCAAAACGCAATTGGAAGAGGGCGGGATATTGAAAGATCGAAAGGATGAGAGTGAAGGAGGAGGTAACCCTGTGGGGGGGGGTGGTGTTGTGTTGGACACACGCACAGACGGATCGTTGCCCGAGTCCTGATCGAAGGCCATCAAGGACACTTCCCCCCCGTGGTCAGTGTGAACGCCACAGCACACACCCCTGCCTTCCTCTTGCCGTCCCTACGTCAGCCACTTGACGGTGACAAGGTCCTGATCGCGAACGACATCGCGAAGAAGGGGTCCGGATGCCGGTGCGTCGTCCGACCAATGAGCCGCCTCAGCCGGTTGGGAGGTGAAGACCGGTTTCGGCGGATGCCCCACCAGTAGCGAGACACCACCTGGAAAGCGATCAAAATGCTGCGCCGGATCGTCCGCTTGATTCGACAAGGCGAACGTGGCGGCTGCGAACGCGCAGAGCGCCGCCAGCGGCGTGTCGGACGACAGGCGGAGCGTCAAGGGTGGACCAATCGGGAAGCGTAAACGGATGGACATGCTCGTGACAAGAACGGCGGCGGGGGCAAATACCCCCCCTGACACTGAAGAGTCCGGGGCTGGTGGCGAAATGGCATCGCTGGCTGTATGTCGATACTGGTCGTCGAATGATTTCGCAAAGGCCCGGAGGCGGTCCGCGCTGACACGAGGAGGGGGTGCGACGACCGTAGCTGCCGGCCCCCCGGGCAGCGACGATGCGGCGGATCGCAAGATCGGTGGCTCGGCTGGCATCGACGCTCCGTGACTGACCTCGGGAGCGATCGACACGGACATGGCAGGTGTGGTGCGCTGCGGAGGTGCCACCGTGGCACTAGGGCGAGCTTGCGGCGGCGGCGCTGCTTGTGAGGGAGGCACGAGCGTCGTGGTGCTGATCCCACCGCTGGCTTTCGGCTCGCCGTAGCGCGAGTGAAATTCGATGAGCTTGTCGGTGAGGTACTCGACGTTGAGTTTCCCGTCACGGACGGAGAGCAGTTTGTCGGGAAATTGCATAATCTTCGACCGCGTCAGCGGGTGGACCACGAACATAACGGCGGAAGGAAGCGGCAGCGGCGCCGCAGTCGTCGTCGTCGTCGTGTCGCCACGGTTGAACGTCGTGCCTCCTGAAAACATCGACGACGAACCCCCACCACTTCCTTCTGCTGCGGTCGTGGTGACCTCAACTCGATCGGGCGTCGACCGAGAGTCGTCGCTCAACGCCAGATGGTACTGCTTGAGGACGCGATCGCCTTCCAGCAGCACACTCTCATCGTCGAAATGGGGCGACAGATAGGACGTTTGCTCCCCGTCGGCGAAGCCATGCCACACCTCGAAGTAGGTGCGGATGATTTGCTGCACACTGTCATTGCGCCAGAAGTCTCGATTGACGCAGCCGTAGGTAAAGCTGTTGCGGCGAGCGAATACGACAGCGAGAACCCAATGACCCTTCCCGAGCGCCGTATTGCACACCGTTCGCAAGAGCGTTTCCTGAAAAACCCAGGAAAGCCGACTCAAGCTGCCTTCCAAGTCAGGAGGTGGGAGCGGTCGTGGCCGCGATTGGTTGCCGTACACGCTGGCGACAAGATTGTTGAATATTCCCATCGAGGCACGTCCGGCCATCATCATGGCCGACGATGACGACGGGCCCCCCCGCGCGAATTGCGTCGACTGTTCACGCACATGCCGGACCATCATCTCCAGCCGGAGAGCATTCACGGTGGGGTTCATGGTGCGCAACGCCATCTGCAGCTCCGAGTCCGACATGCGGTTGGCGCGTTCGATGAGCTGTTC
>ERZ1292630.4600-Hain-H41-02um-R3-4600-length-11626-cov-6_pt1 | contig 11626 bp, 4 predicted proteins | sample MGYA00564408_ERZ1292630 | MGnify/ENA primary metagenome ERZ1292630 (study PRJEB36523, sample SAMEA6512641) | groundwater metagenome | collected 2019-01-08 | study: AquaDiva: Metagenomics assemblies of 32 groundwater samples | reverse complement strand
GGGTCCAAGCGCACGGCGGCGGATCGGACAGATGCGGCGCTGGTGACGGGAAACGACGGCCACAACCGATCGCCGTTCACGACGTTTCCGGGACCGGCCGTCACCGCCGCGGCACGGGACGAATGTCTCCGCCGTTGGCAGTCTCAGCGAGGAGGCGCTTCCCCAACCATGGATGCCGCGGCGTCGTCTGACCCGCAGCCAGCGTCGCTCTCCGCCACCGCCGTTCGCCGGCGCGAGGCGCTTCTCAACAGCGTTGCACAGTCCTCGCCGCGTGGGATGAAGCCGGCCGACGCGCAGCTCCCCGCCACGGTGTTCCGCACGTGGTTCAAAAACGCGAGCCCGTCGGAGCAAGAAGGGTATCGCAATCCGACCCGGTCAACCTTGTCGACCCTTCGGTTGCAGGGGCAGACGCCGGCTCCGGCACCGGCGCGGTTACTGGACTCCAGTTTGCGTAGCCAGCGGCACCAAGCCACGAGGGGCCTTGACGTCGACGGCAAGAAGAAGGCGAACACCAACAGCGGCGGCGGCGGCGGCGGCGGGTCAGCGGCTGGCGGCCGCGTGGAGTTGGAGCCCATGCCTGAGCAGCGCCGCATGGAGCTCCTTTCCACGGTGTTCGTCCACGGAGGCAACGTGGGCAGTTATATTCGTCAACTCGAACTCGACGCACGGTCCGGTTTGCTGCGGCCTGATGAACGGCGAAGCATGAAAGCCCGTCTCGGTGGCCGCTGACATCCCCTGGCGCTCGCTTTCTGTGGGCCACCATCCGTTTTCACTCGTGTGTCTCAATCGCTCCAGTTGTTGTTCATCTCGCCACAGTTTCCTTAGTTGAGACATCGTGGGGGGGATCTTTCCGCACACCACAACACGGCAGCACGGTATCATGCTCAGATAGTATTCCGCCTGTTGGATCTTTCCCCTTCTTCGAGTTGAAGTGGTGTCTTTTTGAGTAAGAGCCGTTTCGCGATGACCGACATAACGGCGGCGGATTCCACGCATCCCGACTCCAGCAGCTCCAACTCGCTTGGCTGGCACGCCAGTTTTAGCGGAGTCGATCGCCGTGTCATACAAGAACACTATCAAACGTTGCTCAGCAACCTTGACGTGACTTGGTCAGACGAGCTGACGACGAACACCACGCACTTGTTTGCGTCGCGCGGGTCGTCAGCTAAAGTGGTCGCGGCGCAGAAGCATGGCGTGCGCGTCATTCGAACGTCGTGGCTGGACGACCTCAATCACCGTTTGGCCGCGGCTGCCGGCACCGACGAGGATGACAAGGAGCGACGACCGCCTCGCTGCGTGCGCGACATGCTGGATCGAATGCTGTTGCCGGAATACAACGTGAGCCCCCTCCTTGGCATGAGGATATCCACCTCTGAATTTTCGAGTGACGCCAATCACGTGGTTAAACGGCGTGTCGAAGCGTTAGGTGGGACATTCACGACCTACGTGGACCGGTTTACGACTCAGCTCGTCGTGCCCACGTCGCGACCCGACCCATCCCTTGGAGCCAACGCGGTGGCGGGCCGGTTGATTCCAACGACGGTCAGCGACAAGGTGCGCTTCTGCTGCACGAGTCGCATCCCGATCGTCGAGGAGCGGTTCCTGGACCTGATGGAAGGGGGCGTATGCTCACAGCAGGAGGGAGAATTGCGCTGCGCCGCTCCCCACTTCGTGGAGGCGGCGGCACGCTCCATGCAAGTGAGCCCGGAAATTTGGACCGATCGCTATTCCGCGGAGTCTCCGACGGAGAGTATAACGGGTGGAGGGGAGGCAGCCGCTGCGGCGTTAGCCACGGACGGTCCCTCCCGGCTGTTGCGGGACGACGACTGCAACGAGAGCAGCGGCGGGAGCGATCCGTTTGGTGCAGCAGTTGAGGGCAGTAAACACGGCGGCGCCGCAAGCGGAGGGCGCCGCAACGTTGGGTTTTGGCGCGACGATACGGATGGCAGGGCGGACGACGTGGCCATGGTTGGGGATGTGGTTGTGTGGCTATTCGGCACATCACCAGAGGAGCAACGACTCGTGCAGCGTCACTGCCTGCTCCGGCACGCCGTGCGTGTTCCGGTGTTGCTGCCCGCCCTTGTCACGCATGTCGTGTGCGGGACGGTTGGAACCGCGGAGCAGATGTCGGATATCGAAGGACGCGGGCTGACGGCAAGACTGGTCACGGTGGAGTGGTTTCTTCGCGCAACCGCCCAGCAGCTCGACATTGTCCCACCGCCCTGGGCAAGGCCGGCGGCCCTGACCTCTGCCACAGCGACTGCCTCGCGGACCTCGCCCATCAACGGACGTCCTACAACAGCTGGGTCGCCTACTTCGACGGGACGGCAGCCAGCCCGCCGGGACGGCCAGCCCAGCCCGCCCCCCGTTCGCCACCCCAGCCCCATGACCTCGCTACTGCCAACGACCTGCGGAACCGTCTCGCGCTCGTCCAACGTCCTTTCGCGGTCACCCTCGGCGCTCGACGCAAGCAGCAAACAACCGCTGGAGGGCGGTGGGCATCGCCCATCGGTGGTGCCGCATGATCACGAAGCACCGTTTCCTGCTGCCCCCCTGGTGGTGGGTGACGAAGCGGAGGCGGCGGCGGCGGCGACGTCCCGGCCGAGCGCGGGCGGCCTGCGTGTTAGGCTGCGATTGCGCGCGCCCGAGGCGCTCGTGCGCAGTGTCTTTGGAGGGATATCATTCTCGTTTGCTGGCGATTTTTCAGATCGCGACCGGGCGCTGTGCGAAAAGCTCATCCTTCGCGGTGGTGGCATCGTGCGAGGCGACGACCACCGCCGCTCTCCCTCCGCTCGTGACTGGGCCGTCGACCTCGCGCGCGGCTGGGCTCCCCCAACGGTAGGAGGGGACACACCGCTCGCCGGCGGCGGCGTGGTCCACGTGATTCCACACCAGCGCCAATCTATCGGCGGCGCGTTGGCCTTCCGCGCCGCCGCCGAGCGGCCGACAGGCCGGCCATTGGTATCCGCCACGGTGACGTCCGACTGGCTCAAATTTTGCCTTGAACACGGCCACCGGGTGAATCCGACCGCCTGCCCCCTGTTCGGCGTGTCGTTTGCGCGCCGTCACCCGCCCCCTCCCCTGAAAGCCAATCCGCAGTCCGGCGCCCCGGGTTCGTCGCTGAGAGCTGGCGGCGTACGCCGTTCGATTGCCGACTCGGTGGTTCCGCCGCTGGAATCCCGCGTCGCTGTGTGCGATGCCAGCAAAGTCGCCCTCGGAGTGGTCGGGGTCACCGTTCTCCTGGATGCCTCGTGGTTGGCGGATGACGCCGCTGTACTACTTGACATGTACCAGTTGGGCATCGAGCGGCTTAATGGGCTCGCCGTCACCACCGCCGACATTGCCGACACCTCCGCGGCACGAAGGCAAAGCGTTTCGCACATTGTGGTGTGTGAAGACAAACTGTCGGCGATAGTGGGAGAACCGTTAGTGAAGGAGGATCCGGGGGCTGCCCACGTGGCGAGGGGCCTTGTCGCGGTGGCGGTCAACGAACCTCCCACGCGAGCCGCCACGGGCTCCCTCGCGTGCCGCTTCGGCCCTTCCAACAAGGTGCTCGGCGGCAGCGTTGCCACCGCCGATGCGTCGGGAGGGCCGCTGCGAAAGGTACCGTTCGCGATCACCGTGGCGTGGCTGGACGCATCGGTTCGCGCAGGTTACTTCGTCGACGAGCAGCCGTTCTTAGTGCTGAGCCCGTCCTTGACGACCGGAGGCGACAGCGGCGCCGGGGGCACGTCGTTGAAGCGGCCGGCGGCGGCAGCCGTCCCCATCTACCTCGACGACCCCATCAGCGTGGCCGTCGGGCCCCATGGCATTCCCACGGACGCGTGTGATGGAGCCACGGCCGCTGGTGTCATTTTCGATCCGTCACGCCGCAGCGGCGTCGGCGCCGCGACGACAGCGTTGTCGAACATTCGGTGGCCGGCGACATCCGTCGTTGCTGGTGGTTTCCGCCGTGCGGCCCCGGCGACAGAGGAACCCGGCGGTAACGGCGGCGACGGCGACGACGACGAGCACGCGCTGGTGCGGCAACGACTTGAGACCTCTGCTCGCGCGCTGCACGATCTGCTTCACACGAATGAGGAGGACACCGACGCGGCGGTTGGCTCCCCACATCTTGTCGTGGCGTCGAGCCCCCTCCGGTCTCCACGGCTGTCGCCCAAGATGCAGCGACAGTGGCCCTTACCGCTCCCAGAGAGCACCACCGCCCTTCCCGAAGCAAGAGGGGTTTCCGCGACCGGAAAGGGCGTTCAGCAGCTGCCTCGGCGGCTCGAGGCCCGACGTCCAGCCCCGCTGCAACTACCCGAAGTCCCGATTGTTGGCCAACAACACGGCGCCGTGGTTGGACGCGCGGCAGAGGACTCACAGCCCGGGGATGCGCGTCGCGCCGCACCGCCGCCCAGCGGGGGAGCCGGGGGCGTGGCGCTCACCATGAACCGCACACTGCGCCTCTACCTCAGCCTTCTTGATGGAACAGTGGGGACGACGAGCACGGGCGGGGGAGAGCAGGCAGCAGCTTCCCAGCACGGGCAAATGCGCGCCGCCGCGCCGGCGCTTGGCCTTCGCGTCGCGATAGTGACGGCGCCTGTCGATGCCGACGTTGTCGTGGTCGGCAAAGTGAGCCGTCGGGAGAGCGTTCTGGTCGCCGTCGCCGGCGGCCGACCCCTTTGCAAGTCAAGCCTCGTCGCCGCGCTCGCGGCTCCTCGGGACGGCGGCAATGTCGCGCTGCCCTCGCTCACGGTGACGGTCCGGGTCGCGCTGGCGTCTCTGGGCCGCGATGGTGAAGCGCTCCAACGCAGCGCCGCGATGCTCGACGGTCTGGCAGACCCGACGTTCGTCGACTTGTCCGTGACCTTGGACAACTCAGCGGCGCAGTGCTGCCTTCAAAGTCATGTCATTGGACCCGCGGCGGTCGTGATTGCGCTGCGCAGCCATTCGGCCGCGTCCATTGTGCAGTCGAGAGCGTCGGATTTCGCGGCAAAAGTTTGCGTGGCGCAGATCTTTCAAACCAGCCCCCTGTGGTCGGAGCATTTATGGTCGGTGCCGGGACAAGATGCCTCGCGGGCGACGATCACCACCGAGGAGCCAACCACGGAGCCGGCATCCGCCGCCATGACGTCGCTGCTACGCGCGGCGAAATACTGGCGAGAGACGATGTCACAAGCGACGTCAACGGCGATGGGGCCATTCAGCGGCTGCGTCGTGTCCTTCTGGCTCACCGGTTCGTCCTCCGCGGCGCTGCTTGGTAACCTCGTGTTGGCGGGCGGGGGGTCGTTGCGCCACCCACTCGGCGCGATGGATCTCAACAACGGCGCGGCTCGCGGTGGAGACGCGGCCGTCGCGTCGGAGGCAAACGGCCCTCTGTCTGCGGACGCCATGTTCGAGTGGCTCTACGCGCCGAGCTCCGCGGGCGGAGGCAGCGATGTGAACTACGTAGTCGCTCCGCGAGAGGCGGCGAGCAAGGCACTACCACGGCTCAAGCTCCTGATGCAGACCATCCCGCCGCCTCAGACGACCATCCTCGACAACGGCGCTTCCTACGGCCGCTCAGCTGGCTTCTTGTTATCAACCGAACCGCCCCCAGTCGTGCCCAAGTCTCAGTCACAGCGTAAAATGCCATGGCGCCTGGTCACCTTGGAATGGCTCACCACCGTGCTGCAGCCAGCAGCTGCGGCCATTACCGCGGCGGCCGGTGAACACGGAACGTTGAGTCGCAAACGGCCTCGCGGGATGTGCAGCAGCGACGACGCCGTGGTCCTGCTGCAGTGCGAATGATGAAGAGTGAGCGCTTGTGAAGGGTGTCTCCGCGCCCTCCCAGTTATGAAAAAATATATCTGCTCCACGACGAATCAGCATTCGACTGAGGAGTTTCTTTCTCGCCCTCCCCCACATTCCAGGGCCGCTGCCACTGCGAGAGTCACATGTCCGCCATCAACATTCACGCCAAGGTGCGTTCGGGCTTGCCCGTGGAGGCGCCAAGTGTGTCCCCCGTGGCGAACTTCCCAATCACGAAGGCGCAACGAGCCGCCGAAGAGCAGCAACGCTTGCTCGCGTTCCGGGCGACCCTTCCCCGGCAGCTCGTGGCCCTAGTTGTCCATGGCCAATCCAATGGGTGGCTGGTGACGCCGTCGCAGCGCCGACTAGTGCTGACGCTGCACACGGCCGTGGCGTCGGTGTACGCTGCCCACGCGCAGTCCACAAATGGAGCATCGACGCCGTTCGCACCGCCGGAAGTCATCCAAGCCTCCGCGGAGGAGTGGTCGTCCGACGCCTGTCAGGCGCTGCTCGCCACTCACATTGTCGTCTTGACCGTGCATCTTGGAGATAGGCGAGCGGCGGAACGCACCCGTTCCCTGCTGCCGAAGTCGCTGTTGTCGGCGGACCAATTGCACTTCGAAAGTAGCAATGGCAGCGGCAGCAGCGACGCGACGGCAGCGGCAAAAAATGATGCGTTCCGTGTGGTGTTGATCGGCGGCTCGGTTTCCTACGTGCTACGCGTGAACGACGTCCGCCCTGCCCTGGCCCGCCCGCGGGACCTGCGCAACGGCATCGACGCGAAGTGCAATGCGGCAGCGTTGCGATGCGCCACCGAGGATGCGCTTTGCGTCGTCGCCGTCGTGGCCGCTCAAGAAACAACGGCCGATTTTCAAGTCACGGCAGTGGCGGCAGGAGACGTCGACGCAGCCGCGCTCGACCTTGCGCCGGATGCGGCGGTCGATCGGCTGAGGCTTCTGATTGAGCAGTCGGCGGCAGTGGCTCTGTCGCGACCCGCCACCGCCCGGTAAAGACCGACTTCTTCGACGCGTAAGTTTCGAGGCTCAGGTGTTGACCCTGTTGAACGGTTGGACAGCGAAATGCCCCCATAATCATTGTCCCCCCCCCCCTGCCAATACGACTCATAGCCCGATCTTTTCCCTCGATAGAGACCACTTCTCTCGCCTCATGTGGGAACCATTGCTCTTCTCGATCAGCAACACCACCACGACCACCACGACGGCGGCCCCGCCGGACGTGCTGCTGGGCCGCTGCCCCACTTGGACGCCGCTGGCCATTGTTGCGCTCTGTGTTTCGTTCGTCACCTTGCTGCTCCTGGGCATCGTCACGTTTCTCCGCGATCGACCGCCGGTGCCGGGAAAGGTGAACATGGGCCTTCCGTACGGCATCACAATCATGCTCTTCGGCATCAGCTTTTGGCTCATCGCGCCCAATTACGTTTTCTTTATCTTGTTTCACGACATCATTCCCGCGTCCGTGAACCCCGATGGCGAGGAGATGGCATGCCTCAACCTTGGCCTTCGGGCTATTTCGGCCTCTTCTCCTTGGCCCTCCTCGTGCTCTACTCCCCATCGAACCTCGTCAAGCAGAGCCTGTCTCGCTATGAGGCCGCGTCGAGAATACTTGGCGCCACTCCTCAGACAGAGGGAGCAGCAGGGGGCCGGCTGCTCTGCGTCGGCAGCACCATCCGAGGAATGCTGTTCTTGGAGGCGAACAAACTGTCAAAGGGGACGCCCCAGACAAGCAAGTCCGTGACAGTCGCCATGCTGGATGTGTCCGGCGCGCGGTCGCACGTGATCAACAACGCCGAGGCGTTGTCCATGCCGCTCTCCGACGCCGAGCAGCGGGATATCTACAGCGTCCATCCCCACACCTTCGCGATCCCGGAGCTGGCCGGCCAGGATCAAGTTGCGTTCGACGAGGTGTGGTTGACTCCGTTTCTACGTATCGCACCGCCCATCGGGGATTTCTTTACGACAGAATCCGTTCGCGAACGCCGAATTCAACGGCTGATCGCCGCGATCGCTTCGCACCTGCGAGTGGGAAGTCGAGTGGTCGCCGTGGATGGAGCACTGAACACCTTGCATACCGCCGCCGACCTGAAGGACTCCGGCGTGTTCTCGGACATCAAGACCGAGCTTCACGAAGGCTCGAAGGTAGGCGCCTCCATGATTACCAGCTATCAGCTGATGGTGCTCACGGCGACGTACTGCGGCCGGCCAACTACCAGCGACGCGCAGTTGCAAACGCAACACAGCATCCGCGAGGGCGTGGTCAATGAGGAGGAGGAAGAACTTCTCGTGCCGGTCGACCCGATGGGGTCCGACGCGTCGCCTCTCACGCGCACTCGCGAATCGCGGCTGTGGTCGCCAACCCATGTGTCCTACGTGCTGATGGCGTTGCAGTGCATCACCGCCGCGGCATTGTACGCCGGTAGCGCCGCGCTATTTCGCTCGTTGAGCGTGCCCACGAGCATCGTCCCTGGCCAGCGGGTGAACACCGTGGTCATTTCATGGGCGACGAGTTACGTTATGATGGCGTTCTTTTCTCGGACGGTGCTCTCCGCTGAATATTTCTTCTACGACGCAAAGGCGATCGTGATCGCGTGGGCGAAGAGCGATCTGTACGCTATCGTCGGCGCCCTCTTGTACTCGGCCTTGTTCTACGTGCCGACGTTGCTGTTGATGCTCGCGCTGTCGAAGTTCTCATCGCTTTCCGAGGACACGAAGAGTATTATTGGCGTCGTGATCAGCATCTTCGTGGGGTTTCAATTGTACAAGTTCAGGGCCTGGAGGGCACGGGAGGCGGTGTTTGCTCGCAGAGGCTTTGACGAGACCTTCAAAAAATACTGCTGAGACGATCGCGATAAATCATCCGGTATTGATTTCCCTCCCGTCGTCCGGGGTGGTTGTGTTGCTCGTTCGATCTATCGTCCCGTGTCGTGTCGGCTGATCCATCAAAATCGTCCCTCCACCGGGCGTCCGTTGCGCCGTGGCACGGGTGATTAAACATAACTTCCTGGGGTGGCTGGTAGATGGAAGCTTTGTGCTCAGAGCCGTAGGTGGAGGGCCAGTTTCAACGCAGACCTTCGCCACCCGGCGATTTTTGATAGGTAAATTTTCGCGTGATGTTCCTTTCCGTACCCCACACCGAACAGATCATTTTCAACCTGTTACCGATGAACACGATGGCGGCGGCGGTGGCCGTCAGAAGCACCCACTCGATCGACGACATGTATGCCAGCCGGTCGCTTCTGAAAATGTCCACGTCCAACCGGTCACCCTCGCAAACCTCCGACGCAGAATCAAGCGCGTCCGCAGGAGGAGTCGACTCCAAGGGAGGGCCGTCTCGACGAGACGGCGCACTCCCCCTGACAAGCAAGCCACCCACGCCCAAATCATGGACCGCGACACTGATCGTCACCATCAGCTGCAACCCACTGATCGTGCGGCTTGCCCTTTCGTCCCCTCCTGCGGGCGGAGGGCATCACGCGGCGGCCGCGCCGCCGAGTTTGGAGGGCGATGATCCGTCGACCACGACAGCGTCGTTTTCGCTAACGGCTCTTCGGCAAATCGGAGAGGTCGTCTTGGCCAGCGTGAGCTCCGCATGCGCCGAGTTTCACCCACCATCGCGCTTAGTGGCGGCGACCATTGGTAGTGATCGTGCGCGGAAGATGCGCGACGCGGCGACAAATCTGCCGGCCACATCCGTAGAAGCGGACACGTTGAACCGTGAGGCGGCACGGCTGGAACAGCATTCCGCGATCAGCAATCCTTATGACTTTGTCACCTTGACCACCCTGGCGTACAACACAGTCGTCTTTTCCATGCCGAAGGAAGTTTACGTGGGCGAAATGGCCCTCTGCTCGATCCAAGTTAGCATCTTAGACGCCCTGACAAATCCGGCGAACGCACCTGCCTTGTCGCGAGCGACCCTGAGCGGATGGCAACCGATCGCCGTTCACGGGGGCTCGGCTATGATTCCCCTCGCAACGCTTGAAGCGGTCAACCGAGGAGATGCATTTCAGCCGTCGCTACCCGTCGAAGGACCCTTCGTCGCGGAATCGCTTGTCTTTCAACGTGTGGTGGAAGTGAGCGCTCCGCAAGTGGGGCCGGGAGGAGACTCTCGCCGCCGAACGCGTGCCGGCGAAGCATCCCACGATTACAGCCTGCTGCTTGGTAACCGGAACGAGGAAGCCGCGATCGACGTGGTTCTGTCTCAACCCCCGCAACTGCCGCGGCTCTTGGCCCCAACGATTGGAGGCCTGCGGGTCATCGAGCGCGTCGTTGCCGCCGTTGAATCCGGCTTCTTACGCACGTGGGACACAGATAGCTACGGCCGCACACCGCTTCACCTACTTGTCGACCTTGCACCGTGCTTTTTCGAAGCGTCTGAAATCGCCGCGGCGGGGAAAGGGGGGTTGCCCTTTCCCACTCTCTTGCGGCAGGCCACCGCGGTGTCGAGGGCAGCGCTAGAGACGGGGTCGCTTCCGACGGAGAAGCTGCCGATCGAGCTGAAAGCCCCCTATCGTGCCTTGGAGGGCACCGTCGAACTTCTTCTCGAAATGGCCGCCCCTGTCTACCGCTGCGACGCGCTCGGCCGTACCGTGCTCGATGCCATCGCTGCCTTGTCCTCGCCACCTGATCTGCTTCCGCCAACGACAGCGGACCATCCACACGGCGCGAACCACAACGCTCCGCTCGGCCGGTTATCAGCGCCCGATATTCGACAGTTCGCTCAAATGGCGCTTGTGTGCGCTTTCCAGCGCTTCGCAGATAAAAAGGACCCACCCGAGGCACCACTCCGCCGGCGACCGGAAAGTGCACCTGACGACGTCCTGGAGGCCATCGATCGCGGCCTCCTGCGCTTCGTCTCCGCCGGCGGTGCCGTGGACGTCCCGACGCCACTGTGCCACCAGTGTGTCTTCTCGGCGACCCGACCTAACATAGCCATCGCGGTCGTGGATGCTCCACCTTCGAAGCAGCAGTTGCCGCGGAGCGCTGGTTCCAGTTCGATGCTGTCGGCCAAAACAGGAAGCAGTCCTTCCCCGCGTCGTGGCACCCTAGAGGGGACGGCCTCCTCCTCGTCGACCACCGGTGAGTCGACGGTCCGGGTGGTCATCATCGACATGGACATGAACAGCACCTCCTACGCGGCGGACCGACCGAGCGACCAACAGCCCGCCGCCCAACTACCCCGAGTCACCTCGATCTACGACTGCAATCAATCTACGCCGCAGACGACGAACCGCACCTCTCCCGCGGCCGCGCGAAGCGCTCGATCGCTGCGGGTGTGCGTCCTGCCATACCATCCGCTCACCCACCCGCATACGTTCTCCGACGTGCTGCTGTTGTCGAATGGAGTGATCGTCGCGGTTGACTACACGCTGCCGGAGGACCGCTGGGTGCAGGCGACCTGCCAGACAGGTCTGCAAGTTGACGTTTTCGCTGGTGAGAGTACGGGATATTGTTGCCACTTTACCCCTTCATCGACGCACACTGCCGCGAATGACGATACAACCGCTGCCGCCACGATTTCCGGAACACGGCTTCTTCTTCCGGACGAGGAGCAGGCTGGTGACCGTCTCGACAGCGTGGAGTCCCGACCAGACGTGACGCCGGCCGCCGACAGTCGCTTCACCTTTGGCAACAGCTTGCTGCTCCACCGCGACGATGCCGTGGTACCACTAGCCGACGCCGTATCTCAGGAAGCCCCACTTGGTGGGGGTGCGTCCCCCCTACTTCTTACGGGCAGCGTGGCTGCCTCTCACCCCTCGACGCGTCAGCCGTTGCTCCTCGGGACGCTCGTCTACGTCTGCAACGGCGTGCTGCGGGCCCTGCATCTTCCGGCGGCG
>ERZ1292630.1626-Hain-H41-02um-R3-1626-length-21786-cov-10_pt1 | contig 11629 bp, 12 predicted proteins | sample MGYA00564408_ERZ1292630 | MGnify/ENA primary metagenome ERZ1292630 (study PRJEB36523, sample SAMEA6512641) | groundwater metagenome | collected 2019-01-08 | study: AquaDiva: Metagenomics assemblies of 32 groundwater samples | reverse complement strand
TCGCGGATCTTGTTCTGCAGGTAGCGGGTGAACGAGTCCGGGATCCCCCGGCGGTCCTTCACGAAAACGGCGAAGGAGGGCGGGGCGACTCCGACCTGCGTCATGTAGAAGGCGCGGTTCCTCCCCTGCGGGGACGGGATCGGCACGGTGTAGAGGAACGACTGCGCCATCCGGTTCAGCAGGCCCGTCGGGACGCGCAGGCGGAAGTTCGCGCTGGCCTCCTCGATCTTCCGGAAGAGCTGCTGGAATCCTTTTCCCGAAGTGGCCACCGTGGGGACGACCGGCGCGAAGGAGGCGTATTCGAGCCCTTCCGCGATCGCGCGCAGCCCCTTCCGGCGCGCCTCCTCCGTGGCCCACCCGTCGGCCTTGTTCGCGGCGACGACCACCGCGCGCTCCTCGTCGAGGATGTAGCGCAGGACCTGCCGGTCCTGATGGGTGAGCCCTCCGGGGCCGTCGATCAGCAGGATCGCGAGGTCGCACCGCTTGATCGAGTCGAGGCTCTTCATCACGGAGAAGATTTCGACCGCGCCTTCGGTCTTCCGCTTCGCGCGGATCCCCGCGGTGTCGATCAGCAGGTACTTCCTTCCGTCCCGCTCCACCATCACGTCGACCGCGTCGCGCGTGGTGCCGGGGATCTCCGAGGCGATGACCCGCTCGAACCCCGCCAGCGTGTTGACGAGCGTCGACTTTCCCACGTTCGGCCGCCCCACCACGGCGATCCGCGGAAGGTCGGCGTCCTTCGCGTCCGTCTCTTCCCCGACGTCGGTCCGGGCGGGAATCCGCGCGACGATCGCCTCGAGCAGTTCGGATACCCCCGTGCCGTGCTCGGCGGAAACGGCATGGATCGTATCGACGGAGAGGGCGTGGAACTGGGAAACGCCTTCCCTGCCTTCCTTCGCGTCCACCTTGTTCGCGGCGAGGAGGACCGGCTTCCCCCGCTCGCGCAGCATCCCGGCGATCTCCTTGTCGAGGGGGAGCAGCCCGTCGCGGGAGTCGACCAGGAAGACGACCAGGTCGGATTCGTAGACCGCCCGCAGGACCTGCCCGCGGATCTTCGGAAGGAGGTCGTTCTCCTCCCCGCCCGTCATGTACCCCCCGGTGTCGACGAGAAGGAAATGGCGACCGTCGTACTCCACCGGCTCGGCGACGAGGTCGCGCGTGATCCCCGGCTGGTCGAACGTGATGGCGCGGCGCTTCCGCGCCATCCGGTTGAACAGGGTGGACTTCCCCACGTTCGGACGCCCCACCAGCGCCACCGTGAACTCAGCCCGGCTCATATCCCAGATGCCTCAACATGGATTCGCTCCTCGACCAGTCCCGTTCCACGACGACGAACAGTTCCAGGTAGACCCGCGACCCCGTCTCCTTCTCCAGCTCGAGGCGCGCGGCCATCCCGACCTTCTTGAGGAACGCGCCGCCCTTCCCGATCACGATCCCCTTCTGGGAATCCCGTTCCACGAGAATCTCGGCCCGGATGCGGATCAGGTTCTTCTCCGGCTCCTCCCTGTATTCGTCGATCCGCACCGCGATGCTGTAGGGGATCTCCTCGTCGAGCCCCTCGAAGAGCTTTTCCCGGATCACCTCCTTGGCGATGAAACGCATCGGGAGGTCGGTCAGGTCCTCCTCGGGGTAGAACGCCGGCCCCTCGGGCAACCGCGCGAAGAGCGCGGTCAGGAACGCCTCCACGCCGTCCCCTTTCGCCGCGGAGACGAGGAACGACGCGGCGTAGAAATCGTCCCGGGTGAGACTCTTCCGGACCTCGTCGGCCGCCGCCCGGCCCATCCGGTCGACCTTGTTCACCACGAGGATGCGCGGGACCGGAATCTTTTCGAGGATCCCGCGAACCATGGCATCCTCGGGGCCTTTCCCCAGCGGACGGTCGTCGATGACGTGGGCGACGATGTCGGCCTCTTCGCCGATCCGGCAGGCGGTGCGGACCATGTGGGAATTGAGCGCCCTCGTCGGTTTGTGGATCCCCGGGCTGTCGAGGAAGACGATCTGCCCCCGCGTCTCGGTGTGGATCCCCGCGATCCGGTCCCGCGTCGTCTGCGGCTTCCGCGTGACGATCGCGACCTTGGCGCGCACGATCCGGTTGAGCAAGGTCGATTTCCCGACGTTGGGACGGCCGAGCAGGGCGACGAAACCGGATTTCGGGTTCACGGGGTCTCCCCGCCGGCGCCCAGGAGACACGAAATCGCTTTCGCCGCCGCGTCCATCTCCGCCTCCTTGCGTGACGTTCCGCTTCCTACGGCCGGCGGCCGCCCTTCCACCCGGACCTCCACCCGGAAAAGCCGGTGGTGCGGCGGCCCGTCGGCGGAGAGGAGCGTGTATAACGGAAGGGGCAAATGCTCCCCCTGGCACCACTCCTGCAGTCGCGACTTCGCGTCGAACCCGTCTACCAGCGCGCCCATCAGGTCCGGAAGCCGGAAATGGCTCCGCACGAACCGGAGGGCTCCCTCGTGCCCTCCGTCGAGGAAGATGGCCCCGATGACCGCCTCCACCGCGTCCGCCGCCATCTTCCGGGTGACCCCGGCCCCCCCCTTCCGCCGGACGGAAGGGTCGATCCGCAGCGACGCCGGGACGCCGATCCGTTCCGCGATCCTCGCCAGGTTCCGGTTGTTGATGATCGAGGCGCGCGCCTTGGTGAGCACGCCCTCCCCCGCCAGCGGCAGCATCCGGTACATCTCCTGCGCGACGCAGAGGTTCAGCACGGCGTCCCCCAGGAATTCGAGCCGTTCGTACGACCGCTTCCCGTCCTCGAGCCCGGGGGCGGAGCCGTGCCGCAGCGCCTCCTCCAGCAGATCCTTCGCTCCGAACCGGTATCCGATCCGTTCCTCGAACGATGAAAACGTCAAACGGCCGTCCCCTCCAGGTGCTCGCCGCGAACGGCGTCGATGCGGACGGGGATCAGGTCCCCCCGCGCGCCGAACGCCGCGCGGAAGACCGCCTCGGCGTAATTCTCCGTGGTCCCGCGCATCTCCCCGGTCTTCGGGTCTCTCGCCGACGCCGCGACGACCAGCGTCTTCCCCACCTGCCTCCGGAGGTACTCCTTCCGCATCGCGACGTCCGCCGCCCGAAGCCGCGCGACCCTCCGCGTCTTCTCCGCAGCGATCACGTCGTCCGCCCATCCCGCGCTCTCGGTCCCCGGCCTGGGAGAGTACGGAAAGGCGTGAAGGTAGCTCAGCGGGGTGTCGCGGATCAACCGCATCGTCTCCGCGAAATCGTCCGGGGTCTCCCCCGGAAACCCGGCGATCACGTCGGCCCCCAGGCGGATCCCCGGGACCTCGGCGGCGAGCAAAAGCAGTCTCTCACGATACTGCCTCGCCGTATACGGCCGCCGCATCCGAAGCAGCACCCGGTCGGAGCCGCTCTGCAGCGGAACGTGCAGGTGCGGGCAAAGGCGGCCTTGCGTGGAGAGAAGGGAAACGAGCGCCGACGTGATCTCCTGGGGTTCGACCGAGCCCAGGCGGAACCGGCACCCTGAGGTCGCGCCGAGTAGCGCCTCGACGAGCCCCGCGAGCCCGTCCCGGTCGCCGCGGTCCGCTCCGTACCGCCCCGCGTGGATCCCGGTCAGGACGATCTCCCGGGCGCCGTCCCTTTCCGCGCGGACCGCGCGCTCGACGATCTCCCGCCGCGGCAGGGACCGGCCGGCCCCCCGTGCCTTCGGCACGACGCAGTAGGCGCACGCCGCGTCGCACCCGTCCTGGACCTTCAAAAACACGCGGCTGTGCCCCAGCAGCCGGTCCGCCGCGAAATCGGAAAGTTCCTCGTCCTGCGAAGGCGCGTCCCCGGCAAGGGAGCGGAGCAGTCGCGGCAGGGCGGACGCTTCCCGGATCCCGAGCCAATGGTCCACCTCGGGCACCGCCGCGCTGGCTTCGGGGGTCGTTTCGGCGAAGCAGCCGGTCATCACGAGAACCGCGCCCGGATGCTCCCGGCGCAGCCGGCGGGCCAGCGCCCGGCAATCCCGGTCGGCCCGGCGGGTGACGGTGCAGCTGTTGATGACCAGGACGTCGGCGGGGTCCCCGCCCCCGACAACCTCGAACCCGGCGCGCGCCGCCTGGGTGAGGATCGCCGCGGAGTCGGCGAAGTTCGCCTTGCAGCCGACGGTTACGACCGAGAGGCGCCCGCGCATTCGATCCAGCCCCCGCCCAGCACCTCGTCCCCGTCGTAAAGGACGAGGGCCTGCCCGGGGGTCACGCTGCGCTGGGGCGCGTCGAAGGAGACTTCGAGGCGGTCCCCCGTCGCCCTCACCGTGCACGGCGCCCCGGGGTGCCGGTACCGCACCCGGGCCGTCGCGTGGAATTCCGCCCCGGGGGGAGAGCCGGCCACGAAGGCAGGGGTGATGACCGTCGCCCCCCCGGAAAACGTTTCCCCGTCGCTGCCGAGGACGATCTCGTTCTTCGACGCGTCGATCGCCACGACGTAGAGCGGTTCCTTCGAGGCGATCCCGAGCCCCTTGCGCTGTCCTACGGTGTACCCCAGGATTCCCTTGTGGTTGCCGAGGAAGTTCCCTTCCCGGTCGACGAAGCGCCCGCGGTCCTCGCTGATCCCCCGGCTCTCGAGGAACCGGGTATAGGAGTCGTCGGTGACGAAGCAGATGTCCTGGCTCTCCCGCTTCTCGTACACCGGCAGCCCCGCCTCGATGGCGATCCTCCGCACCTGCTCCTTCATCATCTCCCCCACGGGGAACCGGATCCGCCGCAGTCGTTCGGAGTCGAGCGAATAGAGGAAGTACGACTGGTCTTTCCCGGCGTCCGGCGAGGCGAAGAGCCGGCAACGCCCGTCGGGTTCCCTGCGGATGACCGCGTAATGCCCCGTGGCGACCCCTTCCGCCCCCAGCTCGTCGGCCTTGCGCAGCAGCGCGCGGAATTTCAGGTGCTCGTTGCACAGGATGCACGGGTTCGGCGTGCGACCCGCCCGGTACTCCCGGACAAACGGGTCGATCACCTCCCTGCGGAATTCTTCCCGCAGGTTGAGGACGTAGTACGGGATCCCCAAGGTGTCGCACACGCGCCGGGCGTCGTAGAGGTCGTCCAGCGAGCAGCACGTCCCCTCCCGATCCCGGGTCACCTTCGAATAGTCGTACAGGTCCATCGAGACGCCGATGACCTCCCACCCGTCCCGCTGCATCAGCAGCGCCGCCACGGAGGAGTCGACCCCCCCGCTCATCGCCGCTAATATACGTCCCCTCGTCATAGGCAGCACCTCAAAAGACGAGGGGGCGTATCCCCAGAGGGGGACATTCCTGGTTCAACCCCGGGTGGAGGGAAGGAGTGTCCTCCGCCAACTCGGCAGATAATATTTATGAACGAGTATTTTGCCACTTTTCCTCCCGCGGGTTGTACAGCGGCGACATCGCCCGCAGCTTGTCGACCACGGTTTCGATGGCGTCCACCGCGTACGCCACGTCTTCGTCCGTGTTCCCGAGCCCGAGGGAGAACCGGAGCGCACCCTGGGAATCGGTCGGGTCGGCCCCCATCGCCAGCAGGATCGGCGACCCCTCCAGCGACCCCGAGGTGCAGGCGGAGCCCGAGGAGCAGGCGATCCCCATCATGTCGAGGTTCAGCAGCAGCGCCTCCCCTTCCACGAACCGGAACGAGAGATTGACCGTGTTCGGAAGCCGCAGGGTGGGGTGACCGTTCAGCACGATGTCGGGGATCCGCGCGAACAGCGCCCGCTCGAACGCGTCCCGAAGCCGGCGGACCTCGGCCGCTTCCGCCGCCATGTTCTTCGACAGGAGGGAGAACGCCTTCCCCATCGCGACGATCCCCACCACGTTCTCGGTGCCGCCCCGCCGTCCCCGCTCCTGGTGCCCCCCGTGCAGCACCGCCTCGACCTCTATCCCCCTCCTTACGAGCAGCCCGCCCGCGCCCTTGAGGCCGTTCACCTTGTGCCCGGAAAACGAGAGGAGGTCCACGGGAAGCGTCTCCCACGCGAGCGGAACCTTGCCGGTCGCCTGGACCGCGTCGGTGTGCATGAGCACACCGGCTTCCCTCGCGATCGCGCCGATCTCCCCGATGGGCATCAGGCACCCGGTCTCGTTGTTCGCCGCCATGACGGAGACGAGGATCGTATCCTTCGCGAGGGCGCCGCGGACCGCGTCGGGCTCCACGATCCCCTGGCGGTTCACCGGGACGTACGTGACGCGGAATCCCTGCGTCTCGAGGAACCGGCACGTGTTCATGATCGCCGGATGCTCCACACTCGACGTGACGATGTGCTTCCCCGCGTTCCCCGGCCGGTACGCCACCCCTTTCACCGCAAGGTTGTCGGCCTCGGTCCCGGAGCTCGTGAAGACGACCTCGAGCGGGCGGCATCCGTAGAAGGCGGCGATCTCCGCCCTCGCGTCCTCCACCGCCTTGCGGACGTCCCGCCCCGCCCAGTGAATGCTGGACGGATTCCCGAAGAGATCGGCGAGAAACGGCCGCACGGCGTCCGCTACCTCCGGGTGGACCGGGGTCGAGGCGTTGTGGTCGAAATAGATCTTCCTCAAACCACCACCTCCTCGCGCGCTTCCCCCCGCTCCTCGAACAGGTCCTGGACGGACATCGAATCGAGGAACTCCTCGATCCGGGCCTCGAGGGCGTCCCACATCCCCTGCGTCCGGCACCGGTCGATCATCCCGCACGCGCGCCCCGACCGCCGGCACCCGACCCGCGCGGGCTTCCCTTCCGCCGTCCGGATGATCTCCCCGACGGTGATCCCCGAGGGGTCCCGGGCAAGGATGAACCCGCCGCCGGGGCCGCGAACGCTCTTCACGATATTTTGCTTGCGCAGGCGCAGGAAGAGCTGCTGCAGGTACGGTTCGGGGATCGACTCCCGTTTCGCGATCGTCTGGATCGGCACGGGGTTCCCCCGGGACGACGCGGCCAGCGAGACCATCGCCATCACGGCATACCGTCCCCGGGTGGTGATCTTCACGTTCCGGTCCTCGCCTCCGCGGGCTGCGGCGCCTCCTCGAAGCGCTTCGCCAGTTCCTCGACCCGTTTCTCGAGGGCGAAGATCTGCTCGGTCAGGCACGTGATCGCCTTTCCTTCCGGATCGGGCGTTCCCCCCACGCCGGTCGGATCGTTGTAGACGTTCCCTTCCCGGTAGACGACCCGCCCCGGTATCCCGACGACCGTCGAGTTGGGCGGCACTTCCTTGTTCACCACCGATCCGGAGCCGATCTTGGAGTCGTGTCCGACACGGATCGGGCCGAGGATCGCCGCCCCCGCCCCGACGATCACGTTGTCCTCGAGGGTGGGGTGCCGCTTCCCCTTGTTCCAGCTCGTCCCGCCCAGGGTCACGCCGTGGTACAGGGTGACGTTGTCGCCGATCTCCGACGTCTCCCCGATCACCACCCCCATGCCGTGATCGATGAAGAACCCGTCGCCGATCGTCGCTCCCGGGTGGATCTCGATCCCCGTGACGGTTCGCGAGAGGTGGGAAACGAAGCGGGCGAGGAGCCGGAGATCGTGCCCCCAGAGCCAGTGGGCGAGGTGGTGGAACCGGACGGCGTGGAAACCGGGGTAACAGAGGAGGATTTCGAGCACGCTGCGCGCGGCGGGGTCCCTCTCGAAGATGACCTTGATGTCGTTCCGGATCGATCGTAACATCTTCCCTCCCTCCCGCCAGAGATTATAAGACAGAATAAGTCAATTATTTGGCATTTTCGCAAGAAAGGGAAGGATTTTCTGCAGCCGCTTCTCCTTGATCCCCTTGACGCCGAGAAGGTCTTCCGGAGACCGGAACCGTCCGAGGCGATCCCGTTTCTCGACCACGGCGGCGGCGACCTCGTCGGTGATCCCGGGCAGCTCCGAGATCTCCAAAAGGGAAGCCTTGTTGATATCTATCCGTTTTCCAAGGAGGTATTTCTGGCGGATCGTGAGGGGTCCGCTTCGGGGGGTTTCAGCGGAAAGAACGGCCGTTTCGTTGTCGGAGGCGGAAGGAAGGACCGGAAAGGCGTCGGTCCCGTCCATCGAAGGGAGAAACCCGACCCAGGCGACGCGCTGCGCCGTGGCGCACGCATTCCAGACCAGCAGGATCAGGGAAAGAAGAAGGACGGCGCGCCGCTTCCCGCCGCTACTCTCCCCGCTCCCCGGAATCGGCACGCCGCGTCCTCCACAGTTTGTACCGGATGCTGTCCACCAGGGCCTGCCAGGACGCCTCGATGATGTTGTGCGACACGCCCACGGTGCCCCAGATCGCGTCCCTGTCGCCGGATTTAATCAAAACGCGTACCGAGGAGCCGGTCCCTTCCTGCCGGATGACGCGGACCTTGTAGTCGAGCAGCTTCACCTCGGCCACTTCGGGGTAGAATTTTTCCAACGCCTTCCGCAAGGCGTTGTCCATGGCGTTTACCGGGCCGTTCCCCAGCGCCGCCGTGTGCTCCGCCCGGCCGTCGACGGAGATCCGGATCGTCGCCTCGGCGATCGGCGCCTCGCCCTCGGACCGCTTTTCGTCGATCACCCGGAACCCCATCAGTTCGAAAAACGGCTCGTGCTCCCCCATCGCGCGGCGCGCCAGCAGCTCGAACGAGGCGTCCGCCCCCTCGAACTGGAACCCCTTGTGCTCGAGCTCCTTGATCTCGTCGAGGATCTTTTCGGTGTTGGGGTCGTTCGCCTTGAACTTGAGCCCCGTCTCCTGGATCTTGGAGAGGATGTTGCTCCGCCCGGAAAGGTCGGAGACCAGGACCCGCCGGCGGTTTCCCACCGTCTCGGGCTCGACGTGCTCGTACGTCTTCGTGTGCCGTCGGATGGCGGAGACGTGCATCCCCCCCTTGTGCGCGAACGCCGCGTTCCCGACGTACGGCTGGTGGAGCCATTGACCCACGTTGGCCACCTCGGCCACGTAGCGCGACAGGTCGGTCAGCTTCCGCAGCCGCCCCTTCGGAAGGACCTCCCGCCCCATCTTGAGCTCCAGGGCGGGGAGGATGGAGCACAGGTTCGCGTTCCCGCACCGTTCCCCGTACCCGTTGATCGTCCCCTGTACCTGCGTGGCGCCGCTCTCGACGGCCGCCAGGGTGTTGGCCACCGCCATCTCGCCGTCGTTGTGCGTGTGGATCCCGATCGCCGTGGAGGTCGCCTTTCGCACATCCTTCACGATCCGGGAGATGTCGGACGGAAGCGCGCCGCCGTTCGTATCGCACAGGACCAGGACGTCGGCCCCCGCGTCGACCGCGGCCGCGAGCACCTTCATCGCGTACTTCGGGTTGTGCCGGTACCCGTCGAAGAAATGCTCCGCGTCGAAGAAGACCTTGTCGGTGTTCTTCTTAAGGTACGCCACCGTGTCCCTGACGGCATGCAGGTTCTCCTCGAGGGTGGTGCGCAGCGCCTCGATGACGTGGAAGTCCCACGACTTCCCGACCACCGTGATGACCGGCGTCCCCGCGGCGATGAGCGCCTTCATGTTGGCGTCCTCGTCGACCTTCTTCCCCACGCGGCGGGTCATCCCGAAGGCGCACATGACCGAGTTCTTCCAGCGCATCTTGCGCGCCCGCTCGAAGAACTCCTTGTCCTTGGGGTTGCTGCCGGGGTAGCCGCCCTCGATGTAGTGGATGCCGAACTCGTCCAGTTTCTCGGCGATCGCTACCTTGTCGAGCACGGACAGGGACACCTCTTCGGACTGGGTCCCGTCCCGCAACGTCGTGTCGTACAGGTATACGGTCTTCATTCGGCGTTCCGCCCTTCCGGTCTCGTTTTCCTCGTTCGATGCGCCGCCGTCAGGCGGGGTTCCCCAATCCGAACCCCCCGTGGAGCACGCGCACGGCCAGCTCGGTGTACTTCTCCTCGATGAGGACGGAGATCTTGATCTCCGATGTGGAGATCCCGAGGATGTTGATCCCCTCCGCCGCCAGCGTCTCGAACACCTTCAGCGCGACGCCGGAATGGGAGCGCATCGCCATGCCGACGATGGAGACCTTGGCGATCTTGTCGTCCCCCACTACCCGCTCGGCCCCCACGTCCTTCGCCGCCTTCTCGGTGAACTGCATCGCCTTTTTGTAGTCGGTGCGCCCGATCGTGAACGTCAGGTCCGTGAACCCCGTGACCGAGACGTTCTGGACGATGACGTCGACCACGATGTTCGCCTCCGACAGCGGCTTGAAGATCTTCGCCGCGATCCCCGGGCGGTCGGGGACCTTGACCACCGTGATCTTCGCCTCGCTCTTGCTGTACGCCACGCCGGACACCACCGCCGTTTCCATGATCTCCTCCTCCGTCGTCACGATCGTTCCCGGGTTATCGTTGAACGAGGAGCGGACGTGGATCCGCACCCCGTACTTCATTCCGAACTCCACCGAGCGGATCTGCAGCACCTTGGCGCCCAGGGAGGCGAGCTCGAGCATCTCCTCGAAGGAGATCTTGTCGAGCTTGCGTGCGTCCGCGCAGATGTTCGGGTCGGTGGTGTAGACGCCGTCCACGTCCGTGTAGATCTCGCAGACGTCCGCCTTGAGCGCCGCCGCCACGGCCACGGCGCTGGTGTCGGAGCCGCCGCGCCCGAGCGTGGTGATCGACCCGCTGTCGTCGATCCCCTGGAAACCGGCCACGACGGCGACGTATCCTTCCTTCAGCGCCTGCGTGATCGTCTCGCCGCGGATCCGGCGGATCCTCGCCTTCACGTAGGCGGCGTCCGTCAGCACGGGGATCTGGAAGCCGCAGAACGACTTCGCCTTGCACCCCATCTCGGTGAGGGCGATCGCCAGAAGCCCGATCGTCACCTGCTCGCCGGTCGCGGCGACGACGTCGAGCTCCCGCCCGTTGGGCATCTCCGAAATCTGGTGCGCGAGCCCGAGCAGCCGGTTCGTCTCGCCGGACATCGCGGAGACGACCACGACGACGTCGTTCCCCTGCTCCTTCGTCCGGGCCACCCTCTTCGCCACGTTCTTGATCTTCTCGACGGTGCCGACCGAGGTCCCCCCGTACTTCTGGACAATGAGTGCCATCGCGCGCGTCACCTCCCTGGCTGGAAGCGTTGGGACCGGGCCCGGAAGTCGTCAAACCTCGGGAGGTCCGGGGCGGCGACCGCGATCTCCCTGCGGCTGTCGCCCGAAATGGTGAATGTAACCTGTATACAATCCGTTGGCAACCGTTCCGCGATCTTTTCCGCCCACTCCACCAGGCAGACGCCGTCGCCCGACAGGAGCTCGCGCATCCCGATCTCGTCCGCTTCCCGCGCGCCCGAAAGGCGGTAGACGTCGATGTGCGTGAGCGGGACCGGCCCCGCGTGCTCCGTCACGATCGTGAACGTCGGGCTGACGATCCGGTCGGGCGGGATCCCCAGCGCCTCCCCCACCCCCTTGCAGAAAAGCGTCTTCCCCGCTCCGAGGTCGCCGTACAGCGCGACGACGTCGCCGGGACGAAGCACCGCGCCCAACGCCCGCGCGATCTCAACGGTGTCGCCGGGAGACCCTGATAGAAATAACAATTGCATCAAACTATTTGCATAGAACGCATCGGGGTCTCCCGGAGCGGCATCCAGAGTTCGACAGAGGGGGACATTCCTGCCAAGGGGGGACATTCCTGGTCCTGACCCGGGACAAAGGGAAGGAGTGTCCTCCCACTGCGGAAGGAGTGTCCTCCGCCAGGCATTATTCCTTCGGCTACGCCGCCTCGGAGAGGGGGCTCCGTTCGTGGCTCGCCGTGCGGTG
>ERZ1292630.4599-Hain-H41-02um-R3-4599-length-11630-cov-4_pt1 | contig 11630 bp, 8 predicted proteins | sample MGYA00564408_ERZ1292630 | MGnify/ENA primary metagenome ERZ1292630 (study PRJEB36523, sample SAMEA6512641) | groundwater metagenome | collected 2019-01-08 | study: AquaDiva: Metagenomics assemblies of 32 groundwater samples | reverse complement strand
GTGGCGATGCTTGAGCGGGATCGCGGTTGTGGCGGTGTGCGTCGGAGCCTCGGCGGCCTGGGCCGAACTGCCGCAAAGGCCGGCGCAGGACCGCGTCGATGAGGTGATGGGCCGCTACAACCTCCATCCGGCCTTCAACAAGCTGGGGCGGGGGGTGGCCAACGCGCTCGGCGGCTGGCTGGAGATTCCGCTCAATATCGGCCAGCGGATGTCGGCCAGCGACACCGGCGGCAGCTGGAAAAAATCCCCGACCAAAACAACCTGCATCCCGCCAAACGGCGCCGGGCTTTGCTTTATCTTCCTGCAAACCGCGTCAATCATTACAAGCATATTGGGCGCCAGCATAGATACTTCATCGATAATCAAAATATTTGTCCTCTTGATGCGGCTGACTATATGTTTGGTATCCGCAATCTTATCCAAATCGCCTTTTGAAAGATCGCCTTTTATTCCCGTTCCGGCCCATGAATGAATCGTCATTCCGCCGATATGCGTCGCGGCGATGCCGGTCGAAGCGGTAATGGCCGGTTCGATGTTATGGCTCCGCAAAAAAGACACATAACTGTTTACGGTATGCGTCTTGCCGGACCCGGGCTCGCCGGTTAAAAAAACATTCGCGCCGGATTTCAATATTAATAGCGCTTGGGATTGAGTCATATTAATATTTTATCACAAAAAGTATATATCCTGTCCGTAACCTCCAATTCCAAGATATTCTACTTCCCCTTTCAAAATAGCTTCATATGGTTTACACGCAAAGCAACCCGCGCCCCCGCGAGGACAGTCGTAAACCTTTTTCTCTCGGGCAACTTTAACTTGCAAAGCAACGGCGAGCACTTTTTTTCTTGCCTCATCAATATCGGGCAAAGCCATATCAACAAGTCCATCATCTCTATCAAGATACCAATATGCCGCTCCGGAAACTTTACGGTTTTGCAAAGCATTTAAAAGTAAAAGATAAATTGGAAGCTGAAGAGAATCCCCGCTCTCATTGTGTTTGCCCGTTTTAAAATCAAGAATGCGAACACTGTCGTCTTGTTCAACGTATTCCAACCAATCAATCAACCCACATAAAATTATATTTTCTTCGTCAGAAAGAAAAAAATTCGGCGGCATATCATTATGGCCTTCTTTGAGGCGCACTATTTTTTGAGCGATTGGTCCCGGATTTTTTATAACTCGTTCTATCATGGCCTTGCCGCGAACTTTTGCTTCAAATTCCTCCGTGTCATTTTTAAATCCTCCCATCTTACCGGAAACTTTAGCCCATGCCTGTTCAAAGTCCGCTAAAAGATCGCGTTTGATTCTTTCGTTGAAAGGAATATTTTTTAATGGTTCAAGAGTAGAATGGACTGCCTGACCCAATGAAAGCGCCGGATTTACAATATTTATTTTTCGTCCCGTCTTGGGATCTTTGTAAACATTATGGAGATAATAAGCGCGGGGGCATTTCAAAAAATCCCCCATAGAAGAATGGGATACCCATATTGCCGTATATTTATCTTGCGCCATTTTTATTCGCTTAAATTAAATTTTTTAAAGTTTTCCAAATAGCGTACATCGCGTAGGTATCTAATTTACAATAAACGCAAAGATTCTTTATTTTTTCCGTTACTTCCTCATCGGTTAATTTTTTGTTTACAATTTTATTCCAAGTGTCGGAAGCGGTCGCCCCCTCTTGGATATCAAGCGCTTTATATGATAATTCCGGAGCAAGCGCGGACAAAACATATTTAATAGAGGTCTTGCCTTTAAAATCGGGATGAACAAAATGCTGTTCGGTGAAAATATCCCTTAAATCAACAATCCGACTATTCAAATCTTCCAAAAATTCTTTGTGCTTTGGATTGCGTTCCGCAAGTTCTTTGTTTCTTCCCATTTCAAAAGTTTTAAACCAAACCAAAACCGATCCCCTACTTGGCAAACCTTTTTTCAGAGCGTCAATAATCGCCTCGTCAGGATTTTTATTCTCTGTAAAAATAAACTCTGCGTGAGTTGGCTCATCTTTGTCTTGGTTAAAAATATGAAGTGAAAATTGAAATGGGATCTGATTAAACGGGCTATATCCAGTAAATCTTGGGATGGCCGCCGGAAAAGTTTCATAATCCAAAAAAGAAACTGGAACAGAAATTGTATTTAGAAAAGAACTTATTGCTTGCTTATCAATAAAAGTTTTCCCTGACTGTGTGGCATTAACTTGGTTTCTCTGCTTATCGCTTAGCTCAAACTCTTCGAGAACGTCGTGGATTGAAAAGATTCCATCATCAACCAATTTTTTAAGTTTCTTTTTTGACTGGCCGATACGCGTTATGTCGTGAACGCTATATTCCGGCACATGCGGATTGGAATAAGAAAAAGTGGTGCAATGCGCGCTTCTGCCGCGAGTAATGCAATCGCAAGAGCCAAAAGGTTCTTTTTCTTGAGATATATAATCATAAGCCGTTTTTATTTCAACAGCCACAGTATCGGCTATACCACGCACCCGTTCCGTAAAATCTTCTTTTTTAAAAAGTTGGTGAATATTCAGATTTTCTCCCCGGACATATTTACTGTTAAGCCTGATAAGAAAAAGCCTTCCGATGGGAATCTTGAGCTCTTTTAAAACCAAATATTGAAAAGCAATATCAAGCGAATATAATTCGTCTTTCGCTTTTTTATTTTCTCCGCTGTTTGAGGCCTTCACTTCGTACAAATCATAATTTTCAGCATCGGGATTCCAAACTAAAATGTCAGATATAACTTTATATAAGCCGGTTTCAAATACCGGCTGATAAATAACCTGTGCTTGCGATTCTATAAGTTTTTTCGTTTCTTCTGTAGCATTTCTGTCGGACAATAACACGCCACCCGGAAATAAATCGCGGGCGAGTTCGTCAACCTCATTGCCGGTTTCAATAATGCCCTGATCAAAAACCGATAACGGCTTTGTAAAATAAATATCTGGTTTATGAACTTTCAACCAGGCATTTTTCGCGCAGTCTTTGTATATAAGGTAGTCGGTTTTGGTTAGTTTCATAAATATCTATCTAATCAAGCGGCGCTTTTAGTAAAAAAACGAGCATACCCGACCAAGCCGCTTAGATCACCATACATTCCAAAAAGCCGGCTTGTTATATTTCACTTATTTCCGCTAAGCATAAAAATTTCTTCCGCAAGCGCGCCTGCGGCTCCGGGTTTTGAGAAATTTTTTGCCGCTTGACCCATTTGTTTAAGCTTTTCCGAATTTTTAAACAAAGTTTCAAGCTGATTTACTAGAATACTTTCTTTAAGATTTAATTCTTCAATGACTATTGTCGCGCCTGTTTTAGCATATTCATAGGCGTTTTGCTTTTGATGGTCCGATGCTGAATCCGCCAAAGGAATCAATAATGATGGCTTGCCCATTGCTGCAATTTCAAAAATAGAGCCGCTTCCCGCACGGGAAATAATCATATCAGCCGCGATATAAGCGTCTTTAATGTTTTCTTCAAAATAAGGAACTGTTTTATAAGATGTTTTTTGCGTTCCTAAATTATCCAACGAGACGTTAAGTTCCTTGTTGAATTCTTGAAAATTTTTCAATCCCGTTTGGTGCAACACCTGAAAACCTCCGGATATTAAATCATTGGCAACTCCAAGAAAAAAATCATTTACGCGAACCGAACCCGAAGAACCCCCCATAACAAGCAGTAACGGTTTTTGCGCGTCAAATCCTGAAATTTTTTTGGCCGCTTCCTGATTCAAATCGTCTTCTTGAACAAATAAAAAATTTCTTATCGGATTTCCGATTAAAGCTATTTTCTCCGCGACTTGTTGTTTTAAAAGCGGCTTTTTAAAGTAATTTACGAATGACTCCTGCGCTAAAGCGAAAGAAATCCCGATTTTTTGCGCGTATTTGCTTGAAATTAAATTTGTTAATCCTGCCACCGAGTCGGATTCGTGGATTATTATCGGAATGCGGTAAAATTTGCATACCCAAACCACGGGTAAAGCTCCTGTTCCTCCTTTAGACAATAAAACATCCGGCATTATAAAAAACACCTTCCAAAGGGCTTGAAACAACGAAAAAACAAGCTTGGGAACGGCTATTATATTTCTAAGGTCAAAATATCTTCTTAATTTGGCCGATGCCACTTTTGACACTTTTATGTTGTTTGCGGTCAGCAATTTGCCGTAATTTTCAGGCGCGCCGAGATAATAAAGGTCAAGTTCTATTTTCTTTTCTTGAGCTTTTTTCTTTAATTGTTCAACGACTGCCAGAATCGGATAAATATGTCCTCCGGTTCCTCCGCCGGTAAATAAGATGCGAAGCATAAAATTTTCAATTATCAATTTACAATTTTCAATCAATGAATCAATTTATAATTTAAAAAATTAAATCATTGAAAATTCATTGGAAATTAAAAATTAGAAATTGGAAATTAACTAAGTGTATTTACTTATATTAACAACAATTCCGCTCATGGTCAAAAAAATCGCCAAAGCCGTGCCGCCATAACTGATGAACGGCAGTGGCACTCCTGTCAAAGGAAGCACGCCGGAAATCGCCCCCAAATTAACGAACGTTTGAATGGCGATAATTGAAATAAATCCCATAACCGCCAGTTTCCCGAAATCATCCCTGGAATTTTTAGCGATTGAAATTCCCCTGATAAAAACCAATACAAACGCGGCAATCACAGAAATAGAACCAACAAAACCCAGTTCTTCCGCAATTACCGCAAAAATTGAATCACCTATCGGCTCCGGCAAGAATTTGTATTTTAAAGTTGACTGTCCGTAACCAACCCCAAAAAGTCCGCCCGAACCAACGGCAATAAGCGCCTGATTCCTGTGATAACCGGAATTTTGAATATCCGCGTTCGCATTGCGAAAATAATTCATTACCCGATTAAATCTGTAAGGCGTCGCGGAAACCACAATCGCCAAACCTATAACCCCCAATAAAATTATTCCCAAAATGTAACGCAATTTCGCGCCGCTCACGAAATACATTATTAAACTCGCAGCCATTAAAATAATGACGGTTGTGGTTGCCGGCTGCATTATAATCAAAGCAACGACTATTGACGATATGGTTATAAACGGCAACACTCCCTCAATGAAACTTGAACGCCGTCTTTCTTTTTTTCTACTAAGCCATGCGGCAAGATAGATTATAAACGTAAGTTTTAATATCTCGGCCGGCTGGATTGACATCGGCCCGACATTAATCCATCTTGCGGCTCCTCCGGCTTTCATTCCCAGAGGCGTAAACACTAAAATCAGCATCAAAATACTCGCCAAAAGCAGTAAAAACGCCGCGTTCTGCCATCGTTTGTAATAAACAAAAAGTCCGGCTAAAAATCCCGCTATGCCCAAACTCAATCCGTAATATATCTGATGTTTTAGGTAAAAATAAGTGTCGTTGAATTTTATTTTTCCCAAGTCGGATGAAGCGCTTGAAAGCATAGCCAAACCGAATACGGTTAAAATTATTATGGCTGACAAAAAAATATAATCCGGCGCATGGCCTTTTTTATAATTCTGAATAATAGACATTATTGTAAATATTTTAAAATCCTGCCGCCGGAATTATTCTGAAATTCTCCGTTTCGGACAACGATTTTTCCGTTCACGATTACGGTTTCAATTTTTGAATCCCTAAACGTCGTCAAATCCGCGAAATAACCCTCTCTTATTACTCCCCTGTCTGTTATGCCCAATTGTCTTGCCGGCAAACCGGTTATTTTATTGATTGCGGTTTCAAGCGGTATAACTTTTTTATTTATTATTAACTTTAAAAATTCAGGAAACGCTGCGGAAAATTCCGAGACCGAATTACCCGGATGATTTTGCGGAAAACCGGAAAATGAAGAAGAAATAATGGAACGGTCATGAGTTATGGCGTCTGAAAAGAACTTTGTTGAAAGATTATTATAAGTCAGTTCCAGCCGAAGCCCCGTCAGTTTCATCAATTCAATCAAGCCGTCTTTCGCGTCTAAATTCCTGTTGTTGCAGAAATCTTTGAGCGATTTGCCCGCCAAATACGCGTGAGCCGGCGCGTTGAAAATTTTAATTTTTTCGGCCTCAAACGCCGGCAAATCTTTCTTTATCTTGTCAACAATTTCCTTTGATTCAAGATTTTTTAAAATATCGCTGAAGCCGCCGCGCTGCGCCCAAATCGGCAAGAAATAAAAAATCGGAATAATAGATAATTCAAAAGGATGAAAATTAAAACTCACGTCGGCTGTAGCCATATTTTCGCTTATCGTTTCAAGAGCGGTTTTATATTCTTTTAAAAAACCTTTCAAGCACAAAAAATTATTTATTTGCGTTTTGACGCCGGTTTCTTTGGAAAAATTTATTATTTCTTCCACGGCGGCAATAAATTTTTTCTTGGCTTCCTTGGGATAAACCGTTAAATCGGAAACGCCTCTTAAATTTATACTGAACAATCCCTTTCGTTTTTCAACGATTTCCAAAAGCGGCTTGATTTCCTTTTGTGGAACAAGATTCGTCAGAGGAAAATCCAGGTTAAAAGAAATTCCGAAAGCGCCCTCTTTCAAGGCCTTATCTAAAATGTATTTGAAAACGTCAAGTTCTTTGGAGGTTAAATCGCGAATTTCGTCTCCGGTAATTGCGCGGCGAATCGTTGAGTGGCCGACTAAAGTTCCGAAATTAATTCCGAATTTTTTGTCGCTCACGCTGGTGAAAAATTCTTTCATCGTGTGCCAATTGACATTGATTTTATCCGTATCGGCCCAAAATTTGTTCAAATCCAAAGAGCCGTAAAGAAGAGGCGCCAAAGAAATCCCGCCTTGCCCTCCTATGACGGTTGTCGCTCCTTGCAGTAAATTTTCTTTTTGGCTCGGGTTGGAAAACAAAGTCAGATAAAGGTCGGCATTGCCGCTAATGTCAATAAAACCCGGTGAAAGATATGCCGCGCCCAAACCGTCAATCACCTCGTCAGCTTTGAAAGCGGGAAAATAACCCAAGGCCGCTATCCGGTCGTTTTTAACCAAAACGTCAACTTTGGTTATGGGCCTATTGGTGCCGTCAACAAGAAGAAAGTTTTTAAGAAGAATGGTCATTAAATTAGTAAAATGTTAAATGAAAAAAGTAAAATGAAAATCACTACTTATTAATTTTATTCAATTTTTAATGATATTTCCAGACGTTATTCCTTAAAGCTATTGACTTTTTTATAGATTTTAGTATATAATCACATTGTGAGTGTAGAGTTTTCCCTATCGGCAATAACGCAAGTTAGCGCCGAAATCTAAGGAAAGCCCTTCCAATTTTAACAAACCCGCCGAAAGGCGGGTTTGTTTTATTTCCCATGACACTTCTTATATTTTTTGCCGCTTCCGTCCGCCGACGCTAAAGCTTTGGCGGACTCCGCTTGTTTATATAGCATTTACAAATTTTTGCCGTGACAATGTTTAAATTTTATCGGCTGTTCATTTTCCTTTTTCGCTCCGCATGGACACGGGTCGTTGCGGCCAACATTGCCTTTAAAAGCGTCTAAATTAACTTTCTGTTGAGTTTGAATTTTTACATCTCCTTCTTGAGGAATTATTTTCAAGATATTGAAGAAAATCCAGTCCTCAAAATTAACTAATAAACTCTGGAACATATTATAACTTTCCCTTCTGTATTCAACCAGCGGGTCATGCTGGCCATAGGCGCGGATTCTGACCGACTCCTGCAAATCCGCCAGATTTTCCAGATGATTCATCCATAATGAATCCAAAATGGACAATATTCTAACTTTGATTTCAAATTCTTTTTCAGGCGTTATCGCCTTTTTTATTTTCTCAATTAAAATTTCGTCGCTGTTTTCGCCCAATTCCTCTTTTGATAAAATTCCAGATTCAACAATGATTTTTTCCCATTGCCCGGGTTCAATTGCTTGGCTCTTAAGCCGCTCAAAAGAATTTAAAACAATTCCGCTTAAGAGTTTTGTAATACTCCCGATTAAAATCTCCTGCCGTTTTTTATAAACCGCGGTTCTTTGCTTGTTTAAAACGTCGTCATATTCCAAAAGATGTTTTCTGGCGTCAAAATTAAATCCTTCTATTTTTTTCTGCGCCTCGTTAACCACCTTTGAAATAATACCCGATTCAATCGGCTGGTCTTCAGGCAAATTAAAAGTTTCCATTAATTTTTTAACTCTTCCGCCGCCGAAAATCCTAAGCAAATCATCTTCAAGAGAAAGAAAAAATTGCGAAGAACCCATATCTCCCTGTCTTCCCGCCCGGCCCCTCAACTGATTGTCAATTCTTCTCGCTTCGTGCCGTTCGGTTCCGATAATATGAAGCCCGCCGAGCTCTTTCACTTTTTGAGCTTCAATCGGGTTGGTCGGATTGCCCCCAAGAATAATATCAACCCCGCGTCCGGCCATATTAGTCGCAACTGTTACGGCTTTTAATTTTCCCGCCTGAGCGATAATCTCGCCTTCTCGTTCATGATTTTTTGCGTTTAAAACCTGATGCGGGATTCCCGCTTCGGTCAATAAGCCGGAAATAAGTTCGTTATGATTGATTGAAGCGGTGCCCACTAAAACAGGCCGCCCCGATTCATAAAACTTTTTTATATCCCTTATGACCGCCTGATATTTTGCTTCCTTTGTTTTGTAAATCAAATCAGCCGAATCATTTCTTATCATCGGTTTATTTGTCAAAATAGTTGCCGCTTCCAAATTATAAACTTTATGGAACTCTTCGGCCGAGGTCTGGGCGGTTCCGGTCATACCCGCGATTTTTTCGTATAAACGGAAATAATTTTGGATTGTGATTTGAGCGTATGTCTTTGATTCTTGCTGAATCTTCACTCCTTCTTTGGCTTCAATCGCCTGATGAAGACCGCCGGAATATCTGCGTCCGGGCATGAGCCGCCCGGTAAATTCGTCAACTATAATAACCTCCCCTTCTTTGACAACATATTGCTTGTCGCGGTGAAACAACGCTTTTGCCTTGAGTGATTCTTCCAAATAGTGGACCAAACGGCCGTTTTCGGGAGAATATAAATCATTAATTCCAAGCGCCTTTTCCGTTTTTGTTATGCCGCTGTCGGTTATAATCGCGGACTTTAATTTTTCATCAACGGAATAATCTTCTTCGGCCGTCAGATTCGCCGCAATTTTTGAAAAAACTCTGTAGAAATCGCTTGATTCCGTGTCCGGCGCCGCAATTATTAAAGGCGTTCTGGCCTCGTCTATTAAAATGCTGTCAACTTCATCAATGATGGCGAAATAACGGCTTTTTTGAACCTGGTCTTCCGGCCGATAAGCCAAATTATCCCTTAAATAATCAAAACCGAATTCATGGTTTGTGCCGTAAAGAATATCCAGTTGATAAACTTCTTTTCTTTGAATCGGCCGCAAAAATTCGTGGAATATTTTAAAGCCCGCCAATATATCCCGCTCCTTGTCTATATCCACAGATTCTAATTCTTCTTTTTTTAAAACATAAGTTGGGTCGTAAATGTACGATGCATCGTGAATAATACAGCCGACCGAAAGCCCGAGAGCGTGATAAATTTGTCCCATCCAAACCGCGTCCCTTTTTGCCAAATAATCGTTGACTGTAATGATGTGAACTCCTTTTGAAAGAAGCGCGTTTAAATACGCGGGAGAAGTTGCCGCCAGAGTTTTTCCTTCACCCGTGACCATCTCGGCGATTTTCCCTTGATGTAAAATAATTCCGCCCATTAGCTGAACGTCAAAGTGCCTTTGTTTTAAATTTCTTTTTGCCGCTTCGCGGACCAGCGCAAAAGCTTTCGGCAACGCCAAATCAAGGTCGCCGGTTTCAGCAACTTCTTTTTTTAACGCCAAACTTTGTTCCTTAAGTTTTTCGTCCGAGATACTTTCAAATTCCGCTTCAAAAGAATTTATGTCCGCTATTAAGGAATCAAAATTAAATTTTCCGAAAAATTTCTTTAAGATATTAAACATTGCCGCAGGGAAGATTATTATTCGGACAACTTTTTCTTTCTAAGGAGCGCTTTTTTAATTTCGCCTTTCTCTTTATGCTTTTGAAGTTCCAACTTCAGGGTGTCTTTCATTTTGTCTATCGCTGCCCTAATGTCTTCGTCCAATTGCTCCGCTCTGATAACAATTCCTTTAACATAAAGATTTGCTTCGGCGTAATAAACTTCGCCATGACGGTGATGACGCGTAGTTCTGGCAATTTCAATTACTGCTTCCGCTTCGCTCTTATTTTCAAATTTTTTAACGAATTTGGCTAAAGGCCCGATTTTTTTATTAATGTAATCGGTAATCGCCGGCGTTAGTTTTAGTTCTTTGGCTTTAATGATAATTTTCACGAATTAATATTAACACAATAATCGGCATTATTTCAACCCCGTTAGAAATACATAAAAACATTGATTATTATATTAAAGTATAAAAATAAATAAATATTTCCCGGTTTGGAAAATAGCCGCAGTAAAAAATTTAATAAATTTTTTACTGCCCTGGATTTCTAACGGGGTAAAAAAGCCGCCTTTGACATAACATCAAGGCGGCTTTTATGAAAACAGGTTATCTTTTTCTCTTTTTAGCGGTTTTCTTCGCCGGCTTTCTCTTAGCTACTTTCTTTTTCGCGGCTTTTCTCTTTGTTGCCATTGTGGTGTTGCCGTTCCGACAATGTTTGCGCATATCGGAAACGTTTTTTAATTTTATATTCAAAACGAATTGTCGACCACTCAATTTATTTTGAATTTAATTCTTTAAGTTAATTTTAGAACAAATTTGTTTTAAAAGAAATGTGGATAACTCTCGTTCGGAAATATTTCTCGGTTTTAAAATAAAAATTCCGGTTCGCCTCACACGAAACGGAATTTTTATTAAATTCTTAAGGGGCAACGGCGGTGACCTCCAATTTTAGTGGTTTGTGAGTGCTCTTCCGTTACCCCGTATCATTATATCAAATTCGCCATTATTCAAACAACAAAATCAAAATTAAAGTTGTGGTATTTCTTTTGGTGACGGGGTGAACCCCGTTAGAAGAAATATACTTAAACAAATTGAGACAACTTTATTATTAATCAGTTTTTATTTAAACCTTCTAACGGGGTGAATACTATAAATTTATAGCCGATAAAATTCCATGCGAAACCAACAATACTGCCGATTGCGGCTCCGACAATTCCCCTCTGGTCAAGATTAAATCCTCCAATGGGACTAATCGCTTTAAAAACGTAAGACGCGATGCCAACGTTAATTCCAAACCCTAAAACGCTAATCATAAAAAACTGCAAGAATTGAGCTCGAGTTTTTTTAACTGCCCCGGAAGCGAAAGTCCAATATTTATTCCAATAATAACTGTTTACGTTAGCGACTATAAATGAAATCGCCTTATAAAAAGAATAAAACGTAATTCCTAAAAATAATATATCTTTTGATTCAATCTGAAAATATTTTCTGAATAAAAAAGTGAACAAAACCAGAACACCCCAGTCAACAAGCGTGTTTAAAACGCCAATCACTCCGAATTTCCCAACTTGCCAAACAACGGATATTTTTTTACCGATATAATTTGCGATTATCAATCCCAGCGGTGTTATGATTAAAAACAGCGGGACGATAGCCAAATAAAATTTATCGTAAAAATCCGGCTTTAACGCTTTTAGAACGGGTAACAAAAGAAGGCCGATTAAAAATCCCG
>ERZ1292630.4598-Hain-H41-02um-R3-4598-length-11630-cov-5_pt1 | contig 11630 bp, 4 predicted proteins | sample MGYA00564408_ERZ1292630 | MGnify/ENA primary metagenome ERZ1292630 (study PRJEB36523, sample SAMEA6512641) | groundwater metagenome | collected 2019-01-08 | study: AquaDiva: Metagenomics assemblies of 32 groundwater samples | reverse complement strand
GCGTGCCGGTCACGTCCAAGCCGATGTAGTTGCCCAACACCCGCGTGCCGACGGAGCTATACAAGTCTAGGCCGTGATGATCCGCGAACGTAAACTCACCATTGCCGCTGATGATATTCCGCGCACAACCCGTAACGCCGCCAATGACATTACTCACGCTGCCGGAGAGATAAACCAGCACGCCGCTGGTGCCATTGCCGCGATCCAGCGTGCCGCTCGCATCCGTGCCGATGAAATTACCCGCCACGATGTTGTTCGGTGAGTTCTCAATCGTGATGCCGGTGGATGAATTAGCGCTGATGACGTTGCGGTCGGCGGGAGTTTCACCACCCAGCCGGTTGGCGGACGTGCCCGGGCCGAGGACGTAGATGCCATTGGCAGCATTGCCCACGGTATTCGAGTTCCCCGTGGCATCCATGCCAATAAAGCAGCCGGCGACCTGATGATTCGTGCCGGAGGTGATCGCCACGCCATCGCCTGGGAACGCATGGATGGCTAGGCCGCGCACCGTGATGTTGCCCGCGCCCGCCAGCGTCAAACCATCCGCGCTTCCGATGATTCCGCTCCCTGCAAGTTCAATCCGGAGCACTGCGTCATTACCCGCGCAAAGTGTGTTGGCACTCGCGCCAGTCTGCGTATAGCCATCAATTAACACCGCATCGGTGATGGCAGGCAAAGCGTTGCTCAGATTGATCGTCTTCACGCCCGTTCCGGCAATGGCGAAGGAAATGGTGTCCGCTCCTGATGAAATAAAACTGTTTGCCAGCTGAATGGCTTCGCGCAAAGAGCCCGCGCCGCTGTCGTTCGTCGTGGTGACGATCAGATTGGTTGCGGCGATCGTACTGGCCGCGACCACCCACGGCGAAAACTCGCTGGTGCTGCCATTCGGGTCGATCGCCGTCGCCGTCACATAGCGCCCGGCCAGCGTGGTCGCGAAAGACGCGAGAAAATCCGCGTGGCCACTGCCGTCGGTCGTGAGGTTCGTGCTGCCGAGATAGAACTGGCCTTCGCCATAACCGCTGCCATCAATGTTCTCGCTGGCAAAGAAATCCACGTCGAAGCTGGTGTTCGCGACACTGTCGAGCGCCCCCGCGATGTCCACTTGCGTCAAGGAATTCGTCGTCGCGGACAAGACCGGGAAGTTCTGCAATTGATTCCCGCCGGTGTCGGCATCGTTGACATCGTTGGTGGTGACGCCGGTGGTGCTGAGATCAATGCCGAGGCCGCCGTTGGCAAAAATCAGATTGTGCCGGAGGGCGTTGTTGGTGCCGGTATTGACCCAGACGCCATCGCCATTGTTGAACGCAATCGTATTTCCGCTGCCACCGATGTCGTTGTTGTGCGCCAAGGAGGTGACGAAGACGCCGGTGATACCGTTGGGAATGGCAGCGGTGCCGGTGGCAGTGGTGCCGATCAGATTGTTCTTCACCTGATTGCCCGCGGCGGTGACGCCAGTGATTTCCACGCCATCGCTGTTGTTGCCAGAAATCAAATTCCCTTCCGCCGCCGTCGCGCCGCCAATGATGTTGCCGGGCGCACTGCTCATCAACACGCCGTTGTTCCCGTTGGCGATGGCGAAGCTGCCGGTGATATCCGTGCCGATACGATTAGCGCGAACGATGTTGGTGGCGGCGCCTGCGCCGTTGAGCTCAATTCCATCGCCGCCGTTGCCGGAGATCAAATTGCCCGCGCCGACCGTGCCTAGGATGTTGCCGGGCACGCCGTTGACGTAGATGCCTTCGTTGCCGTTGCCCAGATCGAGCGTGCCGGTGGAATCAGTGCCGAGATAATTGCCCACGATGAGATTGTTGGTCGCTCCGGCGGTCTGGATGAAAATGCCGTAGCTGTTTCCCGAAATGACATTTCGCTCGTTGCTGTTCGTGCCGCCAATGCGGTTATGCGCCGCCGAGGTGATGAGAATGCCGTTGGCATTGCCCAGATCCAACGTCCCGGCGAGTCCGGTGCCGATGAGATTTCCGGCCACGATGTTATTGGACGAACCCATCCCGGTGATCTCGACGCCGTCGCTGGTGTTGCCGGAAATGACGTTGCGCGCGGCGAGCGTCGGGCCGCCGATCACATTGTTGGCTGAAGCTGTCAGCAAAATGCCGTTGCCCGAATTGCCACGATCCACCGATGACGCATCGAGACCGATGACGCAACCCGCGACGGTATTGCCGCCACCGCCGCTGAAGTCGAGCCCATCAAGACTGAAGTTGATGATGTTCAGGCCGCGCACTGTATTTCCTCCAATGAAAAAGCGCAGTCCATCCGCAGTGCTGGCTGAGGTGCCATCCAGAACGACGGGCAAGACGCCATTGAACCCTGTGCTTGAAGTATTCGCCACCCAGCCCGCCTGCGTCGTGCCGTCAATCGTCACGGAATCAATGATCGCGGGCAGAAAGCTCGCGGGCCGGATGGTGGTGGAAAGATTGGTGATCGCAAAAACTATCGTGTCGCCTGCCGTGATGGCCAGATTTGCGGCAATGATCGCATCGCGCAACGAGCCGGGGCCGATGTCGTTCGTGTTCACGACGGTGAAGGTTTGTCCGGGGGCCGTGCTGATCGCCGCGACGTTCGTTCCGAACTCGGAGGTGTTGCCAAAGTTATCCGTGGCCGTGGCGGTGAAATATCTTCCGGTGAGATTGGTCACAGGGAACGCCACGGTGAACGCCAGATTACTGTCCGCTGCCGTGGCAAGGTTTGTTGCTCCGATCCAGGCCTGGCCTTCCCCGACGCCCGTCGCATCCACGGCGATGCTGGAATAGAAGTCCAAAGTGTAGGTGACGCTGGGGCGGCTGTTCAACGTGCCGCTGATGATGACGTTGGTGGCGCTGTTCGTGACCGTGGTGAGGAGCGGAAAATTCTGCAACTGGTTCGCGCCGGTGTCGGGGTCGCCGGCGTCATTGATCTGGACCCCGTTCGCACCGAGATCAATACCGAGATTGCCATTGAAATAAATAGCGTTGCCGCGAAACGTGTTGTTCGTGTTGGCCGTGGCGGCGGCCACGTTGATGCCATCCCCGGTATTGAAGCTGATCTGGTTGGCCTGACCCGGCAGCACCCCGCCGATGAGATTGCTCCGGGAACTTGTGGTGATAAACACGCCATCGCCGCTGTTCGGCAGATCAAAATCTCCGGCAAAGGTGGCCCCGATGATATTTCCCAGAACCACCGTGTTGGTGGTGGACACGCCGGACAATTCAATGCCGTTGTCCCCATTGCCGGAAATCAAATTACCGCCGCCAGCAACCCCGGTCCCGATCTGGTTGTTTCCGGCGAGCGTGATGAACACCCCATCGCCGTTGTTGCCGCGATCCAGCGTTCCGGTCTGGTCGGTGCCGATCAAGTTGTTGATGACTTGATTGTTCTGGGCCAACGCTCCGGAGATTTCGATACCGTCGCTGGTGTTGCCGGAAAGAACATTGCGCGCCGCCAGCGTCGTGCCGCCAACGATGTTGTTGGAGCTGGCGTTGATGAACACACCGTTCCCCGTGTTGCCTTGATCCGCTCCGGTAGCATCCAAGCCGATGACGTTGCCGGAAATCGTATTGCCGCCAAGATTGGAAATCTCAATCCCATCACCCGAAAAGCCCGTGATCATCAACCCGCGCACCGTGCAGCTTCCGGCAGTGATGAGCAAGCCATCGCCGGTCACACCCACACCCGAGAGGCGCACTGGCAGAACCGCATTGTAGACGCTGGCGGAAGTGTTGACGACGGCGCCGGGCTGGGTGTGACCGTCAATGATCACCGGATCAATAATCGGTGGCAGCGCGCTCGCCGGATTGATCGTGGTCGTAAGATTTGTGATGGCAAACGCGATGGTGTCGCCCGCAGAAATGTTCGCGTTCGCATCAATGATGGCCTGCCGCAGTGAGCCTGCGCCGGAGTTGTTGGTGTTGACCACGGTGAAGGTCGTGCCCGCCACAATGCTCTGCGCAAAGACATTCGTGCTGAACTCGGAAGTATTGCCAAACGGATCGGTGGCGGTGGCGCTGATGTAGCGGCCTGACAAAGCCACCACCGGCAACGAGATGGTAAACGTCACATTGCTGTCAGCGGCGGTGGTGAGATTTGTTGTGCCGAGGTAATACTTGCCTTCGCCCGCACCATCGGTGTCCACGTCGGTGTTCGCATAGAAATCAATCGCGTAGGTGACGGATGGACGGCTGTTCAGCGAACCGGAGAAGATTGTTCCGCCCGGCGTGTTCGTGACCCAGGCCAGCACGGGAAAGTTCTGCAACTGATTGGCGCCCGTGTCCGCATCACCCGAGTCGTTGGCGGTGATGCCGCTGGCGCCAAGGTCAATTCCCAACTCCCCGGAAACCGTGCCGTTGGAGAAAATCGAGTTGCCCCGAAACGTGTTGTTCGTGTTGGCAGCGGCTGCGGCCACGTTGATGCCGTCAATGCCGTTGAACGCGATCACATTCGCCTCGCCCGTCAGAACACCACCTATGATATTGTTGCGGGAACTGGTGGTGATCAAAACGCCATTGTCGTCGTTGGGCAACCCGGCGGTCGCAGCGAGATTCGCCCCGATGATGTTGCCGAACACGAGATTGTTCGTCGCGGTGAGACTGGTTAGTTCGATGCCGTCGCCCGCGTTCCCAGAAATCAAGTTACCCTCGCCCGCCCCCGAACCGCCGATAATAATTCCACCCGCGCTGGTCAGAATCCCATCCAGCGTATTGCCGCGATCCACCGCTCCAGCCGGGTCCGTGCCGATATAGTTGCCACGCACAATCGTGCCAAGGCCCGCCGTGGTGATCTCAATCCCCTGCCCTGTGTTCCCGGAGATGATGTTGCGCGCGCCAGTGGCGCTGCCGCCGATGGTGTTGCGAGGCGCGTTGACGCGCACCCCGTCGGCACTGTTGGCCACGGCGCCGTTCGTGGCGTTCAACCCGATGTAATTTCCCAGAAGCGCATTGTTCGTGGACGACGTGCCGCCGAGATTCACGCCACTCTGGTTGTTGCCGGAGATGTAATTGCGATTCGTCGCATCCAATCCGCCGATGGTGTTGTTGGGCGAGTTGGTGAGCAGAATCCCATTCAGACCGGTACTCGCATCCGTCAGGCCGGTAAGACTTAGCCCGAGGTAACATCCTTCAATGACGTTATTCGCGCCGTTGGTAATCTCAATCTGGTCGCCGAGGAAACGGTTGATCACGAGCGCGCTGATGACGCAGTTGCTGGTGTTGACCTTGAGTCCGTCCACGGCGGCACCGGCGCTCGCGCCGTTGAGTTCGATGATTGGAGCGCTCACGAAACCGGGTTGCGTCCGGCCATCAATCAGGACCGGCTCGATGATGCTCGGCAACGCGTTGGTCAAGCCGATGGTCAAGCCACCCGAAGCGATGTTAAACGAGATCGTGTCCGTGCCGGCGTTGGTGTTGGCATCGAACAAAGCCTGTTGCAACGAACCGGCTCCGCTGGAGTTGGTGTTGATAACGGTGAAAGTGGCGGCGGGCAAATCCACCGTCAGGACAAAGAGAAAGAGCAGCAGGCCAAAGCGTGTTTTTTTCATAAGCAGACGGGGAAAATTAAAATGCAGCTCCTCAGCTCTGAACGCTGGCGGAACTGCATCGTTTCTAACACCTTCTGCTGCTTCCTGTCACGGGTTTTCGCGACCTATTTTAACCCGTGCCGTGCGCAGCTTGAGAAACAGAGATTATCTCATGTGCCTATGCTTTCCAAACCGGTGCGGCAGACGAGGTAATACCAGCCATGGCATTGCGCGTGTCCACAATGAGCTTCGCCCACGCCCCGAGTTCCTGGTAATTCACGCAGGCATGATTGGTGGAGATCAACACCAGATCATAACTCCCGACGGTTTCCTTGTTCCACTCGACTGACTTGGTGCCGGTCCAATGCGCATGTTCGCGCGTTGGGCGGATGATGGGCACGTACGGGTCGTAGTAGGCGACCTTGGCCCCCCGCGCCTGAAGTTTTTCCATCAGCACATAACTCGGCGATTCGCGCTCATCATCCACGTTGGGTTTATACGCCAAACCTAGGATCAAAATGTTGCTGCCGTTCACGGATTTCTGCCGGTCGTTCAAAGCCTCGGCCACGCGATGCACCACATGTTCGGGCATCGCCGTGTTCACTTCGCCCGCCAGTTCGATGAAGCGCGTGTTCTGCCCAAACTCCCGCGCCTTCCACGTCAGATAAAAGGGATCAATCGGAATACAATGCCCGCCCAATCCCGGTCCGGGATAAAACGCCATGAATCCGAACGGCTTGGTCTTGGCCGCGTTGATGACTTCCCAGACATCAATGCCCATCGCGCTATAAACCACTTTGAGTTCGTTCACCAACGCGATGTTTACGCTGCGGAAAGTATTCTCCAAAAGCTTGGTCGCTTCCGCTGCCCGGCACGAGGAAACGGGCACGATGGTCTTGATGGCTTTGGAATAAAGTTCCTTGGCCTTCTCCAAGCACGTGGGCGTGAAGCCGCCGACCACCTTGGGAATCGAAGCGACTTTGCTGTCGGGATTGCCGGGATCTTCGCGCTCGGGCGAGAACGCCAGATGGAAATCTTTTCCCGCCTCGAGACCCGAACCAATCTCCAACACTTCGCGCAAGTCCTCGTCCGTCGTTCCGGGATACGTGGTGGACTCCAGCACCACCAGCGTCCCTTTTTGCAGATGCCGCGCGATGGCCTTGCCGGTATCAATGATGTAGGAGATGTCCGGTTCGCGATTCTTGTTCAACGGCGTCGGCACACAAATGACCACGGCTTCCAGTTCGCGGATGCGGCTGAAGTCGGTGCTCGCGGAAAAAACTCCGTTCTTCACCGCATCGCCGACCGCTTCCGAGGTGATGTGTTTGATGAAGCTTTTGCCCTGATTGAGCAGGTCCACCTTGTTCGTATCAATATCCAGCCCGAGCACCGTCACGCCCGAACGGGCAAATTGCAACGACAGCGGCAGACCTACATAACCCAAACCAACGATTCCAATTTTCATATTCTATTTCTCGCTTTCAATGTCGGCGCGTTTTCCAGACCCGCGCCACCGTCAACATGCCTGGCAAACTTTTCACCAGACCCTTCCGAAATTCTTTCCGCTGCCAGATGCCCGGGTAGCTCCGGGCGGCGCGCAACGCAAACCGCCATGCCGCAGATTTCCGGCCACTTTCGGCAGCAAACTCCATCAATTCTTTGGCCAACGGCGCGGCTTCCAGCGGAACTTCTCCGGCGCCACCTTTGCCCCGTAATTCAGGCAGAATCGCCTCAAACAAAGTCAATCCGCGTAAAGCACCGTCTGGTCCCGCCGCCTCGGGCAGAGATTTTTCACCGATGAGCCGGGCCTCCTCGCAATTTCTCACGGCTTGTTGCAGAAAAGTTGTCACCAATCCTGCCGGGGCTTGCGCGGCGCGATGATAAGAGTATTCCAATTTGAATTCGGTCTCTTCCCGGCCGATGGGCTGAGGATTCTGTTCCCGATAGACTGCATGGACTTGAGGCAACGCTGGAACAATCTCTGCCAACAATTTGCTCCACCCCTCGGCACAATGCGTCACGCGCACCAATTGCTGCAACTCGACCGCACGCTTTCGCCGGGCGTCGTCGTCCTTCACCAAGGCCACCGCCTCATTGACATAAGCTGCCACCGACGCCGGTTGCGCCACCGGCGCGAACGCCGCGCCATCAGAAGCGTTGGGGGGGCGAACCTGTGCGGGCGACCGGACACAGGGAACGCCCGCCAGACAAGTTTCCAACAAAGCCGTCAATGAACCGGCGGGCATTCCCTCCAGATAAAGATCCGCCGCCGCATGGAATTGCCCAAGGTCGCTTTGATTGCCGACTGCGATCAATCGCCCGCCCGTCCGTTCAGAAACCGCCTGCCATTCCCCCACCGGTTTCGGCCCGACGGCCACGATTTTAGCCTGCGGACAACGCGTCAAAATTTCTTCGGCTGCTTCCAGAAATGAAAGGCCGCGCATCGGCAGATACTTTCGCGCCGAACCAATGGTCAAAAGCATCAATTCATCTTTGCCGATACCCAGCTTTGCGCGGGTCTGCTCTCGTAGGGGGCCAATCTTCTCCGGCCCGGCGAGGAAACGCGGGTCTTCTTCCAGTGGGATCGGCAAAATGCGCGTCCGCGAAATCCCCCGATGAATCCGCGTCCATTCCTGCCCGGATTCGCGGATGTCCAAAACCAGATCCGCCACCGCGCCGCCCACCCAAAATTCGTGGTCGGCATGGTTGACGTAAATGACCGGGGGTCCGCCCGGCACCCCAAAAGCCACGCTCGGCAAAACATCGAACGGATGGACATGCAGGATGACGACGTCGGCCTCGGCATACGCCAACTCACGTAACTGGCGCGCCCGTTCCAATAACGGCTTGGTGCGATCCAGTTGGATCATTCTCCCGCCGCGCGCTTCGACGGACTGCCGCAAGTTCAAGGGCGCGTCGTCGTACTGTGCGAGCAGCACGACATCGTGCCGGGCCAGGGTCGAATCAAGCTCGACCCATTTGCGGCATAGTTTGGTGTGCCCAAACAATTCGTAGGCTTCGGTGAAGACGTGCAGACACCTCTTCAGTGAGGTGCGTTCCATTTTGGCGGGAACAGCCGGCAAAGTCTGTGCGATCGCCGCAGTCATTTGCTCCAATTCCGCCGAGGCCAACTGGCCGGAGGTGCCGCCGAACACGATGAAGCCTGCACTAGTTTGCGCCCAATGGAGGGCGCGCTCCAGATCGCCCTGCGCTTTGGCCGCATGCATCCGTGCTGAGCAGGCTTTAACCACGTCCTCGGCGAAACTTATTGGATCATCCCAGACGGAATGATTCCGATCGGTTGAGTTTACTTTGGTGGTACTCACAGGTTTGTACTGGCAGGTAAGAGTCGCAGTTGCATCAACAACTGGCGCGCCCGCCGGGGAAAACGTTCCGGTGGAATCAAGGCGCATAATTTTTTGACCGAGAAAATTCCCGTGATGGCAGTGACCACGATCCCGATCCCGAGCGCAACGACGGGAATCAGAAATTTACAGGCGATAAACATGCCGACAGCCAGCAACCCATAAACCGAGGCGATCAATAAATTTTCCCGACTCCAACGGAAGTCACTCAAGTGGCGCACGATCAAATAAGCCACGGCGGCATAGACTGCATACAAAGCGACAAAAGCCATGCCGACGCCATTCAAGCCAAACCGCGCCACCCCAAACCAGACCAGCGCGATGTAAAGCACGTTGGAAAAAAGCTCGGTCCAGAAGAATAGTTTCTGCGCGTTCTTGGCCATCATCACAAAGGCCATCGGCCAACTGAAAGCCCGCAGCAACATGCCCAGACAAAACCACCGCAACACCTCTGTGGCCGGAAGAAACTGGCTGGACGCCACCAGTTGTAACAGCCACGGTGCACCGGTCAACGTTGCCAACAACGCCGGGCCGGCCAGCAACATGCCGACTTCGGTTTGCTCATTGACCAGTTGATTGCACCGAGGATTATCATTCGCCACCGCGGTCAGGCGCGGATAATAATCCGTCCCCATCGCCTGAAAAACAAAGCCCACCAGATATCCGCTCAACATCCAGGCCTGGCCGTAAAGCCCCACGGCGTTTTCATCCATGGTGTGATGCAGGATAAAAGTCACTGCCGCCATCACGCCCTGCATCATCACGCCACTGAGCATGAAGATGAAGCCTAGTTTCAACAATGCCCGCGCTTCCTCGGTGACTTCCCGCGAAGAAAGCGGCACGGCCTCGACTTTGATTTTGCGGGCGTACCACCACGAGGCCAGTGCCGCCAGCATCGAGACGCAAACCAAGGCCACCGCAATGGTAAAGGCCGGATTTACCTCCCGCTTAAACAGCACATAGATGACTGGGATACTGACCGCCGCGCCCAGCACGGCGCCGAGCAGGCTGTTGCGCGCATAATCCCCGACCCGGCGCATCCCTTGCAGCAAGGCCGTCTGACCTTGCGAAATGGTGCTGAACAAAACGGTCAACGCCACCAACACTACGACTCCCGCCAGGGCTTCATCCTTAAAATAGTATCGCGCGACCGGCACACACAGCGCCGCCAAAGCCAAAGCTCCGACGATTCCGAGCACCAACGACACGCGCCGTAGCGTCACCACGGTGCGGGCAATCTTTTGATGATCCCCAGTGGCGACGGATGCCGCAATCTGCCGCACCCCACTGTTATTGATCCCCACCCCGGCGATGCTCCGCGCGAGTTCGGAAATAGACCAACACAAGCTCCACCACCCCGCGCCACTGGTCCCCATGATTAAAGTGATCGCTTTGTTACGGAGCAACCCCACCACCGCGATCACCGCAGAGGAACTGCCGAGCAACGCCGACGATTTGAGAATCTGACCGTAGGATTTTGGCGCGTCGCTCAAGTATCAATTCTTCCCGCTTTGAGGGAAACTCAGGCGGCTGTGTTCACCGCATCAATCACCAAGCGCACCTGTTCCGGAGTGATATGCGGGCCGATCGGCAGGCTTAACACGGTGTCTGCCGAGGTTTCCGCGAGCGGGAACGCGCCGCGTTTCCAACCCAGGTCTTCGTACGCACCAGACAAATGTGCTGGCACCGGATAGTGAATCAATGTCCCGATGCCCGCGGCAGTGAGTTTCTGTTGCAAGACATCGCGCTGGGGATGACGCACCACGAACAAATGCCACACGTGTTCGGCCCAATCCGGCACATGCGGCAGGATCAAACCGTTCACCGGCTTCATTTCACGGAGGAATTGTTTCGCCACAACTTCACGCCGCTTGTTCCACGCATCAAGGTGCTTCAATTTGACCCGCAACAATGCCGCCTGCATTTCATCGAGGCGCGAGTTATAGCCTTTGACTTCGTTGTAATACTTTTTGCGCGAACCGTAATTTCGCAACACCCGGATTTTGTCCGCCACCGCCGCATCATCCGTGGTGATGGCCCCACCATCACCGAATGCACCAAGATTTTTGCCTGGATAAAAACTATGTCCCGCACCGTGACCGAGTGAACCGGTTCGCCGCCCCTTATAGAGTGCGCCCTGCGCCTGGGCATTGTCTTCGATGACTTTCAGACCATGCTTGTCGGCCAACGCCATGATAGGGTCCATGTCCGCCGTCTGGCCGTAGAGATGCACCGGCATGATGGCTTTGGTGCGCGGAGTGATGGCCGCCGCAATACGGGCCGGGTCGAGATTATACGTTCGCGGGTCACATTCCACCGGAACAATCGTCGCGTCTGCATACGAAACCGCGAGCCACGTCGCGATGTAGGTGTTGGATGGAACGATGACCTCATCGCCCTTGCCAATGCCATAGGCACGCAGCAATAGATGCAAGGCTTCCAAACCGTTACCGACACCGACGCAGTATTTTGAGCCGCAGTACGCCGCGAACTCCTGCTCAAACGCCTCGCACTCTTTACCGAGGATATACCACGCGGAACGCATGAAACGTTCATACGCGGCGTCCAGTTCGGGTTTGAGTTCTTCGTATGGCCCGACAAAATCCAGAAAAGGAACTTTCAAGCGCCAACTCCTCCCATCACGCGGAGATAGTCCTTATACTCCCGATAATAGTCGTCCTCGCTGTAACACTCCGATGCGAGAACCAGACAGACTGAGCCGGAGGAAAAATTATCCATCTCGCGCCAGAACATCGGCG
>ERZ1292630.4597-Hain-H41-02um-R3-4597-length-11632-cov-4_pt1 | contig 11632 bp, 8 predicted proteins | sample MGYA00564408_ERZ1292630 | MGnify/ENA primary metagenome ERZ1292630 (study PRJEB36523, sample SAMEA6512641) | groundwater metagenome | collected 2019-01-08 | study: AquaDiva: Metagenomics assemblies of 32 groundwater samples | reverse complement strand
TTTCTATACTTGTTTCACTCATATTTTCATGGAATAACCAAGATATAATATCTGGAATAACCTGACCATTTTCTTTCTTTTGCTTTATTTTATCGAACAAAACCATAGCATTGCTATCAAAATGAATTGTATTATTTTTACCCCTACTAACAATGTATTTATCAAATTTCCCAGCTGATTCCATAATGCACTTTCTGATAAATTGTTCTTTCAAACCAGTTGTTCTACTTATTTCTTTTATAGTATAAAAAGTATCCATATTTGATAATTAGGTTGTTCCGACTAAATAAATAAACTAGAATAACTATACACAAAAAGATAACTATAATCAAGTAATACCTACTATATAAACACTATATAAACCATGAACAACCTATATATAAACCTAAGTTAGAATACTTAAATCATATTTTTTGAGTTGAGTAGAAATATTTTTAAGAACTTCTTTTATTTTTTCTGGATCAGGTAGTTTTCCATAAACAAGAGAAGGGAAGTCGTTTTGATAAGTAAAAATTAATTGTTCCCATGTAGTATCAATTTGGGGTATGGCACCGAAAACTACGTAAAGGTAAATTGAATCGCTACAACCTATTTGTTTATTGATTTACAGACATTTAAAATTTATTTTTCCTTTCAGATAAATAATTAAATAAAGTTCTTCTTCCAAACCCAAAAATATTACAAACTTCTTTAGCTGTTTTATCAGAATTTTCATATAGAATTTTTGCTTGTTCAAGTTTTTCTATATCTGTTCTTGGTCTTCCTCCAGTTTTTCCTCTTGCTTTTGCTGATTCTCTACCAGCAGAAGCTCTTTCAGCTTTAATTTCCCTTTCCATTTGAGCAATAGCACCTATTACAGATATAAAAAATCTTCCTGTTGCAGAAGTTGTATCAATATTTTCTCTTAAAGAAACAAGATTAATTCCTTTATCTTCAAGCTGTTTAACAATTTGCAAAAGATGAACTAAAGAACGACTCATACGGCTTAATTCTGTTACAACTAAAATATCATTTATTCTTAGATATTCAATTAATTTATCCCATTCTTTTCTTGATTCTTTTACACCACTAATTTTTTCTGAAAATATTTTTGTACAACCAGCTTTTGTTAGTTCATCTATTTGTGAATCAAGTTTTTGACCTGCTGAACTAACTCTGGCATAGCCAATTCTATTTGTTGATTCCATATTATAAACCTCAAACCTGAATATCTTTCTTTAAATAGTGCATGAACTTTAAATTAAAATCAATATAATGCACTTTGATTTTTGCTAAAGTTTTTGCATGGCTTTTAAGTATTTTTTGAAAATAAATTTAGTGTAAACTACTAAGTGCAAAAAGTATACTTTCTGCACATGTTAATTGTAATTAATGATTTAGGAGATTTAATGATAGCTATTCATGAAACAGCTTATCCTCGCATCCGTTCTGGCATTTCTGAAAAAGAATTAGTAGAAATATATACTCCAAAAAAAGATGAGCTTGAATTTATTGATAAATATTCTAAAACAGTATCAACAAAATTAGGTTTAATTGTGCTTTTAAAACTTTTTCAGAGATTGGGTTATTTTCCTGAATTTAAAAATATACCATTCCAGATAATAGAATACATAGGAGTTGTATCAGGTTTTAATAATATAAAAGGCAATATTAAAATTTACTCAAAGATGAAATCTCGTAAGATACATATGTCAATTATCAGAAATTATCTAAATGTTAAAGCCTATAGAAATGGTGGTAAAAATTTTATGATAGAATCAATGATTAGAGCATCTAAGGTAAAAGATATTATTTCTGATATAATAAACTCATCTATTGAAGAAATGATTTTAAATTGCTACGAGTTACCTGCATTTAATACTTTTTTAAGAATGGCTTATGATATAAGGTCTTCAGTTAACAAAACATTTTACCAAAATATCTATAAACAAATTAATGAAACACAGAAAAAATCTATTATCGATTTACTTACAATAGAAGAAAATGCAACAACTAGTCTCTGGGATAAACTTAAAAAAGATCCTGGTCAACCATCAATTACACAAATAAAAGAATTTATTAAATATTTAAATTGGCTTAAATCTATAAATGTAACGAATATAGACCTTAATAATATTCCTGAATCAAAACTAAAAAGATTTGTAGAAGAATCAAAAACCCTTAATGTAAATAAAATGAATGAAATGTCTGAGCATAAACGTTTTAGTCTTGTAATTTCACTAATTCAAGCAAAAATAGCAGAATCTTATGATGATTTGGTAGAAATATTTATTCGTAGAGTTAATAAACTTCATGTATCAAGTAAAAAGGAACTTGAAGAATACAAACTTTCTCATCAGGATATAGCGGATCAATTAATTGAAATATTAGGAAAAATTGCAGAAAATTGGTCTGCAAACAAAGAAAAAGATTCCAAAATAAAAGATATTGAAAAAATTTTTGGAGGTAATGAACTCCAAATACAGAAACAATGTGAAGAACATCTTTCTTATTCAAAAAATAATCATATAATTTTTTTACCAAAATTTTTTAAACCACATAGAGCTTTTTTCTTTAATTTACTTGAACTTTTAAATCCAAAATCGACTACTTCAGATAAAACTCTAGAAAAAGCAGTTAGTTTTTTATTAAAGAATAAATTTATTAAATCAACAGAACTCTCTGTAATTGAGAATATTAAACTAGAAAATGGTACTATTGAAATTATTCAATTAATTGATCTATCATGGATTCCTGATAAATGGTGGCGATTAGTAACAAATACTCATCAAAGAAGTGTTTTTGTAAGGTCGGTAAATAGAGTATATTTTGAACTCTGTTTATTTTCATGCATATCGAATGAATTAGGTTCTTTAGATCTATATGTTGAAAATGCTGATAAATATAGTGATTATAATAAATATCTACCTTCCGATGAAGAATATGAATCTGATATTGAAGAATTTTGTAAACAATCAGGATTTTCTTCTGAACCTGAAGAGTTGTTGAATCATTTAAAATCAAGCCTTAAATCAGCAATATCATTTACTGATAAATCATTCCCATTAAATGAATCAGTTGAAATTAAAAATGGAGAAATTATTTTAAATAAAATTATTAAAAAAACTGAACCTGATGGTTTTGTTACTATTGATAGTTTAATTACAGAAAGAATGCCAGAAATAAATATTTTGGACATACTTAGTGATACTGAATATTGGCTTAATTGGACATCTAGATTTACTTCAGTTTCAGGATTTCAAGAACGTATGATAAATTCTCAGCAAAGATACATTACAACTACTTTTTGTTATGGTTGTAATTTAGGACCAAGTCAAACATCTCGTTCAATTAATGGAGTTGACCGAAAACAAGTTTCTTATGTAAATCAAAGATATATCAATGAAGAAAAATTATTAAATGCAAATGTTGAAATTATTAATCAGTATAATAAATTTTCATTACCTAAGTTCTGGGGTTCTGGAAAAAATGCCTCTGCTGATGGAACAAAATGGGATGTATATGAAAAAAATCTTCTTAGTGAATACCATATACGTTATGGTGGTTGGGGTGGTATTGGTTATTACCATGTATCCGATACATATATAGCTTTATTCAGTAATTTTATTTCCTGTGGTGTTTGGGAAGCTGTACATATTTTGGATGGATTACTTGAAAATAAATCCGATATTCAACCAGATACAATACATGGTGATACTCAAGCTCAATCTACAACTGTTTTTGCTCTTTCATATTTATTAGGAATTAAATTAATGCCAAGAATACGAAATATTAAAGATTTAAAATGGTATCTTCCTTCTGAAGATTTTAAAATTGAAAATATTAAAGATTTATTTACTGATGTAATTGATTGGAACCTTATCAAAACTCATATACCTGATATGCTTAAAGTTGCATTATCTGTAAGTAAAGGTAAAATGCGTTCTTCAATGATTTTAAGAAAGCTTGGAACATCAAGCAGAAAAAATAAACTTTATTTTGCATTTAGAGAATTAGGAAGAGTAATTAGAACTATATTTTTACTCAATTTTATAAATGATGAAAATCTAAGAAGAATGATTAATGCGGCAACGAATATTTCTGAAGCTTGGAATGGATTTATTAAATGGGCTGCTTTCGGTGGACAAGGTATTATTAGCGAAAATAACAGAGAAGAACAAAGAAAAATTATTAGATATAACCATCTAGTTGGAAATTTAATTATTTTTCATAATGTGGCTTCAATGACCACGATTATACAAGATTTAATAAATGAAGGGCATATTATTACTCCAGAAATGCTTGCTTGTTTATCTCCATACAAAACAAGTCATATTAATAGATTTGGTAATTATCAATTAAGTGAACGTATTCCAGAACCTATTATAAAAGAATTAAAATTTTAAACTCTTTAAACTAAGGATACATCATACTTATAGCGATTCAATTTACCTTTACGTAGTTTTCGGTGCCATACCCCAATTTCACCAAAAATTAATGAATTTGAGAGTTTTTCTTTTGTCCAGTCGCCTTGGAACTCGGAGTTTTTTGCATCATCTGCCTGTACAGCTGTAAGTAGCCTAAAGAAATTTTGACTTTCTAAAAAATTTTTCATTTCTGGATTCTGTAGAATCATATAAATATCATAGATATGCCTTATCTTACTTTTGAGCTGTTCGATTGGTTTTTCATTGTGGGAAGCTCTAATAAGAGCTAAAATCTTTTCTCCAAGAGTTCTTTCTAAACCTAAAACCCTAATATGAAATGATTCTAATTCATGTTTTTTAATAAATTCTTCCTGATCAGCAGATTTTAAGAAGGAAGTTATATATGATTCTATTTCCATCATTTGGTTTGGGTGTGGCTGTGCAAATGAGTTTATTTCTAAAATAAGGTTGGTTAAAACATTACCGTAAAGTGTGCTTTCAGTAATAATAGGATATTTGTGTGCTGTTTTCCTGAATCTTGAATGTTTGCTTGTAAAACCATCAAGATAGATTTCCTCTAAATCTTTGGTTAATTCCTTAGAAGTAGTATCTATAAGATTTTTCAACTGATTGTTTGATAAACTTTCACTTACAACAACGGCTAAATCTACATCTTCGGAAAATCTTTCTATTATTTTATATGCTTTGGAAAGGGAAGTACCACCCTTAAAAATGAAGTTATCTTTATATTGTGATTTTGATAGTTTTTTTAAAACAAATGTAATCCAATAATCTTTTTCAATAAACGCTTGGTTCATTTTTAAAAAATTTGCTGTGTTAGTAATTAAGGCTTTAAATGCTTTTTCATCTAAGTGTATATTCATAGTATCTTCCAGTTAAGTTTATTGGGTAAAATGGTAGAACTTATTCCAAGTTTAAAGGTGGTAAGCTTATTTAGGGTGTTTTGTATAAGTTTTAACAATGTTTTATTTTCACCTAGAATCTCAAAAAATGCTCCTGTTAAAGCTCTTGTAACAGGAGGGTAATAGAAAACTAATTCAATAAGCCTATTTTTCTTCTTTTCATCTAAACACTTAAATCTTTGCAAAAGTATTTTGCAAGAAGTATTAATATCACTATCAGGAATAGACTTTATATTTGTCATTGCATCAAGAATTTGAAGAATTGGAATATCAAGTGTTTTCTCTATATTTTGAGTAATTTTTGACTTAACAAATTTGATTTCAGTATTTTGTACTTTGGTACTACGCCTTAATTTATCAGTAGCAATAACAATTTCCTTAGAAACCTGTGTTGTAAGCCCAAGTTGATTATAGGCATTTATTCCTGTAACATAGGCTATTTTAGCTTTATTTTTACCCAAGATAGTTTCAAGTATTTCTGAATCTGTAGGAAGGGAAGTGCCAAATGGAAAATATTCTGGCTTATAATAAATACCTTTTGAAATTCTAGTTATTATTCCTTGTTTACAAAGGGTACTTAGAGATTTGGCGAGAGTCATAAATTTATCCTGTGGCACAGAAAAATTTGAGTAAGTTAAAAGTTTTCCAGCTTCTAAGCTCCTTATCTCATCTTTTACCTGTTTTAGTATGCTCATAAAGCCCTTTATAAAAATATTTCTAATAAAAGTATATCTTTATTTTATTAGAAATCAAGTTTTTACATTGTAAAACTTGAAAAATTATTTCAATAGTATTAGAAACTGGGGTAGATTCGGGATACGTGTAAAAAGTAGTCATATCTATCTGTAAGCTAATAATAACAATATTTACAGATATAAAATTTTTGAGATTTGGATATTTTTACTATTAAATATGGCATTTAGGGTACTTAAAAATCTTATTCAATAACTGTACTCAATAAGATTCCGAAGTTTCGAGTACAAACTTCAGAACTTAATGAGTTATGTTTAGAAAATTCATTTATAATCTCTATTTTTTATTATTTTTACCAATATTTTTTAGTTCATTCAGAATCAATTCTTGAGTTTCAATTAATGATTGAGCTATAAAACTAATAAAAGGCTCTAAATCGCCATTATCTGCTTTTATAAGGGATTCTATATAGTCTTGTCTATTCTCATTTTTTATAACAACAGGAGGATGCTTTTTTTTCATTAAGATAGTATTCATAAGAAGTCTTGCTCCTCTTCCATTTCCATCATCAAAAGGATGTATTCGTAAAAAATTATAATGTGCTATAGCAGAAGTTAATAAAGGATGTAAAATATCTATATTTTTATTTATCCAAGAACAAAGATAATCAATTTGAGCAGGAACATCTATTGGCTCTGAATAATAATGAATTGTACCATCTGGTTGTTGAACATGGTTTATCTCTAATTTATATTGTCCAGAACGTAAAATATTTTTTATTGGTTCGCCAAATTTATTGATAGATTTAGTATAAGTAATACCAGAAAAGAGCAGTGTATTAAATTCTTTAATTAAAAAAGGTTCGATTATTCTATCATCTTTTATAAAATCAAAAAGAAAATGAATGGCATCTGAGTGATTCCTTGCTTCTAAAAAATCTTTAAGGGGTTTTCCTTTAATAGTAAGGTCATATTGAAGAAAAAAACCTGTTTCTTTTCTTGTTAAAGTATTGCCCTCAATAGCATTAGAATGGTAAATCCAATCAATAATTATTTTATCTTGAAGAGTACCCCAAACCTCTTCATGTATATGTTTATACCAATTTATTTCATCATTTAATTCTGTAATTAAATTCAATAATGATTGTAGCTTTACAGAATATTGTGTTTTATAAAAAACATCAATTTGCTTTTCTTGTATCATGTTATAACTAATTTTCCTTAATTTATCTATTAATTATATATGAGTAATTATCACTAATAACAACTCTATTTAATAATTATATATTATTTATGAGTATCTTTAAATAACCAGTATAAAGCTATAAAGTTGTATTATCAAAGAATTTACGGCAGAAATACAAAAAAATACAATGTTAAGTAATATGAAAATACAATTAAGTAATCAAGTTATGTATGATAAAATTTTCAAATCGTAAAAAAGGAGATTTTAAAATATGATTAAATCTAAAAAAATATTAACACTATCTTTTTTGATTGCAATATCAGCTTGTAGTCTTTTTCCACAGCCAAATACCTTAAATAAAGACAATGCTAAAATAAAAGAAATAAAGATATATAATCAAAATCAGCAAGACTTAGAATTAATTAATAAATATAGAAAAAATATTTCTAAGAATTCAATAAATCTATCAAATTCATTGCTTAGTAGAGGGATAAGAAAAAGTTTTAATATAAAAGCAATTGAAGATTTTACAAAAGGAACTGTTACTTATACAGATGTATCAGTTAAAAAAGTAGAAGATTTAGGTGATACAGTAAGAGTAAAATATTCAGGAACATTAAATATAGATGGACTAGTAACTGAAAGTAAAACTTCAGCAGATGGCTTAACAACAACATATCATGCAAAACCATGGATGTCCCAAGAATTATATACAAGTATAAGTCCAGCTATTTGTTCAAAACCAATAGTATCTGATAAATTTACAGTAGGAGGGTGTGCAGGACTCAATGCACCTGAATGTGTTTTTACTTCACCCGTTACATCAGTAGCGTACCCAATTTTAGAAGACTATATTGATTTTTCAAAGACAAGTATAATAAAAGGGATTAATACTTATGAACTAAATTCAGCACTTAAACTAGATTTTGATGCATCAAATATATCTCAAGAAGTTGTACTTGGAGTAACTTCAGTAAATGGAAATAATACAGATAATCCGTCTTTACTACTTAATGTTGGCTCAAGAACAGCGGATAAGACAAAAATAGAAATAACAGGTATGGGAAAAACGTTTACATTAAATTCTTGTACAGACTATGTAACTGATTTAACAACAGATACTAAGCCAGAATGGAAAATACCAAGTGATCTTCAAAAAGGGACTTATGAAGCAAAAGCGTATATGTCAGATAATACTAGTGTTTTTTCTAATAAAATAAATATAACAGTAATAGATAGTAATGATCCAGTTCCATCACCTCCGCCTCCACCAATTTGTAATTTACCACCGCCTAATACTTGTCAGTCAAATACATCTGTAGTCATAATAATTAAGCCAAGACCTGTTCCTACACCAACTCCAACAGCATGTCCTAAAACAAGTGATATTGCAGGATTACCAGATGTTTATCCTCCATGTCCAACAGCACCTACTCCAACGCCTCCAATAATAATAGATCCAGATCCATCGGCAACGCCAACACCTCTTCCGACACCAACATCAACAGCAACAATTGATCCTAATCCTACGCCAGTACCAAGTGGAACAAATAATCCTAATCCAACACCTACAGCAACAATAGTACCAACTCCAGTACCTTCAGGTTCAGTAAATCCAACACCGCCACCAAGTACAGATGATAATCCCGTTATAGCATTAAATTATTCTATAGTTAGTACAACTGAATCTGAAAAAGATGATGATAGAATGATAGCAAACTTAGAAAATAGTCTTGATAATGCTGATAGATATGCAATGAATGGTTTTTCACTTGCTTCTTTTGGTATTAAAGCCAACAAAGGTAAATTTAACATTAATGAATATATAAATAGATTTACTGATAAATTTAATACTTTTTTATATGCTCATGAAGGGAAAATATTAAAAAAATATAATCAAATAAAAGATAAACAAGTTTTTATTAAACATATTGTCTATATACATAACTTTTCTAAAGAAACTAAAGAAGGAAGTATATCAGGTGAAATAGAAATGAAAAATATAAGCTCAAGACGTTACGCAAGAAGATTTTTTGGTTGGTCTGGAGTTATTGCAGCAGGTGATACAAAAAAAGTTATAATAAAGGATAATAATAATCTTGTTTGGTATGGAAGAGACGAAGAAATACTAGAACCATACATTTCCACTGCTAATACTCGTACAAGATTTGGACCTTATCTTGCAGAGAATGGTGAATATACTTGTAAAGTTGATCAAGCTACTGTAAGAGTAAGCCCAGGGTTTTTATTAGTAGAACCAACAAAAACACCAACAAGTTTTAATACTTTCAAGATTGTTAGTGAATACACTGATTATGTTAGAAATGGAGTTCCTAAAGAGCCTGAAATGGCTCATATAAAAGAAAGACATAAAATTGAATATTTAAACCAAAATCAAGTTAGCTTTTTTTCTTCTGAATTTTTGACATTTGCTACTGATTCTAGAGCAATATGCAAAGAAAATATAAATGATAGAAAGAAACAAGAAAAATTGAAGAATACATATAATAAATTTAGAAATAAAATAATAAGTGATGACTCTTATGATAGTATTGAATTGACTAAATCACCTAGTTGTTTTCCTTTAGGATCTTCAGACTTAGAAATAAAAAATTATGCAAAAAGTTTAGGTAATTTAGAAGAACTAAATGATACATGGGGTAAATTTTCTACTGAAAATAATAAACCTAGAGCTGTTATCACAGGTATTAGAAATGGTATAAATATGGAAGCTAGAGTTGATAATCCTACATTTGGTGGTTTAGGTGGGATTGCAACAGCATTTCCAATAAGAGATACTAGTATATCTCAAGAAGAAAGAAAAGAAAAAGTACTAAGGTATTATATAGATTTAGTTTCAGATGGTAACTTTGAAGTTACTGTTGAATATTTAAAGAATTACTCTCCTCATACAACACGCTTATTAGCCTTAGTAAATAATTAAATTTTTATGAATAAAATTAATTGTATAAAAAAAATAGATAGAGGTTTTTTTCCAGAAAATTATATTTATTTTTATAATGATAGTAATTTATTTTTTTATTCTTTAGATGATGATTCTATTTTAAAGTTTGATTTTTTAGAAAGAGAATTTAAAATAAAATTATGTTATTTAGGAGAAGATATAATAGCAAGTAAATTTTTCTATTCTGCAAAAGAGAATATATTTATTGTTTTAGATTCAAATATTTTTTATAGTATTAATTTAAAAAATAATGAAATTATAAAATTACTTATTTTAGATGAAAAATTGAGTCCTGATAGTTATTATATTAATTATATTGAAGAAATAAATTGTTTGATATTTCAATATAAAATAAACAAAGTTTTAGTATTTAATTTATCAACTAATACTCTTTCAACTTTATATGATAAAATTAATGGAGAAATAAATAGTATTTCTTATTCAAATGGTTATTTATTAATTAATACTCAAATAAGTTCATTTAGAAGTAAAATTGAAGTATATTTATTTGATAATCTTAAATTAGAAGATTCTTTTGAATTTGGTGATTTAATTTTTGATGCTTTTTTATTATTTGAAGAAAAAAAGATTTTAATTGAGTACACAACTCCAGAACGGCAACAAAATAATGGTGAAATATGTATTTATGATATGAAAAATAAATCTTTTTTTTATTTTAAAGCTCATGAAAAATTATTATTAAAATTAAGACCATATAACAAAGGATCTTTTTTAACTTATGGAATAAATTTAAGAGATTCTATAGAAATGAAAATTTGGGACAATAATTTAGAATGTATTTCTAGTTTAGAAGTTGATACTAAAGATTTTAGAATAATTTTCCCGAAAAATAATAACTTTAAAAGATTTATAACACACTATCATTCAAATATTTTTAGTATATGGGAATTTAGTTAAATATATTTATCAGAAATTGAAAGTTAAAAAAATAATGGAAATAGATGATTTATATTGTAAAATATATCTTGATTATGATTATGAAAAAGAAGATTTAGAAAATCTCTTTTTGAAAATTTCTTTTATTAATGGTGAGGGAAGTGATTTTCATTCTAATAATTTAAAAATATACATTGTTAAAAATCATGATTATTATCATAAAAAAGATAAAACAGATGATTTTTTATTTTACAAATATTTATTAGAAATAGATCCATTGGAAGAAGTGTTCCAAGAAGAATATCTATCTGATTTAATAAAATTATTAACCTTTTTTAAATCTAATAATATAAAATTTGTTCCGTCTTGTGATTACGAGGAGTTGTTTTTTGTTAATTAGATAGATTTTGGAATTAAAGACAAAATAACCTACAGACAATGGTATTTTTCAAGTAAGACCTTATGATATAAATAATAGAAATAATGTAATAGCTTGTGAAATATGTAATCAAACAAAAGATATTAAATATAAACTTACACCTTTGTTAGAAAAAAGATATGAA
>ERZ1292630.4595-Hain-H41-02um-R3-4595-length-11636-cov-9_pt1 | contig 11636 bp, 1 predicted proteins | sample MGYA00564408_ERZ1292630 | MGnify/ENA primary metagenome ERZ1292630 (study PRJEB36523, sample SAMEA6512641) | groundwater metagenome | collected 2019-01-08 | study: AquaDiva: Metagenomics assemblies of 32 groundwater samples | reverse complement strand
TTACTATGCCTAAGATTAGCGGCTTGGACATAATTTCGCGGGTAAAACGGGTCTCCCCTCAAACAAAAATCATTATTATTTCCGTGCATAAATTAGGAGCCTATGTTTTAAAAGCCTTGCACCAGGGGGTAAGCGGTTATTTGAATAAGGAGAATGTGGCCGAAGAGCTGATTTTGGCTTTGAGAAAGGTAACTGCGGGAAAAGTTTATCTTGGAGAGGCAATCTCGGAATATTTGGCAGATACGGCTAAAGAGCCGAAGAAAAAGAATGAGGCCCTGGCAGTTCTAAATGAGCGGGAAAGCGACATCTTGCGCTTGGTTGCGGAAGGTAAAACTGCCAAAGAAATTGCGAATATTCTGTTTATCAGTCATCGGACAGTGGAAAACTATAAAAACAGCATCTTGAAGAAGCTTAACTTACATAAAACTAGCGATCTAATAAAATACGCTTTGGAGAACAAGATCTTAGATGCTTAATGTCATTTTAAGATTAGAAATGTCCAATATGAAATGTCCAGACTGGATAACTGTGTCATTGCGAGCCCCGAAGGGGCGAAGCAATCTTGTTTTTCAGGGATTGCTTCGTCGGCCTTTGGCCTCCTCGCAATGACACTCATGTTAAGTAAAAGGCGCAATAAAATCGAGTAGTTTTACGGTGGTTATTCTTATATAGATATTATATTTTGTATTGGTGAATTAAGGGGTAAAAGCCAAGGCAAACATGAAAAAGACAGCAAAAATCCCAAAAGAAGCCATGGATAAAGGGGACGGTTCTGGAAAAAATAGAACCGTCCCCTTTATTTTAATATATTTCTTTATTGGCCTGGTAGCCGCTTATGCTGAAGTTACCGTAATCAAATCCCCCTTATCCTGGTATGAAGGGGGTCAAGGTGATTATGCTCTGCCAAAATTAGTAAATTCAGAGTATATTTTGCCCGGATTCGCGGCAACCAAAGGCCAGGTAAAAACTATTTGCGTAAATTATAACGCAGCCGGAAAAGTGGCAATGGAAGTAAGCGCGGATAACGGCTTGCATTATTATCCGGTAGTCAATGGCGTTCCTTTAACAGATAATTTTATCAGCGGGGATCGGATCAAATGGCGGGCTAAAGCTTTGGATGAAGAGGCAAAACTCAATACGCTTATTATAAATTATACCGATAGCGTAGGCGCAATCGCCAGCTTTGGTTATCCGCAGTTAAGCGGTTTTAATTGGCGTAAAGAAATCCTGCTTAAGAATCTCAGCGGCCAGGAACTATTTAATCATCAAATAAATTTAAAAATCGGAACAGATAAGAATGCTAAGGGCGCGGATGTGCATTGCGATGGGAACCTGCGTCAGGATTTTTTTGATGTGCGTTTTACCGCTGCTGACGGCCTTACGCCTTTGCCTTATTATCTTGAAAACCGGATAATCTCTCCTTCCGTCGCTGGAAGTGGATCGATAGTCTCTTTCTGGGTTAAGATTCCGCAGATTCCCAAAGCTGGAGTAAAGATTTATATTTATTACGGAAATAATCTTGCCGCGGATTTGTCCAGCGCCAAAAACACATTCGATTTTTATGATGATTTTAAGGGGGAGAAGCTTGATGAAAATTCTTGGGTGGTTAAGGTAGACCAGAAAGGGAGCTGTGTTTTAAGAGACGGCCGGCTTAGGTTGGATGCCGCAGAGGTTATTGCCAAAGAGTTCAAATTTAAACAAGGCGTAATTGAATATTCTGTTTTTGTAGAGAGCGGATTAGAAAACAGTTTAAGTCTGCGGCAAAAAGCAAAAGATAGCTATGATAACCCCAGTTTAATTGCTTATTCATCCGCTTATAAAGGGGCAGAGCAGTGCATTGCCGTAGATGACATTGTTAAGTCCAACGATGCCAAAGCTAGCCCGATTACCGCAGGCGGAAGATATAACTATCGCCTGATAGTCAATGATAAAGATATAGCTTTCCAACGTCTGGATCCGGTAAGCGCAGACGTGCAGACAGTTACAACTTATAGCGGTTCTTCTGCGACTGAGACCGGCTATCCCGGATTAAGATCCGGCGGCGACGGCAACGACAGGAATATAATTGCTTATTCTGAAATCCGGGCGCGTAAATTTGCGAATCCTCAGCCACAGGTGGATAAATGTGGTCAAGGTGAACCGGTAAAACTGCCGGTATTTTCAAATATTACTCTTTCCCCGAAGGGCAGCCTGGTACTTGGGGACAATATTAAGGAAGGGGTTTACATTAGTAAAAAAATTCCCGCGGCATTTACCGCGCGGATCATTGTTCCTACTTTTAAAGGTACCAATGCTTTTGTGGATGTCTCGGCGGATAGCGGGGCAAATTATAAGAAAGATTGCATAAGCGGGAACTATTATTATGCCTCACTTAAAGATTTTACCGCCGGAGAAGATATTGTGGCGCAGGTTAAGTTGAAACCCGCAAGTACAAAAAAAGAGATCTCGCAGTTAGAGGAAATAGGTTTAAGCTATAATCCCGGAGTAATTTTGGTGGTTAAGCCTAACGGCGCGGAGACCTGGCTTGCCGGCACGACTGAGGAGATCTCCTGGTCAGCCTTAGATTATGAGAATAGTTATCCTTTTAAATTAGAATATTCATCAGATAACGGGAAGAATTATAATTTAATCGCAGATAGGGTGAATAATAGCGGTGCGTATTCATGGTTTGTTCCGCAAGTTGCCCAGGCTAAAGAAGCCCTAATCCGTGTCTCGGATAGTAATGAAATATCGGTAAATGACGCAGCAGACAAGGTTTTTATCATCTTGAAATAGAGTAATTTGTGCAAGCGGATAGAGTAGTTTTACGCTGGCTAGAGTAGGGCGTGGCATGTTAAACTTGCTTATGGATAGAAAAGAAATGAATCTCAAGGAGAGAAAAATGAAAAAGACTAGATTGATTATATGGTTATTGTCCATAGGCATGATTTTTTCTCTGTTTGCTGCGCACCCTGCAGATGCGGCTAATGTAACCGTAGATGCAACTTGTAAGAAAATATACACTGAAGCCGATTTAGAGGTATCTCTTGCCGGAAGTGTCTCAGGAATTACTCCTGTATCTGTAAAAGTCGCGATAATGGATAAGAATGGTACTTACTGGGATGGAAGCGCTTTTGCCGGCACCAGCGAAATCTGGAACACGGCTTCGCTTGCTGTACCAAGATGGTCATATTTGATTTCTTTATCACCGGCATGCCCGCTGACTGTGCAAGGAAAATATTCAGTCAGAGCTTATGCTGTTGATGCAGCAGGCGATATTACTTATGGTATTAATCCCAGCACAGCTACTAATAGCATACTTGATTTTGTTTATTATAATAAATCAGCGATTACAATTGATAGCCCGAGATCCGGAGAGACTATTTATACAGGTAAAGATTATCCTATAAAATGGAGCGGTTTACGTTCTGATGAAAAAATCAGTTTAGCTTATAAAAAATCCGGAAGCACAACTCCTGAACCTATCAAAAGTGCTGTCCTCCCGGGAGGCACATATTTTTGGCCGGTAAAGGAAAGCATGGTTCCTATTAATCCGGCGGACACATTTACAATTACGCTCGCCTTAGATAATGATACGACTATTGAAATTCCCGCGTCAGGTTCTTTTACTGTTAAGAAACCCGAATTAATAATACATACTCCCACTTCTAATTATCTATACCGTAATGACACTTACAACATTACTTGGGATAGAAAAGGACTGACTACAAACCCGGTAAGCCTTTATTATTCCCAGTGGGGTACGCAAACACCGATAGCCCAAAATATTATTTTTCCGGTTAGTTATCCCGGCACTGCTTTTAGCGTTGCTCCTTCTGCTTCGGATATGTTTCACCCCACTACTATCGGAGGATTCTTGGGCCGTGCGGCAACCTTTGACAACTTAAAAGGCGATTATGTCAAAGTAAATCATGATTTTGCTTTGAATCCGGCTACAGGTAAGGTTACAATTGAGGCGTGGGTGCAACCGAAATCTCTAGTTGCAACGGATAAGATTTTTAACGCGTCAGAAAATGGCCAAATCGCTGTAGATAACAGCTATCTCTATATTTGCGACTCCGGAAATAACCGCCTTATAAAATTAAATAAATCAGATTTAAGCTTCAACAGCGAAATAATTTATTTAAAAGACGATCAAACAAACTTGCTTCGTATCCCTTCCGGTGTAGCTGCTGAACCCGGAGACACAGGGTATATTTATATCGCTGATACTGTAAACGACCGTATTGTAAAAATGGCTAAAGCGGACCGTCTTGCTAACTCCAGTAAAGGTAGCTGGGGTACCGGGTTATCGCCGCTGCGATTAAAAAATCCTTATGGAGTTGTTTTTGATAATGCAAATCCAACTAAGTTTATCTATGTTGCCGATTATGAAAATAGACGCGTGCTAAAATTAGACACAGATCTAAACGCAGTAAAAGATAGGTTGGATTCGGATCCTTATCCTTATGTAGTAAATTATGGCCCGGTAGCTGGACGGGATGGAGCCAATCCTGATTATAATTATTATCCGATGGGTATTGCCGTTGACAGCAATCCGGATATTTCCGGTTTTGTTTATGTTGCAAGCCGTTGGAATAACAGTATCGTAAAATTAAAAAAATCCGATTTAAGTTTTGTAAGTCAAATAGGCACTCCGACACTTAGCGTACCGGCATCAGTTGTTGTTTCTGGCAATCGAATTTATGTTTCGGATACTGGTCATAACCGTATTGTGATATTAGATTCCAGCTTGGATCCTGCTACCGCGGTATTCATAGGTTCTCAAGGCACAGGGGACGCTAATTTTACTAAGCCAGCCGGTATTGCTGCTGATGATACATATTTTTATGTAAATGATAGCGGAAATTATCGTATTATAAAAAGATTGTTAGCGGATGGAAGTTTTATAGCTAAGACAGGCTCCGGCGGTTCTTTAATGGCCATACCTAAAAGCTATTATGATCTTGCCGCAGATAGTAAGTATGTTTATTTAGGGGATTGTAACGGTAGCCGCGTTGTTAGAATGCCAAAATCAAGCTTAAGTTATTTTAGCAGCATTTCATCCACAGCGTCTCTAAGCGGTGTTTTTGGCCTTGGGCTTTGTCCGGAAGCGTTAGATCCCACAGATGATAATGTATATGTTGTTTCGACGTGGGCCCACCGTATCGTGAAATTAAGGAAGAGTGATTTGACGGAGGTGGCACGAATAGGAAGAGATGATGGTTCTCGTAATGTTGGATCAACCCCTGTCCCTGATCTTACTAATGAACCTATCGGCAGCCAGCCGATTTTTTTCTATCCGCATGATGCTGTTGCCGACCTAGATTCTATCTATGTAAGTGATACGTATAACCATCGTATTTTAAAGCTGAAAAAATCAGATGGGAGTATTGTTGCCAAGCTGACTTTATCTTCAGATCCGGTTGCAAGCACTAGCGGTGGCTCATGGGGGCTGGCAGTTGATGATACATACCTGTATTATAGTTACGCTAATAGCATGTGGAAAGTTAACAAAAATACGTTTACCAGTCCTCTTCAGGGAAGCAGCGGTGGTGCCGTTGGTCTTGATTGCGATAATGATTATGTTTATGCAGGAAGCGGCACAGGAATTAAAAAAATTGCAGTATTTAATAAGGGGGACTCAACTCATGGCCCCTCTTTTGTTAAATATATAGGTAATGGTCTCGGCGATGCGGATAAGCCGCCTTATGACTACCGATTAGCGACTCCTACTAATTATTCATTTACAGGTCCTTATGGCGTGGCTGTTGATCCTGGTGATAGGTACTCAGGTAATATTTATGTTGATGAGGCGACGAATAATACTCTTATAAGGATGAAGAAATCAAATCCTGCGGATAATACTGTCGGGTTGATTTTGCCGCCGCCTTTTTATACCTCCAATCCTTGTATATTAAGCAAGCGGGTGAATGATAAAGGGTATTCTTTAGAGATTGTTTCCGATAGTCCTATATCCAATAAATTTAGATTTGTTATAACCGGTACTAATGAAGTAAGAGATATAGCAAGTTTGCCGGTGAACTCATCCGGCTACCCCACCAATATAGACACAAATCCAGCGAATAATCGGTGGTATTATTTAGCGGGTACTTATGATGGAAACATAATGAATTTTTATGTGGGAGATGATCGGGGTAATTTTTCTATCGCGGATTCACAGACCGTAGGAGATTTAGGGACAGGCTTAACCGGCGGCACAGGTCCGTTAGCGTTTGCAGCCAGTGCCAGCTTAGACAAAGGGTTTTTTAAGGGGCTCATTGATGAAGTCGCGATCTGGAATAAGAGTTTTAGCCAAGATGAGATAAGAGGACACTTTTTATTAGGAGTTCCGCAATTATATGGTGGTTCAGGTGGAGTAGCCCTTAAAGGAAATGAAGATGGTTTAGTGGCAGTGTATCATTTTGGTGAGGCCGGTTATAAGGGAATTGAAAATGAAGTTTCCAGCGGCGTCGCTGATACCTGTTCATATCTTTGGCAGGTGGGCCTTGATTCTACTCAACAGAATAATATAGAAATATCTACGGTAGAGGCAGATACGAAAATTGAAGCAACTCAGTCTGGCAGTACGGTTTCCCCAAGCGGGTTGATCTCAATTAAACAACCAAAGTTAGCTTTTACTTTGTTGCCAGCGTCACCTATTAAAGCAGGAGATTTATATCATCTTCAAGTAACAATTGAAAGACAAGACATAGATGGCAGTACGCCAACCGATGATGATTATACCATGGTTGATTTAGGTGCTGAATATAATGGCACGGTTCATCCGTTGGCCACCGTTAAAGCGTATAATGGTGTAGCTGATTTTTACAATGTTCAGCTCAATGATAAGGCTGATATGATTAAATTTGTGGCTACGGCTACTCCGGCATGCACTGGAATAAGCAGCCCTGAGATCATTGTGAAAGGCGCCGCGCTCCATCATTATGGGGTAAATATAAGTACGAATCCTATGGTGGTGGGCACGCCAAGTAATTTTACAGTAGAGGCATTAGATCAGTTTGGTAATCATGCTAGTAGTGGATATTCAGGTAAGAGATTACATTTTACTTCTAGCGATTCACAGGCTATTTTACCAGTTGATTATAATGTATCTTCTAGTGATACAATCGGGATTTGGAGTTTTCTTGCTTCAGAAGGCAAAGGAGTTACTTTTAAAACCGTTGGCGCTTCTGGTAAACAGTCTTTAACTGTAACTGTAGGTACTTCTTATAGCGGAACCTCGGATCAGATTTCTGTTAAATCTAAAGCCGCTGACCATTTAGTTCTGAGTGCAGAGAGCGCTACGGCTGCTGCCGGTGCTATGATAAAGATGACTGCAGAGGTAAAGGATGAATATGGCAATCCGGTTACCAATAATAATCCTACTAGCCCGGTTACGGTAACTTTAAATAGCGATGCAGCTTTAGGAACCGGAGCTTTTTATGCTACTTCGACCTCGACTACTCCTATAACTTCCATATTAATACCAGTAGGTACAACCACAACACCGGTAACAACAACAAGTAAAGATTTTTATTATAAACAGACACAGTTACCGCCGAATACCACGACTACCGTTGTTAATATTACGGCCAGTAATGCCTCGCTAGGCACAACACCCCAAGTGCCGTTAACTATTTCTGCTCTTTCAGCATCAAAGTTAATATTTAGCACATCGCCGGCTTCACTTGAAGCAGGTAAAGCTAGCGCAGTTTTTGCAGTAACAAGCCAGGATACATTGAATAATAATACTGTGCTTTCTACTACAGATGATACTACGCTTACTCTTACTGCTACCTTAACTGGTTCACCTAGTGGTAAATTTTATAGTGATAGTAACTGTACAACAGAAATAACCGTAGCAAATCTCTTAAAAATAGTTAAGAATACTACAACTACGCCAAATTTTTATTTCAAAGATACTAAATCCGGAGATCATATTATAAGTGCTTATGTAGCAGGCTTAACACCTGCATCAGTATCAAGAACCGTAGCACCGGCAGCAGCTAAGTATTTTAAGATTACTACCGACGCAGCTGGGACATCCATTACTGCTGATGCCGGGGCAGCGATTAACATTGTGATTAAAGCTTATGACGGCCAGGGCATAGACAACGGCGGTTTAGGCAATTTATCTATAGTTTATACCGGAGCAAAGAACTTGACCTTCTCAGGACTGAATCCTTCACCTGTCCCGTCGAGCGTAGTATCTACCTGTAAAGGCGCGACAATTGATACTAATTTCGGCACGCCTACTCCAATTACATTTACTTCAGGATCGGCTAATGCGGTATTGAAGCTTTACAGGGTAGATTCCTCAATAATTAAAGCAACTGCTTCTTATGAAGGCACACCTGCGGGTACAATCACAGTCAAAAATGATATTGATGGCTTAAGCATTATTTTAAAACACGCTGCGGCAGACCATTTGAGGTTTGCAAGTAATATCCCGGCATCAGTTGATGCAGGCGTGGTGTTTTCTCTACCCGCACTCAATGTCATGGATGCTTATGATAACCTCTGCAGTGATGTTAATGGAGGTGATTCTTATAACACAACTACAACGATACAGAAATATGCAATCGCAATAGAAGAAACATATGATCCGGTTAATTATACTAATAAATGGCCGGTTACTAGCGTCGCATTTTCTAACGGAGTATCTACAACTCCTTTAGACGGAAATATTCTATACCGCGCTCAAAAGACCACGATTATTCCCAAGGCTTTTGATAAAGACGGAACGCCTTCTAGTGAGATTACCGTAAAACCGGGAACAGTGAGCAAGCTCAGTTTTATTAAAAGAAATCCTGTTGACCCGTTAGTCCTATCATCTTCAGCCATTGTTAATGTGCCGTTTACGATACAGCCTACTATCGCAGTAGCGGATCAGTATAGTAATCCTGTACCGGAAGCCTCCGGTTTAATTACTTTGCAAGCTTCTTCAACGCAAGGAAGCTATACGGCAGCAGGAGGCTTGAGTGGGACGCTGGCAGTAGCTTTGGGTGAAGGTAAAGCGTTGTTTAACGGAGTAAGCTGTTCGAATATTTATCTTGCTCCGAGCGGAATATATTTGAAGGCAACCTGGAAAACTCTTGAACAGTATTCGGATGATAAGGTAGCGATTAGTACCGGAGTAGAAGGTACAATTACCGAAGGAACTAAAGCCCAGGTGATTATACCCGGAGATCACTCTACTTCTAACACGAAATTGGATATTTTCAGTTTTAATATTGCTGATGGTGGACACGACAGCACTTCTTTGAAGATTAAGGAAATTATCGTTAACCGCGATCCCACTGTTGATACTACCGGTGGATGGAAGGCATTTTTTGATAACGGTTATGTTACCCTTTCCGACGGAACTAAAATAGTTTCGGGAACGGTAACCAATGATAAGGTAATCTTTGGAGACTTGAGTTCGACTACTTATCAAGTTGCTGATGGAGATACTCAGATGTTCACCGTGAGCCTCTATCTGAAGGCGAAATTGCCTCAGGATGCCGACGGAAAAGTGATTGCATTCAGTATTAATCCTAATAAAGATACCACTAAAACCCCAGATACCGATATTGTCATTGATTCAACCGGTTCCGCTTTCATTACCGATCCGGCATTACCTGTGTTGAGTAATTCTCTTGTCCCTCTAAAGATAGAGGTAAAGGCCACTAAGTTTCAGATTAGCGGGCCAAGCGAAGTGGTTGCCGGTGCATCTGGCAATCAGATTAGTCTTAAGGCTACTGATGTAAACGGGAATATTGATCTTGATTATGACGGCGGCAAGACTCTTGTTTTTAGCGGAGCGGATGTGGCGTTAGACGAAGTAAGCACTCCAAGTGTCGGAGGATTTAATTTTGGAGATCTTACATCCATTGGTTTTACCAAAGGCAACAGCAGCTCCTACGAAGTTGTACTATATAAAACCGGAAGCACGGCAATAAAAGCAAAAGAGGACGGAAATGCTCCCGGTGTTATAGCTGATTCTGATGCTCTGAATATCTTGGTAAGAAGTGCTGCGTATTCGAAGCTTTCCTGGGCGGTCAAGCCAGTAGATTATACCGTAGCCAATGCTCCGTGGAAACCGTTGAGCGTTCAGCTCTCCGATGCTTATGGGAATATGACTTCTTCCAGCGATGCGGTTACGATTAGCGCGCAAGGTGGCACGATCAGTAGCGGATCAAATGCACTGGTTAATGCTAATGGCGGTATTGCTACCTTTAGTAATTTTGCGGTTAATTGTCCTGCCTATCCCGGAGCAGTGAAAATAACTGCTTCGGCTACCGGAGCCCCGAGTATTGTTTATCCGGAGGGTAGTTCCACGATCACAGTAGCAGATAAATATACAGTTAATATCAAGGTGTTGGATTCAGTAAGCGGAGAACGTTTGGATGAGGTGGCGATGGTCGTCAGCGATAGTTTTGGGGCCGCAACGGATTTTAGCCAGACTCAGAATGGCCTGTTTACGTTAGTCATGCCATATAATACATATTCATTTAATTTTACAAAAACCGCTTATGTTGCTAATACAGTGACTAAGACTCCTAATCCTTCTTCGGATGGGCTTGACGGAAAATATGATAATAATATTTCCTGGACAATTTTTCTAGAGTCTATTGCTGAGTCGTTGTCGGACTATCGTATTTTAAGTAACTTCGTTTACGATGAAAATAAAGATCAAGTTGCTGCTAACCTGCGACTAGAGAGAAGGGGTAAGTTGGTCCTAAGTGATCAGACCCGTTCTTTAAAGAAATGTACCTTGTCTATTTATGATAATGAAAGCGCAATTACAGGCGGTGAAGCCGTATATTCTACTGGGATTGATAGCGCGCCGACAGCTGCGGATGGGACTTATTGGCTTTACATCGATAATGCTGTGGCTTCGAGTAAATTTATTAGCGGCAAGAGTTATTTTGTTAAGATGACGGTTACTTATGGTGGCTTAGAAGTAGATGCAGTTCCAGTTACTTATTCGGCAGTAAATACATTTAATATTCCGGTTACGGAAAAATTAAAAAATTGGATCTCAGGAGAATTAGCGGGACAGTTATCGGCAACCGCGCAAAATATAGTACAACACGCAGAAAAGCAAACTACCGCGATTAAGGAACATGTTAGCGCAGAGGCCGGAAAGATTACTAAGGATATTACGGAAACAATGAAGCCTCAATTGAGTCAGATTTTAACTGCGACCGGAGGCGATAAGGGGGGCACTACTTTACCGGAGCAGATCAAGGCAGTTCAGCAGAAAATAGAATCCGGGATTTTAAATCGTGAGACGGCAATCAAGAGTGGTTCTACGATGACTGTCTCTTACCGCACTAAAAGCGGATTGAGTCCGGTACTTTCTGTTTATAATCCCAAAGGGGTTCAGAAGGTTACTGCTCAAGAAATGAAAGAGGGAACAACAACTAAAGATGGCTATAGTGTTTATACTTATAGCTTAAAATTCGAAAATAATTGGGGCGTAGGTGATTTTAGCGTGGTTTGTTCAGAAGAGAGCTTAGGGACTGCTGATGCTGTGGTAATCAGCGTTTCTCAGCATGATCTTGCAGAAATTTCCGGATTGGTCTCAGGGGTCTTGGGAACGACCTCTGGATTGTCCGGTATTACCGATATTGTGGATACTTTGAATTCGCAATTCTCGCTGATTGATA
>ERZ1292630.4594-Hain-H41-02um-R3-4594-length-11638-cov-4_pt1 | contig 11638 bp, 11 predicted proteins | sample MGYA00564408_ERZ1292630 | MGnify/ENA primary metagenome ERZ1292630 (study PRJEB36523, sample SAMEA6512641) | groundwater metagenome | collected 2019-01-08 | study: AquaDiva: Metagenomics assemblies of 32 groundwater samples | reverse complement strand
GCCGCGCCAACGACGACCGCGAGAAGCGGCAGGGAGAGCAGCGCTGTTGCGGTCGATCCCATGAATCCTTTCGTCGGCCTCACGGCGCTGGAATCCTGGCGCATCGCCGCGCCTGGTTCAACCGCCGGTGCGCCGCCGGAATCCGAGGACGAATCGGAGAGTGCTAGACTACCGCGTCATCATGAATCGGGAGGGGTTATGAAGAGAGTGATCGTCGCGGGGGCGCTCATGGCGCTGTTGAGCGTGGAAGCGCGGGCGCAGGGACGGATCTTCGGCATGCAGGCGGAGCAGAAGGGACCGGGAGTCATCGTTCCGCCCTACGGTCAGCCGGAAGGTCAGGGCGGTGCGCTGATCGTCGAATTCGATCCGCTCGACGGCTCGACCCTCAACAGCTTTCCGCCGCCCGTCCCCGCCGGCTTCGGGCCGGATGGTCTCGCCTTCGACGGCACGACACTCTGGTTCGTGACTGGCGGTGCCATGGAAGGCGCGGGAACGCTCTACGCTCTCGATCCCGACGACGGTTCGGTGCTCGACACCCACACCATCAACGGTGGCTCAGGCGGTTTCGATGGGCTGGCCGCGCTCCAGGGCCTGATCTACGTCATGGATTACCCGAATAACGACATCGTGGTGTTCAGCCCGGCGCTGGAAACCGTTGTCGACATCCTCGACATCGACGGGAGCAATCCCGGGTACGACATCATTGGAGGCTTGGGAGCGATCGATCAGCCCGACGCGCTCCTCGCCACCGGAGGACAGCCCTTGGAAGGCGGCGGCAGCAACGAGCTGCTGGAAATCGATCCGTCGAGCGGGGCGATCGTCGACAGCTTCCCCCTGGCGGCACGATTCACCGCCGGCGTCGCGACCGTCGGGCAGACGATCTACGCCGCGGACATCGACCTTCCCGTCGTCACCCTTTACGATCGCGCCGGCGGTGTCATCGACATCTTCAACGGCACCGGGCCTTTCAGCGCGCTGGGCGGCGACCCGCAGCCGGCCGTCGGAATTCCGACCGCCTCGACGCTGGGGCTGGCGATCCTCGCGCTGCTGCTCGTCGCCGGGGGTCTGATCGTTCTGTACCGGCGCCCCCGCACCAGCTGACCACCTGGCCATCTGGCCATCTGGCGATCGCGGTGGCGCCGACCTCCTACACCATCGCGCCGGAAGCAATCTCCGGGTGGCGCTTCATGAAATCGACGAGGCGCGGCAGGTAGTCGGCAAGCCGCGGGCAGCGGATGCCGAGCTCGCCCAGATCGGCGTTCGCCTGCGCCGTGTCGTAAAAGGTCGGATGCAGGTAGTAGTCGATCACCGACGACGGAATCTCGAGCAGCCGGTAGACGCCCGGGAGGTGATCGATCGCGGCCTTGGCGATCCTCGCCGGCATCGGCACACGCACGACCATCCGGCCGGTCGCCTCGCCCATCAGGCGAATCGCCTCGTCGATCGTCGGCGGGTCCGGGTCGGCCAGGTGATAGCACTTTCCTGAAGCCGTGGCCGCCGTCGAGAGCGCGTCGATCGCGTCGATCACGAAGTCGCGCGGCACGAGGTTGACGCGGGTCCGTTCCGGATCTCCCGGCACCGGCAGCACGGCGACCGTCGGCTGCTTCAGGAGCCAGCGCAGCACGTAGTAAGGGCCGTCGTACTTCTGGGTCTCGCCGGTCGCGCTGTCGCCGGTCACCACCGCCGGGCGATAGATCGTCGCCGGAAGCCCCGCCGCCATGCGCTTGCGAACATCCATCTCGGCCAGGTACTTCGTCTCCTCGTAGAAGTTGTTGAACGCCTGCCCCTTCTCGAGGTCGCTCTCGCGGAAGATCCCCGTCCAGCGTCCGGAGACGTAACAGGTCGAGACGTACTGGACGCGAGTGAGCGCCGGACAGCCTGCCGCGAAATCGAGCAGGTGCTTCGTGCCGTCGACGTTCACCTTCATCCCGACCTCGCGCGACACCGAAAGATCGTAGGCTGCGGCGAAGTGAAAGATCTCGGTCACGTCGCGGACGCTCTTCGCGCGTGAACCGAGGCCGAGGGCGGGGGAGGTGATGTCACCCTCGATGAGCGCGATTCGGCGCGCGGCGCCGCGGTGGGCGTGCTCGATCTCCTCGACTCGTGCCGCTGCCAGCGCGGCGAACTTCGATTGCACGAGGCAAGTGACGTTCGGCTTTCCCCGCCGCCGAAGGATTCGACGGACGAGCTCCGAGCCGAGAAAGCCGGGGAAGCCGGTGACGAAAACGTGCGCCATCTCCGCGCGCCCGTTCAGCGGAGGCCGGGGACGCGCCGGACCGCTTTGAGCGCGCCGGTGAACCAGCGCGCGAACGCCTCGGCCGGCATCCCCTTGGGCGGCGCGATCGGCATCCCGCGCTGCACGGTGACGTTCTGCGCCTCGGTGTACTTGAGGATCCCTTCGGCGCCATGCCGGCGGCCCAACCCCGAGCTCTTGAAGCCACCCATCGGCGAGCCGATCGAGGCCCAGCCGGCGATGTAGGTGTCGTTGACCGTGACGGTGCCGCACTCGAGGCGCGTCGCCATGCGGCGGGCCAGCTCGGCGTCGCGCGACCAGATCGAGGCGTTCAGTCCGTACTCTGTGTCGTTGGCGCGTTCGATGGCTTCGTGATTCGACTCGAAGGAGGACACGGCGACCACCGGACCGAACGTCTCCTCCGCGAACAGCTTCATGCCCGGAACGACACCCGTGAGAATCGTGGGTTCGAAGGCGAGCGGGCCGAGGTCGGGCCGCGCCCGCCCCCCCGCTTCAACGCGCGCTCCCTTGGCGACGGCGTCGGCGACATGCGCCTTCACGGTGGCGAGTTGTTTCTCCGAGGCGAGCGTGCCGATGTCGTAGTTCCAGCCGAGTCCGGCGCCCAGGCGAAGCGCCTTCGTCGCCGCGACCATCTCGGAGAGAAAGCGGTCGTGAATCGACTGCTGCACGAACAGGCGTTCGATCGAAACGCAGAGCTGCCCGGCCGACGTGAAACAGCCCCGCACCGCGCCGGGGACGGCAATCGCGAGATCGGCGTCGGCGAGGACGAGCATCGGGTTTTTTCCGCCGAGCTCGAGCGAGCAACCGGCCAGCCGCGACCCCATCTCCCGAGCGATGAGGCGTCCGGTCGCCGTCGAGCCGGTGAATTGGAGATAGTCCACGGCGTCGAAGATCGCCGGTCCGAGCTCCGGCCCGTCGCCGCAGACTACTTGCCAGACATTCTCCGGCAGCCCGCACTGGATCAGCAGGTCGAGCGCCCAGAGCGTCGTGAACGGGGTCTGCGAGTCGGGCTTCTCGACCACGGCGTTGCCGGCCAGGAGCGCGGGAATGGCGTCGGTCGTTCCCATCGAGAGCGGGTAGTTCCAGGGCGCGATGACGCCGACGACCCCCTTCGGGTGTCGGTACTCACGCGACTCGGTAAGTCCCGGAATCGCCCCCTGGCGAGAGTGCGGCGCGAGAAACTCGGCGGCGTGCACCGCGTAGTAACGCGCCACGATCGCCGCGTCGGCGACTTCCTCGAAGGCGTGAAGCCGTGCCTTTCCGGACTCGAGCTGGATCAGGTCGAGCACCTCGTCCTGGCGTTCGAGCAGGCGGTCGTGGAACGCCAGGAAGATGCGCGCGCGCTCCTCGAAGCTGCGTTGCGCCCAGCCCTCCTGCGCCCGGCGGGCGCGCTCCGCCGCCGTCGCGACGTCCGCCGGTCGGGATCGCGGCACCTCGCCGAGCATCGCGAAGTCGAACGGGGAGCGAACCCCGACGAGCTCACTGCCTTTCGAAACGACCCGTTTCGCGAGCTCCGGCAGGCGTTCGAGATGTGCCGGCCGGACCGCGTCTTCCTGCCGCCCCTGTCGTGCGCTGCCCATGGCACAAGCCTTCCACCGCGACCGCCGCACGTCAAGCTGCGGCATAAAATGACGCAGCGCGGCAGCAGGGAGTACCGTTCGGGTGCGGCTGCGGCCGCCGCCGACGCCGCCCTGCGGCTTGCCGGAGAGCCGTCGTCTGCTACTGTCGCTCCGGCAGTTCCAACTCAAGGAGGTAGGCGATGGAAGGAGCTCTCGGTAGCTGGCTCATCAGCCTTGTCTCGGGTGGCGCCGGTGGCAACATCATCGGCGCGCTGCTCAAGGACAAGAGCCTCGGTCCCATGCTGAACACGATCCTCGGTGCGGCCGGCGGCGCTCTCGGCGGTCAGCTCCTGCCGAAGGTGATTGAAGGCCTGCAGGGGAGCGGCATGCTGGGCAATGTCGGCGCCTCGGCCGTGGGCGGGATCCTGATTCCCCTCATCGCCGGCCTTTTCAAGAAGTCCTGAAGTCGAGCCGGAGCCGGGTTTTGAGATCTCGCCGCGAGTGGCCGGCTCGCGGCGAGTCTATTCTTTGGCAGGTCCGAACGACTCGGTGAAGAGCGCTTCGATGGCGGCGCGTCCGGTGGGCGAAAGATTCCGCGTCCCCGTCCCCGCGAACGATCTCCGGCCGATCTTCGGCGTGCCCGGCTGCCACTGCCCGTCGACCCAGCTGAACCAGGAACCGCGCTCCTGATCGAAGACCCAGGTCTGACGGTTGAACAGTTTGGCGAGCTCCACACCCCAACCGGTGCCGCCCTTGACGGTCTTGTCGGCCTGAATCCAGCCGATGGCGAAGAGCTGATAGGCCTCGTTCACCATGTGGTAGAGCGACTGGAACACCCGGCGGATCAGGTCGGCCTCATGGTACGTGCGCCCCATGTGCTTGGAGACGATCTGCATCGAGATGTCGCCCTCGGCGAGCTCGGCCGCCGACAGCACGCGCACGCTCATCGGCCACTCCATGGCGTGGCCTGCGAAGGAGAGCGTCGACTGGGCGATCCCCCAGCGCTTCGCCGCCCGGCCGAACTCCGCCTCCGCCCCCTTGTGCCCGCCCGAGATCAGCTTCGGCTTCGTCGTGTTGGCCATTGCGGAATCCTATCCGAGGCTCAACGTTCGAACCGCGCCAGCGCGTCGAGCACGAAGTCGATGTCGGCAGCGGTGTGATCGGCCGAGACCTGGAAACGGATGGTTTCGTCGCCCTTCGGCACCACCGGGTAGTTGAGGCCCGTGGCCAGGATGCCGTGGGCGAGCAGATGGCGCACCAGCGCCGTGGTCTTAGGCGTGGCGCGGACGAAGAGGGGCACGACGGGATGGGTTCCCGGAAGAGTTTCGAGGCCGAGGCGGAGCAGCCCTTGGCGGAAGCGCTGTGTCATCGCCGCGAGGTGCGCGAGGAGCCCTGCTCCGTCCGGTCCCTCGAGCACCGCGAGCGCGGCGCGCGCCGCGGCGGCTTCGGCCGGGGTGATCGGGTTCGAGTAGATATAGGTCGGCGAGGTCTCGCGCAGAAAGTCGATCAGCAGCCGCGGGCCGGTAACGTAGCCCCCGTTGACCCCGAACGCCTTGCCGAGCGTGCCGACCAGAATGTCGGCGGGTCCCGAGCCGCTCGCCTCTTCGGTGCCCCGGCCGGTGGCGCCATAGGCGCCGACGCCGTGGGAGTCGTCGACGATCACCACCACGTTCTCCGGGAAAAGCATGTCCGCGTCGCGCGCGATCGCCATGAGCTCGGGCAAGGGCGCCGCGTCGCCGCGCATCGAGAAGATGCCGTCGGTGACCACGAGCACGCGTCGGCAGCCGCGCACCTCGGCGAGCTTGGCGGCGAAGTCGGCCAGGTCGTTGTGCTTGTAGACGCGCCTCTCCTTCGGCCGCGCCAGTTTGATCGCGTTGATGATGCAGTTGTGGTTGAGCGCGTCCGAGACCAGCGCGGTGTCGTCGGTCACGAGAGGCGCGAAGACGCCGAGCATCGCGGCATAGGCCGAGGAGAAGATCATCGCCGCTTCGCGGCCGTGGAAGCGCGCCAGCGCCGCCTCGAGCTCGACGTGCGGCGCGTAGGCGCCACTGATGAAGCGCACCGCCCCGGGCCCGGCGCCGAATGCGCGCGACGCCTTCTCCTCCGCCGCGATGACTTCGCGTCGCAGATTCATGCCGAGGTAGTTGTTCGAGTTCATCTTGAGGAACAGTTCACCACCGCGGCCCGCGATCCGGTAGCGCGGCCCGTAGCTTCCGGCGGCCGGCACCACCGCCTCGATCACCAGCTCATGGCGCTTCGGATTGCCGCGCGCGTCGAGCGCCGCGAGCTCGCCCGCGAGGGCGTCGAGAAACCGTTCGTTTGGCATGAGGATCCTTCTAGAGCCGGAGTTTGGCGGAGAGCTCGCGCAGCATGTCGGCGACCATCGCCGAGAGATCGAAGCGCGGCCGCCAGCCCCACTCCTCACGCGCCGCGGAGTCGTCGAGCGACTGCGGCCAGGAATCGGCGATCCGCTGGCGTACCGGGTCGATGTCGTAGTCGATGCGGAACTGGGGAAGGTGCCCGCGGATCTCGGCCGCGAGCTCCTCGGGCGTGAAGTTCAACGCCGCGATGTTGAAGGCGTTGCGGTGTTTGAGAAGCGCCGGGTCGGCGCGCATGAGCTCGATCACGGCGCGGATCGCGTCGGGCATGTACATCATGTCGAGACGGGTGCCGGCCGAGAGGAAGCAGTCGTAGTGACCGTGGCGCAGCGCCTCGTAGAAGATCGTCACGGCGTAGTCGGTGGTACCGCCTCCCGGCGGCGCGCTGTGCGAGATCAGGCCGGGAAAGCGCAGGCCGCGCACGTCGACGCCGAAGCGCGAGGCGTAGTAGTCGGCGAGGAGCTCGCCCGCGACCTTGGTGACGCCGTACATCGTCGTCGGCCGCTGCACGGTGTCCTGCGGCGTCTGCATGCGCGGCGTGGAAGGTCCAAAGGCCGCGATCGAGCTCGGAAAGAAGACGGCGCAACGCTCCTGCCGCGCGATCTCGAGCACCTTATAGAGCCCGCCCATGTTGAGCTCCCAGGCGACGTGCGGCTTCTCCTCCGAGGTCGCCGAGAGGAGCGCCGCCAGGTGGTAAATCGTGCCGATGCCGTGCCGGCGCACGAGATCGTGAGTCTGACGGGCGTTGGTGGCGTCGAGGACTTCGAACGGCCCGGAAGCGTCGGGATCACCGGCGGGAAGGCGGATGTCGGAAGCCACGACCGCCTCGGCGCTTTGGAGCCGCCGGAGCTCGGCCGTGAGCTCCGATCCGATCTGCCCGAGGGCGCCGGTGACCAGGATCTTGCGCATGAGCCGCCGGATCGTACCGGCTTTCAGGCGAGAAAATCGAGCAGCAGCGAGTTCACCCGCTCGGTCGCCTCATGCTGCAGCCAGTGCCCGGCTTCGGGGAAGCGAAAGACCTCGCAGCGCTCGCAGAGCGCCGCGCTGGGCTCGATCATCTCGGGCCCGAGCGCGACGTCGCCGGTGCCCCAGAGGAGGCGCACCGGCGGCTCGATGCGGCGCCGCCGCTTCGCCTTGGGCGGGTACCAGAGGCCGGCGCGGTACCAGTTGAGCATGGCGGTGAGCGCTCCGGGCTGGGCGGCCGCTTCGGCGTAGCGGTCGAGCTCGTCGGCAGAAAAGGTGCCGGGGCGGCTCGAGCGCTCGAAGATCGAGCGGAACGGCCGGAAGCCGCCGGCCCGGATCTTTCGCTCCGGAAGGTAGGGGAGCTGGAAATAGAACAGGTAGCGGCTGCGTCGGCGCTGCTCTCGGCTGGCGAGAAGCGCCTTGCGCAAAACCGCCGGGTGAGGAATGTTGAGCACGGCGAGCCGATCGACCCGCTCCGGATGCTCCTGCGCCACCCACCAGGCGACCGCGCCGCCCCAGTCGTGCGCGACGATCCGGGCGCGCTCGACGCCGAGATCGTCGATCAGATCCAGGACGTCGCGCGCCAGGAGCTCCATACGGTAGGAGCGGATGCCGCGCGGCTTGCCGCTCAGGTTGAAGCCGCGCAGGTCGGGCACGACGACCTTGAGGCCGGCGGCGGACAGCGGCGCGATCTGCCTGCGCCATCCCCACCAGAACTCGGGAAAGCCGTGCAGCAGCACGACCGGCGTCGCATCGGGCGGCCCCGCTTCGACGACGTGCAGCGCCACGGTCGAAAGCTCAACCGTGCGCTCGCGCAGCGCGACGCCGGGAACTTCGGGCGAGACCGGAATGAAGAGAGATTACAGGTTCGGCGAGGGGTGGAGGGCGACCCAGCGGCGGCAGACCTCCTGAAAGGCCTGCGGGTCTTCGTAGGCCAGCGCTTCGGCGAGGAAGCGCTCGATCTCGACGCGGTCCTTCCCGGCCTTGCGCAGCGCCTGGCGGATCGCCGACGCCACGGCCCAGCGGTTGCCCGTGCGCAGAGTCACGTGAACTTCGGGAAAGCGTGGCCCCATCCGGATCCCCATGGCCTCTCTGACGAAACTACTCGCAGAGAGCGAAAAAGTTACGCCCGGGCCGCCCAAAGCCAGTGACGAGATGTGAAGGATCAGTAAAAACCGAGCTGCAGGCGAGCCGCCTCGCTCATCATGCTCTGGTTCCACGGCGGGTCGAAGACCACTTCGACCTTGGCCGAGGCGATCTGCGTCAGCTTCTCGAGCCTCTTCTGGATGTCCTGAGCGAGCACGTCACCCATGCCACAGCCGGGCGCCGTGAGGGTCATTTGAATGGCGGCAGCGCGCTTGCCGGCGGCGTCGAGCTCACCGAGCCGACAGTCATAGACGAGGCCGAGCTCGACGATGTTCACCGGGATCTCAGGGTCGAAACAGGTTCGCAGGACGTCCCAGACCTGGTCCTCGAGAGGCTTGTCGGCCGACCCCTCCGGTGCGGACGCGACCGGCGGCGCCTCCATGCCGAGCGCGTCCAGGCTCTCCGGATCGACGCGATAGAGGCCGCCGTATTCGGTCGTCACCGTGATGCTGCCGCCCAGCTGCTGCAGCACCCTCACGCGAGTCCCCTTGGGCAGCCTCGTGGTCGAACCGTGCGGGATGACGATCGTGTCGATCTCGCGCCCGAGCTCGATCTCCTCGTGTGTCGCCATCGAGCGTCACTCTATCGCGGACCCGCTTCGCGCCGGGCTTCGCCAGGTTGGCCGGACGCGCCCAACTGCCGGCGCCGTGCGCCGCGGTCACTGTAGGTAGCCCAACGCCTTCAGATGCCGGAGCTGCTCGTCGGAAAGCGCGCCCTCGGCGGGCGCGAACCTGGCGGCGTGCGAATAGCCCTGTCGTAGCCGGAGGAGGAGCTCGCGCAGCCGTTCGGCGCGCTCGACGGAGAGATCGCGCCGCGCGGCCGGGTCGGCCGTGAGGTCGTAGAGCTCCCGGCGCTCGAAGGCGGCGCCGTGGAGCTTGAACGAGAGACAGCGGCCGTCGTTGCCGAGCCCGAGCGCGAGTGGGGACTCGCATTCCGCGGTCCCCAGCCCGATGCGCCGCTTGACCCCGCGTCCCGGGAGCTCAACGCGGAAGGTTTTCCAGTCAGTCTCGAAAGTCCAGCGCTCGTGGGGCGTGCCGTCGATCGTCACCTCGATCTCGCGCGGCCGGTGGAACGCCACGGCGCGAAATTCGACGCCCGGAGGCGAGGCATCGAACCTCGCCTCCTTGGAAGCCCAGAAGCCGTCGGACTCGCCAGCCGCCTCCGCGTGGAGCGCCTGCCAGAGCGCTTTGCCGTCGGCCAGGAGCAGCGTTCGCGCCTGGAAGTTCTGGATCTTGACCTCGGCGTAGGCCTCGCCGGCGAGCGCGGCGTCGGGCCGCTCGAGATCGCCGCGCAGACTCCGGCCCGGGAGGGACAGCGGGGCTGCGACGCCGGCGAGATCGAGCAGCGTGGGCAGGAAGTCGACGGTCTGTGCGAGGTGACCGACACGGGTGCCTTTCGTCTGCGCCGGATGGACGACGAGGAGCGGAATGCGCAGGCACTCGGGATAGATCTGAGTGTGCACTAGCCGGCCGTGCTCGCCGAACTCCTCGCCGTGGTCGGAGGTGATGAGGATTGTCGTCTCGTCGTGGAGTCCAGCCGCTTCGAGCTCGGCGAAGAACTTTCGCAGCACGTCGGCCTGGTACCGGATCGAGGCGTCGTAGAGCGCGCGGAAATAGTCGATCGCCTCGGGCGTCGTCTCCGCGGCGCCGCCGTTGACAGCCGCGAAGTGCGGTCCGTCCGGCTCGCCGGCGCCGGCGGGTGGCGGTCCCGGCCAGAACATCGAGCGGTACGGGTCTGCGGGCAGGTACGGATCATGGACGGAGTAGGTGTGCAGGAAGAGAAAGAAGCGCTCCGTTTGCGGAGTCTTTTTCAGGAAATCGAGGCCGCGTTCGAAGGTGCGCTCGACGTCGCTCTCGGTGGCGTACGGCGTGTCGCTCCATTCGCCGAAGCCGCGCCGGAAGCCGTAACCGCCTTGAACGTAGCCGCCCTCGGTGTGGCCGGCCGTGCGGAAACCGGCGTGGCTCAGGATCTCGGGCAGGGTTCGGATTTCGGGCGCGAGCACGCTCGACGGAGGAAAGACGCCGTGCTCGGCGGGATAGAGCCCGGTGAACATCGAGATGTGTGAGGGCAGCGTCGACGGCACTTGCGCGAAGGCGTAGTCGAATATCGTCGCTCTTCGGGCGAGCTCCTCGAGAAACGGTGATGTGGCCTTCGGATAGCCGTAGACGCTCAGATGATCGGCGCGAAGAGCGTCGATGGAAATGAGGATGTAGCCTCGGGTTGGCGCCGCCTCGAATCCGATTTGCGGAGAGACGGGCGCAACCGGCGGCGCCGGCTCGTACGAACAGGCCAGCGCAGCCAGTGCCACCAGGACCCAGGTGAGACGGCGCATTCGGCCGGAGATCTTAGCTTGGCGCGATAGACTGTCGCGGCTGGCTTCCGCCCGCTTCCCGCTCGGAAAGGGTTCCCCGCGCATGCGCGTTCTCGTCACCGGACATCACGGCTATCTGGGCTCGGTGCTCATGCCGCTGCTTGCCGGTCTACCTGCGCAACGCGACCGCTTACGGAGTCTCGCCGCGCCGATCCGCGAGCCTCTGAAGTGAAGATCGTCGCTCTCGGGGCCGCCGGCTACCTGCCGGCCGCGGGCCGCCAGACCATGGCGTTCCTGGTGGTCGCAGGCGACACGATTCTTCTCCTCGATGCCGGGAGCGGGGTGGCGCGACTGCTCGAGCCCGAAGTTCAGGCTGTTCTCCCTCCTGACGCAGCGCTCGACGTGCTGCTCACGCACTATCACCTGGATCACGTCGTCGGCCTCTCCTACCTTCCCGGAGTCGCCAACGACCGCCGGGTGCGGATTCACGCGCCAGGCCCGCCGCTGACGGTGTTCGGGCCGGAGGCGCTCGACCGGCTGCTTTCGGCCCCGCTCTTCCCGCTGCCCATCGAGCGCTGGCCGATGCCGACCGAGCTGGTGGCGTACTCCGGTCCCGAGCTCGCGATCGGTGAGCTCCGAATCCGGGTCCGCGGACAGAAGCATCCGGGCGGTTCCGTGGGCGTCCGGATCGGTGACGAGATTGCCTACATAACCGACACGGTGATGGATCCGGCCACCGCCGGCTTCGTTCGCGGCGTCAAGCTCCTGCTGCACGAGGTCTGGCTCTCGGAGGAAGAGGCGGCGCGCGACGCCGCCGCTCGTACCGGACATTCCGACGCGGCGGCGGTCGCCGATCTGGCGCGAGAAGCGACGGTCGGGAAGCTCTGGGTCGTGCACCACCATCCGCGGCGATCGTCCGCGGAGGTGGCGCGGATGGCGGAAGCGATGGCGCGCCGGTCCGGGCTCGCGGTGGAGGTGCCCGGGGAAGGGCGGGTCGTCGAGCTCGACTGCAGGGAGGGGGCCGCGG
>ERZ1292630.4593-Hain-H41-02um-R3-4593-length-11638-cov-44_pt1 | contig 11638 bp, 5 predicted proteins | sample MGYA00564408_ERZ1292630 | MGnify/ENA primary metagenome ERZ1292630 (study PRJEB36523, sample SAMEA6512641) | groundwater metagenome | collected 2019-01-08 | study: AquaDiva: Metagenomics assemblies of 32 groundwater samples | reverse complement strand
TTTCGCGTAATTGCCCCTCACGGGATGCGCTGCTGCTGTCATAGGCCCAGCCGGTCATATCGCCCACCGATTCAGGGCCAGTTCCCACCCCAATCGTGGTCGTGGTGGAATCAGATTTCTTGATGCGAGTAACATTATTGGAACCCACATTTGCCACCCAGACATAGGTCTCATCTACCGCAACTCCATAGGGAGTAGTTCCCACCCCAATCGTAGTCGTGGTAGAGTCAGATTTCAGGATGCGGGTGACATTATTAGTAGTCCAATTTGCCACCCAGCAATATGTCTCATCTACCGCGATTCCATAGAAGCCGGTTCCATCGGCTTGTGATAAACCGGCAGAGTTATCCTGTACTGTTTTAGTAATTTAGAGGCGCGTTGTTCTACCGCCTTCATAACGGCGTGGTGACTGTTGCCTTTAGTGTGTTTATAATGTGCTTTTCGTATTCTATGGATTTCATTCAGAACTTCCGGCTCTTTCATAATTAGCAAACCTCCTCAGGCGTTAAGACATTAACCTCTTTCACGCCGATTAATGAACAAACTCCGGCCACGGCTCTTTTGGTTCTTAAGTTTACCATATGCTTCATATTCCAACTCACTATGGCATCCATCTCGTAAAAAACGGCAAATGCCAGATGCCTTATGTCATCAAGGTAATCAGTGGGAATGATATTAAAAGCCGCCAGTCTATCCGTCATATTACCGATTTCTTCGTCATAGGGCAGTAATTCCGGAGTATAATCTTTTATGAAACGCTCAATGTTGTTTTTTAGTTCCAAATCCCGGAAACGATTCACCTCATCCAGAACGAGTGGTGATATAAAAATACGCCATCCTTGCTGTTTGCTCTGCTTAAAGAAATCTTCCGTTATCTTTTTCTTTTCTATTTGTTGGCGTTCTATTAAAAATCCCCAAACCGATGTATCTAAATATAACTTAAGCATATCCGGATACTAACAAATACGGCCTGATATGTCAAGAATTATCTTCTGGAAGATTTATCTTTATAACATTAGCGACTTTGCGGTGAACCCCTAAATTAAGAAAACGATGGCTTATTAGAGCCAGTTAGGGATTCACGATGCACATCGGGAAGACCGTTACTGGGTCTTATCCCGATGACCATCGGGACAACCCGCCTGAATCAAGACATCCGCCGGGGCGGGAAAGCAGCAGCGAATCCCGTGAGGGACTGTCCCCAAGGCGCCATGCAACCACAGATTTCACAGATTGTCACAGATTTTCACCTTTTTCTCATTAGGAAATAATTCGTATGTGTCCCCAGATTCCCCTACCTTATTTAGCGTAATTATCATATGCCCAGCCGGTCATATCACCCATCGAATTGGGTTGAGTCCCCACGGTAATCGTAGTCGTGGTTAAGTCAGATTTCAGGATACGGGTAACTGTGTTACCGCTGCCAGCACCCTCATTTGCTACCCAGCAATAGGTTCCATCAACAGAGACTCCATTGGGGTAATTTCCAACCGCAATCGCGATAGTACTGGAATCTGATTTCTTAATGCGAGTAACATTAGCAGAGCCGGCATTTGCTACCCAACAATAGGTTTCATCTGCCGAAACTCCAACTGGCTGGCTTCCCACCGTAATATTGGTTGTGCTGGAATCAGACTTCTTGATACGAGTAACAGTGGTAGAACCCTGATTCGCCACCCAGACATAGGTCTCGTCTACCGCAATTCCAGACGGGGTAGCCCCCACGGCAATCGTAGCCGTGGTTAGGTCCGACTTTTTGATACGGGTAACATTATTAGAATTCTGATTTGACACCCAGACATAAGTTCCATCAATGGCGACTCCCGTGGGATTAGTTCCAGCGCTAATTGTGGTCTTGGTCAAATCATATTTATTTATGCGGGTGACATTATTAGAACCATAATTCGCCACCCAGCTATAGGTCTCGTCAACCGCGATGCCACAAGGGTCGGTTCCTACGGCAATCGTGGTTGTGGTTAGGTCAGATTTCTTGATGCGAGTAACATTATTAGTAGTTGTATTTTCCACCCAGACATAGTTTGAATCTACAGCGATTCCACCCGTGGTAGTTCCTACCGTAATCGTGGTCGTGCTGGAATCAGATTTCTTGATGCGGGTGACATTATTGGTAGATAAACTTGTTACCCAGACATAGTCATCCACAGCCGGGACCGGCGAGGCATTATACGCCGCCTGAATCTCCCCAGCCGTCCGGGCGTAGTTGTAGATTTTGACGTCGTCTATCAGACCGTTAAAGTACTGGCCTCCGCCCAGGTTCTTACCGATATTAAATCCCGTAGAGGATGATTTAAAATTAACACCGGTTGCCGAAACCACTTCCGTTCCGTTTATGTAAATCTTACGCAAACCGGAAGGGTCATTTACGGCTGCTAAAAAATACCACTGATTTAAATTGATAGGTGAAAGCGATGTGACTCCATTAAAAGAAATTGACCCATCCGCCGGATAAAATAGGACCTTATTATTATCCCCAACATCCAATTCAATGCCATATGTTTGTCCCGACTCATTACCAGAATGTGAAGAAACAATATCCCCTTCACCCGGAGTATTGGCGGAAAGTTTAATCCAAGACTGAACAGTAACAGCCCCTGTAATTAACAGACTGGAAGATTGGATAACACCCACATAATCATCCACCCCGTCAAAGGAGAGCGCCCCGCCGGACCAGGTCGCGCCGTATAACGTGCCGTGGTTGTTGTTGCCGGAGACATCATTGGCAATCACGCCTGTCCCCTCGTCAAATTTCCAGTGGGCGACCGGCCTTATGGGTTGCATCAGCAGGATGTTCTGTTTGTCAGTTGCCGAACCAGCACCTTGCGTGATAAACAAGTCCTTCTTACCGTCACCATTGAAATCAGCGGCTTTAACATTTATTGGTTCATCATAAGAGCCAGCCGGCATCAGTTTGGTGGTCTGGTCGGTAAATGTGCCTGTTCCATCATTGACAAACAATTTTCCCGGGTATGCAAATGGACCGCTTCCCGCATACAAGAAAAAGATGTCCAAATCGCCATCGCCATCCACATCAAGGAATACCGTTTCTCTTGACTGGAAGTTAGCCCCGCTTAATTTTGTCGCTGTAGCATCGGTGAAAATACTACTACCGTTATTAAGGTAGAGCCGGTTAGTCCCGCCGTTAGAGGCAATTACGATATCAATATCGCCGTCGCCATCCACATCAGCCGCATCAGCGCCGGTATCGGTGGAAGAATCAGCCGGCAGGTTAGCGGTCGCGTCGGTAAATACACCACTGCCGTTATTCAGGTATAAGTGGTCTTGACCAGCCACAGAAGCCGTGAAGATATCAGTCCCACTGATACCGTCAAAGTTTGCAATAACGACTTCCTGAGTCCTGAGCGAATCCGCTTCAACCGGTAGTTTTGCCGCCGTGCCGTCTGAAAACACCCCGCTCCCGTTATTCAAATACAAACTATCCTGTTGCCATTCATTAGCCACATAGAGGTCAAGGTCGCCATCATTATCAAAATCAGCAAATTCCACATCATAACCGTATTCTGATTTATTGGGCATATTGGCGGCGGTTACCTCGGTAAATGTGCCTGTTCCATTATTGGTATAGAGCCGTGTTCTACCGTTCCAGACGCCCGCGGCCAGGTCTAAATCGCCGTCATTGTCAATATCGCCAAAGGTTGCTGAATTATCTTCATTATTAGTATCAACAGGAAGGTTGGTTCCAGTAACATCGGTAAAGATGCCGCTGCCATTGTTCTGTAACAACCTGTCCTGGATATTAGAAGCCGCGCCGCCGCCATTGGTGTAAAAAATATGGTTATAGGTGTTGGTCGGACTCATTATTTTACCGATGGCAATACCCAAAGACGGGTCGCCAAAGGCCGGCAGATTATCAGCGGTTTTATCAAAGAAGTAGTAGGCGCTATTATACCCGGCCTGAATCTGCTCTGGGCTCCGGGCGTAGTTGTAGATGCGGATGTCGTCAAGAAGACCTTTATACTTATCCGTTGAATTACCGGAATTACGACCGATGTTTAGAAGGTAATTAGTTATTGCTAATGCACCCGTGGTTGATTTTGATGCATCTTGGCTCCCATTTAGATATAGCCTCATTGTAATGCCGTCGTAGGTTACGACAATATAATTCCAGACGGAACTTGAAATTGTTGAATTAGATTCCAATAGGAGAGTATCGCCAGGGCCACCATAAAAAGCAACTTTTCTATTACTTGTTGTTCCACCCAACGCAAGTTCATAACCACCCTGATTTTCCCATCCTTTTGATATAATTCTTGGATTTTCTGTACCTCCAACATCAAATTTTATCCATGCTTGAACAGTAAAATTATTAGTCAGATCTAATGAATTTGAGTCTGGTACTACCACATAATCATCCACACCGTCAAACGATAGCGCGCCGCCGGACCAGGTCGCACCATAGACCGTGCCGTTGTTGGCATAGCCGGAAGCGTCGCCGGCAGTCGTGCCTGTGCCCTCGTCAAACTTCCAGTGCGCCACCAGGGCATCACCGGCTGCCTGGGTGGTTACGGTAATCGGACTGCATTGGGCGGATTCGTTATTCGCCGCATCATAGGCAAGCACAGTATAGTTATAGGCAGTGCCGGCGGACAAGCCGGTATCGTTATAGTTAGTAGCAGAGAGCGTAGAGCATAGAGCGCCGTTGCGATAGACCTTGTAGCCCGAGACGCCGACATCGTCCGTAGATGCGCTCCAGAGCAGGTTGATTTGCGAGGTGGAGACGGCCGTGCCGGTCAAGTTAGTCGGGACGGTTGGGGCCGTGGTGTCAGCCGGTGTGGTGCCGGTAACGGTCGTGCATTGGGCCGAGATATTGCCCGCGGCATCGTATGCCGCAACAGTGTAGCCGTAACCGGTAGCAGGCGCTAATGAGGTATCGGAGTAGTTGGTAACAGGGACTGAAATAAGAGAGATACCATTACGATAAACATTGTAGCCGGTAACACCAACCGCATCAGTGGAGTCATTCCAGGTTAAACTCATCGTGGTCGGAGAAGCAGGGGTAACCGCAAGACCGGTCGGGACCGTAGGAGCGGTAACATCCACTGCGGCCGGGGTGGTGTCGCTGACCGCGTTGCTGTCAAGGGAGAGGTTATTCGCGGCATCATAGGCCGCTACCTTATACCAATAGGCGGTAGAGCCGCTCAGTCCGGTATCACTATAAGAGATGATAGATGAAAGGGTAGAGATGAGAGTGAAGGTAATGCCTTCAGGTGAACGGTAAACATTGTATCCCTGAACTCCGACATTATCCGTTGAGGATGTCCAGGAAAGGTTTATCTGGGAGGATGCGACCGCGGTGGCAGAGAGCGCGCTCGGCGCAGTAGGCGCAATGTCATCCGCGCTTGTCGCGGTGTTAAGGGCCGCGCTTAATGCCGATAAGTTTCCGGCCGCATCATAGGCCTGAATCGTATAGGTATATGGGGTTGAGGGGGTAAGTCCAGTATCGGAGTATGAAGTATTGAGTATTGAGGTAATATAAACGCCATTGCGATAGACCTTGTATCCGGTTACGCCGACATTGTCGTCAGAGGCAGACCAGGTGAGCCCTATCCAGGTGGCCGTAACCACACTGGTGCCAAGACCGGTGGGCGTGCTGGGCGCAACCGTGTCAATGAATGCCTGAGTTGTGGCCGAGGCCGGAGAACTATTGCCCGAGGTATTGCCGGCATTGTCATAGGATGCGACATTATAATAGTAGGCGGTTGAGGCATTCAGACCGCTATCGCTGTAAGAAGTCGTAGCGCCGAGCGTGGAGCGCAGGGTGTAGGTCGTGCCGTTAGTTGATTGATAGACCTTGTAGCCGGCCAGGCCTGAGCCGCCGGTGTCTGTGGATGCAGACCAGGCCAGGTCAATCTGTCCGGATGAGACGGCTGCTGCAGAGAGTCCGGTCGGGGTGGCAGGCGCCTCAATGTCCGGCGCGGACTGGGTCGTGGCTGAAACCACATTGCTGTAATCAGAGATATTCCCGGCCGCATCATAGGCCGTTGTCTTATACCAGTAATCAGTACTGGCAGATAGGCCGTTGTCGCTGTAAGAGGTAGCAGCAGAAAGCGTATAGGATACAGGATAGTTCGTGCCGTCTGTAGAGCGATATAGGTAATAACCCGTAACGCCGACATTGTCAGATGAGGCATACCAGTTAAGATTTATCTGGCTGTTGCTGAATGTGGTGGCCGCGAGGTTGGTGGGCGTAGAAGGCGCGGAACTGTCCACGACCACGCCCTGGGTCCAGACATCAACAGAGTTTGAGAGCGCGGAGTTATTGGCCTTGTCAAATGCGCCGATGATATAGGTATATTTTGTGCCGGCCAGTAACCCTGAATCAATATAAGAGGTGGCTGTGGTCTTGCCGATTTCAATGCCGTTTCGGTAGACCCGGTAATAGTCAATGCCGACATTGTCCGTAGAGCATGACCAAGTCAGGAGGATAGAATAGGTGCTCTGGGCCGTGCCGGTAACGTTGCCGGGTTGCGAGGGCGGCTCCGGGTCTGATGAGGTCGGGGCTAAGGCAAAGTCCTGCGCCCTTTTCTCGCCCGGACTTAAACCCGAGATACCGATGCCGTTTGAGGCGATAAACCACTCTGCCCTGGCATAGGAGACAAATGCCTCGCCGGTAGGCATGCTTACAAACCGGTAATTTCCTTGTGCGTCACTAACCGCCTTCAAAACCAACTGGTCCTGCAAAGAGATGGGCAGTTTGACATCGGCGATGTAGAAAAAGAGTCCGGTCTGCTTCAGAAGAAAACCGCCGGCCACCGTGACCTTCTTGCCGCCGCTGTAGGTTACCTCCAATTCCACCTTATAGGCGCCGATGCCCAGGCCATAGCCGGCGTTGGTGGCCTCGGTGGCTATTTGGTTCAGGACCACGGATGCGCCGTTTTCTATGACCGAATTGAATCTGGTTCCTGATGGCAGGACCAGAGACCATTTATACTGGTTGATGGTAACGCCGGACGGAGGAATGACAAAGAAGGTGTCGTCGGTCAGGTTGGTGGCAGTGCCTTTGTCGTCGTATTTCATCCCGCGGATATAAGGGTCGGTCTGGAGCGTAACCATAGCGCCGTAGATGGGAGTTGAGTCCGCGGAATTGGTAACACGTCCGTATATCTCGCCTAACTGGGTAACAGCAGATAGGGTGAAGTTGATATTGGTGATAACCGAACCCGGAGAAACGGCTATGAATTGCGATGATGGCTGATAGCCGTCCGCCATAGTGTCAAGCGGAACAAGTGAATTCGGTTTTAAGACCGCGATATTCTTGAGTGTATAAGTGCCGTCTGATTTGGTGTGTGTCTTTGAGCCGCCGCCGAAGACAAAGACGCCTTTGATGGCCGTGCCGGAGATATTTCTGACGGTGCCGGAGATTTCGGCCGGCGCGGTTGAGGTCTGGGAGACGGCCCAGGCCCAGGGATGGACGCCCTTGAGTTTGGCCGGTGTGACGTCATCAGGTCCGAGATAGCCGTTCCAGTCGCCGGAGGTGTGGACCTTGCCCTTGCCGGCGCCTGAAATCACCCAGTTGTCGTCTATGAATTCCATCAGTTTGATGTCCTTGCCGGACAGGTCTTCGGCTCTGACTGACGGCGGTAATATAATGTAAGGGGTGGCCTCCTTGCCCGAGGCAAAGAGTGTCTTGACGGAGGTCTTGAACTCGGCGCCGGCGATAAAGGCGTAGCCGTCCGGCAGTTGATTAAGGTTTTCGGGCTGATGGGTGGCCGTGAGATTGACATTATAGACATCGCCGGTGACGGCGTTGGCCGGGACCGTTACCTGGCAGCGGGGCATTGAGGTGTCGTCAAAGGTATTAAGGGCGGTCTCCTGGAGTTTCTTGATGATGCCGGTCTTCTTGCCCTTGCCTTTTAAGATGGCGGATGAATTGGCTTCTAATGACGAGGCCGTAATGGTTTCCACCGATTCGGTCGTATCAGGATTGGTGATGCGGACCTTTACCTGGACATTGGCGGGGATATCGGGAAACTCGTAAGAGCCGTCTGACTTGACCCTGGCATTAGTGGAGACCTGGGCGGCCTTGACCGTCAGGCCCTTACCGGATATGCTCCAGACGCTCTTGTTGGGGTCGGTGTATTCAATGTTGACGGTAGAGCCGCCGGCCGGGACAACGGTGTTGTCCGAGGTCTGCTGGTAGACCATACCGCTGATAGTAACCTTTGGGCCAGAACTGCCGGCCTCGGTGTCTTTACCGATGACAACCTGACAGCCGACAGCAAATATGGCTATCAGAAAAAGAGCCGCGATTATACGCACCTGTTTTGTGTTTACCATACAACACCTCCTTGTCCACAGATTAACGCAGATAGACGCAGGTAAAACCAGATAAAAAATCCGTGTTTACCTGTGGTTATATTTATCGGTGTTAATCGGTGTGTATCTGTGGTTACTGTGGTTATATTTGCAGTTCGGTTATATGTTTGGAATAGATGCCCTACAACCCTTGATTTATAAGGGATTTCTGGGGGTGGGGGGGGGTAGTTAGGGAATCAGGAAATCGGGAGATTAGGTAATTGGGTAATAAATTACTAATGCCTAATGACGAATGACTAATGCCTGTTTTCATCATAACTGACGGCACTTTACCAAATATAAAATATTTGTCAAGTATTTTATATGTTTTTCTGATTATTCCTTCCTACGACACGCCTAACGACTCCCCTGTGGCGAGTAAACAAACAGGCACACCTGAAACCTTGCAATTAAAGGAACATAGCACGGAAAATTTTTCCGTCTATACGGAAAATATTTCCGCGCATAAGACCAACTTGATTTTTTATACGAATTATGCAGATTTCCCTATCCTATTGGTAAACCCCGTTAGAGATGCTATTAGAATTGCGCAGTAAAAACACGGTTTGGATATACTAACCTATTGATAATTAAAGCATTATATGAAACATCACGTTTACGGTCGTCCCTCTGGGACGACCTATCTCTAACGGGGTAAATAAGGTGATTTAATAAGAAAATGGCTTAATTTGCTAAGAAGACCTCAGAATTGGCATACTAATTGCGACATATATATATATAAGCGTTATTATCCCTCTCCGGAGTGCTTAGGCTATTTTGTCCCGTAAGGGCATAGCTTAGGTCTCCGCCATCATTCCCTCCTTCGACTTAACGGTCGGAGGGGGGCTTTTTATTGCCGTCCGGCCGTGTTTTTGGCATTCTCCCAATCGGCCAGGTTCATTATGACCTCCCTGGCCTTGCTGTTTTTATAGGCGCCGACAATACCGACCTTGGCCATCATCTCTATCAGCCGGGCGGCCCGGCTGTATCCGATATTAAGCCGGCGCTGGATTAATGATACCGAACCGCGCTGGGTCTCCAGAATAACCCGAGCCGCATCCTCAAATAACTCGTCATCATCCAGATTCTCAAAGTCACGTTTGCTCTCCAATTCCAGCAACTCCGTATCATAGACCGGCGCGCCCTGCTTTTTGAGGAAATCCACCACGTTATGTATTTCCTTGTCGCTGACAAAGGTGCATTGGGCGCGAATCAGGTCAGTAGAAGACGGCGGCAGTATCAGCATATCGCCCTTGCCCAACAGACGTTCGGCACCGTTGCGGTCCAGTATGGTCCGGGAATCCACCTTGGACGCCACCTTAAAGGCAATCCGGGCCGGCATATTGGACTTTATCAGGCCGGTGATTACATCCACGGACGGCCGCTGGGTGGCCAATATCAGGTGAATCCCGACGGCCCTGGATTTCTGGGCCAGCCGGGTAATGGCCTTTTCCACATCATCTGAAGCGGCCATCATCAGGTCGGCCAGTTCGTCAATCACCACCACGATATACGGCAGTTTGGAAGGCACATCAACCGGGTCCTCGCCTTCCTCGCTCAGGCGCTCCTTGATTTTATCAGTAGTCAACTGGTTATAGGAACTTATCTTCTTGACGCCGACCCTCAGGAATAATTCATACCGCTCATCCATAGTCCGGACCAGCCACTGGAGTATCAGGGGCGCCCGCTTCATATCGGTCACCACCGGCGAAATCAGATGCGGGATATCCTTGAAGGCCGACAACTCCACCATCTTCGGGTCAATCAGCAGAAGCTTCATCTCATCCGCCGTCCGCTTCATTAACATACTCAAGATAGCGCTGTCAATGCAGATGGACTTGCCTGAGCCGGTCGTGCCGGCAATCAATACATGCGGCATCTCATCCAGTTCACGAATCACCGGAGCTCCGGCCGCATCCTTGCCCAGGCACAGCGGCAGGATAAAATCATTAGACGTAACCAGCTCCTTCAAGCGAACAATGCCTTTATAGGTATTAGGCACGTCTATGCCCACCGTGGACTTGCCCGGAATCGGCGCCACCACCGTGACATTAGGCGATTTCAGGGCAATGGACAGGTCGTCAATCATCCCGGCCACCTTGTGGACGCTGATGCCCGGGGCTAATTCTATCTCGTATTTGGTCACTACCGGCCCGCGCTCGATATTGACCACCTTGGCCTCGATGCCGAAGTTGCGCAGCGTCAATTCTATTATGGCGATTTTCTCTTTGACTTCATCTTCATTATTTGATTCGGGTATGGGTTCCGGGTCTTCCAGCAGGTCCAGGCCGGGCAGCTTAAAATCGCCCCGGATAACCTCCCGAACCGGTTCTTTTACAGGAGCTACCTTGGGCTTGGCTTTATACTCATACACCGGCACATTCTTCTCTTCTGTCTCTTCCTCATCGGCATCAAAATTATCACTCTCTATCGGAGCAACCGGAGTCGGCATACTGGGCCTGGTCAGTTGTTTAATCATCTTATCCTGCTCATGCCTGCGGTCAATGCCCTGGCGCAACGTATTAATGAAACCGATGAATTTTGATGCCAGCACATAGATAATCCTGCCAAATTTGGCGCCGATATCATAGGCCAACCAGTCCGTGGCTAAGATAATCGAGGTGCCCAGGACAAACAGGGTCAACAGAAATGAACCGACCGCGCCGAAATATTTAATTGCAAAACTGGCCAGCTCCATACCGCTCCAGCCGCCTAAGGTATCCATTCGACCTGTTTTAAAGTCGGGGGCAATCAGCCCGGCTAATGACAATGCGGATGCTATGAATATTACCAAACACAGTATCTTGAGCGGCAGGACCGAAATCTGCTTGCGCCAGATAAGGAATATGCCCCAGAGCCCGACCATGGCCGCCAGGAGATATGAGACAATACCGAAAAAACGAAACAGATCGGTAGCAAAGAAATTACCCACTACCCCGCCCCAGTTGCTGAAACCAGCCGGCTTATCTGCGATATTATGCCAATCCACATTATCAGCCGTGCTGTGGGTGACCAGACTGACCTCTAAAAACAGCGCCAATAGTATTAAGAATACGCCGATAATTGGCCTGATGGAACGTTTGCTTTTGTCTGACATATGACTTCCTACTAATAACGAATAAGCAAATTACGAATTATTTGTAGTGAACCCAACAAGAATAAATTCTACGAATCTACTCGTAATTAGACGATTCGTAATTCGTAGGGCTATCCGTTTTATACAAAGACAATAATTCCCAGTCCGGCTAACAGGCAATACCAGGCAAAATATGCCAGTTTGCCTCTTCGCACCATCCGGACCAGG
>ERZ1292630.1577-Hain-H41-02um-R3-1577-length-22161-cov-5_pt1 | contig 11646 bp, 11 predicted proteins | sample MGYA00564408_ERZ1292630 | MGnify/ENA primary metagenome ERZ1292630 (study PRJEB36523, sample SAMEA6512641) | groundwater metagenome | collected 2019-01-08 | study: AquaDiva: Metagenomics assemblies of 32 groundwater samples | reverse complement strand
TGGCGACCAGTTTGACGCGCTGGGCCACGGCGTCCAGCTCGCCCAGCAGGTACTTCCCCTTGCGCAGCGCCTGGCCGACCAGGTCCTCCTCGAGCGTCACGTGGATCGCGGCGATCCCCGCCGCGCACGCCAACGGGTTGCCACCAAAGGTCGACGTGTGGATGAAGGGGTTCTTCTCGAGGACGCTCCAGATCTTCGGCGTCGAGACGAACGCCGAGAGCGGCATGACGCCGCCGCCCAGGGCCTTGCCGAGACACATGATGTCCGGCACCGTGTTCCAGTGTTCGACGCCGAACATCTTGCCCGTGCGCCCCATGCCGGTCTGAACTTCGTCGGCGATCAAGAGCGCGCCGTATTCGTCGCACGCCTTGCGGATGCGCGGCCAGAAGTCGTCCGGCGGCACGATCGCGCCGGCCTCGCCCTGCACCGGTTCCATGATCACTCCCGCCACCCCCTTGCCGGTGGCGTCCGCCTTGTAGAGCTCGTCCTCGACCGCCTCGGCGTCGCCGAACTCGACGAACTGGACGCCCGGGAGGAGCGGCAGAAAAGGCTCGCGGTACTCCCACTTGCCCATCAGCGACAGCGACCCGGCGCTCTTGCCGTGGAAGCCGCGGATCGACGAGATGAAGTTGATCCGGCCGGTGTGGAGCCGCGCCAGCTTGTAGGCGCCTTCGACGGCGTCGGTGCCGTTGTTGATGAAGAACGAGTACTGGAGATCGCCGGGCGCGATCTCGCCCAGGAGCTCCGCCAACGCCCCGCGCAGCGGATCGATGAGCTCCTGCGACGAGAGCGGCATGCGCGCCAGCTGATCCTGAACCGCCTTGACGATCTTCGGATGGCGGATGCCGGCGTTGTAGATGCCGTAGCCGCCCAGACAGTCGATGAAGCGGCGGCCGGTCAGATCGTAAAGCAGCGACCCCTGCCCCTCCCACTCGAGGGCGGGCTCGTCGCGCATCTCGATCAGCGACTTCCGGTACTCGAGGTAACCGCGGTTGTAGTACGAGTCGAAGTTGTCCATCGTTTCGCGGACGATGCGGTGCTTCTCCTCCTCCGAAAGCTCTTTCGACGAGATGATGTCGAGCCAGCGGCTCGACACTTTGAGGACCTCTTCCCGGTTCATGACCGCTCCGTTCGGCAACCTTTCTGGGTTTCTTCGGATCGACGACGCCCAGGGGCCGAAAGCCCGCTACGGATCAGTGAAGAGATAGCGCGAGAAGCGCCGGAGAGAAGAAAAAAGCTCAGTGAAGGGCATGTTCCAGAACCTCCAGCCCCTCATCGAGCTCGTCGTCACCTACCACCAGCGGCACCAGAATGCGCAGCACGTTGCCATGGGTGCCGGCGGAGAGGAGCAGCAGGCCGCGCTCGCAAGCGCGTTTCACCGTCGCCGTGGTGCGCTCCTTGTCCGGCTCCTTGCTCTTCCGGTCCTTGACCAACTCGAGCGCCCGCATGGCGCCGAGGCCCCGCGCGTCGCCGATCGCCGGAATCCGCTGCGCCATCGCCGCGAAACGCGCTTCGAGCTTCACGCCCAGCGCGGCGGCGCGTTGGAGCAAGTCGCCCTTCTCGAAGAGGTCGAGTACCGCGAGCGCGGCGGCGCAGGCCACCGGATTTCCGACGTAGGTGCCGCCCAACCCCCCGACTTGCGACGCGTCCATGATCTCGGCCCGGCCGGTCACCGCCGAAAGCGGCAGGCCGCCGGCGAGCGACTTGGCGGTGACGAAGAGATCCGCCTCGACGCCGTAGTGCTCGCTCGCCCACATCTTCCCCGTGCGGCCGAAGCCGGTCTGGATCTCGTCGGCGACGAAGAGGATGCCGTGCTTCTTGCAGAGCTCGGTGAGCACCCTGACGTACGCCCGCGGCGCGACGACGAAGCCGCCCTCACCGAGCACCAGTTCCATCACCACGCAGGCGACCTTCTCCGGCGCGACGTGGGTGGCGAAGAACTCCTCGATCTCGGCGCGGAAGGTCGCCTCGTCGGCCGGCGCCGCCTGGGGCCCCGGCGGATGGCGGCGGTAAAGGTAGGGATACGGCAGGCGGTAGATCTCGGGCGCGAACGGACCGAAGCCGAGCTTGTACGGCTTCACCTTGCTGGTCATCGACAGACCGAGGAGAGTGCGGCCGTGGAACGCGTGCTCAAAGACCACCACCCCTTCGCGGCCGGTCGCGCGGCGCGCGATCTTGACCGCGTTCTCGACCGCCTCGACACCGCTCGAGGCGAACATTGTCTTCTTCGCGAAAGAACCCGGCACGAGAGCGTTCAACCGCTCGGCCAGCGCAACGTAGCTCTCGTAGGGGGCGACCGCGAAGCAGCTGTGGGTGAAGCGCTCGAGCTGCTCGCGCGCCGCGGCCACCACCGCCGGATGGGCGTGGCCGACATTCAGCGTCCCGATGCCGCCGGCGAAATCGAGCAGGGTGTTGCCGTCGACGTCGACCACCCGCGCGCCCGAGCCGCGCTCGACGAAGACCGGTGTCGAGTGCCCGAGGCCCGCCGGCACCGCGGCAGCGCGCCGCGCCATGAGCGCGCGCGAACGCGGCCCCGGAACTTCGGTCTTGAGCTCGATCACTCTCATTGCGAAGGAGCCCGGTCGTGGAAGGGTGCGCTGGCCGAAGCTCGCGGCGTCGAAAACATGCTAGCACCGGATCTCGACTCCTCCGTCACCCCGGATCTTCGCTCGCCCCGTCTTTCACGCCGTCGTGTGTTGGGTAAATAACTGTTTCTTATGTCACTTAGGTTTCCATTCCGCGCCCGCCGCCGCAGCCCCTCCGGGAGCCTCTCCCGCGGCGGCTGGGGCCTGCTGTGGATTCTCTCCGGGCTCAACGTTCTCAATTTCGTCGACCGCACGCTGATCGGGCTCAGTTCTTTTCCCTCGCGCCGGGCACGGGGCTGTTCTACGTTTGCTGGTTCTTGACCAGCGCCGGAACCACCACCTGGTTCGGTCCGTTCTTCGCTTCCGTCCAGGAGCTCTCTCCAGCGCACACGCGCTCGAGCGCGATCGCTTTCGCGGTGCTCACGATCAACCTAGCGCCTGCTTGAAAGCCCTGTGTTAGCGTCGATTGAAACCGGCGAAACAAGGTCGCTTTGGAGGGTTTCGCGAGCATGGTCGAGAATGGCGTGGACCGGAGCGCGGAGCGGCCGGTGGCGGTGGAGGTGGATCGCGTCTTCCGTCGCTTCGGCGATTTCGTGGCGCTCGACCACGTCTCCCTGAAGATCCACGAGGGCGAGTTCTTCTCTCTCCTCGGACCATCGGGCTGCGGCAAGACGACGCTCTTACGCATCCTCGCCGGGCTCGACCTCGCCGACGACGGCGTCGTGCGGATCGGCGGCGTCGACGCGAGCGCCATTCCAGCGCACCGGCGGCCGGTCAACACCGTCTTCCAGTCCTACGCTCTCTTTCCGCACATGAGCGTGCGCGACAACGTCGCTTTCGGTCTGCGCATGAAGAACGTGCCCGAGAAGGAGATCGCGACGCGCGTCGAGCAGGCGATCGAGATGGTGCAGATCGGGGCCTTCGTCGATCGCAAGCCGGCGCAGCTCTCGGGCGGCCAGAAGCAGCGCGTGGCGCTCGCCCGCGCGCTCATCAACCGGCCCAAAGTGCTGCTCCTCGACGAGCCGCTGGGAGCGCTCGATCTCAAGCTCCGCAAAGAGCTCCAGGTCGAGCTCCTGGCCCTGCAGCGGAACGTCGGCATCACCTTCATCTTCGTCACCCACGATCAGGAGGAGGCGCTGGTGCTGTCGGATCGGATCGCGGTGATGCGCGCCGGCAAGATCGAGCAGTTGGGCGAGGCCGAGTCTCTTTACGAGAATCCGAAGAACCGCTTCGTCAGCCAGTTTCTCGGTACCTGCAACCTGATCGAAGCCGAAGTCCAGGCCGACGAAGGGCGCGAGATGCGCGCCTTGACACCGTTCGGCACGGTCTACTTCGCGAAGCGCGACAGAGGCCCCGCGGTCGCTCCAGGGACGAGGTGCACGCTCGCCATCCGGCCGGAGAAGGTCGCCGTCGCCTCGCCGGGCGAAGCCGGAACGAACAAAGTGCCGGCGACGATCGAAGAGCTGGTCTACATCGGCGCCGAGACGCACTACATTCTCAAGTGCCCCGCGGGCAAGCTCACGGCCTACGTCATGAATTCGGTGCTCGGTCCGCAGGGACTCGAGATCGGCAATCGCGTCACCGCGCACCTGCCGAGCTCGGCGCTCCTGGTGCTCGAGGACTGATGGCCGGAGAGGCCAACCCGCGCCTCGCCCGCACCGAGGTGCGCTTCGGCGAACGCCTGACGGCGCAGGCCGAGCTCCTGCGCTCGAGCCTGACGAGCGGGCCGGGCATTCTTTGGGTGTCGCTCTTCCTGCTCCTGCCGCTCGCCGGCATCGGTGTCATCAGCTTTCTCACGCGCGGCACTTACGGCGAGATCGAGCTGCCGTTCACGATCGGGAACTATCGGCGCATCGCCGGGTTCGGTCTCCTCGGCTTCGACGCGCAGTATCCGCAGATCATTCTCCGCAGCCTCCTGCTCGGCGCCGGGACCACCGTCGTCTGCCTCGCGGCGTCGTTCCCGCTCGCCTTCTTCATCGCCGGTCAGCCCGAACGCAGAAAGCAGCTCGCCCTGACGCTACTCATCATCCCGTTCTGGACGAACCTCCTGATCCGCACCTACGCCTGGCAGATTCTGCTCGGACCGGACAGCTTCCTGGCCCGGGTCGCCTCGACCCTGGGCCTTGCCGAGGCCGGCCGGCCGCTTTACCCTTCGGTCTTCGCGGTCTACCTCGGGATGCTCTGCGCCTACCTGCCGTTCCTGGCGCTGCCGCTCTACACCGCCGTCGAGAAGCTCGACTGGTCGATCGCCGAGGCGGCCTCCGACCTCGGCGCCGACAAGCTGCGGGTCTTTCGCCACGCCATCCTCCCGCAGCTCGTGCCCGGGATGATCGCCGGCATCATCCTGGTGTTCATTCCGGCCACCGGACAGTTCGTGGTGCCCGATCTCCTGGGCGGCGCCAAAACGGTGATGCTCGGCAACGCGATCCAGCAGCAGTTCGGGCCGTCACGCGACTGGCCGTTCGGCTCGGCGATCGCTTTCGTCGGCATGGCCGTCGTGCTCGTCGGCCTCTATCTCCAGTCGCGCTCGGCGGCGGCGAGAGAGGGCGAGGGGCTCTTGTGAGACGGGTTTCGCTGCCCCTCTGGATCGCCTCGGGCTTCCTCTATCTCTTTCTCTATGCCCCGATCGTCGTCGTCATCGTCTACTCGTTCAACGCCTCGCGCTACGGCGGCCCCTGGCGCGGCTTCACGACCGAGTGGTACCCGGCGATCCTCGCCAACGCCGACAAGCTCGACGCGGCGAAGAACACGCTCATCCTCGGCGTCGCGAGCACGCTCATCGCGACGGTTCTCGGAACCATGCTGGGCTTCGGCCTGTCGCGCTTCCGCTTCCGCGGCAAGAAGTTCTTCTCCTTTCTCATGTACATTCCGGTCGTCATTCCGGACATCGTCATGGCGGTCGCGATGCTGATGTTCTTTCGCCTGGTCCGCGACCGGTTCGGACTCTTCCAGCTCGGCATGACGACGATGATCCTGTCGCACGTCACGTTCCAGATTCCGTTCGTGGCCATCGTCGTGCGCTCGCGTCTGGTCGGCATGGATGCGGGCATTGAGGAGGCGGCGCACGACCTCGGCGCGACCTCCTGGCAGACCTTCCGCCACATCACCCTGCCGATGATCCTGCCGGCGGTGGTCGCCGGCGGCATGCTCGCGTTCACCCTCTCGCTCGACGATTTCGTGGTCAGCTTCTTCACCACCGGGCCCGGTTCGACCACGCTGCCCATTCTGATCTACTCTTCGGTCAAGCGGGGCATCACGCCCGACATCAACGCGCTCTCGACGCTCATCGTGCTGGTTTCGATCGTCGCCACACTCGCGGGGCTGCTCTTCCAGCGGCCCCGCGACTCCCGCCAACACCCCGGAGGCAAGTTATGAAAAGAAAGCTCCTCGCCGCTCTCGTCACGCTCCCGTTCGTTCTCCTCGTCGCCTGCGCGAAGAAGGAGGCGCCGCCCGCCGCGGCCGCGTTCGAGATGGCGCCGGTTTCCGCTGCCGGACCATGCGAGCTCAACCTGTTCATCTGGAGCGAGTACATCGATCCCGAGATCGTCGCCGCCTTCGAGAAGGAGTTCTCGTGCAAGGTGACGATCGATCTCTACGAGGACAACGAGTCGATGATGGCGAAGCTCCAGGGCGGCGGCACCGCGCTCTACGACGTCGTGGTGCCCGGCCAGTACCTGATCCCGGTGATGGTGAAGCTCAACCTTCTGGCGGAGCTTCGCCACGCCAACCTTCCGAATCTCGCCAATCTGGACGAGAAGTTCGTCAACCCGGTCTACGATCCGGGCAACCGGTACTCGGTCGGTTACCAGTGGGGCACGGTCGGCATCTACCTGCGCAGAAAGCCCGGCAAGGCGGTAGATGAGACCTGGGGCCTCCTGTTCGACAAGACGAAGCAGTACGGCTCCTACCTGCTGATGGACTCGATGCGCGAGATGATGGGCTCGGTCGCGAAATACCAGGGCAAGAGCCTCAACACCACGGTTCCGGACGACGTGCGCGCGCAGATCGCGGTGCTCGGCGACTCGAAGGCCCGATCGCAGGGCTTCGAGGGCGGGGTCGGCGGCAAGAACAAGGTGCTCGGCAAAGCGGTCGACGCGGCGGTGGTCTACAACGGCGACGCGGTGCGCGGCATGGCGGACGACCCGGAGACCTACTACTTCGTGCCGCGCGAGGGCGGCGTCCTCTGGCTCGACAATCTGGTCGTGCCGGCCAAGGCGCCGCACCGCGACAGCGCCGAGAAGTTCATCAACTACATCCTCGACGCGAAAGTCGGCGCGCAGCTGTCGAACTTCAATCAGTACGCGACGCCCAACAAGGCCGCCAAGGCGTTCGTGACGCCCGAGGATCTCGCCAACCCGGCGATCTACCCGTCGGCCGAGATGATGGAAAAGCTCGAGTTCATCAACGACCTGGGCGACGGAAACAGGCTCTACGACGAAGCCTGGACGCAGGTGAAATCGAAGTAGCCACCTCCCCGACGATTCCCGACCGCCTCCGCCTGCGCGGGCTCCTCGAGGAGGAGCTCGCGCGCTTCGTCGACATCGACGGCCATGCCGAAGATCCTGGTCTTCAACCTTCGCCTCGCCTGAGCGCGATAGGCTGTCCAGCGACCCGCGGGGAATCCGTTCATGCGCCAGAATCTCGAGGAAGCCCGAAAACAATCTGCCTACGTCCTCGATCTGATCTCGAAAAAGAGGCTCTCCGAGGACGAGCGCCGCCAGGTGATCGACGAGTCGGTCCGCTACTGGACCGACCATGTCAACGAAGGGTTCCTGCAGTTCCGCAAGTCGGTCTCGACCGACTACACCGCGGTCGAGTGGGAGGACGAGGGCGCGGTCTTTCGCGACATCCAGGGCAAAGAGTTCATCGACATCCTGGGCGGCTACGGTATCTACGTGGTCGGCCACCGGCACCCGACCGTGATGAAAGCGGTGCGCGACCAGCTCGACCGCCAGGCGATCCACTCCCAGGAGTTGATCGACCCGCTGCGCACCTACCTCGCGCACCTCGTGGCCCTGATCACTCCCGGCGACTTGCAGTTCGCGTTCCTCACCAATTCGGGGACCGAGTCCGTCGAAGGTTGCCTCAAGATGGCGACGCTTGCCACCGGCCGGCACCACTTTCTCGGCGCCGCCGGCGCCTTTCACGGCAAGAGCATGGGAGCGCTCGGCGGGACTTCCAAGGCCGTTTTCCGCGAGCCGTTTCTGCCGCTGCTGAAGTGGACGCACGTGCCGTGGGGAGACGTCGACGTCCTCGCCAAGATGATGCAGACCTTCGACTTCACCGGCGACCGCGTCGCCGCGCTGGTGCTCGAGCCGATCCAGGGCGAAGGGGGGATCAACGTCGCCCCGCCGGGCTATCTCGCGGCGGCGCGCGAGCTGTGCGACAGGTACGGCGCCATGCTGGTCTTCGACGAGATCCAGTCGGGGATGGGGCGCTCCGGAAGGATGTTCGCCTGCGAGCATGACGGCGTCGCGCCCGACCTGATGGCGCTCGGCAAGGGCTTCGGGGGCGGCGTCATGCCGATCGGCGCCGTGGTCGGCACCGCGAAAACCTGGGAGAAGTACATCGAGAATCCGTTCCTTCACACCACCACGTTCGGAGGCAACCCGGTCGCCTGCGCCGCGGCGATCGCGACCATCCACGTGCTGCTGGACGAGGACCTGCCGCGCCAGGCGGCCGAGAAGGGGGAGTATCTGCTCGGCAAGTTCGCCGAGCTCGGCGCCAGGTTCCCGAATCTCCTGAAAGTCTGGCGGGGCCGCGGCCTGATGCTCGGCCTCGAGTTCGCCGACGATCACCTGGGCTACGCGGTGTCGAAGAATCTCTTCGCCCGCCAGATCCTGATCGGCGGCACCTACATCAATTCGCGCACCCTCCGCGTCGAGCCGCCGCTCACCATCAGCTATCCGCAGCTCGACCGCTTCGTCGAGGCGCTCGCGGAGTCGCTCGCCGCGGTCTACGAGGAGCACCATCTCTAGGATCGAGGAATCCTGCTTCTGGCTTGCGGACCTGCCGCCCAGGGCGGCGCGCGCCGCACTCTCCGGCGAGCGGCGCGCCGACATCGCGATCGTCGGCGGTGGTTACACCGGCCTCTGGACCGCGCTCTTCCTGAAGGAGCTCGCGCCCGAAAAAGAGGTCGTCGTCCTCGAGGCCGAGCGCGTCGCCCACGGCGCCTCGGGCCGGAACGCCGGCCAGATCGGCGAGACCTTCGATCATTCGCACGCTCTCGCGATCGGACACTTCGGTGAGGACGAAGCGCGGCGGCGCGCGCGGCTCGCGCGCGAGAACCTCGATGAGATGGGGGCGTTTCTCGAGCGCGAGGCGATCGGCGCTGAATTCGCGCGCGTCGGGCAGCTTTTCCTGGCCCTGACAGAGGCTCACACCAGGGAAGTAGAGGCTGCTTTGAGCTCGGCGCGAGCCCTGGGCATCGGAGACTGGCGGAAGCTCGATCGCGACGAGACGCGGGCGGCGCTCGGCAGCCCCCTTCCCTTGTGTGCTCTTTTCGCGCCGGCCGGAGGAACCGTTCATCCCGCGAAGCTCGCCGCGGGGCTCGCCGCGCTCGCGGAGCGCCGCGGCGTCCGGATTCACGAACGAACCCCGGTGGTCGGCATCGAGCGCGAGAGCGGAACGTTGCGCCTCGCGGCGCCGGGGGGCGCGCTTCGCGCGCCCAGGGCGATCCTGGCGACCAACGCCTATTCGCATCTCCTCTTCCCTCGCCTAGCGCGGCGCTATCTGCCGCTCTACGACTACGTCCTCGCCAGCGAACCGCTCGAGGCGCCGCAGAAAGCGCGGATCCGCTGGCACGGCCGCCAGGGCGTCACCGACTTCCGCGCCTTCTTCAACTACTCGCGCCTGACCGCCGACGATCGCGTCGTCTGGGGGACAAGCGAGGCGGTCTACCATCGCGGCAACAGCGTGGGCGCCGCGCACGATCACGACCCGCTGGTCTACGAGGCGCTCGAGGTCAGCTTCCGGCGCTTCTTTCCCGATCTCGAGGGATTGAAGTTCCCGTTCCGCTGGGGCGGACCGATCGCCGCAACGACGCGCTTCACTCCTTTCTTCGGGTCGCTTTTCGATGGCAAGCTCCTCTACGGCCTCGGCTACACCGGCCATGGCGTGGGCACCACCCGCGTCGCCGGCAAGCTCCTCGCCCATCTCGCGCTCGAGCGCCGAAGCGAGCTCGCCGAGCTTGCCCTGGTGCGCAAGCAGCCATTTCCCTATCCGCCGGAGCCCCTGCGCAGCTGGGCCGTTGGCGGAGTCACCCGCGCCCTGCGCCGGGTCGACGCCGGCGGCCCGCCCTCCTTCCTCCTCCGCCTCCTCGACCGCCTGGGCATCGGCTTCTCAAGCTAGCGCCGTGCCGGAGGAGATCTATCGACAGTGATCGACACGGGCGACCGCTAGTCGCTTTTTAGCTCAGGCGGTGGTTTGGTTGCCTTCGTTCTGTTTCGGGAGGCGCGGAAGGCATCAAGGATCTCCTTAAGAGTCGGGGTCAGGAATACCAGGCTCAAGGTGGCCAAGGCCCTCCAGGCCCAATGAACGGTCGAGTACGACACAGCAACGACAGCTACGATCCAGAAAACTGAGTAGGCCACGAAGAACCACTTATTTCTGAGGATCCTTATCGCGATGTTTACTTCGCTACGAGCTGTTGGTGTCATTTGGATGATTCCTAAACCCTAGTAGTTCCGGTCCGCCGTGTAGGCGAAGATCCAGTTTTCGCCGGTGCACGAGGTGAGCGAGCCCGAGCTGCGCAGCTGCTTCAGACGGTCGAAGCTGCGGCGTGCGCTATTCCAGTTCTTCAAAGGTTTCGGCAAATCCTTTCGAAGTGGTAAAACCCCTTGGGCGAGTACGTGGCATCCGATTGGCCGCTTTGGGACATAGGAGGCGGGCCGCTGGACCGGTGTTGGGACGACTTCTAGGTTCGAGTCAGGTACATCATTAGGAATATCGCCAATACGGCAAGCGGGCTCACGAAGATCAACGATGCCCTGATTCCGAGCCCGCTTCTGTTCAGCTGGTCGCGGTTCCTCCAGTAGCGCACTTCAAGATAGAAAAAGGTCGTCGAGAGGAACAGCGAGAGCCCTGGGACATGTTCCTTCATCCTTCCAAAAAGCCAGATCCGCCCAACGACTGCGAATCCAAGTAGGAATAAGAAACACAGTCCGAGAAGCGCCCTGATTGGGTCACCCTGAACCATCTCTCCCCCCTGGCTATTCGCAAGCATTGGCGTTCGGGCCAATGACAAGCAGTGGCTTGTAGAAGTTGGTGGAGGTCATGTGGCCAACTGGGGCGCCATATGCGAGCCCCAGAGCCACGCCACTCCAAGAAGTCCTACCTGGACCCCCTGGGCTTGTGTAGGCCCCGGCCGCAACGGGACCGACGCTTGCTGCGCTTTCCAGGAACTCGCTGCCCCAATGACCGCTTCCAACGCCGAAATTGCTTGTAAGCGTCGCCCCGAATGTAGCTCCCGTGCTCGGCCTATCCCTCAAGGATCCGAACTCATAGATTCCGATCGCACCGGGTAGGAACTGAATGTTAATTCCCCAGACTCCGATCACAGGGCGACCGTCGGAAATGCCGAATACGCCAGAGACGGATCCAGAGACACCGATCGTAGTTCCAGCACATCCGCCGTCGATCTGTCGCTCTCGTTCGCCTTCGTCGTTCTCGCGCGGTGGCTTTCTCTTGTCGCCCGTGTTGGAGCCGCCAGGGTCGCGCCTGCTGGCTACGACATCGATCTCGTCAATACAGATCGCACCGCCCTCGTTACCGTCTTCGTCTTTGATTGGAATCCACAGTGCGCACCTGCCCGTGGGGTCCACATACTTCAGCGGATTCCCGAGCACGTAGCCGTACAGATTGAAGCTCTGCGGCTGGTGGGGGTCGCCGCGCACGGGGTCGGTGCTCATGAATCTCCCGAGCTGCAGCGAAAACTGCCGCGCATGCATGTTGTCGGTGTCGTCCGCGGTCGCGGTCGGCGTGTTGAGCAGGTCTCTCTCGTGGCCGGTGAATTTCATCTGCTGGGTGTCCTGCGTCGTTGCCGTGGCCTCCTCGCCGAACG
>ERZ1292630.4589-Hain-H41-02um-R3-4589-length-11647-cov-8_pt1 | contig 11647 bp, 3 predicted proteins | sample MGYA00564408_ERZ1292630 | MGnify/ENA primary metagenome ERZ1292630 (study PRJEB36523, sample SAMEA6512641) | groundwater metagenome | collected 2019-01-08 | study: AquaDiva: Metagenomics assemblies of 32 groundwater samples | reverse complement strand
ACATCGCTGGACGGCGTGGACGTTGCGTTGTGTTTATTCGAGGACGAACTGGAAGGGAGCGAGACTGCCGTCGTCGGATCACTGCCGCAGAACGCTCGAGGCGCCAGTGACCCCTCACACCTACCCGCTATCGACGGCGTCGTTCTGCGACAGCTACTGGCGTTTGACACGTTGCCCATTCCACCCGTGATCCTCGCTCCGCTCCGGGAGTTGCTTTCGTCTTCGTCGAGGACGCCAGCATCCCCTGGTGGCATCGTTGGAGGAGTTGACACGATGACGACCGTCAGTGACACCCTCAGAAAGATCTGCCAGCTCAACACCGATTGGTCTCGTTACGTGGGTGCGGCAATAAATGATTTCCTATCGCAAACCGAAGTGCAGCGGGTGGTCACTGAAGTCGAGGCGCAAAGCTTGCGCTTGTCGAGGAGAAGGAGGAGAATGCCTCACACACGCGATGGTGGTGCGACGACCCATTATGACGACGACGGTATCCTCATCGCATGCCACGGGCAGACCATTTGGCATTGCCACGGTCACAGCACGCTCCAAATCGGAGACACCGAGGTCTTGGCGCACGTCACGGGTCGAACGGTGATTGGAAATTTTCGAGCCGCGGATGTCGCGGTCGGTGGTTGTGGGGCGCCATTGGTTCCGTACTTTGACCGCTACGTCTCGTCGGCGCGGTACCTCAGACCGCTGCACGGTGCTGCTGTTGGTGGTGATACCGCGGTGGAATCCACAAGCTCCTCCGCCGCCTTCTCCGATAGCAACGAGACTCCGGCGGCCGCGCGTATCCGCGACGGGGTTCACGTCACGGCGTTTCAGAACATCGGCGGGATTGGCAATGTGTCCATGATGATCACGCAACGCCGCGGCAGCGTGCACAGCAATGACGAAGACCACGTCGTTCGTAGCCAGTTGTTGGTCGCATGCGACAACGGGCCTGGAAACGTGGTCATGAACGAGCTCGTGTCGTCGTTCGCTCAAGGCCTCCTCGCGACGACGGAGGCATTTTCACCGTCAATCGCCGTCGATGATGCGTTATGGCTTAACGTATCTTCCTCTCCGAAGGACTCCTCCTCATCCGAGAACATCGCCAGCATTGATGCGACGCCTCATGTCGCTCGTGTCATCGAAGCGTCATCGGATGGCAATGAACGGCAGCGGTTTGTCGATTTCGTTTGCACAAAGTGGCAAACCTTGTCGTTCCGTATTCCGGATGCCATAGATGCGCGCTGCGACGTCGACGGGGTGCTCAGCGACTTCGGTGAGTTCATCGAATCCCCGGAGTGGAGGCGACACGGTCTCCTCTCGTCGGCTGTTGCTTCCACGGACTTCCTCTTTCAACGCTGGAAACGGCATGCAATGGACTGTTTGGGATTACCATCCGGCGAGAAAGACGAAGGCGACGTTGACGTTGCCGCGGTTACCAATCAACATGATCAACATCGTGATGGTGCATCGCCGCGCAAAGCAACCTCGGCGCTCAGATCCACGGGACGTGAAGATTTTGGGCGAACCTTCGTCGCACAGTCGCTCGAATGGTTGCGAACGGAGGCTACCCGAGACCCCTTTGTGGGCGCCTGGCTCTCCAGTGTGGGACGACTAGCCGCCTTCATCGATGGGCAGCACTGGCCAGTGGGGGAGGTTGATAATACTCCTCGATCCTTCCTTGCTGCGCGGCGACCAGCCACCGGTCGACTTATCGCGCTGTGTTCGCTGGTGGCATGCGCGAGCAAGTTGACGGCCTGGTGCATCGCGGCATCGTACCATTACCTGTTGCGCCGGCACCTTTCGGGCATGGACGCTCATCATGGATCCATTCGTTCATTGACTGTCGTCGTCAGTGGTGGCGGCTCTCGCAATCCGACGTTGATGCGTCGATTACAGGTGGCATTCAACGGTTCTGAAACGAGAGCTGCCCGAGGTGGCGGACGTGGAAGTGGAGGTGGAGGTGGACGGCGGTCACATGATCATTCGTCGTTCCCGGTGCTGTCGGACGGCGTCGTGGCAATCATGACGTTTCATTCCTTCATGGAGCCATTCTTCCCGTTTCCAACAATGAGGTCGCCAGGAATGTGGAACTGGGACGACGCCAAAGAGGCCGTCGCATTCGCACTGCTTGGGGTGCAGCGTTATCGCTACGAAGCGAAGCGTCACGAAGAAGAAGCAGCAGAAGAGAAAAGAAGCGTTTGGGCACGGGGCCGTCCGCCGACGCATGCAACGTCTCCACCTCTGAAGTGCGACGGCTTTGGGACGAATGAACCAGTCGCAACCGGCGCATCGAGGCGCGTCGTACTGGGTCAGTTGTCCGCGCCGTGAGGACTGTAACTCGAAAATGAACTTTCGGTTGGGTTGTTGAACCCGAAACGTTTTTCTCCTTTTTTCTGCTGAACTCGGTGTTGTTCGAGCGATGAAAAGGGATCAATGGGCATGGATGTCCTTGTCAGTGAGGACTCTATCGCGCGAAGCGGCTTTGTTTTTTTGTCGGTTTTCGAACTCGAGATGAGCGAGGGGGCATTTAATCCTCCCCTCATCGTATGTTTAGTTGCGAAGAGAAATCAAATCAAATTGGCAGTTCGGATCACTCCGCTTGATGTCGACGCGACGCCGATACACCTTGTTCTGCACAGACGTCCGCGAGACGAGTGCACCTTTTGTCATTGGTTTGCGCAGCGAAACGGGTCGCGAAGCCAATACGAGAACCCGTTTCGACATCAGAGGGGGCCACGAATACTTCTTCGACATTCATCCCCGCGGCATCGGCTGCCTCGTCATTCCGGCCACGAGTCCGGAGGCTGCCGTCGCCGTCATGGTTGACGGAACCTTAGGACGCCCACCGTGGTACACCGGACGATGCATCGCCGCCTTCCTCTGGGTCGTCGTCTTCGTGGTGCTGAACCAATTGTACTTCTACGCAAATGTTCTGTTTTATCGGAGTGTGATCATTCCTGTGATCATGCTCGTCCCGGTCGCCGTATTAATGCCTCATTTGACCGTTGCCGTGGTTCGCGGTCTCGACGCCGCCACCGCGGTGCTGCTTCTCTCTAGCGCCGCCATCGGCTCGGCACTTCTGGTGGCACTTTTCTTTGTCGACGCGTGGTGCCCGCTGCTCGATCACGTCACCACGGCGCCCACCAGTGTCACCTCATCCTTGTCACCATCATCACTGCCGCCTACGGCGGAACAAGTCAACCACTACGCGGTGGCCAACAGCTGTTTCCTCTTTATCAGCGGCGTTTGGCGTCGTTGGTTATTGATCATGGTTCTTTTCACTTCATACACGGCTGCAGCTTTTGAATTTTACGAGCACTATGTGAACTCTGAATTTGTCACTCTGCGAGTCGTGCTTTTTGCCATGTCGGCGGTGTGGTGCTTCAGTCGGCATCTCACCAGAATCGTCATGATCATCCGCGGAAAGGCGACGGGTGGGATGGGATTGACGTTACCCCGCGGATTTGAGTGCTTGCACCTCTCAATCGACCGTGATCGCCATGCCAACGCCGAGGATGACGGCGCTGGATCCAGCGTCCCGACGACCGCGCCGCCTCTGAGCAGCATAAGTGACCGCTTTCAGGGTGACCACGAGGGAGGAGAAGCCGCAGGAAGTGCGAGTCGCCATATCACCCAGGGATACGTGGTCGTCGCCGCGTTTCCGATCGTGCGAATTGACGGCGATAGCAACCGGTCCAGTCGTCCGCTGTCGACCGTGGCGTCGCAAGCCGATGTTGTGGAGAGAAAGAGCAGCTCGTCCCTGCATCACAAGTTGCTTCAAGGGACGGCGGTATCATCATCGTCATCGCCATCGACATCGTGTCGCGAGGCAAAAGATCGAACTGGCGGCGGCGACCACGACGCCAGAAAAGCAGTCGACTCAACCAATGACAGACGCCTCGACTCTGAAACCACAAGGGGGGTTCAACAAGAGGACAACGCCTCCTCCGAATCGGGAGAGGATCAACTACATGACAACGTGCCTCCCTCGTCGTTTTCGCAAAAGGACGACTTGCAGCCTGCGCGGCCAGATGTGGTGACTGAAAGCGACCTGAGGCTATTCGTGGGATCGCTTCCCGAGGCGACACATAGCCGGGAGGTTCCGATCTTGAGCTACTCTCGCTCCTGTCAGGCCGCAGATGCTAAGTCATCTCCAGTCAGACTGCTTCAGCAGTCGGCGTTGTCACGAACCCTCGCCACGCGGAACATTGGTTTGAAACGCGATACCATCGTGCTGTCATCGTTCTTGGCCGTCGCTTCGATCGCGGCTGTGTCGGTACTCCGTTTCTCCATCCTAAAATTGGATCCCTTCAGCTCCACCATTGCGACGGCAGCGCTGAAAGGCATCGTTTCCTTCACGGTCCTCTTGATCAGCGCGACCATCATCCGGAGGGCTGTGGTCTATCCGACGCTTATGGAAGTTTCCGTCGTTAACGTGCGAAGGGTCTTATTGCGCCTGGCGTTGGTTGCGTACCCTGTTTTCCCGTTGTGGACTGTTTCCATCGGCAGCGTGGACATGTGGGAGGCCGCGTTCGGCAGCGTGCCCTTGTACGCCGTCATCGTGCTCGGAGCCGTCGAGGCCATGTTCGGAGGCGCGTGGTCGGTGATACCGATGCATGCGCGACGATGCACGGTCTCACAAGCGGCGAATTCTGTTCGTTGGGGTCGGCGGGCACTGAGCGTGATTGTGTTGCTTTATGGGACGCTCTTGATGTCCGGCGCCGCATTTCCGACGAACGAGGTAGATTGGGTTCGAGGCCTTCGATTGTTGCCGTTCCGTTTTTACAATGCTGGGCTCCGGTTTGACAATGCTGCCCTCCGTCTCACCTCTGGCGTCGCCGTGGGTCTCGCCCTCTGCGTCATCAGCGTCTCCACATTGGTATTGCCGGGTCACGTGGTCCACGCCAGCTGATGTTTAGGGCGTTTTGCGGCTCTTTTGCCTCTCGCAGGTCGCACGTCGGGTCCGACTTCAGCCGGCGGTACTACGGTAATTTGCGGTTTGCTTGTCCTAAGCTGGACGCCGTTTTTCTTTGACAAAGACTCTTTTTTTCCCCCGCCTCATCCTTCTCCTCCTCGACTAATACATCTATTTAACGAATGAGTTTCGCCTCCTTAGGCACCTCGGCTGCCCGCTCGGCGTCAACAGGTCAGATTTCGGGAGCGCACCCGCCGTCCACGGCCACCCGGGGTTCCCAACAACAAGGCTCACAACAGCAAGCAATCTCAAAGGGCTCATCAACTCAGCCTTCATCCGCCGGACCCGACTTGACAACTTCCAACGACGCCCCAATGGCCATCATGCCGGCGGAGGAGAGGTTAGTCCAAGTTCGCTGCGCGCTGACACGCATCGAACATGTGTTGGAGCAGCATCGGCATCTCTCGGTGCTGCTGCCTGAAGTGCCCGCGAGTCACGACGTCATGCTCAAAATAGGCGACGCCTTGAGGAAGGAATTGCTGGTGCCGACGTCGAAGGCCGCGCAGCATGCGGCCATGTCCGGCGTCGGAAAGTGCACGCCTTGCCGCCGCGACCGCTGCCATGAACTTCTGCAGCTCGTGAACGCTGAAGTGGCCGCGGAGGCTGCCGCTCAGGCAGGTTCCCACCTGGCGTCTGCGCCCTCCCAGCCTACCGCGGCCGGGGGCATCGGCAACGGCGAACAGCACGACGGCAACCGCATTCGTCTTTTGCTCCTCAGTAAGCTGCAGGCGGAATTGCAGGACATTGCGCTGCTGTTGGGCCCCGACCCGCTGCCATCGAGGCGCGACGACGCCCATGGCCAGCTGTTGCAGCTCGTGAGTCACTTCAAAGAGGACTACAGAGAGCTCATCGTCACACGGCTTCCGGCGTATTTCCGCGAGGCGCTTGCCGAACGGCACTACGCGTCCGCCATCGTCGAGGCTGCCTCGGTCAGCCCTTCCTCCCCTACACCCATGGCGGCCGGCCACCCCGCGGAGCCTCCACTGGTCTCTGTCTTTGGCATCGATCTCGTCGTCGGCTGCGAAGGGGCACGGGCGGCTCGTCCTGCGATTGACAACACCTTTTGGCTCATCAACACCGCTCTTGGTCGATCGAAGGACGAACAACGTGTGCTGCAGGCGCTAGAAAGCAACAACTTGCCGCTCGCCTCTGAGCAACTCGCCACACAGGCGTCCGGCGAGGATGACGTGGACGATTCGCCGACGCTCGTCGAAGCCCAATTGGAGGCCGTGAAAATGATCGCGATGGAGCTCAACCATTGTCACCAGAGGCTGACGTCCCTCCGAGAGGCGTGGAATCACTTTGAGGGTGAAATTGTGAACCGAGCGACTATGGGGGAGGATTTGGACATGCTGCAAGCCGCGAAGCAACTGAAGGAGCTCGAAATTATTGATCAAGTGTGCTTCGTCGGACGGCGGGTAAACGGCATCGCTTGCTGCTTCCTCGGGCCACAATATTGCCGGCGGAAAGAGCTGACCTACTCGGTTGCCTGTCATTTCCGCATCGGCGTCCGAGCGTACTGCTCGAGCACGAAGCGGTGGGCCACCATCACCAACGCCTCGTCCGCGACGGTGCGCCACGACGGCGTCACGCCCATTCCTCCGTACTTGCTCCCCAGCAGCCAGGAGTTTTGGTTCAACTACGACGCGGAACACCGATTTCCCTTGTTGGTCCGCGGCCTGCATTGCGCCCTTCAGCACACAGCCGCCGCGACGACTTGTTCTGCGGAAGTCTCCGCGGCCGTCGGACTGGAGGAGCCGCGTGAGCTCGGTGGCTACTTCATCATGAAAGGCGGGGAGCGGATCCTGCGCACGTTGCTCATGCAGCGATGCAACGTGGCCATCAACATGGAGCGCGAGCGATTTTCGAGTATTGGGCCTGGGTTTTCGTCGAAGGCAGTCGTCGTACGGTGCAAGCGACAGAGTGGTTTGACGTGCGTGAACTATCTCTACTACGTCGACCGAGGTGAAATCATTTTCACGTTTGCCCGGAAGGTGGCGTGGCAGATTCCAGCGTCACTCATTCTGATGTGCTGCGCGTCGGTGACTCCAACGGCGATTTTTCAGCTACTGACCGCGGGTCGCGACGACATTCGCTTTATCGCACGTGTAGAGGCCTTCATGCTGTCGTTCGCAGCCACGTCCTACGGAAGTTTGACGGGCGGCGTCGTGCAATTCCTCGCCGTTCTCGGCCGCAAGTATCGGCAGTACTATCAGAGCAGCGTGGCGCCATGTCGCTTCATTCCCGAGCTGGCATTGCAGACGGTGCCCCACGCGGATGCTTGGTACGGACTCTACATGATGCGGCGGCACGTGCTACCGCATCTCAACTGCGACGCACAAACACCCGACGCGTCCACCAGCGTCGAGGATACCGACTGGCCCGGTCCAGACATTCGATCCGAGTTGCTGCGGAAATTTGATGCATTGATTGAGATGATTCGGCAGCTGCACGACTTTGTCGGGGGCGCCAAAGTCGCGCAAGGCAACGATGTTCCGTCCTTTCAAGAAGTGTTCATGCCGTCCCATATCATGCTGGCGGCCGTTTCCCAGTCCGTGTCTCGCTTCCTCAAGGTCGTCGCGCAGCGCCTTGGTCGGCAGATTCCCGCAGGCACCGTTCGTCAATTGTGCGAGCGACCCCATCACGACCGATCGTTGCGACAGCTGCAAGAATACGTCAAAGCGTGTAAAGTCTCCGAGCCCCTTTCGACGGTGCACAAAATCATCCAAACGGGTAATTTTGCGACTGAGGGCGATGAAGACTTCTTCACGCCTCAGAACAGCGGATGGGCGGTGCAGGCGGAGCATCTGAACTTCTTCCGCTTCGTGGAACAGTTACGCACGTTGCACCGCGGCAAGCGGATTGCCGATATGCGGTCCGCCGAGGTGCGAAAGTTTCCCAACGAGGCCTTCGGTTTCTTGTGCATGGCGCATTCACCCGACGGCGAGGATTGCGGCGTCGTCAACTATATGTCCACCGGTGTGACGATCACGACGTGTTCCGAGGAGCAGTTGAATCAGAGGCACGAGTTTCTCCAGGCAGCCTTAAGCGACCTACACATCTCGCAGGTTCAGCCCGGCATGTCGTCATGCTCTGACCGGCTGCATCACTTGCCAGTATGGGTGGACGGATCCCTCGTAGCGTTTGCAAACACAAACGATGCTTCAAAACTGGTTGAGCTGATTCGAAGTCGAAAACAGCTTCGGTGCAATTCACGGAGCGTCTTATCTCCGGATCGTGCCTTCTTCGACGACTCGGATCGAGAAGCGGCCTGGGATATCGAGGTGGTCCTTGTCCCGCCATCGTCGGACACGCCTGCCGGGGTGTTCATATTCTGCTCCGCTTCACGAATCATGCGATCGGTCGTTGATCTTCGCACCGGTTGTGCCGTGAAAATCGGCGCCTGGGAGCAAATTTGGATGGACATCGCGGGAGTTTGTTCCGAAATCGTGGACGCGAAGCGAGATCTGGGTCGCACCTTCCACTACATGGAGGACCCCGCGGCCGCGTGCGTGTCGCTCACGTCTCTGACCATCCCGTTCTTTGAGCACAACTGCTCTCCACGAAACCTATTCCAGTGTGGTTTGAGCAAACAATCCGCCGGTACGCAGTTGCTCGCGACCGCTTGGCGCCGCGAGGCCAAACTTTTCCGCATGATGACACCGCAACGCTACATCGTCCGGACGCTGCCAATGGACGACTTTTTGCTCGACGACTTCGCCTTAGGCGTGAATGCAACCGTCGCGGTCCTCTCTTACACCGGTTTCGACATGGACGACGCGGTCATCATCAACCATACGGCGGTCGAACGGGGTCTCTTCCACACCGTCGTCACGATCGCCAAGGTGGTGGATCTCCGAAAACTGGGGGTGTCTCGCGACTCAACGGGTCGTCCCAATGCGGCAACCGTGGACGACGAGGTCGTCGTGTTCCACAATGTGACCGACGGAGGGGTGAAGTACTGCCCAGATCTTCAAGCCAATGGTCTCCCTTTGCCACGCGTGAACGCGGCAGGCTTCCGTTGGAATCGCGACCACTCGACCCCTGGGTTGTTGGACGACACAGCCGTGTACTGCACTGCCCGAAGAAAGCGAGCTGCCGACGGGTGCGGATTCGAATATTTCCGACACTCCATTCAATCCTGGAAGCACATGGACAAGGGCGAAAATGCATGGGTGCACAACGTGGTTCCGTTGGAATTCGACGGCAGCGACGTAACCAAGGCGCTCTTCGTGTTTCGTATTCCGCGCAACCCAATTGTGGGGGACAAGTTTTCGTCTCGGCATGGGCAGAAAGGCACGCTGCCGCTGAATTTCAGAAGCGTCGACCTTCCCTGGACGTCCGAAGGGGGCGGTTTCAGTCCGGACGTGATCATCAACCCCCACGCCTTCCCGTCGCGCATGACGGTCGGCATGTTGCTCGAAATCATGGCCGGGAAGCTGGGCGCGCTTCAAGGCAGGTTTTTTGACAACACTCCTTGGTCCGCCGTGGACGAGGATCCCGTCGTCGCGAAGCAGGTCGGCGCTGCGCTCGTCAAGGCCGGCTTCTCCCGCCACGGACGTGAACGCATGTACTGCGGCCAGACAGGCGTCCTGATGGAGGCGGACGTCTTCGTCGGTATCGCGGGTTACCAGCGGCTTCGCCACATGGTGAGCGACAAGTGGCAGGCACGCGCTCGCAGCGACGTGCACCACGGGGTGGTGACCAAGACGGGACAGCCTGTGAAGGGTCGCAAGCGCCACGGCGGCGTGCGAGTCGGCGAAATGGAACGCGATGGATTGCTCAGCCACGGTTTGTCAGAGGTCGTGTTGGACCGCTTGATGCGCGTGTCGGATCAGACCAAGGCATTCCTGTGCTTCAAGTGCGGCGGCATGGTGGCCGTGCACGAGCGTCACACCTCGCGACAGCATTCCGTCAAAGGGTGTCGCTACTGCGAAAATAATTCAACGGCGACGGGAGAAGCCACCACCGACGCCGTCGCGTTGATCGACATCCCTCAGGTGCTTCGGCTTTGGTGTTGTGAGTTGGCCTGCGTGGGAGTGCGCGTCACTTTCAAGATGCGGTAAGAGGCCAACGGTCAAAGGCGTAGGGGGAGGAGGTGGTACCTCTCTAATCTCTGTGTCGGAATAAATATCACCCACACCCCGTTTTGTTAATCCAGAAGCAGCTCCGGCGGTCTCAAATCCCCGTCGTCTTTGGTGACAGCGATTCGACAGTGTTTTGCAACTCTGGGAGTCCCATTACCAAAACAAGCAAAGTGTGTCTCTCTTCAAAAATGCGCATCGCACCGTCGCCGTCGTTTGCCGTTACGGTTGGTCTCCTTGTCGTTTCACTTCAACTGCTTCTCGCGAGCGCAGCTCCGTCGGACAACAAGCACGGCGATCCAAAGAAAGATGACACCACAACGACCAGCGACCCGTTGACGTCAAGTTCGCCTACCGATGCTGTCAACAGGCATCACGGACGGGATCGCCCCATCCACGTGGAGCCTGTCACGTGGGGATACGGTCCGATTGTGACCGTCGCCGTATTCGGCATCTTCATGCTCATGTCGCGAAAACTGGCGGTCCTCGGAGGCGTATCGCCGCGTTTGTGGCTCTGTCACTTTATCTCCATCGAAACATTGTACAACACCTTGGCGGGCGCGACGAAACATCACTATGACGAGCAATGGCGCGTTGAAGTGGGCCACCAGGTGTTCATGCTGATGGGCGTCGCATTTTTGAGTGCTAGTTTTTTGGTCAACAGCAAAGCGGACAACGATCAGCCGACGGCCTTCTATGTGTTGCAGATTGTTCAAATGGCACTGCTGCTGTTCAACGTTCTGTTCGACACCGTTCTGATACGGCGCGGCCACCTTCGACCGGTAAGAAGCTTGAATACGAAACTGCGGTTCGCCCACTCAACGTATCAAGTGTTTTTGTTTTGCACTGACGTCCTCTCCGGCGGGCTGACGTCGCTGCCCGTCGACTGCTACATTTGGGCCACCGTTCACTACTTCTACGAATCCGTCGGACTGCTAGTCGAAGGCCTCAACGTGATCGGCATGAGCGACATGGCCATTATTATTTTTGTCAACGTGAAGGCAATGAGCAACACAACAAGCGCAACAGGACCCGTCGCTGGCTTCGGGCTCACGTGCCTTGGCCTTTCGTGCCTCTCGATCGTTGGCGGCGTGCTTTGGAAAGCGTTCGACGCAGACCGTCAACCACGTTTCGACCCAACGACAGCACCTCACGGGGACGAGGAAGAGGAGCTCACGCACACTCCAGACCACAGCGACACATGCACGACCGCCAATGAGGCATCCGTTCGAGTCGCCCCGCCGTCGGGGCCACGTAGCCATGGGCACGATACGACAATTCCAAACGAATAACCTACGCACGCCGCAAAGGAAAGCGTCTTTGTTTCGTTCGCTGTTGGTCCTCCGTGCCCGAAAATTTTCGTCGCACCGCTCCCCCCCACCATTCACAGAAATCTCTTGTTTCCAACTCTCTGGGTAGACGGCGCCCTCTCGGCGTCGCGGCTCGCCCTGTTGATGAGGCGCTGCACACGGTCGCGCCGTATCAACCGGCCAGTGTTATCGCGGTCTCAGCCGGCCCTCCAAAAGGCCGCGCCACGGACGGCACACAGGTGTACCGGAAGCCTGTGGCCACATCCGCTCGGTTGCCCCAACAC